>Ga0307508_10007498_pt1 | contig 10144 bp, 12 predicted proteins | sample 9_EM_MG_FD_203089 | JGI IMG/M metagenome (GOLD analysis project Ga0307508, IMG submission 203089) | Populus trichocarpa ectomycorrhiza microbial communities from riparian zone in the Pacific Northwest, United States - 9_EM | ecosystem: Host-associated > Plants > Roots > Unclassified | place...
ACACATCCTCACGAACAGGTGTGTAGGGCTTCTCAGTAAACGAACTCACATTGCTACTCACAAGACTAGCAAAGTCAGCCCTAGGGTGTGCTATTTGGAAACAATATAAAAAAGCTGCTGTCTGCACGAAGTACTGAAGAGCCACACAACGGCGAAAAACGATCTGAACCCACACCTTCAATCGTTTATACTGCAGTTACAGCGCTCTTCACCAAAAATCCTCACACATCTTACCTTCTCAACTATTCCCTCGAAGTCTCGTGACTTCCGACTTCGGAAACACTGAAGTCGTTGTGTATGCAAAACGTATACACGAGTCAGAATTAGGCGCGCAGCATCTATACACGCGCCGTATACATGCAATTATAGAATTTTCAACTAGCATGCCCTGGGTGAAGAATTTACTCCTCGAGACCTACACATCCTCACGAACAGGTGTGTAGGGCTTCTCAGTAAACGAACTCACATTGCTACTCACAAGACTAGCAAAGTCAGCCCTAGGGTGTGCTATTTGGAAACAATATAAAAAAGCTGCTGTCTGCACGAAGTACTGAAGAGCCACACAACGGCGAAAAATGATCTGAACCCACACCTTCAATCGTTTATACTGCAGTTACAGCGCTCTTCACCAAAAATCCTCACACATCTTACCTTCTCAACTATTCCCTTGTAGTTCTGGATGAAGCACCAGTAGAAGTTAGCGAATCCCAGGAAGGATTGTACTTCCGTTAGGGAATCTGGTGTTTTCCATTCCAGTACCGCCTCCACTTTTTCCCTTGCCATTTTTATTCCGTCTCTTCCTATGACGTACCCCAGGAATTCTACTTCCTGAGCCTTCCAAACGCATTTTTCCAGGGAGACTACCAGTCCGTTTTCCTGTAGTCTTTTGAGGACTTCCTTGACTAGTTGGTCGTGTTCCTTCTTGGTTTTGGCATATATCAGTATGTCATCCTTGTACACTAGTACTCCGACGTCCAGTAGGCTGGACAAGACATGGTTCATCATGTCTTGGAATGTGAAAGGCGCATTTGTTAGGCCAAATGGCGTAACCTGGAACTCGAATAGCCCATAGCGAGTTCTGAAGGCGGTTTTCCATTCGTCTCCTTCCCTCATTTGGATTAGATGGAAGTTGTTTTTGAGGTCGATCTTCGTAAACCATTGAGCTCCTTGTACCCGGTCCTGCAGTTCCTGCATTAGTGGGAGCGGACATCAATTGGGGACCATTATTTGGTTCAAGGCTCGATAGTCCACGCACAGGCGAAGTCCTTGTCCATGTGGTTTCGGCACGAACAGGATGGGTGATCCGGCCGGTGGCGTCGATCGTTTGATTTTTCCTGTTTCGTTCCATTTCCTTCAACCATTCCGTAAGTGTCTGCTGCTCGATTTCTGACAAGGGGTATATGGGTCCCCATGGTGCTGTGCTTCCTTCTTTGAGCTCAATCTTGCAGTCGTAGGGGCGGTGCTATGGGAGGGCTTCCGCAGCCTCCCTGCTCATTATTCTTAGATATGGTCTGAATTCTCACGGGACGTTGGCCCGGGCCTTGCGAGTGGCGACTGCTGATATATGCCTGATTACTCGGGCGTTCGGATCCCTCACCATGTTTTCGTCCCAGGTGAGCAAGAATTCTTCCTGTTCGTACTGAGTGCAGGTCTCCTGGCAGCCTGGGCTGTTGAACCGTAATTCTTTCGATTCCCAGATTCCTTGCAGTGGGTGTTTCGATATCCACCAGAAGGGCAGTAAGACGTCGACTTCTGGTTCCATGGGGGTTACTTCGAAGGTTTCTTTCGAGAACTGTCCTCGGTGTTGGAGGAGTAGCGGTTTTGTATAAAATATTCCCATCTCCTTTATATTCTGGCCTGTGTAGTTCTCGATGCCGATTGCTGGGTCGTGTTTGAGCATAGGGATTTGTAATTTCCTGGCCATTTCCTTGTTAACTAGCGGGACCGAGCATCCCGTGTCCCGCAGTGCCTGTATTCGGTGCTTCTATGGCCTACGTAGAGCAGCATGGTTATAATTGGTCAGGGTCCACATTGAGGCTTTTTGCGCTCGTGTTCTCCGAGAGTTTCTTGGGCTCCCCTTTTTTGGCCGGTTCCGCATGCGATATTTCTGGTCCTGAGGTCCGGCCGTGTCCTCTGACCCTTCAAAAATCCTCCTCGTCCCAAATGGGTTCCTGGATGGTCAGTTCCGTGTCCATTACTTCAGCTGCCAAGACATTCTGTGTCTTGGCGGTGGGAGTTGGTGCCTCCTCTTCTTCCCTTCGTCATTTGCTTCCTGCGGTTACCTTCCATAGGGCCTGAGGTAGTTCCGTACCGCTGGACGTGGTCCTCGCATAGCATTCGTGCGGGCGGTGTCCCGTTCTTGCGCATCGATAGCATTCCCTTCTGCGGCTCTGCTCGGCTAGTTCCGAACGGGGAACTCCCTCCAGCGCTACCTGGTATGACCCACAGGTACCTGGCTTCCCGAACTCGTCGCCGGTCGGCAAGGGCTTTTTATTGCCTTCATCCGGTCTCGTTGAGGGTTGGTTCCTCTTTTTCTCCTCCTTCTTTTTTTCCTCGGTCCGGGTGGGGCCTGTAGGTCGGGTTGCCTCGCGTGCCTGTTTTAGGGCCTTCTTTTTTTCTGCCTGCAGGCCGGCTTGGTGAGTGGCTTGCAGGAATCCCTCGTCGTCCGCGAAGTCCTCCAGGTAATGGGTGAACCACATGTCTAGTACTGCGTCGGGCATTGCCAGGTCGACTTTTTCTCGTAGCGCTTCGCCGGTTACTCGTGCGAAGTTGTTGAGTGCTCGGAACTCCATTAGGTAGGCGCGGATGGAGCCCTGGTAGCTGAGCTATCCCAGCTTGAGCTGGGCATCCGCCGCTTCTAGCTCGTTCCGATATTCCGCTCGTATGGCCGCGGCGTAATTGGCCAACCTGTTGTTGTTCCATAGCTCGTGGTACCGGTGGAGGCGCCTCACCAAGACGGTGTCCATTAGCAGGGTTCTGACCCAGGCGATTTTCTGGCGGTCTACTGTTTCCAGGTAAAATCCTTGGTACATGGTGACGGACTCCCACCATTGGTTGAAGGTGGACGAGCTCATCCCGTCGAACTTCTCGGGGTTCTCCATTTTCAGCCTTCGGGTGTTTATCCGGGCTTCGTTTGCTGTTTGTTCCGGTGCTTGGGCTGCCGCATTTCCTGCGCCTACTAGCCTTGCTATTTCTTCCGGCGTTACCATGGTGGCTAGTCATTCTCTCGTTGGTTCTTCCGCGTTTGGCGGGGGTCTCCCCATGGGGAGATTTTGATCATATATGTCGTTGTCGTTGTCGTCATTGGGCGGCGGCGAGGGCGAGGGCAAGGGGGACCTCAATGGCTGTCCTGGCCCCGGTGGTGTTCCTCCGCCTCCTCCTCCCATGCCTCCGGCCATTGGCCATGGTGGGAGCAGTGGTTCCAGTGGGCTTGCTGGTAAGAGTGCCGGTTGCCTTTGCGTTCGTCCTGTAGTGACAATGGGCGCTCGCTGAATGGGGCTCTGGGGTGTTGGCCGTGCTGGGAGCGGTGGGGGTGCGGTTGGTGCAGTGGCGACACTCGTGCGAGGTTGCCTGACTGGGCTATGCCAAGGTTGTACGGGTTGCGGAGACGGATGCTTCCTCTGCGGCGAGCCAGGAGGGGTATTCGAGTAGCTATTCGCCGAATTTCGTTTCTGGCCTACCGCAGTTCTTCCTCCACCTGGGTCATTTTCCTCTGGTAGTCCGTGGACCATAGCTCTACGTTACCTTGAAAGGTGGCCAGGTGCTGGCTTCGAGCAATGTTGACTTTGGTCAGGAAGGCAAGGGCGTCGTTTACGCGGGTGAGTTGGGCAGTCTGGCATATTTGCTGCTGGTTGTCCTCGTCGGTGCGCTCTAAAATAGCTTGCCAGACGTTTTGTGCCAGCGTTTGGTATGCGTTTGCCACGTTTGCCAGCTCAGTCCGCACCCAGTTTTCTGCGATTTCTTCGTTAGCGTTTACCCGGTCATATACGTACCTGGTTCCTTCGGCCAAGGTTTGGTAGGCTTCCTCGATTCGGACCATCCGTTGATCAGTCCTATCGATCGTGTTGCTGCACAGCTCTGTGAGCTGCCTTAGGTCCCTTTCTGCCTGCTTTTGTTGTCGCGCCATGGTTCGGACCCAGACCGCGGAATTGGCCAATTCCAGAGTTTGTTCCGGCGCGGCCGTTCCATCGGTGATTTGAAGCAGGTCCCGCGGGGCCTCCAGACAGAGCATGTTGAAATTGGAGGCGGTAGACATGTTCCTAGTACTGGTCTAGAGGATCTCCGGTATAAATGGTTTCGTCGTCGGTGAAGTAGTAGTCGCAGAGCTCGTGAAGCTCGGTTTTGTTAAACTCAGCACTTACGTGGTTGTGGGCGCAGTTGAACCAGTATTGCGTGTACCAATTTTGGGGCTCTTAGTCTCCATCTTGGTAGGGAGTAGGGATGGGGCCGTCGCTGTACATGTCCCACAGTTCGTAGTTGGCTAACTCATTATCAATTGATTGCAACGTGTAGTCGAAGGAGTATTGTGACTTGGGTTCCAAGAAGGTAGATAATTCGAGAAGATACAGGTGGTCCTCGAAATAAGTGTCGTCGAAGAAGGACATTCATTGTGTTCGATTTGTAGGGTGATTTGTGGATCAAAGATTGTAGTGTGACACTGGGGCTGTCTCGTAACCAGAGTGTTCGGAGAATCAAAAGGCAATCAGGCTACTTTCGATAATTCACAATGGAATAATGTTAGATCTTGTTTGTGGGGTTCTTTTGTTGAGTGGGCATTCGGTACTGTTCTCTCTTCCTTTTCTTTGGGCAGGTTCTTGACTAGCTATATTGTCTTCCTGCGGTGTCATGTGACTCTTATATAGAACCTGTACTTCCTATCCTTTCTCTCAGAAGATCCATCCGCTAGTCAAGGCCCCGGAACCCCATGGACTCGGTCCTTACGTCTTCATTGGTCCTGGTCGTTCTAACAATAAGCCGACTGTTCCCCGCACCGCGTATTTCCCGCAGTGAGGGATTACCGGCCTATCTGTTACACCCTAAGTGTAACAAGGAAGGAATCGGTCACTTGTTCTCGGGAAAAACATAGTCATGCCGGAACTCAGCAGACTCCGCAAAGCAGTTCGGCGGAAGACGGTAGTCAAAGGTAAACTCGGCCGCGGAAAAAGAGGCTCCGAGCCGACCCCGCCGGGTAGACCAAGTAAACTACCGAACATCCGTAGCCGCTGCACCCGGAGCTGACGGTGACGGCGCATGCAAGTCGCACGCCATAAGCAGTGCTCATAATGTCAAGCGGGGCTGAGAGAGTCTAGATGGGAGTCTAGGTGCGGGGTCAGAGATCTCTCGTACGAGAAGACTGATTCCGTTTGCTGGGCAAAAGTGAGGCTCCCAGTAACAAAGAAGGAATTGAGAACATGCTCTCATATTCTGAAGGATCTACACTGCGCAGACGCCGATCGCTCGCCGCACCTTGACGTCATTACCCATCAGGACCAATTAGCTCTCAAAGTCTTATCTGGCCCTGGCAGAGAAGACAAAGCAAGAGGCATTCCATCAGGTTCAACTATGGAGGCGATGAGTGGACACTCCGAAGGAAAGGAATATCCTGAGGAACCACGTGATCAAAAAAGCCAACGATATAAATAAGCGCCTCTGGCGCCCGGACCAGCGATCATCAGCGAAACATCACGTGACTGAAAAAACACAACCCACCAAACGAACCTAAGATTATTCCCCTGTGAACCCCTCCTCTGATTTCACAGAAAACCTCTATGAGACCTGACTTCACTCGTCCCTACCTACACCGCCGTTGCATCCTACAACCCCGGTGTCACACTATAATCTTAGTTGGGAAGTCACCCCTCGTACAAACAGAATGTCGGGACAAAACCCCACTCCCGCTCCCGGAGCAGCCTCATCCAATGTCAACATGCTCCGGCTCCAATACCCCAGCACGGCTGTGGAAATCTACGCCGACCACGGACCCTCCGAACCTTCGGTGGAAATCCGCCACCCAGCCACGTAGGTCCGGTTGCTAGTTACATATCAACTACAGGCCCCGTGGGACCTCCCGCAACTACACACGGCATGCGGAATGGCGTTTGACCGAGGTGACCGATGGATCCAGCAGATCGAGCAAAACTGCGCCCTCTTAGCCGGAGACTTGGAGCACGTATACAATGCCGCTCAGAACGATACAGCGGTCGCCTTGGAATGGATGCAAACTGAGCTCATGCCAGCCGCCGGAGCCGCCCAAAAATTCACTAGCGACGTATCGGCTGCCATCATCCAGAGGGACCAGGAAAAAGCAAACGAAGACCTTAACCACAACACTCAGGTCCTACGCCTGAAGGATGCGATACGGTTCCTCCAGGTTGCCAGCTGGCAGAGGCTGGAGGAGCAAGCCTTGTGGAACGCTAACTGCGAAAAATGGGCGCAGGACCAGCAGGACGCCACGGCTAAGCTAGCGGCTCAGCAGCAAATGCTACAGGCCCAGGTAAGTGCCCTTGAGAGCTCGGCCGCTAACGCCCAAAAAGCCAAACCCACCTACCTCCAGTCCGCGGTCCCACCACCGGCCCCGCAAGCGACAGGCTCCATCAGCAGCCTCCCTGAAGCCACCCCACTCTCACCACTACTGGCGGCCGCAGGAGGACAGGGACCCTATCCTCCACGACCATCGAGACGGCGACCGCGGCCGATCTCCCGCTCACCCTCGCTATCGCCACCCCCTTCCCCGATAGGCCCGCCACTGCCACCCTCTTCCAGCAGAGGCTATTCACCCTTACCGCAAGATTGGCAGACACCGGGATTGGGGCCCGCACGGCTATACCAGTTCACGCTGGAAGAACTGTGGGACATCATCACCCACACAGTACAAGCTACGCAAGGCGTCCTACAACCGGCCCCCAATACCAACATGGCCAAACTGAAGCTTAAGGACCCCAAACCATTTGACGGAAAACCCACCACGCCTTTCACCTAATGGTGGGAATCGGTCGTGGAATTCATCATCTTTTACCCAGACTTAACTGACGCCCAGCGAATAGCGTGGATTGGAACTCTCCTCTCAGGAACGGCGCTTGACTGGCACCAACATCGACAACGCACCACAGGTGACAGGGACACCTGGGCTCTGTACGCTACGCACTTGCAAGCGGAATACTGCGACCGGCAAGAGGGAGCGAATGCACAGCTGAGACTCGGGGAACTAGAATACAAGGGAGATATCAAGGCCTACCTCACAGAGTTCTGGGCACCTAATATTTACGCACGCTGCACCGGTGAAAGCCTACAAGAGAAAATTAATCTGGCTATGCCCCGAACGATCATCGACATGCGGTTCGCCCACCATATGGGGTACTTCGTGGACGACGAGCACTTCCTCACGGTGATCTATGAGGCGGGAGTGCACGTGGAGCAGCAGAATGCATTAGAAGAACTCCAGGGAAGGAAAAAGGAAGCAGGACAAAAGGACACCCCGGGTAAGGACTCGGGGAAGGGCCGTAAAGGCCAAGGACAAAAGGAAGGCCCCATGCGGTCAGAAAAGGCCGACTCGGGGGGCAAGACCGAAAGGTCAGGATTCGGGCAGCCGGGTCACTGGAAGGCCAAGGAAGAGGCCCTAACGGGAGTACGGATCAGGGAAAGAAAAGAGTATGGATCCAGCAAGGACAACTGCTGGCGGGGTGGCCGGGCCGGTCACAAAACATTTGAATGTTGCACAGGAACCACCACGGGGGGCACGGCGCTGCCCACAGCCCACTGGCAAGGGGCCTCCAGCGCAAAGCACAAACGGGACGACGACAAAAATGTTGAAACCCCGGCTCCGAAACAGTCCAAGGTCACAACCATCAAAACTGAGGACGACGACATGAGGGATGCCACTGCGGCCTGGGCCAAGACCGGATCACCGTCTGGGACAACGACGATGAAGACTTGGATTTTTGAAAGGCCTGGGACAGCCGCGACCCGAAGCCTGCTGAACCGTATGCGGCGCAGGAAAGAAAAGGGCGGCCTCCCAAGAACAAGGCAACCCCAGGAGAAAGGAACCCTGATGTGGAACACGCCCCTTGGTCGCTATGACCCTGCAATGGGAAGGAAGAGAAGAAGCGGTCCGGGTGCTCTTAGACACAGGGTGCTCGGTTCCGCTTATTAGCAAAGAAATGGTACACCGAACAGGCATACCACAGGAGGCCAAGAACAAACCAACCCTGATTCGGAACTGCTCCGGGGAAGAAGTCCCCGGAAGCGGGGAAAAGGTAACCGGGGAATTTGTCCTGAGACACCATCGGTACTACACTCGGGAAATCTTCGATGTAGCACCACTGGAACCAGGAGTGGATGTGTTTCTACCCTTTTGGTGGATCTCTCAGGACCCCCCGCAAGGAGCCTGGGAATTCACCGACATGAGGTTCAGCAGCCCCCAGTGCCTGCGCGACTGCAAGAAGTGGTAAGCGAACGGGTTTTCGCTGGCACTGGATGACGGATTCGCACAACATCCCGAAGCAAAAGTCATTGGTTACGTGTCGGCCGTCAGCGAAGGGTAGCTTGACCCGTTAGAAGCCGTATCCAGAGAATTCCGAAAATACTTGGGCATCATGGGGACAGAAGCAGCCGAGGCCCTGCCAGAGCACAAGAATTACAACTGCAAGATCGACCTCAAAACTGGCAAAACTGCTCCATGGGGACCGATCTACCCCCTTTCTGAGAAGGAACTGGAAACGCTGTGGGAATGGCTAAAGGAACTTCTCCGAACAGGGAAGATCCGACGCTCCACTTCTCCAGCAGAATCCCCAATCCTATTCGTGCCACAACACCATGGTCGGAGACTCGGACTCTGCGTGGACTACCGAGCCTTGAACACGGGAACGATACCTAACTGTTACCCCCTCCCCCTGATGCAGGAACTACAGGATTGGGTTCAAGGCGCACAGTGGTTTACCAAATTGGACCTCAAAAACGGGTTTTTCCTCATCCGAATCCGTGAGGGTGATGAAAGGAAAACGGCGTTCCGAACTCGGTACGGGCTCTACGAGTTCCAAGTCATGCCCTTTGGCCTCACCAATGCCCCATTGACGTTCCAGGATATGATGAACCACGTCTTTTCAGATATGCTCGACACGGAACTCCTGGCATATATGGATGACATCCTGGTATATGCCAAGACTCGGGAAGAGCACGACGGAAAAGTCAAAGAGGTCCTAAAAAGACTGACGGAAAACGGACTTGCTGTCTCGCCCGACAAAGCATGTGGAGGGTCCAGGAGGTGGAATTCCTGGGGTACGTCATCGGCCGAGAAGGAATCAAGATGTCCCAAGAAAAGGTCGAGGCTATCCTAAGCTGGAGAACGCCGGAATCGCTGGCAGACACCCAATCCTTCCTGGGCTTCGCCAACTTCTACCGAAGATTTATCCAGGACTACTCCAGGATAGCTCACCCTCTAACGGAGCTCACGAAAGGGGAAGGAAAGAACTGGGCCTGGAACAAACAGTCCAAGGCAGCGTTCCAAGAACTCAAGTGCCACTTCACCACTGTACCAATCCTAGCCCACTTCGACGGGGAGAAACCGGTGATTATCGAAACTGACACCTTGGACTTCGCGATCGGAGCAGTCCTGTCACAACGCGATCATGAAGGGAGGCTACATCTCTAAAAATTCCAGTTATCCTTGGGTCTTATAGTGAGAGAGCAGAGAGAGAGAGAGTGAGGAGGAATATTCTCAGCCTGAGATTGGTCAGTCCCGATGACAGCAAGGGAACGCACAAGAGGAGTTTGAGTGGTAGTGAGCAAGATAGAACAGTAGTGGGTATATTGAAATATTGTTAAAGCGATAAAGAAGAGTACAAGACAAGGAAAACAGAGACATTTTATACACCGGCCTGCCGATGTCGACCTGTCACATTCTTCGTCATCCATTCCTGTGTCGTCATCCATTCCATCCTTGTCATCCATTCTGGCCTTGTCATCCATTCCGGCCTAGTCATCCATTCCGGCCTCGTCATCCATTCCAGCACTGCAGCGAGTAGCATTTCCAACACACCCCCTCTTCTCGCACTGATACCTCCCAATATGACAAAAATGAGAACACAGGCAATAAATCCTCGTCGACCTCATTAAAACCTCTGCAGTGAAAAACCCAGTGGGAGAAAAC
>Ga0307508_10007499_pt1 | contig 10144 bp, 6 predicted proteins | sample 9_EM_MG_FD_203089 | JGI IMG/M metagenome (GOLD analysis project Ga0307508, IMG submission 203089) | Populus trichocarpa ectomycorrhiza microbial communities from riparian zone in the Pacific Northwest, United States - 9_EM | ecosystem: Host-associated > Plants > Roots > Unclassified | place...
GCGAGGCACAGCAGGTGCTGGCGGGCGCTGCGGCCGCCGTGCACGGCCTTGGCGTCGAGGAGCGCGCCGACCTGGCGGGGGGCGTTGGGCAGCTTGCGGAAGGGGTAGCCGCCGACCGTGACGTGTCCCGCGGTGGGTTCGTCGAGGCCGAGGATCATGCGCATCGTCGTCGACTTGCCGGAGCCGTTCGGACCCAGGAAGCCGGTGACCGCGCCGGGCCGCACCTGGAACGACAGGTTGTACACGGCCGTCTTGTCGCCATAGCGTTTCGTCAGGCCGACTGCCTCGATCATGCTCCGCCCCTCGTGCGAATGGGTCGGGGCGCCTCGCCCCCGTGAGAGTTACGAGCTTAACGGGGGCTTGACGGTTCCCGTTAAGGCAGGATTGAGAGCCGATCGTGACTCTCCGACCTGGTCCAGCCCTCGTCGTGGAACACCCGGGTGCCCGCCGTCCGCACCGCCGCGTCGGCGCCCGCCCGGCCGACCCAGGCGGCGGGATCGGGGCCGAGGAGGTCCCGCAGCCGCGCGGAGGACGCGAGCAGCCGGGCCAGCAGCGCGCTCTGGTCGCCGCCGCCCGGCAGGGGCCGCCCGCCGTCGCCGGGCGCGGTGAGCACGCCGTGCGTACTGACATAGAGGTACGCCGCCTCCAGCCGCTCCCCGGACGGCATCACCATCGGGAAGTCCGCCCCGGGCAGCCGGACCCGCCGGTAGTTGGGCACCTCGGTGCGGTCCACGGCGTCGAGCTGCGCGTCGTCGAGCCAGCTGACGACGAGGGGTGTGCGGGCGGCCGGGTCGCTGTACGGGGCGGACGCGACGTAGCCGTACCGCCCGATGTGCGCCGAGCACCCCACCGCGATGCCGTGCACCCGGACCGGAACCATGGGAACGGTCGCGGGGCGCCCGGGGCTGCTGAGCTTGTAGTGCAACTGGGCGGGCGAGGCGTTGGACCCGACCGCGATGACGGGATGCCGGTCCCGGTACCGGCCCAGAAGCCCCAGGTCGAGCGGGCGCAGCTCACCGCCGGTGAGAAGCGTGGGCGCGGTGACGGGCCGCCCGGGATACGTGAGCGGCGCCTGAGCGGGCACGTCCCCGAACCCGAGCGCGGCAAGGCTGAGGTCGTCCACGACCCCGAGGCTACGCGAGCGCCCCCCACCATCGCCGGGCGCGGCGGGTCTGCCCAGCCGCACGCCGGTCCGACGCTCACCGGTGTGCGGCCTGCCAAGGAGCACCCGCCAGCGGTGGGAGCACCGCGCCGTACGGCGAGCGGCAGAGCCCCCGGAGCCGGGGCACCACATGCGCGCGGCAGCCCCCTCGGCGGGGCGCCGGCCACGCAGTGGGCTGGGGCGCGGCACCGCACCCCGCCGCGTGCGGGCGCGCCCCTCGGCGGGTACCGGTGGAGCGGTGGGGTACGGCGTGCGGGCATGGCACCGGGCGGCGTGCGGTGCACGCTTCGGACGGGCGCCTGGTCACGTAGCGGGCCGGGGCACCGCATGCGCGCGGCGGCCTGTGGCGGGCGGTAGACCTCTTGGCGGGGCGCTGGCCGTGCAGCCTCGGCGCACCGCGTGCGCGCGGCGCCCCGCCCGTACAGCGGCGGTGCGCGTCTCGGCGGGCGCTGGTCACGTAGTGGGCTGCAGCACCGCATGCGTGCTGGCGCCCGGCGGCGCGGGGCGTACTCCTCGGCGGGCGCCGGTCACGCAGTGGGCTGGGGCACCGCGTGCGGGCGTGGCATCCCTCGGCGGGCGGCGGGCCGCTACACCGGCCCCGGCCCCCGGCCCCCGGTGGGGCGGGGGGCCGGACGTGCGCGTGCCCCGCGCCGCGAGTCGCGGCACGGGGCACGGAGCGCTAAGCCGTGACCGAGCGTCACCGGGTCTGCTGGGCCGGGACGCCGCGCGTGGCGGCCTCTTCCTCGCCCGGGTTCCCGGCCGCGGCCACCGCCGCGCCGGTCAGCGTGGCCAGCATCTCGCGGACGTTGGTCAGCTGGGCGTTGATGCTGTCGCGGCGGTTGGTCAGGGCCGCCAGCTCGCGCTCGGATTCGCTGCGGATGCGGTCCGCCTTGGCGTTCGCGTCGGCCACGATGTCCTCGGCCTGGCGCTGCGCGGTCTCCACCGTCTGGCGGGCGCGGCGCTCGGCGTCGGTGCGCAGCTTCTCGGCCTCCAGGCGGAGCTGCTCGGCGCGGTGCTCGATCTCCGCGAGCCGCTTCTCGGCCTTGGCCTGACGGGAGGCCAGGTCGCGCTCGGACTGCTCGCGGCGCTTGGCCAGGTTCGTCTCGAAGTCGGCGGCGGCCTGCGCGGCCTTGGCGCGGGTCTCCTCGAAGAGGGAGTCCGCCTCCTCGCGCTTGGACTGCGCGTCCTTCTGCGCGTCCTGACGCAGCGTGGTGGCTTCGCCCTTCGCCTTCTCGACGATCCGCGCGCCCTCGTCCTCGGCCTTGGACTTGCGGTCGGCGGCGAACGCCTCGGCGTCGTTACGGACCTGCTGGGCGGAGGACTCGGCCAGCTCGCGGTGCTGCTCGGAGGCGCGGCGGGCCTCCTCGCGCAGGTCCTTCGCCTCTTCCTCGGCGAGACGGAGGATCTTCTCGACCCGGGCGCCGAGCCCCGCGTAGGACGGCTCCGCGTCGTTGATCTGGGCCTGAGCGTTCTGCGTTTCGAGGTGCAGCTCCTCGATGCGCTTCTCGAGCGAGGTGATGCGGGACAGTGCACTGTCGCGGTCGGCGATGAGCTTGGTAATGCGGTCGTCCACCTGACCGCGGTCGTACCCACGCCGCACGAGCTCGAAGCCGAAGGGGGAGGAAGTGTCGCTCATGGGGTTCCTGTCGAAAGAGACCGGTGAGGTGATAGAGCAAATCCTAGGGGGCCGAACGGCGTGTCATCGAGTCAACGTCCGTTTGATCTGGAGAATGTCCAGCCTTTTGAGTGGACGTAAGACGGAGACCTTGTCACTCGTCGGGATGATACGGACACGACACGCCCTGTGCAGCTAGCCGTCGGACCGTATTCCCCTACCCATCGGACCGCTTTCCACTCGACCGTGTCGCCCCCGCCCCCGCCGCCGTCTTCACTCCGCCGCTGTCCTTGCCGCCCGCGCCGCCCGACGCGGGGGTCTCGAAAGATTCCAACGCTTCCAGGACGTCCTGGACACGGGTGATTTCCGCGTTGATGTCCTCACGGCGGCGCTTGAGCAACTCCAGCTCGCGCTTGCCCTCGTCGACGATCTCCTTCGCCTCCGCCGTGGCCTCGGACTTGACGCGCTCGGCGTCCTTCGCGGCCTCGACTCGCTTCTGCTCGGCCTCCTTCAGCAGACCCTCGGCCTTCTTCACGGCCTGAATCCGCACCCGGCTCGCCTCGGTCTCCGCGTCCGAGACCAGCGACTTCGCCTTCTCCTCGGCCTTCATCAGCTGCGCGGTCGCCGCCGCGACGAGCTTGTCGACCCGCTCGCCGGTCGCCTTCATCTGCTCCGCCGACTCCCGGCGGGCCCGGTCGTGCAGCTCCTCCACCTCGGCCGCCGTCGACGCCCGCAGCTCCTCGGCGCGCTCCCGGATGGCCGTCGCGTCGCCGCGGGCCTCGGCCAGCATGGTGTCGGAGTCCGTACGGGCCTTCTCCACCGCGCCGTTGGCCTGCGCGGTGGCCTGCGAGACCAGCCGGTCCGCTTCCTGGCGGGCCGCGCCCACCATGACGTCCGCCTGCTCCTCGGCCGCGGCCGTCGCCTGCAGCGCGGACTCCTGCGCCTCCGCGGTGAGCCGCTCGGCCTCCGCCGAGGACTCGGTGACCAGCCGGTCCGCCTGCTCGGCCGCGTCCGAGCGGCGCTTGTTGGCGTCCTGGCGGGCCTTGTCGACCAGCCGGTCGGCCTCGTTCTGCGCCTCGGTGCGGATGCGCTCCGCCTCGGCCGCCGCGTCGGCCGCGATCCGCTCCGACTCGGCCCGGGTGCGCGACGCGTGCTGCTGCGCCGAACCGACCGTCTCCGCGGCCTCGGTGCGCAGCCGCTCGGCCTCCGCGGAGGCCTCCGAGACCAGCCGGTCCGCCTCGTGCGACGCCTCGCCGACCAGCCGGTCGGCCTGGGCAGCCGCCTCCGAGCGGATGTTGTTGGCGTCGCTGCGGGCCTGCGCCCGGGTGCGCGCCGCGTCCTGCTCCGCGGTCGCCCGCGCGTCCGCCGCCTCCGTACGCAGCGTCTGCGACCGCGCGGTGGCCTCGGCGACGATCCGCTGCGCCTCCTCCGTCGCGCCGCCGACCAGCGTGTCGGCCTGCTCGGCGGCCTCCGCGCGGGACTTGTTGGCGCTCCTGCGCGCCTCGTCCAGCGTCTCGTCGGCCTCCGCGCGCAGCCGCTCCGACTCGTGGTTCGCCTCGCCGAGCAGCCGGTCCGCCTGCTCCGCGGCCTCCGAGCGGCGCCGGTTGGCGTCGTCGCGGGAACGCGCCCCCAGCTGCTCCGCCTCGGCGATCGCCTCCGCGACCGTGCGCTCCGCGAGCGACTTGGCGGCCTCCGACTCCTCGTGCGCCGCCCGCCGCACCCTGGAGGCGTCGACCGAGGCGCGCTCCCGCTCCGCGTACGCGTCCGCGCGGACCCGGTCGGACTCCTCCCGCGCGTCGTGCCGGGTGCGCTCCGCCGCGTGCTCGGCGGCCTGCCGCAGCCCGGTGATCTCCGACTCGGCCTGCTCGTGCAGCCCCGCCACCGAGTCCCGTACGGACTGGGCGTGCTGCTCGGCGGCCGACACCAGGTCCGCCGCGTGCTGTTCGGCCTCCTCGACCAGCCGCTGCGACTCGGCCTGCGCCTCGCTCACCCGGGTCCGGGCCGCCGCCAGCAGCTCCTCGCTCTGCTCGCGCGCCGCCGTACGTTCCTGCTGCGCCTCCTCGCGGGCGTCGCCCAGCAGTTGCTCGGCCTCGCGGCGGCGGCGCGCCGCCTCCTCCTGGGAGGCGGCCAGGGCCTCGGCGGCCTCGGCGCCGATCCGCTCGGCGGCGCTCGTCGCCTCCGCCCGCACCCGGTCCGCGGTCTCCTGCGCCTCGCTCCGCAGCCGCTCGGCCTCCGCCGCGGCCTCGCTCCGCAGCCGCACCGCCACCGACTCGCCCTCGGCGCGCGCGTTGGACGCGTCCGCGGCGGCCTCGTCGCGCAGCCGGTCGGCCTCCTCCTCGGCCTGCCCGCGCAGTGCGTCCAGCCGCTCCGAGGACTCCGCGCGCTGCCGCTCGATGTCCTCGCCGGCCTCCCGGCGCAGCCGCTCGGACTCGGTCCGCGCGTCGTTCAGCTCCTGCTCGGCGGAGCTGAACCGGGCTTCCGCCTCCTCGTGCCGCCGGATCAGCTCGGCCTCGGCCTCGCCTCGCCGCGCCTCGGCCGCCTGCTCGGCCTCCTCGCGCAGCTCCTCGGCGGTACGGGTCGCCTCCTCCTTGACCCGCTCGGCCTGCTCCTCGGCCGAGTTCACCAGTTCGTCGGCCTCGCCGCGGGCCCGCTTCAGCAGCTCGTCGGCCTGGCGGCGCAGCGCGTTCGCCCGCTCGATCGCCTCGGTGCGGACCCGCTCGCTCTCGGTGGTCGCGCCCGAACGCGTCTCCTCCGCGTCCTGCTTGGCCTTGGTGAGCAGTTCCTCGGCGGTGCTGGCCGCCTCCTCGATCTGCTCGACCGCCTCGCGGCGCGCCTCGGCCCGGATGCGCTCGCCCTCGGCGACCGCTTCCGACCGCTGCTGCTCGGCCTCGCCGCGCAGCCTGCGGGCCTCCTCCTGCAGCTCGGCGGTCTTGGCGCGGTACTCCTTGGTGTCGTCCTTCGCCGCGCCCTTGAGCTGGTTGGCGGTGTCGTGGGCCTCGCCGCGCAGCCGGTCGGCCTCGCTCTCGGCCTCGTGCCGGATGCGCTCCGCTTCCTCGGACGCCGCCTTGGTGGTGGCCTGCGCCTGCTCCGAGGCGCGGGTCAGCACCTCCTCGGCGCTGCGCGCCGCCTTGGCCAGCTGCGCCGCCGAGTCCTCGGCGACCCTGGCCCGGGCGTCGTCTCCGGCCTCGGAGAGCAGCCGGTCGGACTCGGCGCGGGCGTCGTCCCGCAGCTGCTCGGCCTCGGCGCGGATGACCTCGGCTTCTTTGGTGGCCTCGCCGACCAGCCGGGCGACCTCCGCCTTGGCGGTGCGGGCGCGCTGCTCGTTGTCCGATTCGGTGGCCGAAAGCCGCTTGGCCGCCGCGTCCTTCGCCTCGCCGAGCACCTTCTCGGCCTCGGCGCGCGCCTCGCGCAGCGCCGTCTCGGCCTCCAGCATCCGCGCCTCCGCGGCGCGGGTCTGCTCGATGGCGTGGCGGCGGGCCTGGTCCGACTCCTGGCTGGTGGAGGTGCGCAGCTGCTCGGCGTGCTCGGTGGCCTCCTGGGCCTGCGCCCCCGCCTTGTTCAGCAGCCGCTCGGCCTCGGTGCGGGCCCGGCGCAGGATCGTCTCGGCCTCGCCGCGGGCGGTCTCCACCTCGGAGCCCAGCCGGTCCCGGGCCTGGTCGGCGAGGCGCTGGGCCTCGGCGCGGGCGGCGGTCAGCGACTGCTCGGCCTCGGCGCGGGACTCGTCCAGCAGCCTGCGGGCCTGTGCCTCGGTGCGGGCGCGCAGCTGCTCGGCCCAGGCGACGTTCTCGTTGACGTGCGACTCGACGGTGGCGCGGCGCTCGGCCAGCTCCTGGTCCAGGCGCTGACGGCGGGCCACCGCCTCGGCGTGCAGCTCGGCTTCGAGCCGGGACTGCTGCTCGGCCTGCTCCTGGAGCAGCCGCTGGGTCTGGGCACGGGTCTGCCGCAGCTCGCGCTCGGCGTCGGCACGCACCTGCTCCGCCTGGAGCTGGGCGTCCCGCAGCAACTGCTCTGCCTGGTAGCCGACGTTGGCGCTGTCGTAGGCAGGACGGCTCGCCAGCGCGCGCCGCACCTCGTGCAGCTTGGCGCGCAGCACTTCGACCTGGTAGCCGAGGTCGTCGGCGTGCTGGACGGCCTTCTCCCGCTCGTTCTTCAGCCGCTCCATCTCGGCTTCGAACTTCGAGAGGTGATCGTCAGGCTCGTAGCGGTCGTAGCCCCGCACTGCGCGGTCCCATCCGTCCCCTGGTCGCGTTGGCGGCCGGCTCCGTACCGCGCGGTTCCTGGCAGTCCCTTGCGGTCCCTCGCGGTCCCGTCCCGGCGTGATGCGTGCCGGGCGGACCGGAGCTGGCCCTTCCGAAGAAATGGTGTCAGATCATCGGCTCAGCCCGGGCCGGACCCCGATCCCTTCCGATTCCCGTACCCCGGCCGAGCCTGCACTCTACCGGCCGGGGAAGGGGTAGGTCAGTGGTCCGCTTCAGTGGTCCGTTTCACCGGGTGTCGCGGCGGTCACGAGTTCGGTCAGTACGCCGTGGCAGTCCTTGGGGTGGAGGAAGGTGATGCGCGAGTCCATCGACCCACGTCGGGGCTGTTCGTACAGCACCCGGACCCCCTTGTCGCGGATGGCCTCGGAGTCGGCGTCGACGTCGGCGGTGCCGAACGCGATGTGATGGACGCCCTCCCCGTTCTTCGCCAGCCACTTGCCGACCGCGGAGTCCTCCCGGGTCGGCTCCAGGAGCTGGAGGTAGGAGGCCCCGCCGTCCGAGGTCTCGTTGATCTTGAGCATGGCCTCGCGGACCCCCTGCTCCTCGTTGACCTCGGAGTGGAACACCTCGAAGCCGTACGTGGCACGGTAGAACTCGACGGTCTTGTCCAGGTCGAAGCAGGCGATCCCGATGTGGTCGATTCTCGTCAGCATGGGCATAGTGCACCGCTCGCACAGCCGGTTACGCAACGTGCGCGCGATCACACTGATGGGGCGGTGACCGCGCGGGTACTCGTCAGTACATTGACGATAACCCTCGTTAACTTCCTTCTCCCCGTGGAGGGACCCACCATGACTCGTACGACGTCTGTGATTGTGGCCGGAGCCCGTACCCCCATGGGCCGCCTCCTCGGCAGCCTGCGCTCGTTCTCCGGAGCCGACCTCGGCGGCTTCGCGATCAGGGCCGCGCTGGAGCGGGCCGGGGTCGCCGGTGACCAGGTGCAGTACGTGATCATGGGGCAGGTGCTGCAGGCCGGCGCCGGGCAGATCCCCGCACGTCAGGCGGCTGTCAAGGCGGGTATCCCGATGAGCGTCCCCGCCCTCACCGTCAACAAGGTGTGCCTGTCCGGACTGGACGCGATCGCGCTCGCCGACCAGCTGATCCGGGCCGGGGAGTTCGACATCGTCGTGGCCGGCGGCCAGGAGTCCATGACCAACGCGCCCCATCTGCTCCCGGGTTCCCGCGACGGTCACAAATACGGCGCGATCCAGATGCTCGACGCCATGGCCCACGACGGGCTGACCGACGCCTTCGAGAACGTCGCGATGGGCGAGTCCACCGAAGCCCACAACACCCGGCTCGGCATCGGCCGCCCCGAACAGGACGAGATCGCCGCCCGCTCCCACCAGCGCGCCGCCGCCGCCCAGAAGAACGGCCTGTTCGACGCCGAGATCACCCCCGTCGAGATCCCGCAGCGCAAGGGCGACCCGGTCGTCTTCACCAAGGACGAGGGCATCCGCGGCGAGACCACCGTGGAGTCCCTGGGCAAGCTGCGCCCGGCCTTCGCGCGCGACGGGAACGGGACGATCACCGCCGGGTCGGCCTCGCAGATCTCGGACGGGGCCGCCGCCGTCGTCGTCATGAGCCGCGCCAAGGCCGAGGAGCTGGGCCTGGAGTGGATCGCCGAGATCGGCGCCCACGGCAATGTGGCCGGTCCCGACAACTCGCTGCAGTCCCAGCCGTCCAACGCGATCGCGCACGCGCTGGGCAAGGAGGGGCTGACGGCCGACGACCTCGACCTCATCGAGATCAACGAGGCGTTCGCGGCGGTCGCCGTGCAGTCGATGAAGGACCTGGGACTTTCCTCCGAAAAGGTGAACGTGAACGGCGGCGCGATCGCCCTCGGTCACCCCATCGGCATGTCCGGCGCCCGCATCGTGCTGCACCTGGCGCTGGAGCTCCAGCGGCGCGGCGGCGGCGTCGGGGCGGCGGCGCTGTGCGGCGGGGGCGGCCAGGGCGACGCGCTGATCGTCCGCGTTCCGGGGTCCGCCGACGGGGCATGACCCGGGCAGCGAGCCGTTCAGTCCGTCCGTACGAGTGATGAGGAGCGCGGCACCCATGGCTGACGCTGATGTGCCCACGCTGGTGGAGCAGGCCCGGCAGGGGCGGTCGCGCGCGGTCGCGCGGCTCATCTCGCTGATCGAGGGCGACTCCCCGCGGCTGCGCGAGGTGATGGCCGCACTGGCACCGCTGGCCCAGGGCGCGTACGTGGTCGGGGTGACCGGTTCGCCGGGGGTCGGCAAGTCCACGTCGACCTCCGCGCTCGTCTCGGCGTACCGGAGGGCGGGGAAGCGGGTCGGGGTGCTCGCGGTCGACCCCTCCTCGCCCTTCTCCGGCGGCGCGCTCCTCGGTGACCGGATTCGGATGTCCGACCACGCCTCGGACCCCGGGGTCTACATCCGCTCCATGGCCACCCGCGGCCATCTGGGCGGCCTCGCCTGGGCCGCCCCGCAGGCCATCCGGGTGCTGGACGTCGCCGGATGCGACGTGGTGATCGTGGAGACGGTCGGCGTCGGCCAGTCCGAGGTGGAGATCGCCGCCCAGGCCGATACGACGATGGTGCTGCTCGCCCCGGGCATGGGCGACGGCATCCAGGCGGCCAAGGCCGGAATCCTGGAGATCGGCGATGTGTACGTGGTCAACAAGGCCGACCGGGACGGCGCCGACGCCACCGCCCGCGAGCTGAACCACATGCTGGGCCTGGGCGAGACCCGCTCGCCCGGCGACTGGCGGCCGCCGATCGTGAAGACCGTGGCGGCGCGCGGCGAGGGCACCGACGAGGTCGTCCAGGCCCTGGAGAAGCACCGGGCCTGGATGGAGGAGCACGGTGTGCTCGCCGAGCGCCGGATGCGGCGCGCGGCGGGCGAGGTCGAGACGATCGCGGTGACCGCGCTGCGCGCCCGCATCGGCGATCTGCACGGCGACCGCCGCCTGGGCGCGCTGGCCGAGCGGGTGGTGGCGGGCGAGCTGGACCCGTACACGGCGGCGGACGAGCTGGTGGCGGGCGTCACCGAGAGGGGATGACAAGGGCGGACGTCACCTGAAGGGTTCTTCAGGTGGGCTCTGCGACGCTGGCCCCATGCGTTTGCTGATCGTGGAGGACGAGCG
>Ga0307508_10007500_pt1 | contig 10144 bp, 11 predicted proteins | sample 9_EM_MG_FD_203089 | JGI IMG/M metagenome (GOLD analysis project Ga0307508, IMG submission 203089) | Populus trichocarpa ectomycorrhiza microbial communities from riparian zone in the Pacific Northwest, United States - 9_EM | ecosystem: Host-associated > Plants > Roots > Unclassified | place...
CAAAATCATGTTTTGCCCACCACTGGGAAATGGTATTTTTGATGGCCAAACTGACTGCACCATGTGTGATCACATCTTGTACAATGTCTGCCTTTGTGCAGACTGCATGACCCTGTTCTTCAATATGAATATTAGAGCTAATATACGCATCCTCCAATCGGGACACATCTTTCACATGGCTTGGATCACTATGTGATGATCCACAACATAGAGATCTTATTTGATATTCTAAGTGTTTTTGCACTGCATGAAGAGTTGGTATGGCAGGACTGCAGTCTTTTAAAATGTCCCATGATGCATTTGGCCCCTGAACACAATCAGTGATCTGAATAACAAATGTCAATGCTATCCATGTTACATTTGACTGATTTCACCTTGATAGCCTTGATATTATACTCCTGCCTCTTGTCCAGTGGGAGGAATTTGCCAGGCAGACCTGTCATATTTACAAGCCAGCATCACTGGCAAACAAAGTCACTAGTGTCAATGGTGTAGCAAGTCAGTCACCTAGATTAGCAAATCAGCTGAGTTCATACCAGAGTTCAGATGGCCAATCATGGTGCAGACATTGTAAAAGCTCCAAAACCTCACCAAGATAATTGGAGTTACATATGTCCACCAGCAACATGAAAAGCAAGATGGGGAAGAGTGGATTCCATGATCCCTACATCACCACTCTTTGTAGCTTCATAAAGATCAATATATTGCAGGACATCTTAATTCCATAAAATGGAATTGTGTAATGCTTGATCACATTGACCTTCAGGAAGGGCATTAATGGCATCAATAGCTGCACTTGATGCCAGTTTGTCAAAAATATGCTCAGCTAGATTGTATACATAGCTAAGTGGGACTCTTAGATTACAAGGCCTCTAGGTTCTCAACATCTTCAATGGCCTTCTGGCATGCATGAAAGTGTGCTTCAGTAACATGGCAGATGGCATCATAAAGGTTCTGGTGAAAAGGACCACATGTTTGCACCAAAGTTAGTCCCCTTCTCTCCAGCAATGTGAAAGCATGCATCAAACCATATCCTGCTGTGGTGCCCAGATATTGCATGTGCAGAGAATTGGCAAAGGCCATCAACAGGTGAAACCATCCAAAAGTTGGAACCAACCAATCCAATCTTTCAAAAGAATTGAAATCTTGTGCATGAAAGTTAAAAAGTCCCTGAAGTCATGCTGATGTGAGTTGGTCACCGATCCAAACAACAACATGATCCAGTCCTGTCTTCTTCATCTCCTCCTCAGTATCCAAGTTCAGTTGATGTAGGATTGCAGCAATAACACTAGCATTGCCCTCATAGCTTGCCTCCTCCAAGTGCTCTATTCCAAGTATGAATTGTTGAGTGATGTAATCATCTCCAGTAGGAAGCTGGTAAATTGGAGGTGGGAAAATAAAGATCTTGTTATCCTTGTTATCATAGATGTCAAGATGGAATTCTGAACTGTGAATAAAATATGTAGCTGAGTACTCAATGGACATCCCATTCATATTGGCTAGGTGTGGCTTGGTGTGAAAGTGTGTACAGTTCTTAAACAGAAAGAGGACTCAGCTGCCCCTGAGCACGATATTCCTAGAGGGTACAATTGAATAATGGCTGTTCAAAAGGAGCATTGGGCTGGAAAAATATTGTTGAGGCTGTATCACAGTCAAAGTGGCTCTGGTTATCAATCCATTGTGCATAAACACAAAAGGGGATGTTGACATTGTCATGGGTAATGACAAAGGGGAATCAATGGACCCAGTCATAAACAACTTGCATTTCATTCTGTAATATGGTCTTGAGAGCATGAACAGACCATTGGTGACTCATGGTGATGCCAAAGGAGTGAAGTAGATTGATACTTTTGGCTGGTGTCCCTTATGAATGAAGAAATACTGTAATCATCTTGGCAAAACGATTATGATGGTGGGATCAAGACATCATGATCTGGCATATGATAGACAGAACAATCTTAATTATTCAAGTCAGTAAGTCTAAAGCCTTGGGATTACAGCAGAATACATACCAAGTCAGGAACCTTGGTAACATTTCGTGACCACTGCTTGTCTGACCATGCTAATCTTAACAGCAAAGACCAGAACTGTGGAGTTCCATCAAAGCCAGGAGTGCTGAGCTTGAGGATCAGGTCCTCAATAAACAAGGTACAAAGCTCTTCCATGGAAAGGTCCTTGGGTGGACACTGGAGAACATGCCCGATTCCTTCCAATTCACCACCAATAACATCTCCAATGTAGGTGAATGCAAAGTACTCAAGGACAGAAGTTTCCCCATGAGCTCGTACATGCATGCTATTTGTGGATCATGGCAACTGGTGCCATCAAGTTATAATTAAAGGGAGTTCCTTGCTGACCATGAGGGTGGAGCACTCATAATGAATTTTCAGGTGGGTTACACAGTCAAGATCACCCCAGCTGACCAGATCATGAGGTTGAGCCCAAGATTATTCATGTAAGCAAGTACTGCTGCCACTTTGGCAGCTCTGTCAGGCCCAAGACACTCACAGAGGTATTGGGTGTATGCACACTGGATGGGTGGATTGCTTGGAGAGGTTACTGCTAGTATCACCAATGAGTTCATTGAAGTCAATGGCTGTGGCAATGTCATGTGCGAGACCAGTGGGAATCTGGTGGCTCAAGAACGGACTGTACAGGTTGTTGTTGTTGTCTGAGTCGTGGTACATCATGGGCAAGTGTGCTATCAATCGTGGCACTGCAGTCTGATCACTAGTGTCATATTCATAATGCTCAAGTCCATCTCCAGCCCTCCAGGCTCATCTCCGCTTGTGATCAAGCAATCTCTGGCCTTATCTCACCCAATCAATATCACATGATCCCCAGACCTTTTCTCCATTCCTCCGTCTCCTCCATACCTCTGATTATGATATTCTCCTTGTTCTACTTTAGTATTAGTTCCGCTCTTACATACCTCTGTGCTGTGTGCACCACTCCAGTATTTGTCCCTCCAGTGTGCAGTTCCAGTAGATTAGTTCCCAACCTCCATCTTACTCATTCCCTCCAATTCCATTAACTAATCCTATGCTCCCTTGTACTATATAAACTCACAGATACTCCACTGTAGTCTTTAGCTTGAATATCGACTTGATAGCTCCTCGTCATCTTTTGTCCTCCTTCAATCTTCCGACATCTCCAAAATATGGAACTAGAACAACAGCAAGGGCACAGCACATAAGCTGAAGCCAATGTTCCACCCAAGACCCATAACTCCAGTAGTTCTGGAGTTGACCTGGAGTTGCACAGCTCTAACAACTAGGGTGGATTAGATTTATGGTTTAATTATGATTTTAGTATTTACAGTACAAATATGGACTTATGTACATAGTATGAACTAATTGTTGATAGGGTTGAGCATGGGTACCAGCCACCCATGTGGGTCCCGGGTGTGGGTGCTTACTGGGTGTGGGTGCAGGTCAGCAGTGGGATGGGCCGGTACCTGCCCAGGAACCCACGCCATATCACTCAGACCGGCAATGACATACATGAGCACATGGTCAGGAACTGCCTACATTCTAAAATGCAAAGTAAAATGGATAATAAGACCAACAAACAATGTCGACATTGGTTCAATGCGCTACAAAAAAAACTTCAAAGACACTCCTGCTTCTGCACCCCATCATGCCACCCGACCTACCAACCAAACGTGTATCAAAGGTGACCGAAAGGGCAAAAGCAGCCCTTGATGTGCTTCGTCCAGTGCCGAGGAAGCGCGCAAACGAGAACAAAGAGCCAGAGCCACGTTCGAAAAAGACTTGTACTTTGCGAGATGCAAATATGTTAGTGCCCACAAACCACCATTGAGCACTGGCTGAGGGCGCACCGGATGAAGACTCAGAGGACAGTATCAATGAGAGCCTGGCATCTGTGCCCACGACTGCTGGATTAGCTCCCACACACTCACCATCTGTCAAGAGTCTCAGCCCAGAAGAAGTCTTAGGTGCACTATCAAACAGATCAAATTTAATTAGCTTAAGCGATGAATAGAACAGCAAATGAAGGAATGGTCCTCACCTGTGTATGCCTTCTTTGATCCCAAGCCGCAGATCTCTGTTATCAATGGCCAACAGGCACAAGGATTCAAGTGTAGTGTCCGGAGCTGCAAAGTTACCATGTGTCAGTTCCTTGATACAAAGGATGCTCGCTCAACAGGGAACATGCGGAAGCATGTCAAAATATGCTGGGGTGCTGAGGCACTGGCCATTGCAGACAATGCCAAAGATGCCAAAGATGTCTGCAGCACAATAACCAATAAATACCTATGAAATGGGTCAATAACAGCAGCATTTCAGCACAAAGGAAACAGAAAAGTAACATACTCGCATCGACAGCATACCCGCAACGAAACAAGGTGTGTCAGGATTTTTCATAGCAGCAGAGGGGAGTAACTTGGGGTTGAGCAGGGCTGCAATAGTCCGCTGGGTATCAGAGAACCTACAACCATTTTCCATAGTCGAGGACTGCGGATTTCAGGTGCTTATGAAGACCGGGAGGCCAGAATACTACATACCGAGTAGACATACTGTGGCGTGTGATGTGCGCATGGTTTTTGCACACACGCGCAGTCAGATTGCTAAGATGTTGCAGGCAAGTGTCAGTATTGATCACAATAAGCGATTAATAAAATACAACATACCAGGAGTATGAAGGAAAGCTGAATTTTGCAACGGATGCCTGGACCTCACCAAACCACCGAGCATTTGTTGCCTTTACGGTACACTTGGTACACGATGGGTGCCCGCTAGCCATGCCATTAGACGTTGTTGAAGTTGATCAGGTGAGTGGCTTACCTAGGTTTGAAGAAAGCTGGCACCGATGTGAATATAGTCGCATACAGGCCGTGAATTGGCCGCAGCGTTCACGCAAATGCTAGAGGAATTTGGCATATCAGAGAAGGTACGCATGATAGTTGACGGACTTACAGTACCTTGGTCTGATTTTTGGTCTAGATACTCAGTGTCACTTGCAATAATGCTTCGAATAACAATGTGATGACCGAGCGGATGAGTGAATTGATCCCTGAATTTGCAGGATCGCCCAGTCGCATGCGCTGTTTCTTGCACGTGGTAAATCTGATAGCTAAGACAGTTGTTAGTCAGTTCAATACTAAACAGGTAGATGACGAGGTGACTGAACTGAGTGGTGGACGAAGTATCCATGGCAGCCAAAGAAAGGGTTGGCACCGATGACGAGGGTGAGGAGGGTGCCGGGACTGACAACGAAGAAGGCTGGGAGGACGAGAATGCAGAATTGACTGTAGAAGAGAGGCATGAGCTGGAACGGACAATACGTCCAGTGAAGATTGTGTTAGCCAAGGTGCATACTACCGGCATGCTGAACAAGACTTACCGCCCGGTCTGAAACATAATAACCTAGGTCCGAAAGCTGGCATTCAAGGTTATCCACTCCACAACGATCATGCTGCCTGCTTGGAAGGCCATCTTGAACGAGCTTGGAATGGCAATAATGTTCCTGCCCCGGGATGTGCGCACACATTGGAACTCGATGTTCAACATGCTCGAGTATGCCTTGAACCATCGCAAGGCAATTGACGAGGCGATGCAATGTCACGACCTGGGCCTGAGGAAGCTAGAAATCTCTGACTATGAGTGGGAGCTGATGGCTCAGCTGTACGATGTTCTGAAGGTGAGGACCTACCTTATAAACTTAGAGGCACATTGTAGCGGTGTGCACTCACGCTGGATGGGACGCAGCATGCATGACTAATTACTATTACCAATCAGGTTCTGAAGGATGCTACTACGTTCTTCTCACGTTCAACCCCCAACCTCGCTATGGTCCTCCCTGCGATGGATCATATCAACAATGAACTCACAAGCTATGCATGCAACAAGAAGTATCAGCCATCCATTCGTGCTGCTGTCTCTCTCACCAAGAAGACCCTCAACCAGTACTATTCACTCACCGACTACTCGGAAGTCTATCGGATCGTGATGAGTGAGTGCATCTGAATCAGTTCCATACATATGACTAACTCCGAGTTGCCAATGGGCAGTCTTTCACCCCCAACACAAACTAGCCTACTTTAGGAATTCCCGGTGGCCCAATACATGGATTAAGACTGCTGAAGAAGTTGTCCATGAGGAATTCGAGCGGTCATATGCCAAGGATGACTCGGAAGGCAGCAATGAGACAGCAGCAGCGGATGACTCTGAGTCAGATGAAATGACACGACTCAGTCGACTTGAACGTGCCATGGTAAGTGCTATTTGAGATGTTTCCCTCTTGCTGACACTGTATTGAAACAGACTAATATTTTTGACAATCTACCAGCCCTTGCACCATCCATGGCCACTGAGCTGGGCTCTGAACTTGACCGATACCTCCAGTCAGACGTTCAGCATGTCATCGAACCAATCGCATGGTGGCACAAGAACCATGCATCGTACCCTCAACTTTCCTGGATGGCAATTGATTATTTAGTGATCCCCAGTATACATTTTTGTCAGTGTCTACTCATAGGTGACTTACTAAATACTTTCTAGCTACTTCTATCAACATCGAATGACTTTTCAGTCAAGGCCGTCTCCTTCTGTCGCATGTCCATTCCCGCCTATCGGCCGAATCAACCCGCACTCTTCTTTGTCTTGGCCACTGGTGCTGTCTCAACCTCGTTAAGGACGATGACCTTAACAAGGTGATCAAGCTGCCTGATCTCACAGTAGAGCAGGACATTGAAATAGGATGGGATTCTATTCGTGTCAACTGATGGTACATACAATTCTGTGCACTGTTGTAGTTGATCAATCTATGTTTACTGTGGGGTACACCCATGCCGGGTGTGCACCCACACACTCCCATGCTGTAACCTGGTACCCGCATGATGGGTATGGACCCCTCATGGGTGTGGGTGTGGGTCAGGCTGGATATACCCCAGATATACCCATGCTCATCCCTAATTGTTGACGGGGGTAACCAAGTGTGACTCAATGCATTTGTCACCACACCAATGTCTCCAGACATTCCTGGAAGCATCTCCTTCAGGCATAGCCCTTGCACTTTCTAAAACAGAATGTTGGGTTTTGAGACTACTATCTTGGCCCCACTATATGTATCTTCTGAATCACGAATCAGAATTGACTGAAAAAAATACCATTTGACAGTGACAAGCTCCCCAAATCTATTCCACATTGACCAATTGGAGTAGAAGGAACCTTTGGTGATCTTGGTATTTTGTGCCCTCAGCATTGTGTTACATAGGTCAAAAATTTGGGGCTTTGTTTTTTCTCAATCAGTCAACACAGAATAGATTCTCTAGGTCTGTTGGTGCTCAGCAATATGTTTTTTAATCCATTTCCAGTATGTAATTGTGGAGAAATAGCAAAGCCAAGATGGGGTGTGTTCCAAGTGTAATTTCTCACATGGCAAGGTTGCCTGAAAAGGACAGTAAGGCTTGACCACCTTGCTAAAACTTTACTGTGGCTGCCAGTGTCACAGCATTCAACCCTCAGTGAGTTGGTTTGGGGACTTAGAACTCTTGTTACAAATATCAATGACATGGTACAGTGGTTGCTCAACCCTGAATTCTTCCTACAGACATGTTGGTCATTAGTTTCCATTACAGAAGAGTATTGAGGGTGGTATTCTGCATTGCCACAAATTTACTACCACAAACAATGTCCACTTCCTATCAGGCCACTCTCCTGCACGACTGTTCAGGGAAAAGGCGATGTTTTCAGCACAACTTGATCATCTTTTGTGTGACCCGCATCTTACATCATTCCCTCACACAATTACTTGCATCTCTTTATGAGTATTGACATGAAACATGTCTTTTCTTCCAGGCAGAGAGCAGCTGGCCATGTTATGCCAATTTACATAGAAGTTCCCCCCAGGAACAAGTATTGCTCTACAAGATAAGTATATCCCTTTTGGCCAACCCTCTGTGTATGCTACTATGACAGATAGGCACTGGTCCAGCATGCAAATATTTCAGGGAGATTCGCTACTACTGCTTTGCTCTGACCATATTCAAGTTGATTTGTATGATTTCTTTTGCTCCATATCCCATTTCTTGTGTTATGAAACCCAACTCCCCTCATATAGTATGAACTTTTCATGCAATTGATTCATCTTTTGGAAGATTCTCCAAGCCTGGAGCTGATATGCATAATCAATACTCCAGAAATTGTGATCTGTGCTGCTCTAGGAAGCTATTCCACCTTTGAATGGCTTGATTATAGTGACAATGGACTGAAGCACTGCGATTGAAAGTCAAATGGGGAGCTGGAAAACTGCCTATGAGTCACAAGATAGCCAGTCTCATCAAAATACTGACACCTAGTCAATGCAAGCACTCATATGGGTTTTGCATTACTATTTCACTGGTGCCATCCAATCATTGTAATGCACTTCTGGCGTTTGTCGTGTGTTCACATGAACCCATGGGCTGTTTACTTGGTTTCCTCACTGCCAGCAATAGTCAACATGCCCTGTAGTATTATCATCTTTGATAGGAATCAGTGCCTCTTCCTCGCACTGAGCTTTGACGCAGACCTGCCTGACTTACATCCAACCCACTCCTCAACATACACATATTTGGCCCATTGGCACAATCGCTCAAGAGTCCAGTACTCGGTATATCAATAATCCTGAAGCAGATCTTGCACTGGCAGATGACATCCAGCTGCTGGTCTATGTACAATCGTAGAGTGGAAAGGGCAGCTCAGAATGAAGGGAGTGGGAAGAGTGTGTTCAAGTTTCCATTACCAGACTATCACGGCCTATATGGTACATAAGTTGCATTTGTTGTCAAATCAGTGCTTCCTTATTTAGGTGTTTGTCAAAGGCTTTAGATCCAAACAACGCCAGATTGGGGGTAATTATCACTTTGGCTTACGCGCTGCCGCCACTCTGGCCACCGGAATCCGCACCAACGCTCAAGCGCGAGAGAACGTGCTGATCACGGAGCCGATATTATTTTGGATCTCTCTGCTGTTCAAAACATAAGCCACTTTGCTTTCGAAGGTCATCTTTTGGCGGTACAATCTACTACTTGACATGGGTGATGCGCCAACCGCTATTGCTCCAGATCCATCTACATCCAGTCCCTCCGAGTGGCAAACAATACGTCCATGGACACCTCACCTCACGCTCGCAGTACGGGAGATAACATCCGTTTCTGCTACATTTATCCTTTCGTCATCCCTCGATGCTCGACATACCACAGATGATGAACCGGAGCCAGAGCTCACCAGCGACACCTCAAACGAAACCAATAATGATGCCATCTTAGACTCACGCGGAATTATCGCGGATGCGATGTCTCATGGGCTCTCTGTAGACGTGAACGGCTCAAACTGGCCACGCGTCATCCTTCGCATGAATGATCACGCAGATGAAGCTATTATCGTCATCTACGGACTACACCCTGGGAGACAGTATGACATTGACCTAGCCCTCGTCAGCGGAGGGACGATGCGAAAACAGGTCACTACTGAAGGTGAGTGTGCACCTATGTTCAGCGTGGTGTATGCTCAGTGTGCGATGCAGACGCTGAAAGCACTGTCTTGGATAACGAGAGAAGTGACGACCATCATGTTACTGTGACACCAGAGGCTCTGTCCACGTCGACCAGTAGCGTCAACGAATGTTCCCCGTCTGTCTCCTCGACATCCCAGACGCCCACTCTGGAAGAACGCATACGAACGCTCTCGCATCAACTCAATGCCCTACACGCTGAGCAGGCTACGTTACAAGCGGCTCTCAAGTCCTCGAGACGCGACGCAAACAAAACTGCAACTAGCTTGCGCGCCGAGATTGACGTACTGAAACGAGCGTCGGAAAAGGCTGGCATTGCAGAGTACAAAGCGCGCCAACGCGTCCGCGCCCTCGAAGACGCCGTGCGACGTGCAAATGAAGGCCGGGAACAGCACCAACAGGATACAGCAGCTGACGAACAAGAGTTACCAGGCCTGAGGGAAAAGCAGTTGGAGGCCGAAGATGATCTGACAACGGTGAAGAGGGAGGCCGACGCGGTCAGAGCAGAACGAGAGAAACAGGAAGAAGAGGGGAGGAAAATAAAGGAAAGCATGAAGGGAGAGTGCGCGACGTTGAACCAGAGGCTAGAGCGATTGACGGTGAAGAAGGAGAAGCTGGACAACTC
>Ga0307508_10007501_pt1 | contig 10143 bp, 9 predicted proteins | sample 9_EM_MG_FD_203089 | JGI IMG/M metagenome (GOLD analysis project Ga0307508, IMG submission 203089) | Populus trichocarpa ectomycorrhiza microbial communities from riparian zone in the Pacific Northwest, United States - 9_EM | ecosystem: Host-associated > Plants > Roots > Unclassified | place...
CCACAGCTCGGCGGCGCTGGCCACGCCGCCGCGTGCAGCGCGCTCCACGGCTTCGGTCACGTCCGGAAAGGCGCGGGCAACAGGTGCCAGTCCCAGCCGATCGAGATCCAAAAGCTCGCCTACGATGCGATTTCTGGCGCGCGCCGCTTCGAGATCTGCGGCCGGGTGCAGGCCAAGCGCGCGCGCACGGCCGGAAGGGCTGGTGCAGAAGTTGCCGAGCGCGGCGAGCAGCGCCGGCCATTCGAGCGCGGCGCGTGTCTCCGCATCGAGCTCGATCACGCTCGTCCGCGTATCGCTTTCGGGGGCCGCGGCCGAGGTCACGCGGCCCGCGATAGCACCGATCTTTTACGCTGTCAGGGCAGCTGCCACGGGCAGGGCGCTGCCGGCAGTCGCGATCGTTTCCACGCGCAGCTCGACGCGGCTCGAAAGCGCTACGGATTCGAGGCCGGCGGCCAGCGCCGAAAGGTTGTGCTCGGCGCGACGACCGAGGTAACCGTCGACGCTGAGCGCGAAACTGCCGCCGCCGGAGCCCGCCAGGTGCGCGAGCAGCCCGCGCGCCAAAATGGAACGCGCCGCCGACGTCGGCGCGTCGGTGCGGCCGTTCGAGACCAAGACCATGGCCGACAGTTGCCAGCCGCGCGCCTGCAGTCGAGTCACGCGCATCGCGACCTGCGTGATGAGATCGGTGGGCGGGCCCGCGTAGTGCTGGGCCACGACCGCCAGATCACCGCGATCGCCGGTGGGGTTCAGCCAACGCGGCCAGCTGGCGCCGAATTCGATCACGACCAAAGTTGCTGGGCGAGCCTTCATGCGAGCACCTCCGTGCGCTCTCGGGCTTAAGCCGCCGGCTGGACCCGGGCCAAGAACCTTGACTATCGCCTGACAAAACCTGAAGCGATTCGCGGCCTTCTAGCGCAACCTCGCCGGAGCGATACAGGAGCTCCGAGGCGCAGCTTCACCGGTCCCGGCCGCGAGGTCTCGAAGCTCACTTGGGCGGGGAAGCTTGCCAGCTCGCAGCTGTGAAGCCAGTGACTTCGCCGGTCGACTCGCTCCCACAGGACATCGCTTGGCGTGCTATCCAAACCAGCGGCGAATCTTGTCTTTATAGGAAAGCGCGATACCAATGGTCAAAGGAATCAGCCCCAACGGGCGAATGTAGTCGTGGAGAACGAGCCCCCCGAACAGCGCGCCCCCCAAGCCCATCAAGATGAAAACATCCGCTGTTCGCACTGGGTGGTTGCTTGGTGAGCGGAAGGCCAAACGAGTGGCCGCCCCAACCACGACAGCACAGATGCCGAGGAATGGACCGACCATTCTCGAATCGGGTCGACCAGCCACCCAATAGGCGACGACGGACAGAAGCAGGAGCAGGGGTATCGCAAGCCATCGACGTCGTGCCGCTACCGCCGGAGCAGCAGCCGCCCCTGCCACCAGCCCGCCAGCCACCCAGAGAGCGCCGGCCAAGGATCCGCGACTCGCGACGATTGGCAGCGCCAACGCCGCGAAGATGCAGACCAGACGAGGGTTCACTGTCATCTCTTGCACCTCGGATTGCACTGCTCGCTAACAATCTTGGCGTAAGTCGCAATACATAGATACAAGCCAACTGCGTCGACCGGCGGTATGGAGCAAGCGGCAGCGGCGACACAGCCGGTCAGGTACGCGCTCGCAATGGCTTCGCATTGCTTGCAGCTGACACTCTCGTTGTAGTGCCCGTTTGCATCAGTCGCGTTTACGGGATCGTTGCCCACGTAAACAAATAGATTCGCTTGTTCGCCATCAAACCGAATCGGATCCTTACTGATCCACCGCCCGACGCTCGGATCATAATCCCTCGCGCCAAGGGTTACCTTGGACGCGACTTCCGAGCCGCAGCGAGAATTTCCCAGTCGCCTTCGATGGTTGCGAGCAGCATCACCCGGAGGGGTGATACGCGAGCGAGGCGAAAATCCCAGACGCGAGTTTCGAGCTGAGCGGCGGCGCTGCGACGAGCCCACGGCGAGCGCACCGCACGCGTGGGGGCGGTGTTCGAGCTCGCTGACGCCAAGACCTGACACCCCGTCGAGTCTAGCGGCGTTCGAGGCGGGCGGCTAAAGGAAGAATTCGGCGGCTTTTGAGGGCGATTTCGCCACACCGCACGAGCGCACTTCACGTCGCCTGCGTCTAACAGAGCGTTGGAGCGGACGGCGGCGAGCGCGGTCACAAAAACGGCTCGCCCGAGCTCCGTGATGGGGCTCGGGCTCAGTGCGGCATCGATACGCGCCGCCGCCGCTCAACGCGCCGTTAGACGCCTCGTTGCCGTCTCGTCGCTGGCGTCTCCCGCCCGCCCAGTCGCTGCACGGCTCGGCCCAGCGCGGGCCCCTGTGCCTCCCACGCTGGGCCTCAGCGAGGCGACTGCCCCGGTGTTGTTCGTCGGTCACTTCCTCGCGCTGTTGAGACTCCATGCGCTATTGTCGTCACCGATGCCGTCGCTCTTGCACGAGGGATTGATCGCGCTGATTCGGGAGAAGCCCGAGTTTGCTGCGGACCTACTGCGCGAGATTCTGCACGTTGAGGTACCAGAGTTCACGGAGGCGCGCCTCGCCGAGGCTTCGCTCAACGAGCTAATTCCAGCCGAGTATCACGCCGATGCCGTCGTGCTCTTTGTCGACAATCGTCCTGTTCTCGGCTGCATCTTCGAAGCGCAACTTCAGGAGGACGCCGGCAAGCGTTTCAGCTGGCCCGCCTATGCGGTCAACGCTCGGGCGCGCTTCAAGTGTCCGTTCGTGCTCGTCGTCATCACCCCCCATGCCGCCACTGCGCATTGGGCCTCCGCGACAATCGAGCTTGGTCCCGGCCAATTCTGGACGCCGCTGGTCGTGGGACCCGACGGCATTCCCATCATCACCGACATCGAGCGAGCCCGGCGCGATCCAGAATTGGCGGTGCTTTCCTTGATGGCCCACGGCAAAGGCGACACCCAAACCGCGGTCGACATCGCCTTGGCCGCTGCCAGCGCCCTCGATCTCGTTTCAGAGGACCAGCGGGTGCTATACTTGGCCCTCATCGAGTCCGCTCTCGGCGACGCTGCTAAAAAGGCCTTCGAAATGCATCCCCAAGCCGAAAAACTCATCAGCAGTTGGCAACGTGGTCCGTTCGAGAAAGCTCGAGCCGCCGAAAAAGCCGCCGACGTCGTCGCATTTCTCGAAGCTCGAGGGCTTGTCGTTTCAGATGCTCAGCGACAACGCATTGTTGATACGACCGATCTCGAAATGCTCTCCCGATGGGTTCGTCGCGCCGCCACGATCACTTCCGTCGACGCGCTGTTCGAGTAACGGCACAGCTGCGGGGGCAATGCCGCACGGAGGCCGCCGGTAGGGCGTGGCTGCCGGCGGCCGAGTCGCACAAGTTGGGGGCGGGCGGGCGCAGTTCCGTGCAGCGTGCCGCCGCTCAACGCCGCCACCGTGCCATCCCCGGCGTCGCTCGCAGCAGGGTGCGCAGCACGCTGCGAGTCTCACGTCGCGTCCGAGCCGCACAGCATCGCTCAGCGCGAGGAGCGGAGCCGGCCCGCCGGAGGAAACATAATAGACCTGTTATGTTTAGCTCGGGGCAGGCGCGGGGCTTGCGAGCCGTGTGCGGTGCCGCGCATCGTCGTGTCGTCACCGGGTGCAAGCCCCGTGACCCGCAGGGCGAGCGCATAACCCGGGTTATGCGCGATGCTGCCCCGAGCGACTCCGGCGGGCCGGCGGAGCGACATGTCCGTCAAGCGTGCCGTCGTGCGGTGCCGGCAAACGATAGCTCGTTTCAACGCACCGCCTCACGGCTCACGGCCACCACGGATTGCTGATCCACGCGATGAATGCCGCACTGTGCCGCGTATCCCAGCAGCCGAGCGCCTCATGCACGTCAAATCGCCCGGTGCGCCACTCATGATAAGGGTTCCACACCGAGAGCACGAAGCGCCCCGCACACCGCGCGCCGTGCCCGGGCGCTCCGCTTCGGAGCCACGCTTCGAGCCGCTCCGCATCCCACGGCCTCACACCATCCGCCCCCGAAAGTGCTGGGAAGCTCAACGCGAGCTTCGTGATCTTTGCTTCACCCCGTTCTTGCTGCGTGCACTCCAAGACTGTCATGTGTCGCCTCCTTCCGCTCTGCTTGATCCCGCTGTCTCATCGTCCTCATCACCTTCAGCGGCTAAACAGGAAAACAGCTCGGCCGCCGTGATGGCACGCGCCGTGCTGGCCAGCGGCGGTCGTTCAGGAGCACTCTGGCGCACCAGTCGCGCCGCCGGGTGCGTCGCCGCGTACACCGCGCACAGCTTGCGGATCGAAACCTGCGTGTAGATTTCCGTCGTGCTGAGCTCGGCGTGGCCGAGCATTTCTTGGATGTAGCGGATGTCGGCGCCGTGCTCGAGCATCACGGTCGCCAGCGTGTGTCGAAACAAGTGGCACGATCCCGTCTTGCCAAGCTCGGCGCGTTCGACGTAGCCGCGGACGAGATTTGTGAGAGGGCCGGGGCGAAAAGCTTCGCCGAAGCGCGTCAAGAAAAGCACGCCGGTGTCGGGCGGCACGAGCAGCTCAGTCCGCGCGTCGCTCACGTATTTGTCGATCCAAAGCCGCGCCCGCTCGCCAATCGGCACGACTCGCTCGCGGCCGCCTTTGCCCTCTCGCACGTGCAAGGTCCCGCGCTCGGTGTCGATGTCGAAGAGCCCAAGCCCGATCAATTCCTTCCGCCGGATCCCCGTCGAGTACAGCGTCTCGAGCAGCGCGCGGTCGCGCAGGCCGAAAACGTCCTTCACGTCCGGCAGCGCCAGCACCTTCTCGACCTCGCTCACGCTGAGCACGTGCTTGGGAAGACGCCGCTGAGTGCGCGGCAGCTCGAGCTCGGACGCGGGATTCCAAAGCAGCACGTTTTGCCGCGTGAGCCACTTGAAATACGCCCGCACCGGCCCCAGCCGCCACACCTGGCCGCGGGCACTCAGCGCTCGGCCATCGGCCTTTCGCACGTAGTACAGGTGCCGCTGGTAACGCTCCAGCATGGGCTTGGTCACCTCCATCGGCCGGAGCACGCCGCGCGCTTCGCTCCACTCGATGAAGAGACCCACCGCTTTTTCGCGGTTCACGACGGTGCGTTCTGAGTAGTGCCGGACTCGCAGCCACTCGAGGTACCGGAGGAGCCAAACGTGCAGGCCGTCCGGCTCCTTCGCGCTCTCGGGCGTCGGCTTCTTCGGCCAGGGACGCCCCATCAGCGCGCCTCGGCGGCGCGGCGCTCGGGCACACCGCGTGTCCGCTTCGGTAGCGCTACGACTTCGCCGCCACGCTCCGCGCTTGCAGCGCTCCCGCGACGCGCCTTTTCATCCTCCGTCGCTTCGCGATCGCTATTCAAGCCATTTTGATGCTGCTCCGTAGCAGTTTGCTCATCCAACAAACCCTCCGGTTTGCCCCCGGTTTGGGCCCCCAATGACCCCCCAAACCCACCCTCTCTACCCCCCAAATTTGGAGTCGTACCCGCGTCGTCGCCCAGCTCGATCAGGCCAAACACGCGCGGTGCGCCGCTGGCGCCGCCGCCATCGTACAGCAGCTCATAAAAGAAACTCTGCCCGCGGCCACCGCGGTGCACGAGCAAGTACTCCAGCTCGACCAGCCGCCCCAGATGCACCCGCAGCTGCTCATAGCTGTAGCTGGTCGCCTCACGCACCTCACGGCGGCTAAAGCGAAAATCGCGCCGCTCGATGCCCATTGCCCGCGTCCGCTCCTGCACCATCGTTTCCACCAGCCCGAGCAACCTCCGCGTTTGTGGCGGCAGCTCGTCCAAGCTTCGGCCCAAGACCTCGTGCGTGAGCTCGTTGGCCAGCCGGAGGTCGTCGCGCGTCACCTCAATGTACCTGAGCTCCTCGCCCCGATGCCGGTGCACTTTCACGGGGCGCTGGTACTGATGGAGCAGGGCGATCGCCCGGATCAGAGTCAAATACTTCGGAAAATCGCGCCGTGCCCGTGTCTGCGTGTCCAAAAATCCAAGCTCGCGGGCAAACGGATTCACGACCGACAGCGGCCGCAGCAGGCGTTGAGCGTTCTGGTGCAGCTTGCGGATGCGGTCACGCTCGCGGCGGCCCACCAGGCCCTCGAGGGTTTCGGCCTCGCGCTGCCGCTCGTGTATTTTTCGCGTCTGCTCGCGGCCTTCATCCACGCTCAAGACCAGGCAGCGGTTCAGAAGCTCTTCGTCCACTTCGATCGCCGTCGTCGTTAAAAAGATCATCACCGGACCCGTTACTCGGTACTCCTCGGTCACCAGCCGCCCCGTCGTCGGATCTTTCCCGGTCGACGCGATCGTGAGCTCGCCCTCGCTCTGCAAAAGCTTCAGCGCGTATGCGGCCCGCTCTGCGCCTTGCTCCTCGACGATCGCCAAAATCTTGTGCTCGAGCTCCTTGTCGCCCATGTAAAATAGCGACTGCCCCGTCATCGCCGAGTACTGCGTCAGCTCCTCCTCCGGCATCAGCGCCAAGACCGCGTCCATCAGTGACGACTTGCCCGCCGCGCTCGAGCTCTGGATGATCACGGCCAGCGGCCTATCGAGCTTGCGGCTCGTGGCGCCCAGGTAGCCGACCAGCTTGTTCACGCGCTCGCCCACCACCCCGGCAAGCTCGAAATCCTCCAAAATCCGCTCCATCAGCCGCGGATCTCGCAGCAGCTCGAGCGCCGCGTCCTGCTCGACCTCGGTCAGCACTACCTCTGGCTTCTTCGGCTCGAGCGCCGCACGCAGCGTCTCTTCCTGCCGCGTCTCGAGCTTCAAAAGCAGCTCGCCCAGATCACGCTTGATCACGCTCTCCTCGACACCCAGCTCGTCCGCCGCCAGTTTCTGAAACACCCCGCGCTGCCGCGCCGAGTACAGCTCCAGGTTATCGACGTGGAAGCCGCCGCCCTCGCGCGACACCAGCGCGTTGACCTTCAGCTGCTCCGCGCTCGTGTTCTTCGAAAAACCTCGGATCCGCCAGCGCCGATCTGCAAACTGAAAAATCAGCTCCTCACCGTTGCTGCGCGGCTCGGCTGCTGATGCAGGCTTCGGCGGCGCCGGCGGCGAGGCCAACGGCGTCGTCACGACTGCCGCGCCGAGCTCGGCGGCTAAAGAGGAAATCTCAGCAGCGCTGGGACGCCGGGCTGGGACTGGCGGCGCGGGCGCTACCGGCTCGGGCTCACTCGCGACGCGCGGTGGGGCAGGTGCGGGCGTTGGCTCGACGACCACGGCAGGCGCGTCCTGCAGCTCGATCGCCTCACTCGTTGACCTCGTCGCCGGCGCCACGCCTTTGCCCATCCACACCGCCTGGCGCAGCACCAGGCCCAGGCTCTGCACCGCCGGCGTCACCTTCAGCGCGTAGGCGTTCGCGTCCATGCCGCGCGGAAACTGCACCCGAAAACACTCGATACCGCGCGCCATCAGTTCGCTCGCGAGCTTCTCCGCCGCTCGGTCTCCCGCCTCGTCCCGATCGTAGGCGATGTACACGCGCTCGGTGCCGTAGCGCTCGAGCGCTTGCCAATGATCTTCCGTAAAACCCTCGACGCCGTACGCCGCGGTCACGTTGCGGAAGCCCGCGCACCAAAACGTCAGCGCGTCGATCAGCGCTTCGCACAAGACGATCTCGCGGCTCGCCTGGAAGGCCTCGATGTTCCAGACGCCTCGGTGCGGACCCGGCAGGTACAGGTGCAGCGGCGTCCCCGCCTTGAGCTTCGGCGTCACCTTCCGCCCGTACATCTCGGTCACTCGCCCCTGCTCGTCGAAAATCGGGACCACCAACGAGCCGTTGAAATGCTCGTGCCCACTCGCCCGGAAAATCCCCAGCCGCTCGAGCTGGCCGCGCAGCTCGGCGCCGGCGTTGCGATTCTTTTGCGGCAGCCGGTAGCCCAGCGTGCGGTTCGCAAAACCCAGGCGAAAACGCTCGATCATCTCGCTGCTCCGTAGCCCGCGCGACGCCAAATACTCGAGCGCCTCCGGGCTCTCCTTGAGCGCCTCGTGGTAGTAGCCGACGACGCGTTCGATCACACGATCATCCGCCGCTTGCTGCTCGACAGCCGTCTCGAGCTTCGTCACCGTCGAGTGCTTCGCCACTTTGCCGGCCTGTCGCCCTCGCTTCGGTGGCGGCGAAGCATTGGCAGCTAAAGCGGGAAATCCCTCGCGCAGCAGCTCCACCGCGTGCCGAAACGAAACCCCCTCCGCTCGCATCACCCAATCGATCACCGTCCCACCCGCCTGGCACGCACCCAGGCAGTGCCAGAGATTTTTCTCGGGGCTGATGACGAGCGACGGGTTGCGATCGTCGTGGAAGGGACAGAGACCCATCAGGTCGGCGCCGTGCCGCTTCAGCTTCACGCCCCGCGCTTCCGCCAAACGCTCCAGCGAAATCTCCGCCTTTAGCCGCTCGATTTCTGCTTCTGGGATCCGCGCCATCCGCGTACTCCTTGATTTGGGCCGTCAAGCGGAAAATCACAAAACCCGCTCGTCGGTTGACCTGTCATCATGTAACCCATATATTGGTAACGATGCAAGCGCGCGATCCACCCCAAGCCGGTGACTTGGAAACTCGCCCTTACACTCCCGGCGTGCCTCGCAAGCTCTCCAAGCAAAGGCCCGCTCAGGGCGCCCGGCTCGTCGCGCTCCGCAAAGCCGCTGCCCTCAGCCAGGCCGAGCTCGCCCGCCTCATCGGCGAGCCCCAGCAAAACGTCGCCCTCTGGGAGCAGAGCGACAAGCCGCCCCGCTCCGACGCAATCCCCAAGCTCGCCCGCGCCCTCGGCGTTCGCGTCGAAGATCTCTTCACCGAAAAGACCTCACTCCCTCGCCCCAGCGGCCCCGTCGGCAAGGTGCGCAAGCTGTTCGACGAGGTCGCCAAGCTCCCACGCCGTCAGCAGGACAAAATCGTCGAGTTCCTCGCCCCGATCATCGAGGACTTCAAGCGCAGGGCCAGCTGAGCGGTGTAGGCGGTCGTCCTTGCGATTCAGCGTTTTCGCGCAAACGCAAAGCCAACAACTAGCGCAATCGCTATCACTAGCGCGATTCCTGGCCCTGTCGCGTAGGGATCAACTCCAATGATTCGAAGGCTTCGCTGCAGGCTCGGTGCGAAAAATACACCTGCCACCAAGCCGACGAGCGTACCGCAGCCAAACCGCCAAGCTCGGTCTTCGAAATTTTGATTCGACCTTGCCCGCATGGACTCTACTTCGCTCCCGACCTTCGTCGTGCGAGGCGTTCCAAGCGCGCTTGCGTGCAGTCCTTCATCCCGGCACGCGCACACTCCGAAATCGCTTCCGCGCGCCACGTGCTGTCGTCCTTGTTCAGCTCCTTGGCGAGTAGAGCTAGTCGGGCATCGACCAACATCAACTCCATGTGCCGAAGACCGTCGTCGAGAGCGTTACCTTTCGTAACTACTAACGTCCGGTATTCGGCGAGTGCCTGCCACGCGCCCTCTGGCTTCATTTCTTCAAACGCTAACACCGCTCGATTGCCAGAAAAGCCCAGCGCGATCAAATCAGTCGTGACCGCGTTACGTGTTGCCAGCGCAGTTCCAATGCTGACCCCGCCAACAAGTCCACCAAGCAAAGCTGCGGCGGCGATTCCGAAAACACCGAGCGCTTTCAACTCGTCAGCCGCCTTGCAACAGTCGCATAATGCCGCCCCCGGCTGCTCCCATAGACTGATTGGCTTGATCACCGCACCAGCTGAGTGCAGCACTCCAACGACCAGGATCCCGCTGCTTCACGCATTGCATTTCGGCGTCCGAAAAGTTGCCTGCGCCGTTGAGCGCGTCGGCGTCATCTTCGATGCACGTTGACCGGTTCAGCTTGTCCGTGAGTTCCTTGTGGCAATCGTCATAGGCATCGCCGAGCTTCCAGAGCTCATACGCACAAACGAGATTGCTGATGATCGGGATTTGCCCACTTGGGTCGGTAGCGTTCACCGGATCGTTGCCGGCATACACGTACAGGTTCGCTTGGCCCCCATCGAAGCGCGCTGGATCCTTGCTGACCCATCTGCCAACACTCGGATCGTAGTCCCTCGCGCCAAGGGTTACCTTGGACGCGACTTCCGAGCCGCAGCGAGAATTTCCCAGTCGCCTTCGATGGTTGCGAGCAGCATCACCCGGAGGGGTGATACGCGAGCGAGGCGAAAATCCCAGAC
>Ga0307508_10007502_pt1 | contig 10142 bp, 8 predicted proteins | sample 9_EM_MG_FD_203089 | JGI IMG/M metagenome (GOLD analysis project Ga0307508, IMG submission 203089) | Populus trichocarpa ectomycorrhiza microbial communities from riparian zone in the Pacific Northwest, United States - 9_EM | ecosystem: Host-associated > Plants > Roots > Unclassified | place...
GACGTGGCTCTGCAGGAGTTGGTCGACTTCTCGGAGGTAGAGGCCAAGAAAAAAAAAAAAATCCGATATGACGATCTTCCGAGGTTAGATGCGCGTGTAGAGCGTAGGGCTCATAACCTGTAGGTGGGTGTGGGCAGAAAAGATCACAGGAGCGGCCACAAGAGGGAGGTGATCAAGATGGGAGATGTGTGATGTCTTTCTTGTGAAGAACTGAGCTAGAAAAGAAAGAGAAAACAAAAACAACCAGAACGAGGAACCGCCACACTAGCTTCCCATCAACTAAGAACCCCGACGGCTAGTGGGCTCACTCCACCGGCATACCTTCCGACATATATAGTGGACTCAGACAATGTACTCCACCTGCTAGACAAAGAGCGTTCAGCTGATAGTCACATAGGATTCGTACCCAAGGTGACACTGAAAGAACTCTGGCCACAGCAGGGATGATACTAAGAAGTTCACAACCATTGAAAGGTAGTGGCTCGCACTGAATCCATCAACCTGATATCCGCAGAAGAAACGAGCTGAGCAATGGCAAAGTCTAGTAAGGACAAGATATTTGTACTCGATGTTTGGGAACGAAAGGTAGGAGAAGAATTCAGGGAAGATGATTCTGTATTGGCAGACTTGGGTAAGTGGAGAGCCCAGATCCGACAGGAGTTCGATGACCTGTTCCACCTACCATAGGAAGTGCCACTTCCAGGAGAACATGATTTCTACATCCATACAGACCCTACAGCAAGAGTTCCGCACTGCCAGCCATTCCTTATGATACAGTCCGAGAGGGTGAAATTTGAGGTCCAGATAAGGAAGCTGCTGGCCAACAAATGGGTGACAAATTCTCATTCACACTACACAGCACCAAGTATCTTCGTGAAAAAGCCAGATGCCACTCTCCAAATGTGTGTTGACTACTGTGGCTTGAATAAGATAACTGCTAAGGACTGATACCCATTGCCATATATTGAGGATCTGCTGGATAAACTCCATGGGGTATAGGTCTTTACCAAGCTACATCTAGCCAGCAGATATCACCAAGTATGGGTACACCTGAATGACTGCCACAAGACAGCGTTTATAGTACCAGATGGCTTTTATGAATACAAGGTCATCTCTTTCAGTCTGGGAAACGCTCCGGCCACATTCATGCATATGATGTATAAGATACTGTATCTATACCGACGAAATGCAATAGTATATCTGGATGACGTCTTGATCTTTTCAAAAATGTTAGCAGAATACAAGGCGCATGTGAAGAGCATACAACGGGCTTTACGGAATGTATATCTGTGTCTGTGCGAGTCCAAATGTGTGTTTGGTACTCTGGAAACATCATTTGTGGGTTCGAAGTAAATTGATATGGCATTCACACAGAAGAAAAGAAAGTCAAGACAGTACGGGACTGGACAATGCCTAGAATACCTACGGAACTCCAGAGCTTCCAGGGCTAGCAGGCTACTACTGGAAGTTGGTGCCCAAGTTTGTACAATGTACTCATGTACTATACGACCTTGCTGCAAAAGCAAAGAATGAATACATGTGGACTGAAAGGCATAGTGACCAGTTTGAGGATCTCAAGAAAACTTTGACATCTGCCCCGGTTTTGGCTATGATGGATCTGTAATCCATCTTTATTCTGTGAACGGATGCATCAGATACAGCTATTGCAGATGTATTGGCCCTGAAGCAACTGTTCGAAGAAAGGATGGTGGAGCATTCACTGGGATTCTTCTCATGGAAACTTCACACAGTCGAGATGAGCTATCTAGCTTACAATTGAGAACTACTAGCAATCAGTGTAAATCTAGACCATTGGGCTTGCTATGTACACAGACATAAACTGACTACCATTTATACTGAGTATGTAGCACTACAGCATATACTGGGGCAGAACAAACTGACAAGTTGTCAATAGTGCCACCTTGATAAGTTGTAACAGTACGGCTACAAGATAAAATACTATCCTGGCATGATGAATATCGTTGCCGACACACTGAGCTGTATTGCCTATACTCAGATGTCACAGTACAGGTATTGGCCTTCGGAAGGATTGAGTCTTAGCATTTATAAGGGTTGTTTTGGTTGTGGTGTTAGGGAGGTTTGTTTGTTTGATTCCTGCACCTTGCTCCAGATGTCTCAATTTTGGAAAGAGTGTTGTCACCTCGTTTCAGATGTCTTGATCTTGGAAAGGGTGTCGGTTTTGGACCCAATTGCATAAGAGAAGGCTATATAAGTTGTGTGGGTATGAGCACAAATGTGAGTATGAGTACATATGTCAGTTGCACAGGTATGAGCACATATGTGAGTATGAGTACATATGTAAGTTGTGAGAACTGTGTATATAAGGAGGGCTGTCTCCTGTGTTTTGTCTTCTTTGGTGCTGTGTCTGCCATCTTTTTTAACGTAGCACTTGCTATCTCCGGTGCTACATCTGTCATCCTTTCCAATATTGTTGGTAAATTTTGGTGATGGAAGCTGATAATGTTTCTGTGTGATCCTGTATTTGACAACAGACCGTTGTGATGTAGGTGATTTGGCTGGATTCGATGAGCTGTCTATCGATTACTTTGAGGTCTCTGGGTGGGTTTAGTGTATAACGGGGGAGGTTGTATTGGCATACAAAGTTTTTGTCGATAAATGCAAAGCCCATTGTACCTGTGTCAATCATTGTGGAGGTTTGAATTGAATGGTTATTGTTACAGAGAGTAGCTGCAACAACAAGATATTCTCCTTCTAATTCATATTTCTCCACCCCATGACCAAATACAGCAGGCAATTACATACCACAAGGAAATGACAAAAACATTGGGGAACATCCCATACCGGTACCAACTGGTTGGCATGGGACAGCTAGTTTTCCGACTGCTCATTTGGAACAACAGTATCAGGTTTGGTAGTCGCATTGCCGGTGGCTGCCATAGCCAGATGGCAGTTCCGAGAGGCTGCACATTCAGGGCTTTCATGGAGGAAGTGACTGACAGTTCTGCAATAAAGGCATTCGCTCTGAGCCATACGTTCCTGTCTGATACGATTCTTCTCGGTGGTCAGTATAGCCGATAAGTTTATAGGTGTCACGCTATAATGGCCACTCTTTGTACCTGTCAGGTTCGCTGGAGCTGGGGGTGAGATGCTGGCTGAGGATAGCATGGAACGGGGTAGTCACTGGGTATGACCAGGCTGGACCCGTTCTGTGATACGATAGCGGATTCGGTTGTCCAATTCTCGACAGACCTGGATCAAATGACCTAGACTATTGGAAATTGGATGGGAGGTGACCAAAGCATCCTTTATTTCATCTGAGAGGCCTTCGTAAAGCTGTTCTCCTGGGCCTCTTCATTCCAGTTTAGATCTCATTTGATCTGGCCAAACTCGGTGAAATAGACGGAAAAAGTTAAGTTCTTTTACCAGACTTTCCAGATTTCGCAGTTGGCAGTGCGGGTGCTGTCTGGGTCATTGAAGGTCGGGGGGAGGAGGTCAAGTAGGGTATTCAGGGGTTTGAATCAGATTCATCCAGTATTCTCGGATACATACAAGCGGACCACATTGAGGGTGGTTTCGGAAAGACGATTTACAGCATATCTGAGGCAATCTTGGTCATCAGGGTACCGGTGGGATTGCACGGCCGACTTGTTGCACAGTTGAATGATCCAACAATGCAAGTCTTCAGTCTTACTGCCCTCAAAAATCGAAGCGTTTGGGAATCTCTTTTGTACGGCATTGGAATAGCCCTACACCATAGCCATTGCCACAATCTGAGTCTGTAGCTGGGCGACCCATTGTTTGAGAGTGGGACCCTGGGAAGCATCCGTATCCATGAGTTCCAAACTCATCACAAGTAGGTTTAGAATAAGGGATGCAATCTAGTATAATGGCAGCAGGCAGGAGCAAGGAGTTCTAAAGTACTGTAATGATTTCGAAAACGGGAATGGGAGCAAGACGGAAATGGAGACAGGAACAGAGTGGGATACAGTAGATGGGAATGGGAACAGAACGGGAGTGGGAGGGACAGTGACAGATAGACATGTCAGACAGCAAGATAGACAACATCAAACAGACATGTTGAACAGAGATGGACAGTATTAGACAGACATGTCGAACAGAGACAGACAGCGTCAGATGGATGTGTTGGACAGGGAGATGGACTACGTCAGATGGACATCTTGAACAGAGACAGGTGGCATTGGATGAGCATTGCCAAAATGAAGGAATCAGAGGAAACGGAAGAAATAGAGGAAATAGAGGTGACATTGATATTCAGAATAGGATACAAGAGTTTGCATGAAGAGAAGAAGAAGACAAAATATGGGAAGACAGCCCTTCTTATATACACAGTTCTCGTAACTCACATACGTACTCATACTCACATATGTGCCTATATTCATGCAACTCACATACATACCTATACTCACATATGTGCTTATACCTGTACAACTCATATAGCCTTCTCTTATGCAACCAGGCCCAGAACCGACACCCTTTCTCAGATCGAGAGATCCAAAGTGAGGTGATGACACGCTTTCCAAGATCAAGACATCTGGAACAAGGTGCCAGAATCAAACAAATAAACCTTTCTAATGCTACAACCAAAACAACCTTTATAAATACCAAGACTCAATCCTTCCAAAGGCTGACATCTGTGCCGTGACAATGGATACCCACCACAGAGGCAAGCCTCATTAATGTGGTAGAGTTGCAGATTTCGGCGTCTTAAGAGTAGTTTCAGGACATCCAGAAGGAATATAGGCAGGACATGGTATTTGGTGATATTCTTGAACACCTTCAAAGCTGTTACACACTAAATATTACAGGTCAGACATTCTGATACGGACAGGGCAGGAAGGTATCGGAAGCTCGCCACATGGTCTTAGGATGGCATCCCAAGACTGGGCAACTGACGCTGTCAGGGCTCGGCTCGGGTCGACTGACTCTGCAGCATCGGAGAATTCCGGGCCAACTACCGACGTAGACCGGAAAAGCACAAGTGCTGCTGCAGAGGAAGACAACCTTGGTGGTCATCATAAGGACAAGCAATTGGAAGGAAACAGGAACGCAAGGAGTTGCGAGTCTAGGTCGCAGAATAGGAGCAGGGTTGTTTCCAGAGGCACGGCCCAGAGGAACAACATCACGAGTCGGGAATCGCTCTATCGTCACAGATAGCTCGAAGGCCCGAGGCGATACCGTTGCACCCCATGGTCAGAAGACACGAGGGATGATGCTACCACTCGCATCCTCGTCATTAACACCCGATTATGACGATGAACTCTTGGCTTGGCCAGTGCACGACAGCGTTAGCGTATTCCGCACTTATCCGAGACGCTTACAACGATTATGATGCAGGGTACACGCTGCACCAAGGTGAGGGACGTTGAGTTGAACAGTCACTGAAGCGGCGGCTTGACTTCAAGCCAATCCTGTAGCGCTGGGTAGCCCTCGGACGAAGTACTGGCTCATGTTTGGGAAAGTGCAAGTACTGCTTCAGGACCGCACCTCAGGAACTGTTCGAGAGTCTGTTGGGAGCAATATGGGGCGGAGCTATACCTTGGTGCCCGTTGCGGCTGAGAAGGATTAGCTGGTACGGTTGAGGGCTTGTTGCTCTGGCTCCGGTCGAGTAAAGAAATCAACCATGTACACAACCCAATCGCATCACCCGATCACGACGAGAGAACTTAAGGAGAGGCACCTGCTCTGGCCACTCTTAGGAGGATATGTGGAAGCGCTATGGTCCAAATCGAATTGAGAGTTATCCTCTTTACGCTGATGAAGTCTAGTACCAAGGCAAAGAGTTTTCACGTCGCGGTGCGGAGTAATTCCCCACAGCACGTGACTGCCGAGCTGGAACACTTATACGAGCGATTGGCAACCAGCCCTCAACAATAAAAAAATCATCAGAATCATCAGCGGAACCATGAATCACAGAACGGCCAATCATCAACGGACCACATACTGGTCACGAAGACATCGTGTCAACGACCATCCCCCTACGAGCAATCCTACGAGTGATCCTACGAGTGATCCTACAAGTGCCGCAAGTGAGACAACAGTTGATTGGGAAGGAGACGGAAGGATATATAAGGGGCTCGAGAGTCTAGGTGGGAGATAGGAAGGGGTCTGATGGGCAACACGTCAGTCAGCACGGATAGGACCCCTATTGAGGGTATAATCCCCGAGGCTGTAGCCACGGGCTGAGGTGTGGTCGTGAATTGAACCCAGCTATAAGCAGAGGGAATGGTGTAGTCCGCAACACCATTAGGCGGAATCCTATCGTTAGACTGACCAGGACGAATAGCTTCAGGCTCTGGCCCGCACCCAGGAGGGTCTGGTGTGTAAGCGTATTTCTTACCTTACCTTACCCATGAGGCAGTTGCCGAGCAATCTGTCGAGCAATCCATCTCAAGCCACTGAACCGAACGATCTACCGAAGCGCAGATACGCCTATGCGCCGCAAGTGGGACGACAGTCGATTGGGAAGGAGACAGAAGAATACATAAGGGGCTCGAGAGTCTAGACGGGAGATAGGAAGGGGTCTGATGGGTAACACGTCAGTCGGCACTGATAGGACCCCCGTTGAGGGTATAATCCCTAAGGCTATAGCCAAGGGCTGATGTGGGGTCGTGAGTTGAACCCAGCTATAAGCTGAGGGAATGGCATGGTCCGTGACACCATTGGGCGGAATCCTATCGTTAGACAGACTAGAACGAGTAGCTACGGGCTCCGGCCCGCACCCAGGAGGGTCTGGTGTGTGAGCGTATTCCTTACCTTATCTTACCCATGAGGCAGTTGACATGCGAGCTGTTTGGCAGTCACCGAATGCGTCGAACGATCCGCCAAAGTGGACCAGTGCGAACGAGCCACCAGGCAAGAACCTGGGCCCGTCTCCATCCGATCCTCTGCCGAAGCAACACGAGCGAGCCATCGGGCAAGACGCTGGGCCCATCTCGAATCGAATCCTCCGCCGAAGCGCCACGAGCGAGCCGTTGGGTAAGATGACGGGTCCGCCTCGAACCATCCGCCGAAGCGATACATGAGAGAGCCATTGGGTAAGATGCCGGGCCCATCTCAATCCGAACGATCTGCCGAAGTGACATGAGCGAGCCATCGGGCAATATGCCAGGCAAGTCTCAATCCCAACCATCTACCAAAGCGATACACGAGCGATCCATCGAGCAAGCCGTTGCCGCGGAGCCACGTGCGATCTGTCACTCAAGCTGCAGCCAGCGGGTACTGCAGATATTGAACTGAACCCTTTAGATTATTCGCTGTGAATCCCCTAACAGTGGGTGAACTTGGAAGGAGGGTCATTGGGGAAGTTATTCTTGTATAATAATTGAACATTGGCGAAGACTGCGTGCACCCCATCTCCTTCGTGACTATTGAGAAACCTGACTAGTTCGATATTACCATCACTCCGATGTTGACCGGATGTCCCAGTGTCACAAAAGCAGTGGAGTTGGGAAAGATATTATGACAACCAATACTAGGAGAAGCCGCCAAATATGGGAATGGGCAAAGAGATATCTACTGTGGGATGGACTCCTTTTCCATAAGGCCTCAGGAGAAATGCTCTGAATTCCTTGGGTTTTACAGGCAGATGTAATTCGAGAAGCACATGATACTATTATGGGAGAAGAAGATGTTGATGTCGAAAAGACTGCTACCGCAGTTGCATGACAATACCATTGGCCACGACAGATAGACACGATCGCAGAATGGATGGCTGGATGTGATGTATGCCACCAGGTGAAGCATAAAAATGCCAGGTCCTATGGACTCCTCCAGCCACTCCTGATACCTATAAAACGTACTGAAAGAGTTAATATCGACTTCATCACCAAGCTTCCCACTGGAGAAGGATGATATGATGCTGTAGCCACTATTATTGACCCATTGACGAAGAGGGCTTGATGGATCCCAGTCAAAGAAGCCAAGTTTACAGTCAAAACATTTGGAGAGGCATTCATTGAGAGATACATCAGGAACCGAGAACTCCTATTGTCAATTGTCTTGGACCGAGATACTAGATTCACCTTGAAATTCTGGCAAGCACTATACACCCTACTTGGGATTAAACTCTGAATGTCGACAGCCTATCACCTGCAATCAGATGGACAAGTGGAAAAGGCAAACGTCATGCTGGAAATGTTTTTAAAGGTGTACATAGTGTAGCTACCATATCAAGAGCAGTTGGTACTGTTAAAGTTTGCCCGATCACCATTCTTTTTGAGTCTTCACAAGTAGAGAGGGAGAGATAAAAGAGAGAGGCAAGACAAGATGATTTGATCGTTAACGTTTTGATGGAATGGCTATGATAGGTGCATTCAGTATCTTTCTATACTATTGAGAAGTATTTTAAAAGTAAAGAAGGAAGAATGCAAAAAACACTGCCATGGAAGAATGCCAAGCCATCATTACCAGGATCCCCTTGCTAATGCTGTTACTATGGCGTTGCTCTCTACGTTGCTGCTGCCACCATTGCTGCGGTGTCACTTCTGTTGTGCACCACATTGGAACGGTGAGAAGCAATTCGAACACACCCCCTCTTCTCGTACTCCGTACCACACAGAAATCAACCAAATCAAGAACAATCCCAGATCAAAAACAATCCCATTAAATCCTTATCGACCTCATGAAAACCTCTGCAGTGAAAACCTTGTGGGAAAAACACTTGCTAGTAGGAAAAAGAGTGCCGACTCACACTTGCCGACAGGATGCAAGAACATTCTCAACAAAAGAAACCTTCTTTCCTCTTCCAATTCCTTATGACCCGCACCCTCTTTTCTTTGCCAAAGAACCGCACCCCCTATTCCTTTTTCAAGATTGGCCTTATTCATCGTATTCGGATTCTCTCTCGTCGGGGCTGAATGGAGTGAGACCGGTGAGTTGCAATAGTTGTTCGTGTTGGAAACCGCAAGAGGTTTCGTCAGCAGATCGGCAGGATTAGACTCTGAGGTAACGTATTGGAACTTAACTGCGCCTTTCATCTGTTCGTCGTCAACATGATGATATTTTACGTCAATGTGTTTTGACTTTTACCGTACAACTCCAGAGGTGATCAATTTAATGGCGCCTTGGTTGTCATATCCAATTGGTACCAGTCCATCAACAATTTTTACTTCCATTCCTCCTGCTGTCTCCTTCATCATACGGCTGAGCCAGAGGCTTTCCCTGATGGAGTGCAAACAGGCAATGTATTCAGCTTTGAGCGTTGAAAGCGCTACAACGCTCTGAGACTTGTCTTGCCAATGAATCAGTTCAGACATGATGAGTTCTTCATTGGCGCCGGTGTGTCCCAGGCCAAACACACATCCTCCAACAGATTTGCGAGTTGTAAGGTTTCCTACCCAATCCGAGTTGGTATATCCAATAATGTTGATAGAGGGTGTGTCTGATCGTGAGTAGGATGGGAGCCTTCAGTAGTGAATTGGGAATTCCGATGTAGACTTGAGGTATTGTAAAACCCTCTTGGTAGCCGTTGTATGCATCTTGAGTGGTTGGACATTGTATCGGCTGAGAACAGTAACACTGAAGGCAATGTCTGGTCGACTCCCAAGTGCCGCATATATGAGTAATCCCACCATTGACAGGTATTCTTTGCAGTTGACCAGTTTGTCCTCACAGTGGGTGTTAGCCAGATCTGTCTGAGGATCAAGTGGAGACTTAGTCGGTTTTGCATCCATCAGTCCGAATCGTCGTAGGATTGTGTTGAGGTAACCTCGTTCATCAGGAAAAAAAAAAATTGCGTCCTTAGCGTCCGGACGCACTAGACGCTCGGGACGTTTCAGACGCAACCTGCTTAACTCGGACGCAGATCGCCACGGCACCGTGCGTCCGGACGCAGTACGCCATGGCATTTGCTTACCGGACGGAGCGTGGCAGGGCATTTTCGTTCTGAACGCACGGTGTCAGGGCATTTTCCTTCTGGACGCAGCCATGTCAGGGCATTTTCCTTCTGGACGCAGCCGTGTCAGGGCATTTTCCTTCTGGACGCAGCCGTGTCAGGGCATTTTCCTTCTGGACTCAGCCGTGTCAGGGCATTTTCCTTCTGGACGCAGCCGTGTCAGGGCAAATGGCATCCGGACGACGCGTGTCATGGCACCGTGGTTACGCTGGCTGTCAAGGCACGGAACATCGCAGCAAATACTCGC
>Ga0307508_10007503_pt1 | contig 10141 bp, 7 predicted proteins | sample 9_EM_MG_FD_203089 | JGI IMG/M metagenome (GOLD analysis project Ga0307508, IMG submission 203089) | Populus trichocarpa ectomycorrhiza microbial communities from riparian zone in the Pacific Northwest, United States - 9_EM | ecosystem: Host-associated > Plants > Roots > Unclassified | place...
GGGGCACCATGACCGTGTGTGCATCAGGATGGATTGTAATTCCGGACTTGGCAAGAACCGCCGCCTGACGCTTCGCAATGGCCATCACAGCGATGAGCGGCGTTCGCGGACATGGCGGGGGGGGGGTGGGGGTGGAGCTTGGCTTCGGCATCAACGTAATTAGTTCGGGACATGGGGTGGGCTGGGTGTGAGGGGATGTGGTGCCCTGAATTGTTACCAAGATGCTTCAGCGGCGACACATGGGCAGCTTTGTTGGACACAGCGTGTTCCCAACCTGTTCCGAAGCGCAACTGCGTGTGAGGGACAACTTGGCCCCGGACAAGGCAAACTCGGGATTGAACAGGAGGATTGTACACTGTTGTGAGCAAGGGCCAGAGAGGACAGAGTAGGATGAAGTAATTGAAATGAAGGTGGAGGAGTGGCCTTGGAGATAGAAAAAAATCGTGGCGCTTCTACCTTGCTCGCGACGTTAACTTTGCTGTTTGGGGAAAAAAAAAGTTTGTCAGAGCGTGCCACACAACAACAGTGGCACTACCAGTAGGTTCTAACGCCTATCTGACCATTAGGGTCCGAGGAGGCGCGACGGGAACAAAATCCCAACAGATGCACGGCGGCGGGAGCCGAAAGAGGGGGTGGATTTCGGGTCGAGGTAACGTCGTACGGTCGTACGGCCGCTATAGTTTATATTTCAGCCTCGACTATTGGGCATGAGCATGAGTCGGGGATGAAACGAACTGTGAGGCGGTCAGAAAACTATTGCGGGTGCTGATTTCGATCCACACTAGCATTGGCATGCGAGCAAGCCAGCAGCGATTGTTAGCAGTCGCCTTGCCAATGAATAAGTTTTAAGAACTTACGTTGAAAGAACGCTAGATAGACACAGCCTGAAACTGCGCGACAGTACAAACGGAAGGTTGGCGGGCCTGTCGTTCGGTTGCCCAGCGACGAAATCTTGCAGCTATTATGTATACCTACAAAAATCGTGCTTTGAAGTCTTCGGAGCGCCTCCGCAGCCTCCACAACCCCCGCATTCTCCGAGGACAGAACACTGAAATCACCGCGAGGGTGTTTCTTGCTCGTAGGGAGCAACTTGTCCCTGATTTCGCAAATTGTGCAGGGTGCCTTCCTGGAAGTATGCTCGAACTACTTTATGCGTGCAGTGACATCGCAACAATCAAGTAATACTAAAGCAGGCCGCGCCGATATCAGTCCCAACATATGACAACGGCCCGCAGTGAGCACTCACGTCAGGTTGTCAGACTCCCGTCACAATTTAGCAAGTCTTTAACAGCACCCTTGCACAAGTTGGCAGGGAACGCGGACACATGTTCGACAAGCAAGCCACCTTCGACTGGCACGCCCGACGCGTCTACGAGAGCGTATGGAAATGCAAATATCAGTTAATGACATACTCAACTGCGACGTTGTGTCACTCGTGGTTGCCGAACACATACACGGACGGTCCCTTCCAGGTGATTGGCGAGAATGTCAATGAGGGGCCCCGCCTTAGTTGGTGGGCAATTGCGGGCATCGAAGCAGTACCGCGGACACCAGCGGCGACGCTTTTGCTGCTGGCACCATAGCGATAAACGATAATTATGGAAAACGCGGCCTAATGATGCCACACAAATCTAGTTATCATGATCTGGCTCTTGGGGTAATGCTGGATCACCTAGAGCTATGGGTGGAAAACGATACCTGGTTAGTACCTAAGATGAGGTGGAGATGGAATTATTGATAAGTGCGAGGATGATCTTCTTAGCATAGGCTACAGTAATGGGACGCGGGCCTCTGCGGAAAACCTAAACAGTAAGTTTGGAATGAGGCGGATTCAAATCGGAAACAACAAGCTCTGAACATAGTGGGGTCGGATACCTATGCTGCTCATAAGTTGCCAGATGCAGGGCGATTTTGAGATTGTTGCCTTGGTTGCTCCCCTTCAGCATCACGGGTTGTACTTTCATCCTTTCTCGTCATGCACCAGTAGTTCACCAGCTCCAGTTTGTTTGATCAGGGCGGACGATGAAGTGGTGCGTTCACAAAGATGTTCATCGAGGACAGTTCCCACGATCGCGTGATCAGTATTCCGCCTTCTCGGCAACCTCAGTGCCAAATATGCTCCCAGCGTCGAGGCGGGCCCTTCTCGGCCCCGCCGCACCTCGGGGAGCAATCTATGCTGTTCGGCGTGTGAGTCTGTTTTTTTTTGGCTGCATGCATGTCTCTGGTATGCTCATTCCCGGCGACAGCGAGTGGCAACAGCGGCGGATGAAATCCCAAAGCCTGCAGAGGAAGCTGGTTCAAGCCTTCCGCCGCCCAAGGAAAAGCGCAGTTTCATTCGAGCCACACTTCTTTATACCACTGTTTTTGGCGTGACGTTTTATGCTGGTAGCACTATGATAGCTCTGCACGAGAGCCGGTACCATGACTTCTTCATTGAAAGCGTCCCCCTAGGAGAAGGTATCATGGACTATGCTGAAGCACGGCGCTGGGACGAGGTGCCACTTACCACTCTACCCAAGAAAGCACTTGATGCCACGAAAGGTGTCTATCGTTCTGTAGTGGGCGCTGTCACACGGACCTTTGGTTCGTCACCGGAACCACAGCTACCTCCCTTGCCTGATTCTGTAAAGGGGGCCGCAAGGGTGACGACCGACAAGACTAGGAAGGCTGTGTCGTCGGGAGTGACGTTTGTTCAGAAAAAAGCCGAGGAGACGCAATTTAGGCTTTCGGAAACCGCTCAGGATGCGAAGATAAAAGCTCTGAAATTCCCGAAGGACGTACAAAGTCTTGTGGAAGAAGCCGAGAAAGCACTGGCTGGCGTGCCATCCTCCGCGCCCTCCGACCATGCCGCTTCACCGTCGAGAGGCAATTCGTCTCACGTTGAGCCCGCTGACTCGCCAGCGCCGCCTCCCCAAACTGACGAAGCTGTCTATACGGCTGCGCTTCCCCTTGGGTTTGAACCGCCTCCTGGTTATACCCGTCCCTCGCCCCCCAAACCTGCCAGAGACGCCAAGTCCTCTTTTCTTCCGCCACTTCCACTTGTTGCCCCTATGGTTAAGGAGCTTTCCGCATCGGAGCCTGTTATTGCTCAGATCGCATCTAATATTGATGGGCTAGTAACCCTCTTGAATGACAGTCCTACTTCTGCAGCCGGCGCCAAGGATATTCTGGACGCAGCTCAAGACGATCTCGTCAAGCTTGGTTCACGCATCGGTGCAATCAAGAAGGAAGAGAAGGAGAAACTAGAGGCCCAGCTCGAAGAGCAAGCTAAGGAGTACTCCACGAAGATTTTGCAGCTCGAGGTCGACGCCCAGGACAAAATTGACGTCCAGGAAGAAGGGTTCAAGGTCATGCTAGAGGATGAACGCCAGAGGATACTCGACTTATATCGTCAGAAGTTGGCACATGAACTTGAAATTCAAAGTGAGATCATTAACCAACGGTTTGTTGATTGTTTGTGTCGGGCAATAATTTGCTGCTGACCGTAATGCCTTAAATCTAGTTTGAAGGAGGAAGTGATCGCACAGGGGATCGAAATGCAGCGCCGATGGGTCCGAGAGATCAAAGTTCGCGTCGAGCAGGAGCGCGGTGGTCGCTTGTCTAAGCTTGCAGACCTTGCCACAGGACTCAAGAAGCTAGAGCGCGTCACTCTTGACAACTCATCATACCTCGATGAGAACGTACGGCTGCACACCTTATGGTCTACATTGCGTGCTCTCACGAGTGCCCTGGATAGCCCTGTTCGTCGTCCATTCCGCGAGGAGCTCCGCGTCCTCCGACATGTTGCCGCCGCTCGCGATGACCCGTTGATCGTGGCAGCCCTAGATTCCATTGAGAATACCGACGTACCCGACGTAGGCGTTGAGCCTCTGGGCGATCTCGTTGCATGGTTCGTAGGGTCGGTTGGCCCTCGAGTCGAAGCCGTCGCTCTCGTTCCTGACCAGAACGCTGGGGTGCTGTCGCATTTGGCGTCGAGTGCCTTATCCGCCGTCCGCTTCAAACGTCACGGACTTGTTGACGGCGACGACGTTTTGAGCGTCGTCGCTCGTGCCGAGCATTATCTTGCAGAGAAAGATCTTGATAGTGCTGCGAGGGAGCTCAACCAGCTGAAAGGTGTACCAAAAGTATTATTATCAGATTGGCTTTCCGCTACTAGAAAGCGGTTAGAAGTGGAGCAGGCTCTTGAGGTTTGTGGCCTAATTATTATTGCCTATTTTCGATTTTTAATGTTTTGTTCTTGCAGGTTATCCAATCACAAGCGACATTGTCATCTCTGCTCGTAGTATAGACACAATCAATCTGGGATCCGGCTGAAGACCTAGATGGTCAAATGACTGTTATTCACCACGACAAAGTAATGCCTGGAAAATCAGAACACTAAATAATCTGCGAGCTACACGGGCCGTAAGGAAAGCATTCAGAAGACACTGGCACAGGGTAAGTATGTATATGAGGAAGGACAGAATAACCAAGTAGCAACATCTTAATTTGAACGAATACTGGAAGAAAGTACACGCAGCAAAATTAACAGAAACGAGTGTGATTAGATGTAGTTTTTCCATCGGGTCCGCTCATGCTTCCTGGCCAGAGGGAACTAGACGGAGTACTAGTTTTTCCCCCACAGGGATCGATCCAAGAACGTGGACGAGCTCATCTTCAGAAGTGATCCGCAGAAAGGTATGGGGCGAGCCGTCGTGGCTGGTGCCAGTAGATGAAACTGATCCTGAACGACTGCGCAATACGTGGGGAGGCGGGGGAGAAGTAGCGCTGCCCAATGATGTCCGATAATAGAGCAATAAGCTGTCGCTTTCTGATGTAGGGATCAGGAAGCCATCCCAAACGAGGTCTAGGTCTGCTGCGTGGCGAAACTTGGCGCAAACTTTCTCTTTGAGATCCTGCAGCGAAATTTGACGAGGTAGGCGAAGCATGACGGCCGCACTGCTTGGTGCATGAACAACCTTAGTTGAGACGTGCTGTGAGGAATTCAGATTGACCGCGGTGGTTGGATAAGTTGGGCTGACGGATGTCGTAATCAGAGTAGTGGGGGAAAGAGAGGGAGACGAGGGCATCGTGGGTCGAGATTGCACCGAGATAGTGGACGCCCAAGGAAGATGGAACTGTCCTGCTGGGCGGTTCTGGAAAGGACGAGGGAACTGATTGGGTGAAGCAACCGAGGTCACTGAGTCTCTATGAGACGCCTTTAAAGATGCGACCCCAACAGCGGAAGCAGGATTCTGTGCCTTGCCTGAAACGTGAATCGGAGATTCATCGCCAACGGGCGTCCTCAATGGGGAACCCAGCGATATGCTGGAAGAAGCCGACCCCCCCGAGACGTGTGCTAGCGCATGTTCCGAGGAGAGTCTGCCATTCTGCGACATGCTAGCGCTGTCGCTTCCCGAAAGGCATTCGAAATAGTGTGCAAGGGCATCGCTTGCAGGTGTATGTCTTCCGTCCTGCTCACTGTTGTCTTCAGGTGGAAGGTTCGACACAGTATCAAAGGTACTCCTCTCGGAGGCGTCGCTCTCGGCTCTTACTCGCCTGTCCAGAACGGACAATGATCGAGACATACCGTTCCATTCACCGCGCGACGATGACGCAAACGATGACGGCGACTGCGACCTTAACCGCGCCCAGTCAGAGGATCGCTCGCTCGAGGGACGATGGTGGCTACTCCTGCTATCATCAGTCACTTCAGGAGGTGAACTCTGGTCAAGGGGCGTCATTGCGAGGGGAGAGCTCGTGCGAGGCGTAGATGTGAAGAAGTCGAGTGTCGCAAGCTTTCGAACGGTATTACGAATGGACGATTCGCTCACGCGGCGACGGAGCTTGTCCGCCGTAGAAGGCGAGGTGCGTGAGCTGGGAGGCAGCGATGGCGACCCTGAGGGACCAGATGTCTGTGCAGTATATTTCATGCTGTGACTCCGTGACAAGATGAGCGAAGGCGAGCGGTAGACGTCTCCTTTTCCTGAAAGCAGAGGGGCGTGCTGAGCTGAAGATGATGTGGCGTTTGTCATGACTGAGGAGAACGAGGGCTGGTTTACGTGGCGGGCGTTGCCATCGCGAAGCCCCCGTGGGCGCCATGCGGTGACGCTCGGCGGACGAGAAGAGCTCTCCAGACCATCAGCGCCGGTCAGGCTGTCGGCCTCATCTCCGCGAAGGCTATGTTGGGCTGTCACGGCGTGCGCATTACGCAACGGATGGAGAGGCGAAATTGTTTCATTGTCTCGCACAACACTGCCAGTGCCCTCGCTAATGCGCATGCCTCCCCCTTCTACGTATTCCGCTGAGTCGCCCGATAGTCGAGGTGACGATTTGGCCGCAGGCGCGAGACGCTCACTAGAGAGCCCTGCTTCAGTCACCGATGTCTGCACCTTGTCCCCATGTTGTTGCTCTTCATCCTCACAGTCATGGTGCTCTTTGGGAAGGGTCGTGCTGAACCTATTGTCCCATGCCTTCTCTTCTTCGCGGAAAAACCGTGCATGTCGATGCTCGGGATTCGTAGAGCCTCGTGGACGATCGAGGCTCTGATCATTGCGCAGTATCCCGAACTCATCTACATATTCATTGTCATACGACCCCATGTAAGGCAACGACATCGTCGGCTGTTGATGCGACTGGAGCGTCGCCGGAGGCATGAGTGACTCAAGCGACTGCATGGGATCCTCCAGAGTGCCGAGTAATATTTCGGACAGGCTGCGAATCGTGTCAATGTGGTCGTCGTCGTCCATTTCCTCCGGCAGGACATCAACAGCGTGACTCACAGCCACATCTTCTCTTCCATACTGTTCTTCATCCTCATCCTCTTCGGTCTTCTCTAGCATAGGAGGTTCAACAGGACGCTGCTGATACCACCTGTGCCTCAAATCCGGCGCCCTATGATCATAGGCTCCAACCCCAATGGCGCACTGACCATCGAGATGGGGTCTCGGGGACTGGGAGTGAGCTCGCCGACTGGACTTGACGATCTGCATTAGATCATCCTCAACACCATCAAAGTCGTCGCCGGATGCATACTGGTGAACGTTATCACGAGGATATAGGTGTGACTCCGGTGGAATAGAGCCAGTCGTTCTCGCACTGAGCACTGGTCCTGATGTGGCATAAGAACGAGGATGACTATGGTTGTTCTGGGTTGTCACGGCGCCGGAATTGAGATGCATCATAGGCCGGCTCTTCGCCGACCCCCATCCCATTCCTTCGCGTCTCGGAGTACCAGTGGGCGTAGTTCGCCCGAGACTACCCTTTTGGGATTGTTCGAGTGCAAGTTCCTCTGCGTCTTCGGCCATGCGTTCAGCGGCAGATGAGGAAGCACGCCCATGCATGTTGGCAACCAGAGGTGACGGAGGCATTGGGAATCCACCCAATGTTTCCGCTAACGCGTCTTTCAATGACGATACACTGAGACGTTCCGATTGCCTACGGGGATGATACACGGTTGTGGGTTGTGCACCTGTGGCTGTGGACGGACGTCGTGCGGCTGAACGGTGCCGGTGCTGCAGCATACGCATGTTCCTTCCAATTTCTCCTGTTTCTACACCAAGACCCATTGCAGAAGAAGGCCGAGAGGTTGCAGTTTGGTGCGATGGTAAAGATGGCGGATGTAGTTCTGATGGGTTCACAGGGACAGAGGTAAAGGAGGACGATGATGGTGGTGGTAGCTGCGATTCAGGGGAGAGACCAGATGAAGGAGCATTGGGGTATACGGGGGCCGTATGCGGCCGCTTGGCTTCCACTCCTTCGAAAAGGGACGAGCTGCGAGTCAGAGGAACACGAGCAGCACCACGTACTGTGAATATAACAATCAAAAGTAAGGATTGTGTTTCAACGAGAACTCAGCGATGACATATTAGTGAGCTCCTGACTCACCACGCGCATTTGGATGGGAATGAAGGGGTATTGGCGGCGGTGTGAGGCTCGCAACTGGCCTAACAAACGATGGAGACGGCGCATCTGTAGTACTAGGAGTAGATGACGGGGCGGTTACATTGCCCGAAGTAGTCGAGCTCGTGGCACTGGCGGCGCTCGATTGACCGCCCGTACGTGGAACTTGCGGAAGAGGAAAAGATGTCAAAAGGGGTGCTAGCGATCGAGGAGAGAAAGGATTGATTTGTTGCTGCTGGTAAGAAGGAAATGTGTGATCACTAGAGCGATGGTTACTGTTATGCGGAGAAGATGGATCAGACGAGGGACGGTCGGCGTTGGAAGTAGCAGGAAGAGTAGGAGCGGCGAAAGATGGGTTTGGAGAAATTGCACGAGAGCTGGATAACGAGGTGACTGAATGTGTCTGAGTGTGAGCGACAACCTCAACCTCACTCGACCAGTTCATCATCGTCGATATTCCGGGTACTTCCCTCTCTTTACCTTTGCCATTGCTTAAAGGGTGAGGGTCCCCGTTGTTGCTGCTGGTGCTGGTGCTGCCGCGCTTCGTTGAATGGGCAGGCTCGCTAGCGCCAGGACTCTTCTGCTTCGCGCTCCTTTCCAAGCTATCTCGATCCCTCTTCCACCAGCCAAACCAGCCTCTAAAACTCGCGGTACCGCGAACGTATCCAAGAAGGTAATCCTGGCTCTGAAATAACGCAGTCAAAAACGCGGCAAACTCTTCTGCACGTGCTTGTGCGATGAGAGCTTGTGTATTCGAGCCGCCGACGGAAGCTTTGAAGAGGGACGGGCGCTTGACTTTTGTGAGCTTCCCGCTACTTCCTGATGTGGCTCCGACTGTTTCAGTACCATCCTCGTCTGCTGCGTTAATAGCAGTGGCTGGCTGCGAACGCAGTTTTTTCGGCTTCTTCGACAACACAGGCAAATGATTGTGCACATCGCGCGAGATGGAGAGTGGGTCGGAACCCGAAGGTAACGAATCGAAGGACGCGGCACGTTGAGACTGGTAGAGACCCGCATTGTTGATGCGATGATTCTGCTCCGCGAGAAACACTCGCCGCTCGGTAGCCGCAGAGGCGTACTCTCTCTCGATCAAGCGCTGCAACTCGAGACAATCTTCCCAACGTCGCCAAATATCATATTCCACAGAATTCGGCGAGGTGGATTGTGCTGTGCTACCGCCGCTGCCGCCACTGCCGCGCCGTTGTAGAACTTGGACGCGTATGCCATAATGCCAAGAGCTGTACTTTCGGGGCGCGAGAGGAACGACGGCGAATTGCGTTGGGGCTGGCTGAAGAACGGAGCTGCGCGAGTCTGTAGATGTGAACATATTGGAGCAGCGTGTCGGGTGGAAGAACGTTGGTCGGTGAAAGGACATATATGGCAATGGAAAAAAGAGGGAGACAATCGCAAGAGGGGCACATACCGGGATGATAAGGGTCACCAGACATACGGCCGCGTATATCGAGAGGCAAACCTGGGCTGACCTATTTATCAAGCGCGGACATGTGTGAGATGGAGGGAGAGCGTTGAAGCGGCGGGAAATATTTTGGAGCAGCGGCAGAAACGGGATCATATGGTATGGCGCAACAAGAGAGCGTTTCAGGTCAATGTTTATGGGATAATGTAATATGATGTGATCAGAGAAGGATGGAGGACACCGGAAAATGAGAATGGATGATACTTACGCCAGCCAGCGGTGAGTGAAACATCTGAGATGATTCAGCAGATTCTGGTTGGTTACTATTAGGACGTTTCGCTTTTGGTGATCGGGCCCAGGAGAGCTTGGGAGGCTTCGCTTGCTTTGGCGGCTTTGTAGAGGCAGGTTTCTTTCGGGGGGCGTGATGCCGTCGTCCACCGCCAGGGGCGAATGTACTAGGTGCAGCCTCCGCAGTGAGAAGTCTAAGCTGTTGAGGTGTGTAAATTTTGGCAGATTTGGACGCGAATGATGATGGAAGTGAAGTGGAACTTTGGTTGCGCGGCGCGTCGATGTCGCCTGGAAAGAGGGTCTTCTCCTTATCCGCCTTGGAGACCTGATGGCGCCGTCCGCCACCAGCAACGAAAGCAGTCTTACGCGCGGAAGTAGTTGATGAAGAAGAGGAAGTCGCGGTCAAAGACCACGTTGACGAAGTGGTCGCAGAACGAACCCTGTAAGCATTCAGTTAATTGTCAATTTGGAGTGACAAGGCAATAAGTTTCGATGCAATAATGTCGTGGATATGGATCATCCATCGTGCCCACATATATGTGGCTCTCTCTAAGC
>Ga0307508_10007505_pt1 | contig 10141 bp, 1 predicted proteins | sample 9_EM_MG_FD_203089 | JGI IMG/M metagenome (GOLD analysis project Ga0307508, IMG submission 203089) | Populus trichocarpa ectomycorrhiza microbial communities from riparian zone in the Pacific Northwest, United States - 9_EM | ecosystem: Host-associated > Plants > Roots > Unclassified | place...
AGCTGAAGAGGTCTTCGCGCACGAGCTGGGGCATACGCTCGGCTTCGGCCATTCTCCCGACCGGCAGGCCCTGATGTATGCCAAGGCGCACAACGACGGGCGGGGTGCCCAGTTGGGCACCGACGACCGGGTCGGTGCTTCGCAGGTGTACGGCGACGGCTCCTACCAGCCCCCGCCGCCTCCGCCGCCCCCCGATCCGTATATCCGGTTGAACGCCAATCCCACGTCGAAGACGACCGTTCAGCTCGGCTGGACCCACAACCTGAAGACCCAGACCTCGTTCGACGTCGAGCAGCAGCAACGCGATGGCAGCTTCAAGGTGGTCGCCTCGCTCAACAGCCGGGCCAAGGCCCTCGTCGTCAAGACACTTGCGGCCAACACCGTCTATGTCTTCCGCATCTGCGGCCATGTGCCGGGCAAAGCCGACGTCGAAAGCAACGCGGCGAAGGCGCGCACCCGGAGATGATCGCTTACCCGAATCGGCTGGCGCGCAGCTCCTTGGCGGCGCTGCGGCCCATTCCATGGCGCAGCGTGGGCAAAGGACGGCGCACGCTCTCGAGATGAATTCCCTTGCGCAAGGCGAGCAGGACGCCGGCGGCCTCGAGGTAGTTGTCCACCTCGATCACATTCGTGAATCCGAGCTTGGCGGCGGCCACGCCGAGAATCGTGCGGTTTTCCCGTACGGCGATGATCGGGATGCCATGTTTGTTGGCATAGATCGCCGGGATGCCGCCCAGGGAACCGGCCGGGCTGACCACCGCGAGCACGTTGCGGACGTTCAGGACATCGGCCGGATTGAAGCAGCGCACGGGAGAGATCTGCGGCGCCCGGCGCAGGCCGATCAAGGTACAGGCGAGACCGCTGGCCGAGGCCATCTCCCCGGCTCCCCGGGCGTCGACCACGATGTCGGTGAGGTCGAGCTCCTTGAGGTTGAGCATCGGGGCATGCGCGGCCGGTATCTGGAAGCGGTTTACGATCATATGCGAAATGACCGCTTCGACACCCCCCAACGGATTCGGGTATTCGCCATCGAAGTGCTTGACGTATTCGTCCGGCGGCAGGTCCTGGATGTTGGTGGTGATCGCGATGGCGTTGGCGCCTTTGCGGATCAGCCGCTCGCAGGCGTCGAAGATGACATCCGGCCGGTCGACGGTGCCGACGAAAGCGCCTGAGGCGTTCTCGACGCAGTGGCTGCCCACCGGCTGATCGGTGACCACGCAGTCCACGATGTTGACGCCATAGACGGCGCGCACGGCGTTGACCACGTTGAAGACGACGTCCAGATGCGCGGGGCTGCTCTTCTCGACGATCAGGCCGACCTTGTTGCCGTGCGCCACGTGCAGGTCGACCAGCCCCTTCATGAAGAGATCGATGCACAGTCCCTCGGTGTAGAGGAGGTTGTCGGCCATGCTGATGAAGTTCGAGGCATTGACGGCATTGGGGTTGGTCACCAGGTAGTCCGCCGCTGCCGCGAGCAGGTTGCTGGCCGGCGCGGCATCGCCTGCGTACCCCCCGAGATCACAGCCGATGCCGGTGGGGATGATGCTCACCACCACGGACTTGCCGGGATGCCACGGACGGTCCGCCTCTTCCGGCTGGAACATTTCGCCGTCGAAGAACGTGGCCTCCACCACGATTTCCGTGTCTGTGACCTGGGCGATGTACCAGCGCAGCGCGTCCTTGCCGATCCAGCGCTCGATGACCTGAGCGACGGACTCCGTGCCGATCACGTCGAACTTGCTGACTCGAAATTGGCGATTCGAAATCATCGTAAACCCTTTAGCCTGTGTGAGAGACGATGACGCGGCGCTCAGGCCACGCGTGCAAAATAGAGAAGGATGCTAGCACGGCAGGACTGCGAAGCGGGTCCCGATCCTTGTAGAATCTCCGCCGCGCGAAAAGAATGGTGAGCAGCCATGCGTGAGGTCTTCTCAAATGAGCTCCGACAATATTGAAACGATTGGCGAGCTGTCGCCGATGCAGCAGGCGATGCTCTTGCACAGCCTGATGGCTCCCGGCGCGGGTGTCTACGTGTACCAGATGAGCCTGCGCCTGACCGGCCGGCTCGACCTGCCGGCGCTCGAACGGGCGTGGCGGTCACTGGTCGCGCGGCATTCGATCCTGCGCACGGGGTTTTTCTGGGAGGGCCTGGAGACGCCGCGGCAGGTGGTCTTCCAGGAGGTGGATCTGGAGGTGGAGCGCACCTGTTGGTGCGGTCTCAGCGCGGCGGAGCAGGTGGAGCGGCTGGCCGGTTTCCTCGCGGCGGATCGCGCGCGCGGGTTCGAGCTCAGCGAGGCGCCGCTCCTGCGCCTGGCGCTCTTCGAGTTGGCGGAGGACGTGCACCAGCTCGTTTGGACGCAGCACCACCTGGTGGTCGACGGCTGGTCGCAGGGGCTGGTGTTGCGGGAGCTGCTGACCACCTATGCCGCCTGCGCTGCGGGGCGTGAGCCGGCTCTCCCCCCGGCGCTGGGCTTCCCCGAGTATTTGAGCTGGCTGAGGCGGCAGGATCCCGCGGCCACGGAGGGCTTCTGGCGGCACGCCCTGGCCGGGTTGAGCGCGCCCAGCCTGGTGGCGGCGGACGCCGCGCCGGAGGGGAGCGCCGGACCCGGAGTGCCGCAGCGGCGCGTCCTGGCGCTGTCGCAGGAGGAGTCGTCCGCGCTCCGCGGGACGGCACGGCGGCAGCGGCTGACGCTCAATACGCTCGTCCAGGGCGCCTGGGGTCTCCTGCTCAGCCATCTCGCCGGACGCGAGGACGTCGTCTTCGGGGCCACGGTGGCCGGCCGGCCGGCCGGTCTGGCGGGCGTCGAATCGATCCTCGGCCCCTTCATCAACACCCTGCCGGCGCGGATGACCGTACGGCCGGAGCGCCGGCTGCGTGTCTGGTTGAACGAAATCCAGGAGCGGCAGGCAGAGATGAGCCGCTACGAGCACTCGCCGCTGGTGGAGGTGCAGCGCTGGAGCGGGCTGCCGGCGGGGGTGCCGCTGTTCGACCACATCGTGGTGTTCGAGAATGCCTCGAATGCCTCGAATGCCTCAAACATTGCGGACGATGCGCCGAGCCTGCCGGGGCTCACGATCGTGGAGGAAGCGGCCAGCACGTCGACCAACTACCCGCTCAACCTGGTGGTCCTGCCCGGGGGGCCCGGGGCTCCCTTGACCTTGTCGATCCTCTACGACGCGGAGCGCTTCGCGGCCCTGGAGGTGACCCGGATCCTGGAACGCCTCGCCGGCCTGCTGCGGTCGTTCGCGACGATCACGGTGAGCGCGGCGAGCGGCGAAGACACCGATCCCCGGCTCGGCGAGCTGCCGGTGCTGTTACCGGGCGAGCGCCAGCAGGTGCTCGTCGAGTGGAACGACACCGCGAGCGGCTTTCCCCGCGAGGCGAGTCTGCCGGAGCTGTTCGCCGCCGTGGCGCGCGAGCAGCCGGAAGCTCCGGCGATTCTTGGAGACAGCGGTGAGGTCTGGAGCTACCGCCGTCTGGATGCGGCGTCGGACCGTCTGGCGCGGCGCCTGCGCGCGCTGGGAGCGGCCCACGGGGCGGCGGTGGGCATCGCTGTCGAGCGCTCGCCGGAGCTGATCGTGGGCATCCTGGCCATCCTCAAGGCCGGCGGCGTGTACGTGCCGTTCGATCCCGCCTATCCCGACGAACGGCTCGACTTCATGCTGGCAGACACCGGTGCGGATGTGGTGCTGGTGCACGCGAAGACGCGGGCGCGGTTGGCGGGGCGGGCTCGGTTGGTGGAGGTGGGGGAAGAAGAAGAAACAGACAAGGACCTAAAGGACATCAAGGACCTCAAGGACAAAAACAACAGGATTCCGGCGGAGGCGCCGGCGTATGTGATTTACACCTCGGGATCGACCGGGCGGCCGAAGGGCGTGGCGGTGTCGCACCGGGCTGTCGTGCGCCTGGTGCGGGACACGGACTACGCACCGCTCGGGCCCGGGGACCGGGTCGCCCACGCCTCCAACATCAGCTTCGACGCGGCGACGTTCGAGGTCTGGGGGGCGTTGCTCAACGGCGCCGCCCTGGTGGTGGTGGGCAAGGACGTTGTGCTCTCTCCGCTAGAGCTGGCGCGGTGCCTGCGGGAGGAGAGGGTGACGGGGCTCTTCCTCACCACGGCGGTGTTCAACCAGATGGCGCGCGCGGAGCCGGCGGCGTTCCGGCCCGTGCGCCATCTGCTCTTCGGCGGCGAGCAGGTGGACCCCGGCGCGGTGGCGCGGGTGCTGGCCGCCGGCGGGCCGGAGCGTCTCCTGCACGTCTACGGGCCCACCGAGAGCACGACGTTCGCGACCTGGCAGCACGTCCGGGAGGTCGGCGACGGTGTGGCGACGGTGCCGATCGGCCGGCCGCTGGCCAACACGACGGCCTGGGTGCTGAATCCCTGGTGGGGGCCGGCTGCCCCCGGCGCGTTGGGGGAGCTGTGCCTCGGCGGCGACGGGTTGGCGTGGGGGTATCTGGGCCGCCCCGAGATCACGGCGGAGAAATTCGTCCCCCATCCGTGGAGCGCGGAGCCGGGAGGCCGCTTGTACCGGACGGGCGACCTGGTGCGGTGGCGAGCGGACGGAGCGATCGAGTTCGTGGGGCGGGCCGACCAGCAGGTGAAAATCCGCGGCTTCCGCATCGAGCTGGGGGAGATCGAGGCCGCGCTGGCGGCGCTGGATGGAGTCCGCGAGGCGGTGGTGGTGGCGCGATCCGACGGATTCGTCGGATCACGGGGCGACCGGCGGCTGGTGGCCTACGTGGTCGGCGATGCGGCACCGGACGTGCTGCGCCAAGCCCTGCGGGAGCGCCTGCCGGCGCACATGGTGCCGGCGGCGTTCGTGGCGCTCCCGGCCCTTCCGCTGACGCCGAACGGAAAGGTGGACAGGAAGGCGCTGCCGACGCCGGAGAGTACGCGCGGCGAGGCGGTGTCGGGGGGGGCGGTGGCGCCGTCCGGTCCGGTGGAAGAGCTGGTGGCCGCGATCTGGACCGACGTACTGGGGCTCGACCGGGTGGGGGCCGAGGACAATTTCTTCGAGCTGGGCGGCCATTCGCTGCTGGCGACGCGTGTCGTCTCGCGGCTGCGCGCCACGTTCGAGGTGGAAGTGCCGCTGCGCGACCTCTTCGAGGCTCCGACGCTGGCGGGCCTCGCCGCCCGGGTCGAGGCCGCGCAGCGGACACTACGCTCCGGCACGGCCGCGCCGGCTCCGCCCATCATCCCGATGACCCCAATCCTGCGGCAAGGGCCTCTGCCCCTGTCGTTCGCCCAGCAGCGCCTCTGGTTCATCGATCAGCTCGAACCGGGCAGCCCGCTCTACAACATCCCGGTGGTGCTGCGGGTCGAAGGACCGCTCCACGCCGGGGGGCTGGCGCATTGCCTTGGCGAGATCGTGCGCCGCCACGAGTCGTTGCGGACGGTCTTCGCCGTGCGGGAGGGCACGCCGATGCAGGTCATCCAACCGGCGGCGCCCTTCGTGCTGCCGGTGGTGGACCTGTCGGGCCTGCCGGAGAGCCGGCGCGAGGCGACCGCTCTGCGTCTGGCGGGTGAAGAAGCCGGCCGCCCATTCGATCTCGGTGGCTTCAGACGGGATCCGCTGCTGCGCGGCATGCTGCTGAGGTTGGCAGAGGATGATCAGGTCGTCGCGCTGACCATGCATCACATCGCGAGCGACGGCTGGTCGATGGGCATCCTGATCCGCGAGGTCGCGGCTCTCTACGCGGCGTCGCCCCTGCCGGAGCTGCCGGTGCAGTACGCGGATTTTGCGGCATGGCAATCCTCCTGGCTGCAGGGCGAGGTCCTGGAGGGAGAGATCGCTTACTGGCGCCGGCAGCTCGCGGGCCTCCCTCCTCTCCTGGAGCTCCCTACAGACCGCCCGCGGCCCGCGGTGCAGAGCTTCCGCGGCGCTTTGCGGCCCGTGCGGCTGCCGGCCGGGCTCACCCGGCAGGCACAGGCGCTCAGCCGGTCCGAGGGAGCGACGCTCTTCATGGTGCTGCTGGCCGGTTTCCAGACCCTTCTGGCGCGCACCAGCGGCCAGCAGGATCTCGCCGTGGGCTCCCCGGTCGCCGGGCGCAACCAGGTGGAGACCGAAGGGCTGATCGGGTTCTTCGTCAACACCCTGGTGCTGCGCGGCGACCTGCGCCATGAGCCCTCGTTCCGGGAGCTGCTCGGCCGGGTGCGCGAAACGGCGTTGGCGGCCTACCTGCACCAGGATGTGCCGTTCGAAAAGCTGGTCCAGGAGCTGGCGCCGGAGAGGAGCCTCGCGCACACCCCTCTGTTCCAGGTGATGCTCACGCTGCAGAACGCTCCCGTCGAAAGCCTGGAGATCCGGGATCTGCGCCTGCGGCCGGTGAGCACGGCCGGGACGGTGGCGAAATTCGATCTCGAGCTGAGCCTCCAGGAGCAAGGTGGCGCGCTGGCCGGTACGGTCGAATACGCCACCGATCTGTTCGATGCCGCGACCATCGATCGCCTGATCGTCCACTCCGAGAGCTTGCTCGCGGCGGCCCTGGCACAGCCGGAGCTGAGGGCTACCGAGCTGCCGCTCCTCTCCGCCACCGAGAGCCACCAGCTCCTCACCGAATGGAACGACACGGCGGCTGCGTTCTCGCGGGGTCTCCTCCTGTCCAGCCTGTTCGCAGCCCAGGCCGCGCACACGCCCCACGCCCTCGCCGCCACCTGCGGGGAGGAGAGCCTCACCTACGCCCGGCTCGACACCGAGGCGAAGCGGGTCGCGCGCTACCTGCGCAAGCTGGGCTGCGGCCCGGAGAGCCGGGTGGGGGTGGCCCTGGAGCGCACCCTGGACCTGCTCGTCGCGTTCCTCGGCGTGCTCGAGGCCGGAGCCGTCTACGTGCCGCTGGACCCGGAGTATCCGCCGGCGCGTCTGACCCACCTGCTGGAGGACTCCCAACCGGTGGCCCTGCTCACCCAGGAGAGCCTGCGGGACCGCCTGCCTCTCCCGCACGGCCTGCCGGTGCTGATCGTGGCGGCAGTGCCGGAGACGGACGGCGCCGCCGATCCGGCAGCGCCTGAAGATGATTTCGGGAACAAGCTCGGGCAAAACATCGGCGAAGACCTCCTGGCTTACACCATCTACACCTCGGGCTCGACCGGCCGCCCCAAGGGGGCCATGGTGGCTCATGCCGGCATGATCAATCACCTCTATGCCAAGGTGATGGATCTCGGCCTCGACGAGCACAGCCGGGTCGCGCAGACCGCCTCCCCGTGCTTCGACATCTCGGTCTGGCAGCTTCTGGCTCCGCTGCTGGCCGGCGGCAGCGTGCACATCGCCGGCCAGCCCACCGTCCAGGATCCCGAGCGGTTGCTGCGCTTCGTCGCCGAGCGGCAGATCACCGTGCTCGAAGTCGTCCCCTCGCTGCTCGCCGGCATTCTCGAATCGTTCGAATCGCTCGAATCGTGGCCGGCGGCCGGCGGCGCCATCGACCTCCCGGCTCTGCAATGGATGATCGTCACCGGCGAGGCCTGCGCGCCGGACCTCGCCGCGCGTTGGCTCGCGCTCGCGCCGCAGACCCGCCTGCTCAACGCCTACGGGCCGACCGAGTGCTCGGACGATGTGACCCATTACGAGGCGCAGCGGCTCGGCGCCGGGCCGGCGTTCACCCTGCCGATCGGGCGGCCGGTCGTCAACACGCGGATCTATGTCGTCGACCGCGCCGGGCAACCGGTGGCGCCGGGCGTTGCCGGCGAGCTCTGTGCCGCCGGACGTGGTGTGGGGCGCGGCTATCTCGGCCTGCCGGCCCGCACGGCCGAGGTCTTCGTGCCGGATGCCTGGAGCGCGACGCCGGGCGCGCGTCTCTACCGCACGGGCGACCTGGCGCGGCGGCTCGCGGAAGGGACCCTCGAGATGCTCGGCCGCCTCGACCATCAGGTCAAGATCCGCGGCTTCCGCATCGAGCTGGGAGAGATCGAGGCGGTGCTCTCCGCTCTCCCCGGGGTGAGCCAGGCGGTGGTGATCGCGCGGGGCGCGCGGGAGGATCGAACCGGAATCGGGCCCGCCGACCGGCGCCTGGTGGCCTATGTTGTCGGAACCGTCGGGACCGCCGCGCCGGAGGAGCTGCGCAGCGCCATCCGCGAGCGGCTGCCGGAGCACATGATGCCCGCCGCCTTTGTGATGCTCGCGGAGCTCCCTCTCACCGCCAATGGCAAGGTGGACCGAAACTCCCTGCCGGCGCCGGAATGGGAAAGCTCCGAGAGGATCTATCGGGCACCGCGGACGCCGGTCGAAGAAGTTCTCGCCGGCATCTGGGCCGAGCTGCTCGGGCTCGAACGGGTCGGGGCGGACGGCCACTTCTTTGAGCTGGGCGGCCATTCGCTGCTGGCCACACGGGTGATGTCGCGCCTGCGGGGTGCCTTCGGCATCGAGATGCCGGTGCGCACCCTCTTCGAGGCCCCGGTGCTGGCGGACCTCGCCGCCCAGGTCGAGGCGGCGCGGGGAGCCGGCGCGGGCCGCATCGATCCGCCTCTGATCCCCCTCGCTCCAATCCTGCGGCAAGGGCCTCTGCCCCTGTCGTTCGCTCAGCAGCGCCTCTGGTTCATCGATCAGCTCGAACCGGGCAGCCCGCTCTACAACGTCCCGGTGGCGCTCGGCGTCGAAGGCCCGCTCGACGCCGGGGTGCTGGCGCTCTGCCTCGGGGAGATCGTGCGCCGCCATGAGTCGTTGCGTACGGTCTTCGCCGCCGAGCGGGACAGCGCGCCGGTGCAGGTGATTCAACCGGCGGCCCCGTTCGCCCTGCCCATGGTCGATCTGTCGGAGCTGGCGGCGAGCCGGCGCGCGGCTCTGGTCCCCCTCCTGATCGCTGAGGAGGCCGGCCGGCCGTTTGATCTGGCGCGCGGGCCAATGCTGCGCGGCCTGCTGCTGCGCCTGGGCAGGGAGGAACATGCCGTCGCGCTGACCATGCACCACATCGCGAGCGACGGCTGGTCGATGGGCCTCCTGGTGCACGAGATCGCTGCGCTCTATGCGGTGCTCGCTGACGACACTGCGGGCCAGCCGTCGCCTTTGCCGGAGCTCCCCGTGCAGTACGCGGACTTCGCGGCCTGGCAACATTCCTGGTTGCAAGGCGCCGTCCTCGCAGGCGAGATCGACTTCTGGCGCCGGCAGCTCGCGGGTCTGCCACCGCTCCTGGAGCTGCCCACCGACCGGCTGCGGCCAGCGGCACAGAGTTACCGCGGCGCCTCGCGGCCGCTGCGGCTGCCGGCCGCGCTCGTCCGGCAGACCGCGGCCTTGAGCCGGCGCGAAGGCGCGACGCTCTTCATGGTGCTGCTGGCCGCCTTCCAGGCTCTGCTGGCACGCACCAGCGGTCAGCCGGATCTCGCCGTGGGCTCCCCCATCGCCGGGCGCAACCGGGAGGAGATCGAGGATCTCATCGGATTCTTCGTCAACACCCTGGTGCTGCGCGGTGATTTGACTGGTGAGCCCACATTCCGCGATCTGCTCGGCCGGGCACGCGAAACCGCGCTGGCCGCCTATCTGCATCAGGACGTGCCGTTCGAAAAGCTGGTCGAGGAGCTGGCGCCGGAGCGAAGCCTCGCCCACTCCCCCTTGTTCCAGGCGATGCTGGTGTTGCAGAACGCGCCGATGGGAAGCCTGGAGATCCGGGATCTGCGGCTGTATCCGCTGCAGGCCGCCGGCACCACGGCGAAATTCGATCTCACGGTGACCTTCACCGAGCACAACGGGAGCTTGAGCGGCGCGGCCGAGTATGCCACCGACCTGTTCGACGGCACGACGATCGAGCGCCTGCTCGGGCATTTCGAGCGCCTCCTCGCCGCGGCTCTGGAGGCGCCGGAGCGGAGGGTCGCGGAGCTGCCCATCCTGAGCGCGGCCGAGCGCGGACAGATCCAGCTCGAATGGAACGACACCGGTTCGGCCACGGCGCCCGGCGCCGGCGCGCAGGAGCTGTTCACCGCGCAGGCCCGGCGGACGCCGGACGCGGTCGCCGTGGTCTGCGGAGACGCGGCGCTGACCTATGCCGAGCTCGCCGACCGGGCCGGCTGCCTCGCCCGGCACCTGCGCCGCCTCGGCGTCGGGCCGGATGTCCTGGTGGGACTCTTCGTCGAGCGCTCGCTGGACATGATTGTCGGCACGCTGGGCATCCTCCAGGCCGGCGGCGCCTACGTCCCGCTCGATCCGGGATACCCCG
>Ga0307508_10007506_pt1 | contig 10140 bp, 4 predicted proteins | sample 9_EM_MG_FD_203089 | JGI IMG/M metagenome (GOLD analysis project Ga0307508, IMG submission 203089) | Populus trichocarpa ectomycorrhiza microbial communities from riparian zone in the Pacific Northwest, United States - 9_EM | ecosystem: Host-associated > Plants > Roots > Unclassified | place...
CGTCCTCAACCTGTGGGTCGCCGCGCTCGACCATCCCGACGCCGCGCGCCGCCTGACCGACGAGACCACGAGGCCCATCCGCGATCCGTGGTGGTCGGCAGACGGCCGCTACCTCCTCTGGCTGGCCGACGAGCGCGGCGACGAGAGCACCGAGCTCCGCGCCGCCCTGGCCACCGGCGGCCCGGTGCGCACCTTCCCGAGCGTACCCGGCGCCCAGGTCACCCTGGTCACGACCGGCGCGCGCGCCTCGCCCCGCGTGGTCGTCGGAGACAACGCGCGCGACCCGCGCCACGCCGACCTCTTCCTCCTCGATCTCGACGACGGCACGCGCCGGCCGCTCTTCGAGAACCGCGCCGGCTACGCCGCCTTCGTCGTCGACCGCGACCAACGGCCGCGCTTCGGGCAGCGCCCCACGCCCGACGGCGGCTTCGTGCTCGACGCGCTCGTTGGGCCTGGCGAGCCTCTCCTGGTGATCCCGCCCGAGGACGCGCTCACCACCCGCGCGCTCGGCGTCGCCGACGACGGGCGGCTTTACCTCTTGAGCAGCCGCGGCCGCGATCGCGCCGCGCTGGTCGCCGTCGACCCGACCACCGGCGCCGACACCGTCATCGCCGAGAGCGCGGTCGCGGACATCGCCGAGGTCACCTGCGACCCGTGCACCGGCGTCCCCGACGGCTACGCCGTGAGCCACCTGCGCCGTACCTGGCACCCGATCGGCGCGGCCATCGGCGACGACCTCGGGCTCCTCGAGGCCGAGCTCGGCGGCGACCTCGAGCTCGTCGGCCGCTCGCGGGACGATCGCGCGTGGCTCCTCCTGGTCGACGATGCGGCCGCGCCGCCGGTCTACTGGTGTTACCACCGTGGCCGCGGCCTGGTCCGGCTCTTCGGGACCCGGCCGGCCCTCCGCGCCCGCCCCGGCGCCCGCACGCGCGGCCGGATCATCCGCTCCCGCGATGGTCTCGATCTCGTCTCCTATCTCACCCTGCCGCCGACCGCGGATCGACGCGGCCGCGGCATCCCCGACGAGCCGCTGCCGATGGTGCTCCACGTCCACGGCGGACCCTGGGCGCGCGTGGAGAACGGCTTCGACCGTCTGTACCAGTGGCTCGCCGACCGCGGTTACGCCGTCCTGGCGGTGAACTTCCGCGGCTCGACCGGTTTCGGCAAGGCCTTCCTCAACGCCGGGGATCGCGAGCTCGCCGGGCGGATGCACGACGATCTCGTCGACGCCGTCGAGTGGGCCATCGATCGGGGCATCGCCGCCCGCGGGCGCGTCGGCATCCTCGGCGAGTCCTACGGCGGCTACGCGGCGCTGGTCGGCCTGAGCTTCACCCCCGAGCTCTTCGCCTGCGGCGTCGATCTCTTCGGCCCGTCGAGCCTGCTCACGCTCCTCGAGAGCTTCCCGCCCTGGGCCGCCCCCTTCCTCGAGGCCACCTGGTACCGGCGCGCCGCCGATCCGCGCACGCCGGAGGGTCGCCGCTGGCTCATCGAGCGCTCGCCCATCACGCGCGCCGACCGGGTGTGCCGGCCGCTCCTCGTCGCCCACGGGGCCCACGATCCGCGGGTCCTGCCCGCCGAGTCCGGGGCCTTCGTCGCCGCCCTGGAGCGCCGCGGCGTCCCCGTGACCTATGCCCTCTTCGCCGACGAGGGTCACGGCTTCGCCCGGCCCGAGAGCTGGCTCGCCTTCTTCGCGCTGGCCGAGGAGTTCCTCGGTCGCTGGCTCGGTGGGCGGGTCGAGCGGCCCGGCGACGATCTATCGGGAAGCGGCCTGCGCGTGGTCGCCGGCATCGAGCACCTGCCCGGCGCGGCCGGAGTGCTCGGCGCCGATCCAGGGCCTCGCCGTCATGACCCGGCGTTGGCGGCGAGGAGACCTTCCAAAAAGCGGTAGTCCTCGATGGTGGCGCGGGTCACGAGCACCACCTTCCAGATCGGCTGGTGCGCGGTCCGCCGCTCGAGCGAGAGCAGGGCGAGGTGCGCCTCCACGGGGGCATCGAGCGGGACGGCGGTGTGGATCACGGCGAGGCTCCGCGAAGCGCCGGCACCATCTTGGAGTCGATCAGGGCCAGGACGTTACGTCCCAATAGCCGGGGCAAGAAAGAGCGCCGCAGGGGCGGGCGGGTGAAGCGGAAAGGGCTGACGATTCCGGATCCGTTGCCGGGGCCGGCTCCGATTCCGATTCCGATTCCGATTCCGATTCCGTGTCCGTTTCCGTTTCCGTTTCCGTTTCCGCCTCCGTTTCCGTTTCCGGCTCCGGCTCCGGCCGAGCCGAGGATCCTCGGGCTGAGCCCCGGGTGCGGACACGCTGGGCAGCCGTGCGCGTCCGAATCGACGGAGCCAGGTCTCCCAGACGTCCTGTGGAGGCATCGATCGGAGAGAGGCGGTGCCTGGCCGATTTGCTCAGGCGATGCTGGCGGACTCCCTGTCAGCGAGGCGAGCGCTCCCGCCGGGCGACCTCGAGGATGGCCGCCAGGCTGCGCTCGACGTCGCGCTCGGTCGTCGCCCACGCGCTCACGCTGATGCGCATCGCGGCGCGGCCGTGCCAGACGGTGCCACCGCACCAGCAGGTGCCCTCGGCCTGGACGGCGGCGATGATCCGGCGCGTCGTCTCGTCGTCGCCAAAGGCCACCAGCACTTGGTTGAGGACGACCTCGTTCAGGACCTCGTGGCCGCCCGCCGACAGCCCCGCGGCGAAGTGACGGGCGTGCGCGCAGGAGCGGTCGATCAGATCGGCGAGGCCGCTCCGTCCCAGCGAGGCGAGGGCGGCCCAGATCTCCACGCCGCGCGCGCGACGCGACATCTCGGGCACGAAGTGACTCGGCTCGCGCGTGTCGCTCTCGACGATGTAGGCGGCGGCCGCGGCCGACATGGCCGCCCGCAGCGCCGCCCGGTCACGGCAGAAGGCCAGGCCGCTGTCGTAGGGCACGTTCAGCCACTTGTGCGCATCCACCGCCCACGAGTCGGCGGCCGCGAAGCTCGAGACCAGGCCGGCGAGGCGCGGCGTCGCGGCCGCCCACAACCCGAAGGCGCCGTCGACGTGAACCCAGGCGTCGCGAGCGCGCGCCGCGGCGCAGAGGTCGGCCGCGGGATCGAACGCGCCGGTGTTGACGTTGCCGGCCTGGATGCAGAGGATCGTCCGCGCATCGAGCGGGGGCAAGAGCTCCGCGCGCATACGCCCCTGGCCGTCGGTCGGGACGCGCACGACCCGATCCCGGCCGAGCCCGAGGAGCGAGAGGGCCTTGAGCAGGCTCACGTGCACCTCGTCGCCGACGACCACGGTGAGCGGCGGCGCGCCGAAGAGGCCGCGGGACTCCACGTCCCAGCCCTGGCGCTCGAGGAGCGCGTGGCGCGCCGCGGCGAGCGCCGTGAAGTTCGCTGTCGTCGCCCCGGTGACGAAGCCGGCGGCCGTGCCTTCCGGCAGCCCGAGGACGTCGATGAGCCAGCGCAGCGCGATCGCCTCGGTGCGCGCCGCGATCGGCGACATGACCGTGAGGGCGCAGTTCTGATCCCAGGCCGCCGCCATCACGGTCGCCGCCAGCGCGGCGGGAAGGCTGCCGCCGGTCACGAAGCCGAAGTAGCGCCCGCCGGCGCTCGCCACCGTGGCCGGCGAGCCGACGCGGTCGAGCTCGGCGAGCACCGCGGCCGGATCGGCGCCACGCTCGGGGAGCGGGCGGTCGAGGGCGTCGAGCCCGGCGACGGCCTCGGCCGCCGGCGAGACGCGACGCTCGGGGAGCGACTCGAGGTAACGGCGTGCGCGTGCGACAGCATCGGAGAGAAGGTCCATGGTGAGAGACGTTGCCCGGGGCCCCGGCGATTCCGCACGCGGAGATCGCACTGTAACGCGCGACCGGCCCGCAGGTCCAGTCGACCTACGGGAAATTCATGACCGGCACTGGAAGCGGCGCAACCACGGGCCCGGTGTTGCCGCACTGGTAGTGGTAGTTGTTTCCCCAGCAGCGGATGCTCTGGTCGGCCATCGCCGCGCACGTGAAGCCGTCGCCTGCGGTGATCTGGCGCACGCCACCAGGGAGACTCGCTGCCGGAACGAGCACGGGAGAGAGCTGGTTGGGCCCCGTTCCCACGCCGAGCTCCTCGAACGCGTTGTCGCCCCAGCACCACAGGCTGCCGTCCGCCCGAAGCCCGCAGGTGTGAGTCGCGCCCGCGGCGATCGCGCGCATGTTGTCAGTGTCGCCCGTGGTGGTGGAAAGCGGCGTCGCATATGCAGAAGGGGTGGTCGAGCCCAGGCCGAGCTGCCCATTGAAGTTGATTCCCCAGCACCACGTCGTTCCGTCCGCCTCGATGACGCACGCGAAGCCATCGCCGTGCGCGATATCCATCGTGGAGTTGATGAGGCCCGCCCCGACCTTGCTCAACGGGTCGAACTGGACGGCGACCGGGGTCGGCGAATCCGAGGTCATGCCCGTCACCCCGTCGCCCATGAACCCGTGGCCCCAGCAGTACACCGAGGCGGGCGCCGAGTCGACCAGGGCGCACGCTCCGTCCCCGCGCGCGACGACCTTGCGTGCGCGGCCGGGGACCATGGCAGCGACCGGCGTCGGCGTGGGCAATGGGCTGATCGAGCCGTTGCCGAGCTGCCCGCGGCTGTTGTCGCCCCAGCAATAGACCGTCCCATCGACGCTCACGGCGCACGTGAACGTCTTGCCCGTCGCGATCCCGGTGATCTGCGAGATCGTCGTGACCGTGGATGGCGCCGTGCTCGCGCCCGTGCCCGATGCGCCGTTGCCGAGCTGTCCTTCGAGGTTGCGCCCCCAGCAGATGACCTTGCCCCTGTCAGTGATTCCGCACGAGTGGTAGCTGCCCGCGTCGACGTCACGGAGACGGGCCTTGATCTGTACCGGCTGCGCCGTCGTCACCCAGATCCCGGTCGTCGTCGGCGCGCCGGTTTGCTGGAAGCTGTTGTTCCCCCAGCATTCGGCGAAGCCGTCGCCGCGGATGGCGCATGCATGGCGGTAGCCTGACGCGAGCGTGGTCTGCCGATTCACGCCTTTGAGGGACACGACGGCGGTCGGAGACAGGACCGGAAACGCGTAGTTGCCGTCACCGACCTCGCCGAACCGGTTCGCGCCCCAGCACTTCACGGCACCGCTCAAGAGCGAAATGCACGTGTCCGCGGCGCCGGCGGAGACCTCCACGGCAAACACCTCGTCCCCGAAGTAGACGTTCACGGGGTCCTTCTGATTCGTGACCGTACCGTTGCCGATCTGCCCGTCATAGTTCAGGCCCCAGCACGAGACTCTGCCGTCGGCGTGGTTCACACAAGCGTGGGCGCGTCCGGCCGAGATCGATACGGCGCCATTCGCGGAGTTCATGACCGGGACGAGCGAAGACGTCCACGAGCTCGTTCCCAGCTGGCCCTCGCTGCCGCGTCCCCAGCAGGCGACGTGGCCGTCGAGGAGCGTCGCGCACGTGAAACGATCGCCCGCGGAGATATCGGCGACGGGCCCGAAAGGATTCGCGTTGATGGGGACGCTCGTCTGGGGCGTGGTGGTGCCGTCACCGAGCTCGCCCTCGCCGTTCGAGCCCCAGCACGTGAACCACCCACCGGCCGAGACCGCGCAGGTGTGCGTGGCGCCCGCCGCAAGGTCGATTGCAAATCGGAACAAGATGTCGGTCGGGGCCGGGTGATCGGTGCTGAGGCCGTCACCGAGCTGGCCTTCGGTGCCGCGCCCCCAGCAGTAGAGGGAGTTACCAGAGCCGATGATTCCCGTGAGGTCGCGGACGGCGCAGGTGTGCTCCCCTCCGGCGGCGACCTGTACGAACCGCGCATTGGCCGCAGAGAAGCCCACGATGGTGCTCGGCGTGAAGAACACGCCGGTCGAGGGGTTATTGAAGCCGAGCTGCCCGCGGTTGTTGCTTCCCCAGCAACTGATCTGCCCATCGGCAGACAGTGCGCACGTGTGGTTGTACCCGGCGCTGATCTGCACGACCTGGGCGAGCCCGGGGACGAGCACCGGCACGTTGCTCTTCGGGACCAGCGCTGGATCGACGCCAAGCTGCCCGTAGTAATTCTGGCCCCAGCAGTAGACCTGGGCGGCGTCGTTGACCGCGCAGCTGTGGGATAGGCCGTTGGTGATGCGCGTCGAGGTGCGCGCGCGCATATCGGTGATCGCCTCCGACGTGGCACCCGTAGTCGATGGAGACGAATCGACGGCGCACGAGATCGCGAGGGTACACATTGCCGCGACATTGAAATGAGCCCGCATGAAGAACAGGAGCGGGCATCGGGAGGTCTGTCGCGAACAAATCGACGCGCGTCACGGAATCGGCAGGAGTCGGGTCATTGCCTGACGTCTGCCGTCGTCAGACAGGCCGAGCGGACGATCGCGCGGGCCGCTGGCGGAAGCGCGCGTGGACTTCATAGGCGAAGGCGTCGATGACCGTCGGGTCGATGGGATCGCCGTTCACCGGGATCGTGACCGACAGGAGGCCGGTCTTCTCGGCGGCGTGCTGGAGCTGGGTCTCGGCGAGCTTGCTCGGCATGCACTCGAGCGGCGCGACCGAGACCACGCCGTCGATTGTGCCCTCGGCGTGCTCGTGGAGCGGGCCGCCGATCGTGAGGACCGCCTCGCCGACCAGCGCCTCGCGCATGTAGTCCGCGGCGGCGCGTACCGTGTCGCCGACATCGGTGTGCGCCGGCCAGCGGAGGGCCTCCGCCACCGTCGAGTAGCAGCGCGCCTGGATGTGCGCGCGCGCCAGGCTCGACAGAAATGGGGCGAGCCCCTTGGTCTCGCCTTCGACGAGGCCGGCGCGATCGGTGTATTCGATCCACTCGTTGAACGGGGCGAGGCGCGCGCGGATGCCATGGCGCTCGAGCTTGTCGACGATGAAGTCGTTGGCGAAGGGATCGAGCCGGACGTAGATCTCGCCGACCACGAGCACCGTCGGGATGGGCCGCTCGTCCGCGACCTCCGCGAGCGCGCGGGCAGCCCGGCGCAGGAGATCGGGGACGCCGAAGAGGCGCCCGGTCACGACCTGGAACAGGGCCGCCGGCACGCTGAGATCTCCGGCGCCGGCGCGCTCGAGGAGGCGGTGGAGCTCGCTCTCGTAGCGGGTGTGGATCGCCTGGGCCGCGCCGGGCTGACGCTCGACGGGCCTCGTGTGCTGCAGCGCCTCGAGGAGGAGGTCGCCGGCCATGAAGGCGGTGAAGGCCAGGGCCGCGAAACCGGCGGGCACGCCCTCGAAGTAGTCGGTCGACGACGGCGCCCAGATGCGTACGCGGCCGCCGAGGCCGGCGCGATCGAGGATGATGCGGTGGAGGAGGTGGTACACGCCGAAACGGCACGGGCCGTTCGCCGTCGGCATGAAGAAGGCGAAGCGCGCGTCGGGATCCGGATCGCGCTCGATGCGCTGGAGCAGGCTCCCGGCGGTGATGCACATCGGCACGCACTCCTTGCCGGAGGTGTGGCGACGGCCGGCGCGGACCGTGTCGCGACAGGTCAGCGGCAGGGCCTCGGCGCGGACGCCGGCGCCGCGGAGGCAGGCCGCGAGCGCCTCGGCGCCGGGGCCCATCCGCGGGATGAGCAGACGCTCGCCGCGCCGGCGGATGTCGGCGAGGCCGGCCGGATCCTCCTCGAAGACCTTCAGCGAGCGCGGGCGGCGCGGCGCGATGGTCTTCTCGGCGAGGTCCTCGCCCACGCAGTGGAGGAACGCCTCGAGGCGCGTCTTGGTGCCGGCGTCGCCCGAGTGACCATCGGTCTCGATGACGGCGAAGGGCTTTCCGTCCATGAGGTGCGCGTAGAAGTGCAGGTTGAAGCTGTCGGGTCCGCACGAGTAATTGGAGCAATACACGCTGTACACGCCGGGCTTGCGGCGGACATCGTGGGCGGCGCGCAGGCTGCGCTGGCCGTGCGCCCAGTACATGTGGTGGAAGACCGGGACGTCGTCGTCGACCGGGTAGCAGTCCACGGGGATGGCGAGCGCGCCCTGTTCGCGCAGGAGCGCGGGCACGTTGGAGTTGAGGACCGCGTTGTAGATCGTGTACGGCCGCCCGATGACGACGACGGGGATGACGTCGTGATCCTGGGCGAAGGCGAGCGCCCGGCGCCCGAGCGCGAGGAGCTCCTGGTCGAAGGTCGCCTGCGCGGCGATGGCGCGGCGGAGGGCGATGCGAAAGCGGATGGCCTCGCAGCCGAGCGACGTGGCGAGCTGAAGGCAGCTCCGGGCGAGCTCCGGCGACTCGAGCCCGGCGGCGCCGACGTCGATGATCGGTGACAGGACGCGCGCCCGGAGATCGAGGCGGAGGACGTCGGGGCTCCCCTGCACGATCGGGCAAGTGACCGCGTACGGCTCGTCGCCGGCCCTGGGAGGCTCCGCACCATCGGCACGAAGAGCGCGTCGGGGCGCGTCTCGGCCATGATGGCGGCGAGCCCGTGCGCCTGCTGCATCGGCGCGCAGAAGGGGACGTTCGCGCCCTCGATGCCACGTCTCAGCGCCGCGTGATCGGCGCCGCGGTGGACCTCGAGCCGGCAGCCGAGCTCGGCGAGGAACGTGGCGAAGAAGGGGAACATGCCCTTCAGCTGGAACTCCTCGGCGAGCGCCACGCGCAGCCCGCCGCCCCTGGGCAGCGCCTCGAGGAGCGCGGTCATGAGCTCGTCGCGCTCGCGGAACGGATCCGGCGCCCGGTCGGGCAGCTTGCGCTTGCGCGTCCCTTTGTCGAAGAGCGAGCAGCCGCCGCCCCAGGTGAACTTCTTGGTCTTGGACGCGACCGCGGTCGTGATCCGATCGATGCGGCAGTGGTTGCCGCCGCCGCCGCAGCCGACGGTCGACTTGCAGATGAAGGTGTCCTTGCAGGTGACGCGCGCCTCGAGGAAGCGCTCGGGAGCCAGCGCGGCGGAGGGCTCGAGGCGGCGCCGCGCCAGGAGGGCGATTCCGAGCGCACCGACGGTGCCCGGGTCGGGCGGCACGATCACGCGGACCCCGGTTTGCCGGGCGACCGCGGCGGCGAGCGCGTCGGCGGCGAAGGGCATCCCCTGGCAGAAGACCACCTCGCCGACGGAGCGCGTCCCCTTCACGCGGTTGAGGTAGTTCTGTACGATCGAATCGTAGATCCCGGCGACGATGTTCGGCCGCGCGACCCCGGCCGCGACCGCCTCGTCGATCACCTCGGCCATGAAGACCGAGCAATGCTGGCCGAGCGACACCGCGCCGTCAGCGTGGAGCGCGAGCGCGCCGAGCGCGGCGACGTCGGGTATGTCGGCGAAGCGGCGTCCCTGCTCCTCGATGAACGAGCCGGTGCCCGCGCTGCAGGCCTCGTTCATGGCGGCGTCGACCACGCGCCCGGCGGCGAGGCGGATGTACTTGGCGTCCTGGCCGCCGATCTCGAAGATGGTATCGACCGACGGGTCATAGCTCAGCGCGCCCTCGGCGTGCGCGGCGATCTCGTTCAGGATGAAGACCGCATCGCCGCCGTAGCAGGTGGCGAGGAGCGAGCCGGCGATCTCGCGGCCGCTGCCGGTCACGCCGTAGCCGACGATGTCGTGGCGTCCCGCGCTCGAGGCGGCGAGGTCGGCCACCAGCGCCTGCGCGGCGCCGACCGGATCGCCGCCGGTGCGGCGGTAGGCCTGCCAGATGACCCGCCGGTCAGTATCGAGGGCGACGGCCTTCGAGCCGGTCGAGCCGATGTCGAGGCCGACGACGATCTCGCGCGCGGGCCCGGTGTCTTCCGGCGGCGGGGCGGTCATGCGGCGCACGCTGGCGAGCGAGCCGGCGAGCGCGGGCAGCCGCTCGAGCGACGACGGCGGCAGGGTGCGGAGGAGGTCCTCGATCCGAGGGACCGGCGCCGGCCGCTCGGCCGCGGCGAGGGCGCAGCCGAGCGCCTCGTAATAGAGGAACTCGTCGCCATCGGGCTCGAGGAGCGACATGTCGCGATCGGCGAGCGTGCGGCGGAAGTGGCTCCGTACCCGCTCGGCGCGGGCGACGCCGCCGATCAGCATGACGTCGGCCAGAGCGGCCCGCGGTTTGAGGAGGACCTGGACGTTCTCGCACACGGCGTCGAAGAGCCCGGCGAGGATGCGGGCGCGGCTCTCGCCCTTGTTCGCGAGGTGAGTCATGTCGGTCTTCAAGATGACCGGGCAACGCCCCGACAGCGGCGCCGGATCGGTCACGCCGGCCGAGAGCGCGCTC
>Ga0307508_10007507_pt1 | contig 10139 bp, 15 predicted proteins | sample 9_EM_MG_FD_203089 | JGI IMG/M metagenome (GOLD analysis project Ga0307508, IMG submission 203089) | Populus trichocarpa ectomycorrhiza microbial communities from riparian zone in the Pacific Northwest, United States - 9_EM | ecosystem: Host-associated > Plants > Roots > Unclassified | place...
CGTGCATTCACCGTCTGCCGCGAACGAGAATCTCACTCTCGAAGGCGATGACTTCTTCGGGAGCGACTAATAGGTGTTATAGTTCATCACGCCGACTATATCCTGCATATCTATTAGCCAGTACGCTGTGTATAATACGCTACTAATAGTAATATCGAACAGTTGGATTATGCAAGGCTTTGTGTCCTATCCCACACGCCTTCGCGCTCTCCCTGCCTCTCATATCTCCTACGGCCCTCGTGCATGGCTAGAGCTGTGATGGCTAGCATCAAAAGCTTCGTTAAATCAGCGAGTCCAAGAGCTTCCGTTTGGAAGATAGGCTGCATGAAAGGCAAGTAGATCAGGCCTAACTGAACAAAGAACGATGTAGACACCGTTGTCAGCAGCATTTTATTCTCCGTAAGCCCACACCCTAAACCACGATTTTGAATGGCAGACGCCAGATCGAGGAAGACGAACAAAGTAAAAGTCTAAAGTGTTTAATAGGTGAGCTATGGTCGAACTCTCAAGAGCGAGAACGACATGAACACACCATTGTCTGGTCGCGCCTCGACATCTTCCCATCACTCAGCTCATGGAGGTATACGAAAAGCGTCAAAACCACCATCACAGAAGCCGAGAACAGAACGCGGAAAATGACGCGTCGATCGATAATAGGTGCGTTTTTTGGTCGTGGGGGTTTCTGCATGACCGCTTGATCTGCAGGATCCACCCCGAGAGATTGACTTGGGGGACCTATGAGATGGATTCGATCAGAATGTTTGACTCGTGGCGGTGAGTGAGTCAAAATACATGCCGTCCATAAGTATGTTGATGAATAGAATCTGCATGGCATTTAATGGATTACTGAGACCGAACATGGTACTAAGAGAAATGAGCGCGAGAGCAGACACCGCAGTGCTGAGTTGGAACGCGAGGAACTGTTGGATGTTGTGAAATATTGTCTTTCCTGTAATAAACGCGCTATCAGAACCCCAACACAACCAACTCCGAAATGACATGCCTTCCTTAACAGCCGAAAGGATCGTACTGAAGTTGTCGTCGACAAGGATGACGTCGGCCGCTTCTTTTGCAACATCTGTGCCACTGCCCATGGCAACGCCAATGTCTGCCATTTTCAAGGCAGGCGCATCGTTGACTGTATGAACAGATATCAGGGACACTAACTAATCAATGCCATTTGAATCAATCGTACCTCCGTCGCCTGTCATACCCACCACGGCGCCACGTGATTGCAATGCACTAACGATGCGCATCTTGTGTTTCGGTGACGTCCGAGAAAATATTGAGATGGCATTGATACGTTCTCGGAGTATCCGGTCATCCATGGAATCGAGCTCTTTACCAGTCACACATCCAGACCGGAGGATTGAGTTCTGCCTGCCAGAGTGACCGCCGTTCGATTTGAGATGAGAAGTGGGGCTCGCAGGCATTAATAGGCCTAGTTGCTCCCCAACCGCCACAGCGGTTTCTGGCGCATCGCCCGTGATCATGACTACACGTACTCCACCGGAGCGAAGATCAGCGACCGCATCGGGTACGCCTTTCCGTGGAGGATCCATCATTGCCTGGAATCCAGTGAAGATGAGATTCGCTTGAGGATGTGGCGAAGTCGCTCTGCCGTCGACCAACGGCTCTGACTCGGCTTCCAGGCTTTTGACAGTACCGAATGCATATGCCATCGCCACCACGCGCAAGGCACGCGATGCCACGGCCTCAGCTTTAGAGGCGATCAGAGATCGGGTTAAGGCATCTAATGGAGGCGTCGAATCATCGGATATATAGTAGGACTTGCAGCGAGGCAAGATGGCTTCAATTGCTCCCTTTATATAGTAAAGTTGTCGGGAGTCCGTTGAATGCAATCCACTAACAGCCATAGACTTCGTCTCGGAACTGAACGGTCGCTCCTCGGAGATTTTGAAGTTCTGAGAGACTATGAGGGATGTGCTTCATCCAAGAAGAGAGATAGTTTACGTACCGCTTTCTGGGGACCTAGTTCTAGCGCTTCAAGTACATTGAGGAGGGCGACGTCCGTGCTTTGACCAATGACAACACCTTCCTCGTTACGCCTTGCATTGTTACAAAGAGCGCCGACTTGCGCAGTCTTCAGAAGCGCTGGCGATCTTCGATCAGCAGCTGGAGGAGGATCCAGTTTTACGAGATCGTCTACGGTATAGATCTCCGTGACAGTCTGCTCATTTTTCGTCAGGGTGCCTAGGTGTAACATTCAGTATGGGCAATAGAAAGGCGGGGCGTCGGTGATAAGATAAACTTACCAGTTTTGTCGCAGCAGATGACGCTAACGCATCCCAATGCCTCAACGGACGGGAGTTTCTTGACGATAGCGTTTTGTCTCGCCATGCGCAAGACACCTAGAGCCAAAGTCACGGTAGTGACGATGGGCAGCCCTTCAGGAATTGCCGCCACAGCAAGCGAGACTGAAAGTGCAGAGTAATGAGGTCCAAGCGCTCGGCAAGGTTGAGCCAACAATAGCATACCGCCAATGGTGAACATATCGAGCCAGCTTCGCGATTGTAGCACGCCAAGTAGACAAATGACGCCGATAATCGCAAAAGACAGCTTGCTAAGTTTTGTCCCAAGCTCGTCCATCGAAGCTTGAAGGGGTGTTCGCTTTTCTTCAATCTATAATCGAAAAGCACGTGGGGATGAGACGTTGCACAACACTTTCATTGAAATAGCAAAACCCCACCTCCTGCATCGTTGCAAAAATGGCACCGAACTCAGTCTGTTCACCGATTGACACCACGAGGCCTTCTCCTCGACCTGAACGAGGAATAAGATGAAATATTATCAAGGCCACATTCACAGCATACCGTTCCGAACGAGTGTCCCCATGAAAGCCACGGAGGATCGTTCCCCTAGTGGTGCGCCTAGAGCACAAGGTTCAGTCGTCTTCCGAACGACTTCAGCCTCTCCCGTCAAACTTGACTCATCAACGTCCAGATCAACAGCACTGATTAATCGGACGTCGGCAGGTATCCGGTCGCCGACTGAGAAAGTGACAATATCTCCAGGAAGGAGATTGTTTGCTAGAACAGTCTTCTGTTGCGAGTCACTGGGAAGGTGTTTGGTTAGCATTTATGAAAGTCTCTAAAGGTGCCAATAGTGTTCAGTACCGAAGCAAGTGACAGTGATGAGGCACCAGTTTGTTGAGAGCTTCCAGGGACTCTTCTGACCTTCGTTCTTGGACGAAACCAACTAAGGGCAGGAGGTGATTCGCCGTCAGTGGCATTCTAGACATCTTCTACGTTTAACCCACCTGTAAGGACGATTAATATTGCCATTGTGATGCTGACAGCATCGTCAATGTTGCCCATGATGGCACTTATGGCGGCACTGCCTAAAAGGAGCAAATTTAGAGGACTTTCATAGATAGTTTCGATGAATTTTCGAAGCATAGAGGGCTTGGGCGCGACGCTGAATTCGTTGAATCCATATTGGTCACGGAGATATGAGATAGACGCCTCCGGTAAACCTGTTTTCGGATCTGTACGGAAGATGTCGAGGACGTCCTAAAGTACCGCAAAGGCTAGGCTAAGCAAAACTTCGAAAATAAGAGTTCCACACCCAACAGTACCTTGGCGGGCATCGAGGCATACTTTCCCGAGACCGTTTCTGTCGAAGTCGAGCGTTCTTGCGTAGGCGAAGACGAAGACGTCGGTCCATCATGCCCAAATTCGACTGCGTTCATTTCCTCATCTTCTCGCCTCGGGAACAGGAACTTTTCAATCCCAAGCGTCCGCAAAGCAGGTTTCAAAAACGCGGGGATGCGACCTTGGATTGTATTAGAGACACCAGAGGATGTGCCACCTCTACTGAATGAAGGTAGGATATCCTCCGTGGGCCCCAGCGAATGGCGCCTAAGGGTCGTACTAAAGCTGAAATGTTCCCCTAGATCTCGAGCATGTCCAGGAGTGGGCGTCATTTTGTGCTGCGAGGAAGCAGAGAAATAGGTGGATGCAGGTGGAGAGTCGGATCGACCCGCAAAATTCCGGGATGTCGGGGAGGCAGTTGGTGAAAGGGACGTATTATAATTTTGTTGGGCCCGCGAAGACGAATTAGGCGGGAGTGTGGAAGAGCGGGAAGGGAGTGGCGGATAAGCGGGGTGTCGAGGGCCATTTGATGGACGGGACGACATATATCCATTTGGGGCGTATGATGATGACGACGGGGTATAATCCTGTAACGCTGTATCTCGCGACGGAGTGGCATATGTTGTGTCCGCATTCCTACGTGGCTGCCGTAAGGGGCTTGAATCTCGACCATAAACGGAATTAGAGTAGGGTTTTGAAGAGTGGTTTAGGGCCAATCCCTCTGGAGCATAGGATTGGGGGCCTATGCGTTCGTTGGACGTTCCTTTGCTGAGCTCAGGGCTGTCCGGCATCTTGTAGAGTGGAGAAACAAGCGACGCTCGTTATCAAAAGAGACAAGCCTGTTTTTTCTGCAGCCCACTCCAGAGTTGCTCCTATCGTCGGCGTGCCCTGAGTGTTAGATTATTCCGCGTGACGATGAGGCTGCAAGTCCATAAATGTGAATGTGCGAGGCTTGTTTGCCAGAGGCGCCTGCCAATTAATTTCCTTTTTTGAGAGTCGCTGGGCCGGAACCAGAAAAATATCAATATTTGTCTTCGTCTCTGCTGTGTTGTGTTCCCACTTCATGACATTGCTATGTAGCTTCAATCCGAGCTCGAGCTCATCTGGCCAATATACTGCAGATTTGCGCCCACCACAATATCGCGTCACATCCCAAGAATCTATTGTCTACTTTCTCACTGACCGCACGTACTGACAAGTCGAGAAGAAAAGTAACCGAGGACATGACGCGAAGAAAGAAATAGGTGATTCAGTGTGTATGTAGGGTTTTGGAAGTGAATGAGCGTGTAGCGTGTGCATGAGACAGCGAGCGGATGAATGAATGTGGCAGAGGGATGAGGGATGAGGAATGAGGGGCGGATGGCGGCACCCCTTGGAGGAGCGGACGAACATTGACACTCGCACCTGCAATGCGGAAAAGCAAGCAAGACTGAAGGCGCAAGAAAATCATCAAGGGTGGTGAACGAGTGTGTGTTCAAAAAGTGGATGGGTGGTTCAAGGAAGTATGGGAATAGGAAGAAAAGAACAAGGTGCAGTGGGAATAATGGTGCGATGCGTAGAAAGAAGTAATAGGAAAAAGTGGGTAACGGAACAAAGGATAAAGGCTAATGGATTCATTTTGATGCAGGAAAGAGTAGGGTTACATTTACGATCATGGGGAATTCATCGGACGTTGCGGGCAGTTTATGCGCTGAGAGAAACGTGTTGGATCGGCGCCCAATGCCGACTGGGCAAGTCCACCACAACGAACAGTACATTATGATGGGGGGTAACGGGTAGCGCAGTGGCAACGCCTGTGTTGCGTTCGGTCGGATATTTTCAGGGGCAGAGGTCCGGATTAAAATCAACACGCTCAAAAGTGACGGAAGTAGGGTCGGTGGTCCGCAAAGAACGGGATGGTGGTGGTACACATGATTTTTGTTGCGATTGGGGCAGTCTCATGGAGTGGGGATCAGCTTGAATTGGTATGTGGTTGAGATTGCCTCGAAAACAGTTTTAGGGCTCAATTTGGTGCCATTAGGAAACTGGTGGGTTACGGCTGAATGAAGGGCGGTACGTTGAACCGGTGTGGTCATTGCAAGCGTGAGGTTGATCAGAAAGGTGCCATCGTCCGTGCTGCAAAACATCACTCACCAAAGGGGAAACGAGTTGGCAGGGGGTCGTCGCGGTCGAGAACGGATATAAAACACACGAGATCGAGCGAAGGGACGGATAACAACCACGGGCCGAACGATCCAAATGTAAGGCGGAAATCGATAGCGAGAATGAAATAAATTAGCCCCCCTCCGCGACACCTGGGGTCATCACACAAGTGCGATGAGCGTGGAGCCAATATAGGGGGCGATAAACCTGTAGAAGTGGTAGAAGGGCCGGATGTATGACGTTGTCCAAAAAAAGCGTGAGGCCGGGTGACGGTGGGTTGTGGTATTACGGGGGGGTGGTGGGTTGACACTAGCATTTTGACGGGTGAGGAATATGCCAAAATCGAAGAACGATCAATCTTCCCACATCCTCGCGGATGCGAGCTAAAGACAGACGTAGAACGAGTGTAGCGAAGGAAAAAAAAAATGCGAATTCTGCGCTGATCGGACAGTGGTCAGCATACACGACGGAAACCAACATGACGACAACTTGCCCCCTTCGCCATTCAGAGGATCAACCATTCCATCGCTGACAACATGTCACGCCTCGAAGGTCGGCATGGGCAGGAACGTCGGGGCAGGTGCACTCTGGAAGCGGCCATTGGCATACTTGTTTATTTGTTCAGTGCTGCTTGCCGGACTGCCTCCGTGTCGACGTCCGGTTGACGCCGCGGGAGATCCAGAAAAGCCGTGAACCGAGCTCATCGAAGGTACACTTGCGGTGCGCGCATGGCGGCGGGTCGGCCTGGTAGGAGTGCGCGGCGCAGGGCTATCCGGAATTCCAGAGCGACTTTGGCGAGGTACCAGGGGCGCTGACGCCTGAAGAGCAGCAGAGCGTTCTTCTTCATCCTCCAATGTATCGATCCAGGGAACAAGTAACCGATCTTCTGACGTGGCAGCAATCTTCGGATGAAGAGCCGGACGCTGCAAGCGTCGCACTGTAGGGGATGAAGGAGGAAGTTGCGGTGCAGACAGTGGGGGATGACTGAAATCCGCTGTCGCCTGGGTGAGCTCACTCGAGCTGCTGCTGCCGGAAACACCAAAGGATGGTGGGGGCAGGTCCCAATCTGGCAGACTGCTCACGGGTACAGAGCGAGAGAGGAATGGGTCGGAGGTAGTGGCAGCACGTGCATGACCGCTGCGACCATTGCGAGAGATGGGAATGGAAGCAGAAAGAATAGGAATAAAAGTGTCGGACCCATTTTCCGAGTCAGCGACCGGCCCGGCTCCAGTCCCTTTGTCCTTATTATTATTACGCCGTGCGCGAGCGAGACGGCCAGCAGGCTCTGCTGCAAGGGTAGTCGGCGCTGTGGTGCGGCGAGTTGGAGAAATAGGAAAAACAGGGGCTGAAGCGTCGTCCGAGTCATCAGCGGATGAAAAGGACAGGTCATGGAGATCAAAGTAGCGGTGAGGTCTGGCGTGCTGATGGCGTGCTTTGGTAGGCGACCGAGGGGAGGATTTGTGCTGTGATGCGACAGGTAGCGGCTGTTTCTGTAGCGCCAGCTTTTTGGACTGCTGATGCTGCTGCGTTTGATGCGACTGCTGCTTGCCATGCGGCTGCTGGGACCCACGCTTGGGGCTGGTGCGGTCCTTGCTTGCTGGGGATGGCACTTTGGCTGGCTCGGTCGTGGCACTGCCTCTGTTGGACTGCGGGCTATCTCGGAAAATGTCTGACGGGGGAATCGATCGTGGCGTGTCGTCCTGCGACTGCCTGTTCTGCTGCTTGCGCTGTCGGGAGCGAGAGTTGCGCTGCGGGGACGAAGATGCTTTGGTAGTCCCACCATGTATCCTGATGAGACCTGGTGCAATGGCCGCAGGGGCAGAAGGGGCGCGCGGGTTGGATACGCGTCTATGTGAAGCAATAGGATTGAAAGGTAGTTGGCGAGAGACTGCGACGGACATGATGTTGACGGAGGGGAGGGTGTGATGGGAGAGGGAGTTAGGGGAGCAAGTCAGAATATGATATATTATGTAAGCTTTGGCGCCACCGCTTTAAGTGGTAAGGACTCCACTTCAGTGAGACACCCGTATCTACGGACTACATAATCAACTATTGCTACGACTTAAGCAGCATCTTTCGCGGGTCTTCGATGTATTGTTTCACTCGTACTGGTTGTGAAGAGACATGGTCACTTCACGCAGGTTGACGGAGACGAGCGGAAATGGCATACCGAGGAATGTCACCGCCTCACGTCCATCCAACAGACGATGATCATAGGTTAGTGCCACGACCATAATGGGGCGAATTTCGATCTTGCCATTCACTACATGGGCACGGTCATTGATGGCGTGCATCCCTGGATGACGAACGATTAGTCAACGCCGAGAGATTTGTGACCAACGTCGATTGCGTACCGAGCACTGCCGATTGTGGCAGGTTGATGATGGGGGTCCCATACAGACTGCCGAAGACGCCGCCGTTCGAGCTGATCCCAGGCAAAGAATGGGCGAGGGTCTACTGAGGGGGGATGAAATTGTACCCACATGGTGAAAGTGCCACCAGCCATGTCCTCGAGGGTCAACAAGCCATCGCGTGCCTTAGAGAGATTGCGTGAGCGACTGGAAACCAATGAAAGTATCCTCAGCGGCCTCGCACCTTCTTGCCCAATCCAGCAATCGCTTGTTCTATTTCCACGAAGTTCATCGTTTCTATGTTCCTTACAACCGGTGTCACAAGACCCTTCGGTGTTGCCACAGCGACGCTCAAATCCACATAGTCATGGTAGACGATAGTGTCGTCGACAATACTAGCATTTGCAGCGGGGATTTCTTGAAGTGCCAGAGCACTGGCCTTGGCGAACGCACTCATGAAACCCAACTTGATATTATGCTCCTTCAACACTTCGTCCTTGTATAGAGAGCGGAACTCTTTGAGGGAGCTCATGTCAATTTCATTGAAGGTCGTCAAGAAAGCTGCGGCATTCTGTGACTCCTTCAGCCGCTCTGCAATGCGGAGCCGCATGCGGTTCATTTTAACACGCGTTTCATTGCGTGTGCCGCGCCCTGCTGCTGCTGTCCTGGCAGTAGGGGTGGTAGTTGTTGAGATGGGCTTGGATTCCTTTGGAGGGGGCGAGGGAGGGGGTTTAGCATCAGACGAGGATGGTGCAGCCGGCTTCTGCTCTTCTTTCACTAGCTTCTCCTCTGCAAAGGGTTTCGTCTCCTTGACTTCGTCTTTCTTTTCCTCTTTCGGCGCCTCCTTTGGCGCCTCTTTTGGTTCCGAGGAGGGAGAGGCTGAGCGGCATCAGACATCGCTCTCAAAAGATAGAAGCAACGGCTTACATCCACCCTCAGCACCCTCTTCAATGCGGAAGAGATCATTGCCCACGGTAACGGTATCTTCTTCGTTGGCTAGGAGCTCGACAATCTTGCCTGCATGTGTAGCGTTCACGCTCACGTCCACTTTGTCGGTCTCGATAGTTGCGACTTCTTCGTCTACCGCGACAGAGTCGCCAACCTTTTTTATCCACTGTTTAAGTGTGCCTTCCGTTATTGATTCAGCGACATTGGGCACTTTGACGGTCTGGATGGCTGCACCAGAAACACCGACAGGCACAAATTAGCGAGCAGTAGCGAACCTAACCGGGACACCAGAATGACTCACCAAGTGCGAACGAAGATGTATGGAACGTTTTCCTTGGCACCAGAGCAGAAGATGTACCGATGACGTGCAGTCGCTCAAAGCGGCCGCGCCAAACAGCAGATGGAAGGGATGACGGAGGCGCTCGCAGCGTCGAGAAAGTAGTGCGTTGCTGCTGCTGTATCCTTAAGACCCGTAGACAGCCTGCGTGCCTAGAAAGCATGGCTGTCGTCTCAGACAACCGCGAATGGTATGGGAATGAATGCAACCGTGATTATGTAATCGAATTCACGACGCCAAATTTTGGCGTCCCCGCGTTTTCAAAATCCGAATCCTGCCTATCAAAATATTACATGTAAGGTACCAGAAGGAAGATATCAGAGTGTGCGAAGTAGTGTATATTTCAGTATGTCACACAAGTAGTTCGCCTTCAGCCACGTTGCGTCTCTCCGGTCAATTGTGTGCGGACGGAGCTTGCAATACGGCGAACATAAAGGGGAACGGGGCGCGCTTTCGGGATGAGGCGGCCGGGTTGTCTCTGATGGGGCTTGGAACATGAGTGTACGCCACCTGGCAGTGGCTGCATATCCTCGTGATCGCAACGCTCATGAACTTTGAAGCGGGCCTGATCGCCGCCAGAGACCGCTTTGCGAGGCACCAAACATCATTTACTGCAAGCTTGTCACTCTCACGACCTCCCGCGACCACCCGTTGGCTTCTCGGTGGCGCCTTCGGATATTACGAGATCAACAAAGCAACAATTGCGTCGATTAACGTGAACCGTATGCGTCCGCCGTAGTCGAATTG
>Ga0307508_10007508_pt1 | contig 10139 bp, 9 predicted proteins | sample 9_EM_MG_FD_203089 | JGI IMG/M metagenome (GOLD analysis project Ga0307508, IMG submission 203089) | Populus trichocarpa ectomycorrhiza microbial communities from riparian zone in the Pacific Northwest, United States - 9_EM | ecosystem: Host-associated > Plants > Roots > Unclassified | place...
TCTCGACCCACGACCGCACGATCCAGATCGGCAGCTGGTGACTGACGAGCACGGCCTCATGCCCCCGCGCCCGATCCCGCGCAGCGTCCAGCGCGCCCTTCATCCGGACGACCTGGTCGACGTACGGCTCGCCCCACGAGGGCTTGAACGGGTTGACGAGGTGCTTCCAGTTCTCCGGGTTCTTCAGCGCCCCGTCGCCCACGCCGAAGGTCTTGCCCTGGAAGACGTTGTCGGCCTCGATGAGCCGCTCGTCGGTCCCGATGTCGAGTCCGTGCGCCTTGGCGATCGGGGTGGCGGTCTCCTGCGCCCGCTCCAGCGGGGAGGCGCCGACGTGCGTGACGTCCCGGCCGGCGAGGTGCTCGGCGACCCGGTCGGCCATCTGCCGCCCCAGTTCGGACAGGTGGTAGCCCGCGAGACGGCCGTAGAGGACCCCGTCGGGGTTGGCGACCTCACCGTGCCGCATGAGGTGGACGACGGTGATGTCCTGGTTGGTCTCGCTCATGCTGCCGTGGCCTCCGCCGCCGCTCGGGCCGCCGCCGGAAGGGCGTCGGCGATCCGCTGAACCGCCTGGTCGTCGTGGGCCGCGGACACGAACCACGACTCGAAGGAGGACGGCGGCAGATAGACGCCGTTCTCCAGAAGGGAGTGGAAGAAGGCGGTGAACCGGAAGGACTCCTGCGCCCTGGCGTCCTCGTAGTCGCGCACCGGCCGGTCGGTGAAGAACACGGAGAACATGTTGGAGGCGTTCTGCACGGTGTGCGCGACGCCCTCCTTGGTCAGCGCCTCCGAGACGAGGGCCTGGATCCGCTCGGACACGGCGTCGACCCTGTCGTAGGCCGCGTCGTCGAGCAGCCGCAGCTGGGCGAGCCCGGCGGCGGTGGCGACGGGGTTACCGGAGAGGGTGCCGGCCTGGTAGACGGGCCCGGCGGGGGCGAGGTGCGCCATGACGTCCGCGCGCCCCCCGAAGGCGGCGGCGGGGAAGCCGCCCCCCATGACCTTCCCGAAGGTCATGAGGTCGGGCCGCACGCCGTCGATCCCGAACCATCCGCTCCGGCTGGTACGGAAGCCGGTCATGACCTCGTCGGAGATGTAGAGGGCGCCGTTCTGCGCGCAGGCGTCCTTCAGTCCCTGGTTGAACCCGGGCAGCGGCGGCACGACGCCCATGTTGCCGGGCGAGGCCTCGGTGATCACACAGGCGATCTCCCCGGGGTGCCGGTGGAAGGCCTCGTGCACGGCTTCGAGGTTGTTGTACGGCAGCACGATCGTGTCGGCGGCCTGGGCACCGGTGACGCCGGGGGTGTCGGGAAGGGCGAAGGTGGCGACACCGCTGCCGGCCGCGGCGAGCAGCGAGTCGACGTGGCCGTGGTAGCACCCGGCGAACTTGATCACCTTGCTGCGCCGGGTGAAGCCGCGGGCGAGGCGGATGGCGGACATGGTGGCCTCGGTGCCGCTGGAGACGAGCCGCACCTGGTCGACGGGCTCGACCCTGGCCACGATCTCCTCGGCGAGGGCGACCTCGCCCTCGCCGGGGGTGCCGAAGGAGGTGCCCTTCGACACCGCCTCCTGGACGGCGGCGATGACCTCGGGGTGCGAGTGCCCGAGGATCATGGGCCCCCAGGAGCAGACGAGGTCGACGTACTCGCGCCCGTCGGCGTCCGTCAGATAGGGCCCGGTGCCGGACACCATGAAGCGGGGGGTGCCGCCCACGGCGCGGAAGGCGCGCACCGGGGAGTTCACGCCGCCGGGCGTGACGGCCGACGCGCGGTCGAACAGGGCCTGCGAGACAGGCGCATCGTACGAATAGGGCAATTCACTCATGGCCTGCGACTACTCCGACCTTCTCCGGTGTACTGGGCTTTCTCGGACTCCGTTGCCGGTGACTACCTCAGGGTAGGCCAGCGGGTACGGGCGACAGCGGGGCCGTGGCCGAGGTCGGCGGAGGGTGCGGGGGCGGGGCGGAGGTGGGGCGAGGGCGGGGGCGGGGGTCCCTTTCGACCGTCCGGTCGGTCTCGAACGGCCCCCGCGCCCCGACGATCTGCGAAACTGGATGCAGATACACACAGCTCACGGAGACGATGGCACGGAGCCGTTTGTTCAGGGGCTGCGAAGATCCTGCGGACAGGTGTTTCAACGCACGTTTCGGCGAGCGGCCGTGGGGGAGGTCACTGACACGATGATCGGGTTGCGCGGCGGGGGCCACGCGTCCTAGAAAAGCAGTCGGGTGGAGATATGCATCGCGGTGGCGGACTGGGCGAGGGGACTGATGACCTGGGTCCTCGACGTGCCCGGCGGGGGAAGCACCGGCGCGAGGCGGAGGAAGCCGCTGAGTCACGTCAGGGCCACGGCGTATCGGACACCCCGGGTGAGTCGGAACGCGTCGAGCGACGTATCGAACGTCGGATCGATCCGTTGAGGGCGGGAAGCAGGAATGGTGGTCGGGTGGGGGTGACGTACAAGTACTTCGGCGCGCCCGACGGCGCGACCGCTGCCCGCGTCCCGATCTCGATGCGCCCCGAGGAACTCGGCGGCGACGAGCTCGGCATGAACGGCATGTTCACGAAGATCAAGCCGGAGACCATGGCGGCGATGGTCCTCACCGGCATAGAAGGCGTCCCGCTCCACAAGGTCCCCCCGCTCGAACTGGTCGTCCTCCACCCCGACTACGCGGTGGTCAAGCTCCCCATGACGGTCGTCGATCCGTTGCGGGGCATAGGCGAGGAAGCGGTCGGCGCGGCCGCCTTCATCTGGTCCACGGTCCCGGACCGAGGGGGCCCTCGGGACGCGTTCAACGTGTACCAACTGCTGCACGAGTGGCAGGACTTCAGCCATCGGTTGCATGAGGCGGGGCATCAGCCGTACTGCCTGGTCTGGCCCTGAGCCGGGGTTCTGGGGATAGCGGGCGGGGTCTTCGGGCCTCGCCTTTTTCATGTCCCCGGGTGAGGGCAGCGGCGCTGACTACGCCCGCGCAGGCAGCCGGGGAGCGAGAAGTTCCAGAGCTTCCTCCCAGCGGTAACGGTCGGCCCCACCGCCGGCCTTCGGCCGGTGTGGCTCGTACGAGCCGATCAGGATGCCCATCTCGCGCAGCCGTTCCAGACTCTGGTGGTACGCGGGGTGGGCGGCCTGGGCCGAGTTCAGGTAAGGCAGCACGGCGATCGGCACGCCCATGGCGGGTGCTTCGCACAGGATGCCCAGCGCGAGATTGTCGGAGATCCCGGCGGCCCATTTGTTGACGGTGTTGAAGCTGGCCGGGGCGACTGCGATCGCGTCCGCGGGTCGGGTCGGGCGCGGTTGGTCCGGTGTTCGCCAGGCCGAGCGGATAGGGAGACCGGTCTGCGCCTCGACCGCCTCCAGATCGAGGAAGCCGAGCCCATGCGGGGTGGCGACGACGCCGACGTCCCAGTGCCGCTCGTGCGCTGCGGTGATCAGCTTGCTGACGTCAGCGGCGACCCCGGCCGCGCAGACCACGATCTGGAGGAACGGCTTGTCGGGCTGATCACTCACGCGTGGTCTCCATTGAGGCGAACTTCTCGTTCGGCAGTCAGTCTGGTCGCCAGTTCACTCGGGCCGGTCGCGCTCAACGCCCAGAGGCTGCTGGCCCGTCGGGCGCACTCCCAGAGCCGGTCGCCTGCATCCACAGGGGTGTGGAAAGGCACAACGGTGATGCCATGGACGGCGAACGGCTGGTAGTCGAGGTAGCGCAGGCCGCCGGTGCCACACAGGTAGTAGTTGCTGTCGGTGGCCACGGCGAGGTCGGCCAGTCGCTGGGACCGGCCCTGACGGGTCGGAATGGCGCTGCTTTCCAGCACTTCACCATTCCAGCCGAGAGCGGTGAGCAGGGCGAGGGTCGACGTCGTCGCGAGGTCCGCCACACGGTCCGTGTCCTCGAAGCGATCGAGGACCACGCCCAGGACCTCGCTCACCGCAGGCCAGTAGCGGCTACGACCGTAGTACTGGCGAATGAGCAGGCTGACTGTTCGGCGAGACCGGCACGGCTCGACGAGCAACGCCTGGTTGACGAGCGTCGGACGTCCGTTGGGCAGGTGCGTGGGAAGCGTGAGCCACTGCTGTCTGTTCGGGTCGTCGAGAGCCGCGAGCCGGGTGCGGTGCTGGTAGTCCCGGCGAGCGAACTGAACATCGTCGAGGACGATCCACCGGTCGGCGGCGAACAGTTTGGCCAGCGTGGACAGCCGAGGAAACAGGTTCGGCTGTTGAATCGCACACACCCCGCCGCTCGCCCCGAGTCGACGTGTGTCAGCTGTTGATGAGTCGGCTGTCGAAGCCGGCGCCCAGGAGGCGCTCGTAAGCGTCATACACATCCTCCGGTACGTTCTGCTCGACGGCGAAGCCGAGCTTCGGGTACTCGATCACCCGTTGCAGGTCCCCGACGAGCATGTCGACGACGAGCTTTTCGTCGCCGATGGACTTGATGTAGTCGTCCAACTCCAGCGGCTCGGAGGCGCAGACCACCTCGGCCTCGGGCCACAGCTTGCGGCAGGTCGCGTACGAGCGGCGTTCCATGTACGGCTTGGAGATCAGCAGCAGCGACTCCACCTCCACGCCCGCCTCGGCCAGCGACTCCCGGGAGAAGGCGATGTTCTGGCCGGTGTTCGCCGCCTTCGACTCGACCAGGATCGCCTCGTCCGGCACGCCCAGGCCCAGGGCGTGCTCGCGGTAGTGAACGGCCTCGCCGCGCGGGAAGCGGGCGCGGGTGGTGGGGCTGTTGCCGCCGCTGAACACGACGACGGGGAAGAGCCCTGCACGGTAGAGGTCGGCGGCTGTGGTGGCCACGCCCAGGTCGTGGCTGCCCAGGCCGATCGCCGCCGAGCAGGGACGCTCCTCATGTCCCATCTGGTGGTAGTTCCAGATCAACGTCGCATCGTGGAACTGCTCGTCGGTGATCTGGCACTGCTCGTGCTCCGGCACTGGCACTCCCTGGCTCATCCCTGCTGGCCCTTTCGGATGCCCTCGATGCTGCGCAGCTGGTGCCTCAGCCCGAACTGCTGGGCTGCCTGTGCCGCCTGGTCGAGGACGGACAGCCCATCATTCCGGGTCGCCGCATCCGACAGAAGGATGTGCCCGTACGCGGTGTCCAACCGCACTCGCTGCATCGGGGAGTCGACCGTGCCGGTGGTGCGCGCGATGTCGATGTAGTGCAGGGCCTGTTTCAGGTCGCCGGTGCCGCGGTGGGCCAGGGCGAGCTTCTGGTGTGCCACGGACCAGTCCTCCGGCTCACCGAGTTCCTCGAACTCGCGGGTGGCAGCAGCCATGACGTTGGTGGCGTACTCGTTGTTGCCCTCCTTGCTCAGAGCCGTGCCGATCCACAACCGGGCCCGGGCTCGGTCCCGTCGGCTGAGCCGCTGGTCGGCGGCGAGTTGCTCGTACCATCGGGCGGAGGCATCCAGCTGACCTGACATCTCCTGCACGACGGCGAGGGACAGCTCGATCTGGGCGACCCGGCGCGGGATGGCGAGCTCGGAGAACATGTCGCGCGCGGTCAGGTAGGACTGCCGGGCGGACAGCGGGCCTAGGATCGCGCCCTGGTCTCGTCGCGCCCGGGACGGAACGGATCGACGACTGGCTCGGCGGCTGGTGCGAGCTGCCCGACGACGACACCCTCACCGACGCGCACGCCCTCCGTGCCGCACTCCAACACCCGTACGTCGCCACGGCTCCGGAGGCGGTTCGATGACCAGTCACGCGATCATGTGCCACAAGGAGTGGACACTCCAGCCCGACCGGGAACCTGACGCCGAACCCACCACGTACGCGATGCAGTGCGCGGTCTGCGCCAAAACCTCACCGCCCAGCACCGACTTCGCCGAACCGCAGAGCTGGGTGCTCGCGCACGGCGGCCGCAATCCCTCGCACCATACGTACCGGGAGATCATCACCCGCCCGTGGAGGGCCTGGTGGAAGCCGTGAGCGGCCGTGTCGCCGCCCAGGTCGCCCGCTGCACCGGGCCACTGCTGATCGTACTCGTGTCCCGGAGCAGGCATGAGGCGCAAACAAGCAGAACACCAGACACCCCAGGCACTGAACTTACGCTGGTCAGACGATCGAAACTGCGTGCGCGACGCGTGAGCTGACGGCAGAGCAGCAGCCGTCACGAGCAGGATCAAACGGATCTGCAAGGACAGCACCGGTCGGCACGCACGAGCACCCTCGATCAGGGATTCCGTCCCGCTCCTGAAGCGGGGCTCGCAGGCGACTCTTCCGCCGAGGCACTTGAGGAAGGCCAGCACCGGAGGCTTCGGCGCCTCCGCCGGATCAGCCCAGCCGCTCCGGCTCCCGAGGCCCAGCCCAGCCCAGCCCAGCCCACAAGTGAGCGCCTAGGGCACATGAGCCTGGGAAACGCCGTTGACCGGTGAGAACCACGGAGAGGAGCATTCGCTGCACGAGTGGCAGGACTTCAGCCACAGGCTGCACGAGGCCGGGCATCAGCCGTACTGCCTGGTGTGGCCCTGAGCCAGGGTTCCGGTGACAGCGGGCGGGGTCTTCGGGCCTCGCCCTTTTCGGTGGCGGAGAGGGGCCTCGGGTGACCCCGCGGCGCGGTGCGGCACCGCAGGGTGGCTCGCCGTGTCAGTCCGTGGTCACGGCCAGTCCCTCCGGCCCCGTCACCTGCGCTGATCCGTCCGCTGGGACGGTGATGTCCAGTCGCCCCCCGTTGACCTGGAATCCGTTCAAGGTCAACGGGCCGTAGTTCCGAGCGAAGGTGGGAGCCACCGTGACCGTGACGCCCGGGACATCGGCGTCCAGGCCCAGGGCTGCCTGGAGCACGAGGACCGAGGCCGCGGCCGCCCACGCCTGGGGACGGCAGGACGCCGGGTAGGGGGCGGGGCCGGGGTCCGCCTCCGCGCCGTGGCCCGCGAAGAGTTCGGGCAGCCGGGCGTCGAACGCCACCGACGCCGTCACCAGACCGCCGGCCAGGGACGCCGCCGCGTCCGGGAAGCCCGCCCTGATCAGGCCGTGCACGGCGATCGCGGTGTCGTGCGGCCAGATCGAACCGACGTGGTAGCCATAGGGGTTGTAGCCCACCGCGTCGCTGCTCAGCGTGCGCAGACCGTGTCCCGCGTCGAGGTCGGGACCGGCGAGGCGGGCGGCCAGCAGCGCGCTCTCCTCCGCGTTGAGCAGACCCGTGCCCAGCAGGTGGCCGAAGCCGGAGGTGACGGAGTCGACCGGCTTCCCGTCGCCGTCCAGGGCGACCGCCGGGTACGGGCCCTTCTCGTCCCGCACCCAGAAGTGCTCGCGGAAGCGGGCGGCGAGCCGGTCCGCCCAGTCCTCCCAGTCGTCCGCTCCCGGTCGGCCGAACGCGCGCAGCAGTGCCGCTCCGGCGCGCGCGGCCTCGTAGGCGTACGCCTGGACCTCGCACAGCGCGATCGGCGCGTGGGCGCGGCGGCCGTCGCGGTATCGGATGGCGTCGTCGGAGTCCTTCCAGCCCTGGTTGGACAGGCCGTGGCCGGTCTGGTCGACGTACTTGAGGAAGCCGTCGGCCGCTGCCGCCTCCCGCATCCATGCGAGCGCCGCCTCGGCGTGCGGCAGCAGTTCCTCGACCTCGGCCGGGGCCAGACCCCAGCGCCAGGCGTCATGGAGCAGGGTGATCCACAGCGGGGTGGCGTCGACCGTGCCGTAGTACACCGGCGGCAGGGAGAGCCGGTCCGCGATCTGGAGGGTGCCGCGGCGCACCTCGTGGAGGATCTTGCCCGGCTGTTCCTCCGTGGCCGGGTCGGTGGCGGTGCCCTGGCGGCGGGCGAGCGTGCGCAGGGTGCCCGCGGCGAGCTCCGTGCCGAGAGGCAGAAGCATCCGGGCGGCCCACAGCGCGTCGCGGCCGAAGAGGGTCAGGAACCAGGGGGCGCCGGCGGCCAGGAACTGGTCCGGGTGGTCCGGGTCGGGTGACTGCGAGTCCGCCAGGCGCAGTCGGTCCAGGTCGGCGAGGGACTGCTCCAGCCACTGGTCGAAGCGGCGGTCCGCGCTGCGCAACACCGGGACACTCCACGGCAGTCGGTCCCCGGGCGGGGCCGGGAACTGGTCGCCGTCCGCATAGGCCGCCGCACAGGTCAGTTTCACGCTCCACGAGGTACCGGGCTTGAGATCGATGTCGTACGACAGCTCGCCCGCCGGCACCTGGAGCGCGTCCGGCGCGGGCTCGGCGGCCAGCCGGACGGTGAAGTCGCCCGTGGACCAGGCGAGGCCGATGGCGTCGCCGTCCGCGACCTGGGGCGGCACCTCCTCAAGGACGTGCCCCGACTTGACCTGCTCCATGGCGGCGAGGTCCGTACCGGCGCCCACCGTCAGCCGGAAGCGGACATGTTCGCCACCCGCGTTGGTGACCTCGAAGACCTCCTCCAGCCGGCCGTCGGAGGTGCTGCGGCGGCGGGTCAGGGCGACGGCGGGGTCCGGTGTCACCTCGCCGAGCCCGCGCAGGATCGCCCGGAAGCCGGCACTGTCCGCGCCCCGAAGACCGCCCTGAACGGGTGCCAGGGCGATGCCCTCGGCCGTGACGGCCAGCCGGGACAGCGCCCTGCGGTCGCCGTGGTAGAAGCCGTCCGCACCCGCGCTGAGCTGCCCGTCTTCCCGCGAGATCACGAGGCTCGGCGCGTGCAGTGTGACGACCGCGTCATGCAGGAACGGCTGGAGGCCACCGGCCCCGGAAGGGGAGGCCGTGACCGAGCCGCTGGTGTCCTGGGGCTTGACAGTGGTGTCCAAGGAAGTAGAACCTCTCAGCGTTGGATCGTTCAAAAGACACTAAGTCAGTCGCCAGAGCGATGACAACGCTTTTTGAACGCTAAAACCCAGCCCATATCTCCTCAGCAAGTCGGAGAGCCGCATGCCCCGCTCCCCCAGCAGTTCCTCGGCCAAGAACGGCCCGGCGACCCTCGCGATGGTCGCCGCCCGTGCCGGGGTCTCCAAGCAGACCGTGTCGAACGCGATCAACTCGCCCGGCATGCTGCGGCCCGAGACCCTGGAGCGGGTCAGCCGCGTGATCGAGGAGATGGGCTACCGCCCGAGCCGCGCCGCGCAGACGCTGCGTACCCGTTCCAGCAAGCTGATCGGCTACGGCGTCCAGCCCGCCCTGGCCAGCTCCCCGGTCCTGGACCGGTTCCTGCATGCCCTGTCGCAGGCCGCCGACGAGGCCGGGTACCGGATTCTGTTGTTCGCCTGCCCGCCGGGACTGCCGACCCTGGACGGGTACGAGGAACTGCTCGACCAGCACGAGGTCGACGGCTTCGTGCTCAGCGGCACCGAGCGCGACGACCCGCGCCAGGCGTGGCTGGCCAAGCGCGGGGTGCCGTTCGTCGGGTTCGGCCGGATGTGGTCGGGGCGGAAGATCGGCGACTGGGTCGACGTCGACGGCGCCTCCGGCACGGACGCGGTGGTCGAGCACCTGGTCGCCCTCGGCCATCGCGAGATCGCCTTCCTGGGCTGGGAACGCGGCTCCTCCGGTACCGGTGACGACCGTGTCGAGGGCTGGCAGCGGGCCATGCGCCGGCACGGGCTGCCGACCCGGGGGCGGCGGGGGCAGACCCTGAACGACATAGACGCGGCCCGCGCCGCTGCGAAGCCGCTGCTGGACGCGGGGGCGACCGCCGTGGTCACGGCCAGCGACATGCTGGCGCTCGGCTGCTACCAGGCGCTGCGCGAGCGCGGCGCCGCCCCCGGCCGGGACGTCGCCGTGGTCGGCGTCGACGACTCGCCGACCGCCGAGATCCTCTTACCGGCCCGGGCCTCCGTCGCCCAGCCTCTGGAGGACATCGGCCGGGAGTGCGTACGGCTGCTGCTGGCGCGGATCGCCTCCCCCGACGCGGCGCCGGAGCGGCTGCTGCTGGAGCCGTCGTTGGTCGTTCGCGACAGCGTCTGCGCGCCGGGCGGCGGGGACGCGGCGGCGAGCGACTTAGCCGAGTAACGGCCTCGCCGACCGACAAACCCCGGGCCAGGCCGCGACCGCCCCGCCCGAGTGACGGCTCCAGGGCACTCCATGCGCCCGGCCCCGCTTCACCTTCGAGACGTTCCCCTTATCTCCTCCTCTCCCCCACCCCGGACCCGCATCCCCGCGCCGCCCGGGTGGAGCCGCACGCAACACCCGTATCCCACGGAGGATTTCCATGGTCAACCGAAAGGCCACCGCGGCCCTCGTCACCTGT
>Ga0307508_10007509_pt1 | contig 10138 bp, 7 predicted proteins | sample 9_EM_MG_FD_203089 | JGI IMG/M metagenome (GOLD analysis project Ga0307508, IMG submission 203089) | Populus trichocarpa ectomycorrhiza microbial communities from riparian zone in the Pacific Northwest, United States - 9_EM | ecosystem: Host-associated > Plants > Roots > Unclassified | place...
AAGTCCAATGCAATCATGGTTGGACAATCTAGAAAGAACACGTTCTGAACTTGAAATCCACCTAGATTAGTCTTGTTTTCACATGCAATGGATGACTTCAAATTCGGGTTCAAATTCATTTGCTGTTTTGACCATAAACAGCATCAAGTCCTTCACTTATTTGCATATCAACCCAAATTCAAGTAGCCCAGCATCAAAAGAACCATTAAGGGCTTTTCCCATCTCCAAGTTCCAATTGTAGGCAAATAAACATCCTTGAACCAATTTCAAACTGATTGTTAATTTTTAACTCCGACGCAGCTTCAATCATTCCAATTTGACTCGTTAAGGCCCTTTGTAGTTGTTTCGCTCTCGCTCTTATCATTGGACCATCTGAATCCTCTTGCATATTAGATTTAGCTTTACAAGATGGATTATAATTCCCATGATGCACATCACAAATATGATTTTATCATATCTAGGACATTAATTTTGGATTTTTATTATTTTCTTCTTAATCTTTGGTTTATTATTATTTATTTGGGTCAATTGTAAGTGGGTCTCATATAAGTCCATATAAGAGGGGTTCATTAGGGTATATTTTAGTCTAGAGTCAGTATAAATAAAGCCATAACCATACATGTGGGGGGCTATGAAAGTGAGATTAATAAAAACTTCTTTGTTGCACCTTGTTATGTGAGTTGGTGAGATATTCTCCCTTTATTGTTTCTCTAAAAAACTGAAAAAGATTTATCGAAGAACAACCGACTCCGTGACGTCATCCGATACGGTTCATCCTTGTGATACGATCCAAGCAAAGTCAGATTCGGATTTTGACGTAAAAGTTTCTACCATCTAGTTTTACGCTATTGAGCATAACTTCAAATTCAACCGTTGGATCGAGCTGAAACGTTACCAGATGATTCCATAGGTATTTGTCTATGTTAGGGTAAATTGTTAGGTGAATCCATGTTCGCAAAGGACTTGCAATATAGGTCAGAGCACAATCTATATGAATTCTGTTATTTACTTTCTTTTTACTTGTGGACTTCTTATTTGGCAAGGTCCTTTTCCTACAAGGATGTGAAAGCTTGTTTTGGGACTTCCCTTGTTCCACAAGTCAAAAGGAAGTAAATAACATAATTCGTATAGTCTGGTCTAACCTATATTACAAGTCCTTCCTGAATATGGATTAACCTGAAAATTTACCCCAACATAGAAAAATACCTCTGGAATCATCTAGTAAAGTTTCAGCTCGATCCAACAGTTGAATTTGAAGTTATGCTCAATGGCATAAAACTGGACGGTATAAACTTTTACGCCAAAATCTGAATCTGACCATGCTTGGGTCGTGTCACAAGGCTGAATCGTATCAACATCATTATACTTCTCGTTCGTTAATCAATATTTGTTAGGTGGGGGTTTTAGTTTGCAATAGTGCGGGTGCCTAAATACGAGTTATCTTTGTGTCACACTCCTATCATACCTAATGTACTTGGCTTCTCATGAATTGGTGTCTTCGCGTGTGGGTTGTTTGACCACGTGTTCAAGAGGTTTGCATCATTTGATATCAAAGCTTGACTTCATTAATTAGGTTATATCCTTATAAAATTGTCGTTTCTCGTTGATTCTTTAGTGTCCAATTTCTTCTGCTTGAATTTGCGGCATATAAAAAAAATGGTTTGTTATTTCATTTTGTTATTGTCCAAAATAAATTGGTAGCATAAAAAAAGAGAAAAGAAAAGAAAAAGGTCGTTAAAAAAGATACTTATTTGCTTCTGTCGTAGGAAACTAAACAAGGGGAAATTGGATCAAATCAACTCGTAATTAGCTCAAATATAATACTTTGATTATTGGGGTCCTAATCGCACTGCATATTAATTTTGGGATCAATTGGATGTCATTTACTTTGGTTTTCAATTTCAAGTCTAATCAGGTCTGATTTATAACGTTTTTGCGTCAGCATATCAAATCTTATCACAAATTGTTAAAATTTATCATTATGTCTATTTGGTTTGAAATTGCACTATATCTCAAATTTTAACTTAATTGGACATCATTTACATTAGGTTCCAGATTCAGACCTAACTTGTCGTAAACAGGTTTGTTTTTGCGTCAACTTTTGAAACTTATTTTGTTTATATTGTTTTCCTTTTTTACAGTATATTTACAACATATCTAACATATTTAGGTGTTGTTCCATCATATTGCATACTTCGTTTCTATTTTTATTCGAGTCTTCAGTTTTGTTCATATTTCGGATAGATTTGTTTGCTACTCGCGAGACTATCATTGTAATTTCATTTTGCTTGTTTTCTATGTTTTTATTACTTCTTGAGTCATATACACCTATTTGGATTGCGCCACTGAGTTGGTTTTATTTAGTATTGGTTTCAATTTCACAAAAGCCAAAAGAAGGTGAGACGAAAGGAAAAGCCTAATTTTGAGTGAAACACGAGTGACGTGAGGATATTTTTATACCACTAACCAATTTTTGTAGGTACCATCATATCATCATATCAAAACAACATACCACCCCCTCCCAAGGGTGAACTTAAGTTTCAAATTCAAGTCATGAAGAAGATGATGGAGATGATGAATTTTGTGATGGGGAACATGTGTGATAGACTTGATAGGGTGGAGAAACATGATAATGAGGCTGATACAAGTACTTAAGACTCGAAAGGTTGGGGCTGATTCGATCAAACAATGACAGTAGAGCCGAAAGGCTAAGGTGGGCTGATTATGAGAATTTTGAAGAGGACATTGATGATATTGATGATTTTAAGGATGAAACCATAAACCATAAGGAAGGTTTTTGGCAGCCTAGAAACTGAAGGAATTTTAGGAATAGAACTAGGGGCCAATTCGGCCAAAGGGGAAATCTCCATAACTTTAGGGGACATGATGATATAGATGGTGATTTTGATGCTATCAAACTAAAAATACCTACTTTTCAAGGTAAAAATGATCCCAAAGTATATTTAGAGTGAGAGAAAATGGTGGACTGGATTCTTGATTGCCATAACTATTCGGAGGCGAAAAAGGTGAAAGTGGTGGTAGTCATCGAATTCATGGATTACGCATTGATTTGGTGGGATCAAAATGTGATTAGTAGGAGGAGGAGTGGAGAAAGGCCAATAGCATCGTGAGAGGAGATGAAGGTGTTGATGAGTAGGTGATTTATGCCTAACCACTATTATCGAGATTTGTATATGAAATTGTAGAGTTTGAATCAGGGTTCTAAGTTCATGGATGAGTATTTCAAAGAGATGGAGATTGCAATGATTCGGGCCAATATGGTTGAGGATATAAAAGCTACCATGGCTAGATTTCTTAATGGGTTGAATAGGGACATTACGAACGTTGTAGAATTACAACTTTATATGGAATTGGATGACATGGTCCATATGGAAATGAAGGTGGAGAGGCAAATAAAGAGGAGGGGCAACACACGTTTTCAGACCAATTCGGCTTTATCTTCCTCAATATGGAGGCCAAATCTGAAAAGAGAGGGGGTTGTCTAACCAAAGCCTTATATGCATACAAAAGCCGAACCATCTAAGGCTAAAAAGGATGCTCATATGGATGGGAAAAGTAAATCTGAATCTCAATCATGACAGAGATATTAAATGCTTTAAGTGTTTAGGAAAGGGGAACATCGTATCTTAATGTCCAAACCGAAGAGTTATGCTTATAAGATGCAATGGGGAGGTTGAATTTGAAAGTGAAGAGATGCCATCTTTGGAGGATTGTAGTGATGAGGAGATTGCATATCCTGTTAAAGGGGAGACCTTGGTTATAAAGAGTGCGCTGGACATGCCAATAAAAAAAGATGATGTCAATCAGCAACAGGAAAACATATTTCACACTCGATACTATATCCAAAACAAGGTATATAGCATGATAATTGATGGAGGTAATTATGCTAATGTAGCTAGTGATACTCTTCTGAGGAAAATGAATTTAAGTTGTATTAAACATCATAGGCCTTATAGATTGCAATGGTTGAATAAATGTGGTGAAGTGAAGGTTACTAAGCAAGTGTTGATTGTGTTTTCTATTGGGAAGTATTCTGATAAGGTTAAGACCAAAGTTCGGAAGGCTAACTACATGCGAAAGTGATTTATGAGTGACGTTTGCTTGGAGTTCCCGCTTTATTTCCCGGGTCGGGAATACAGGATCATAGGCTTTCTTCCTATTGGTGAATGCTAGTCTCTTGTTGTTATCGATGTCGGCTCCATGGGCTTTGTCTAAACTAACTGAGGATTTTATCTTGTTTCCATTTTATTTATTATCTTTGATCTGGATGTAACCTTTTTCTTTCTTTGAGCAGTTTCTCTCAACATGATTGATATGTTTGGATTTTGGTCCATGATGGCCTTTTCATTGATTTTGACGATTGGATTTCTCTATGAATGGAAAACTAGTCACCTACTTTTAGGGCATCCATGACAGTTTGATTGGAAGATGATTCATAATGGGTTTAGAAATAGGTTCACTATAGTAAAAAATGGTAAAACCATCACTTTTGTACATCTTTCTCCAAAACAAGTGTATGATGATCAAATGAAATTAAAAAGGGATTGTGACGATTGGAAAAGTGAAAATTCACGTGAGGACATTAGTGAAAGAAGACTATCAAATTTGGCTAAATCTAAGTCATTAATTAAACCAGTTGAGAGTGGAGTTAAAACCCGAGGAGTGAAGAAGGTAAGATTGTGCAATGATAATATTGTGGAAGAATTAAAGAAACAACCTAATTTTTATGCAAAAAAACTCAAATCAGACATGCGTTTTTCACTAACAAGCTAATGATCTTAATTGTGTGTAAGGAGGTTTATTTTAACACTAACGATCTTTATTCTACTATTCCTAGTGTGGTTGTTTCTTTGTTGTAGCAGTTTAAAGATGTATTCCTTGAAGACACCTTTAGTGGATTACCACCATTAAAGGGAATTGAAAATTAGATTGACCTTGTGCATGGTGGGCTTCAGTTCCTCACCATCTAGCCTATAGAAGCAATCCTGAGAAGATAAAGGGCTTTAAAGGCAAGTAGATGAGTTGATGATAAAGGGATACATTCGTGATAGTATGAGCCATTGTGCCGTGCCAGTGTTATTTGTGCCTAAAAAGGATGAAACTTGGAGGATGTGTGTTGATTGTCGGGCCGTCAACAACATCCCAGTAAAGTATAGACATCTTATCCCTATACTTGATGACATGTTGGATGAGATGTATAGAACATGTATTTTCTCTAAAACTAACTTAAAAAGTGAGTACCATCAGATTAGGATGAAAGAAAATGATGAATGAAAAACAACATTTAAGACTAAACATGGTTTGTATGAATGGTTAGTCTTGTTGTTTGGGCTTACAAATGCACCTGGCACATTTATGAGATTGATAAATCATGTTTTACATGTATTCATTGGTAAGTTAATTATTGTGTATTTTGATGACATCCTAATTTATAACAAGAACTTGAATGAGCATTTTGATCATTTGCGTAGTGTACTTAGTGACACGATCAAAGAGTTGATATCTTATCCCAAGTGTAGGAGTGTCAAAGTAATAAATAACTCGGCAAGACCGGGGTCGATCCACAGGGAGGTCAACTATATAAATTATAAGTAATATATATAAATTAACAAAGAGTTAAAGAGATCTTTGAGATGTGAGATTAATGTGAGGATTAAACAATGATAAAAACAGTTATCAAGGTTAGAGGATCCACTAATGGTATTGGAAATAAGTATAGTATAAACTCTTTTTATTACTCAACTGGAAACCACACACAAAGGAGGTTCCAATCGGATAATTTATCCTTAATAGTTCATTATAAATTTTTAACATGATCATATTAATTATCTTATTTTAGTAACACTATACTTTTAAATATTGTCAGGAATTCATGAAGCTAATTTATGTTGACAACAAATCAAGTTCCTCTCATAACAACGATGTCGGCCGAAGACTATGAAGGATCAAGCATTTATTGTACCAAGTGTTATACAACACAAATCTAGATTAATAATTTAACAAGCAAGGTATTAAGAATTAGTAAGATAAAAAGATAAGACATATTAATAACAAATTTTCTTGGATATAAACATTGAAGTCCATGTTGAGTTTATATTATACATATTCTAACACCATTAGTGAATCTTTTTCACGTTGACATAATTAACTTAGCTAGACATAATGAAGGAGAAGAACATAAATAAACAAGATAAGAACATAATTATGATATAAGTTAACTATGAGTAGTAAAGGAAATGAAAAGCATAAACAAGAGATTAATGAAAATAAAACATGAAATAAAACTTGAACATTACAAAGAGAGAAAGCAAGAAAATGATCTTGATCTGAAAACCAAGATGCCTAAATGTATGGAAAATGCCTCCTTTTATAGGCTAAAAATAACTATTCATTTTGTAATTAACTACTGAATTAGTGGCCAACTATTGGCATAGTGGACTTGGTGGTTTAGGTATGGATTTGTTTTCTGAACGAAATGGCGTTGTTCCAATCAGAATTTGGTAAAGTGGTCTTCATGAAAGTTGTAGGAATTTATCTCAGCTTTCCACCAAAAAATGAATGAGCTCATTTGGACCTGTAGAACCTGAGATATGGACTGAACACCGAACAGTGTCTGGGCTACAGAACAGATTCAGACTTCTCTTTTGATGCTAGGATTTGGACTCCAAAACGGCAGAATTGAGTCTTGGACTCTTCATGAATATTTTAGGTCTATATCTTATCTTTCTATTCATATAAACCAGACCGAAATCCAAGATCTACAGCTCCAGATATGACCCCAATGACGGAATGGTGTTCTAGTTTGAATTGAACCAGCATCTCTTTTCTAAGCTTAGCCCTTTCTTTGTCCTTTCACTTTCAATAGTTAATCACATCAATCAATCCTTTGAATTGTGAGATATGTCTGCATTTAAAGCGTGTATTTACCATAAATTAAAGCTATCTTATATTATCAGACTGGTTATTATAAAACATGCTTAAGTTAGGGAATTTAATGATACTTTAAGTGCAATATGATGATATAAAGCCTTGATGAGAATGCATTTTTAAGTACTAATCACACCTCCCAACCAGCTTATTACTAGTTCCTAGTAATTAAAGCGTTAAAATAGAAATTTTTTTTTGCAAGATCCATAAGCAAGGCATTCAGCAATTAAGTTCTTATTAATTTATTCAAAGAAACAAATTCTCATTAAATTTATATATCTGCTCCATATTTCTTAATCACGATATTAATAAACCCTTTTTTTGTGCTCAATATATCAAAACATAGCTTGGGGCTTTTCATGGAAGAAAACAAAATTTTGTTCTAATGTTTAAAGTTAACTTTCTTGGGTTGGGATTATTATCTTCTTTTTTTTAAGTAATAACTTAAAACACAATGCATCATGAACCCATGTAACGAGCTTTAAGCTAATGACTCCTAGACCAGTTGGTCTTAGGGCATTATTGGGTGTTGAGACACCCCTTCGAGCTTAGTAACTCGGGTTGCAGATACTAAAATATAGATAGTGCAATGTTTGATTCCCTTAAGCTTTCTCCTCAACCCAGTAACAAGCACTAGACCAATAGCTCCCAAGTCAGTTGACTTTAGGGTATTAGGTGTTAAAACACCCCTTCATGCTTAATTGATTAGGTTAGGGAGGCTACGAAACCAAACTTATCTACATTTTTATTTATTTATTTTATTATATTTATTATCATTTTTTTTGTTTTTTTTTTGTTTTTCAAATTATATACTATCCTTTTCCTTTAGTTGTTATCTTGAACAAAAGAATATAAATAATGTAATATTCAATGTGCAACCCACAATCATATGTTAAAGTGTGTGTGTGTGTGTGTGAAAATAAGGGTTTATGGATACTTATAGGAAAAAAATATATGAGCAGAATTACATGATAATAATACGAGAGTTTGTAAACCTGAATATTTTATAAGAAGTGTGTGATAGACCTTGTTATGAATATTCCAAATAACCACTGGAAAATATTTACTAAGATGCGTCTCAAGAGTTAATAGAATTCCTCCTTGGTGTTACGTCCAAGAACAGCTTAAATGCCCTCTATGGGTCGGGGATAGGCTTCCCATCCAATTTTCTTAAAAACTAGCAAACAAGGTCTTTTATAGTCAAATTCTCAAGACTATATCGAGCATATTCTTTATGAAAATGGAGCCATAAATCATAAAGTGCACGATGCACATCTCCATTAGGATACGTCTCAAGAGTCAATAAAAGCTAATCTAAAGACTCCTTATGTTTTGAAATAAATCCTAACTTTTGACAAATTTCATAGGTTTTGCAGAACGTATGTGTGTCCTTGAATATGGCTGGCCAATAGAATCCACAATGTAAGATTTTTTCAATCATCCTTTTTGACGAGAAATGACCCCCACATACCTCGGAATGACAAAATTTAATGACACTACTTATCTCATTATCGAGAATGCATATTTGAAATATTTGATCAGGAAAATATTTGAATAACAAAGGGTCATCCCAATAAAAGTTCCTCAATTTGTTCAAAAACTTTCTTTTGTCTTGGGTACTCCAATGAGCTGACAAATATTCTGAAGCAAGAAAATTGATAATATCACCAAACCAAGGCACAAAACTAAGAGAAAGTAAGGATTCGTTAGGAAAGTAATCATCGATTGGTGTGATGTCAGATGTCGAATCTATTGTCAATCTTGACAAATGATCCACGACAACATTTTCAGTGCCTTTCTTGTCCTTGATTGTTTCCTGAGAATAAATCATTTGCAAATCTTCAGATTCATTGAAGTCAGTTTTACTCAAAGTAGATTCAAATTGATCATAAACTAATTCTTCAATAAGATCTACTTCTTGTAAATCATTATCATCTCCAGGTTGCTTGCAAATGTTAAAAACATTCATCTCCAATGTCATGTTTCCAAAAGATAACTTCATCAATCCATTCCTATAATTAATCAATGCATTAGAAGTTGCAAGAAATGGACGTTCTAAAATAACAAGAATTGAATTACATGCTTCAACATGTTGTGTATCCAAGACAACAAAATCCACAGGATAAATGAATTTATCAATTTGTACTAACATGTCTTCAACTATTCCTCTAGGCACTTTGACAGATCTATCAACAAGTAAAAGAGTTACAGAAATTGGTTTTAACTCGCCTAGATTGAGACTTTGAAAAACCAAATTTGGAAGTAAATTCACACTAGCTCCAAGATCAAGTAAAGCTCTTTCAATTTTATGCTCTCCAATAAAGCATGAAATTATATGACAACCAGGGTCTTTATATTTCAAAGCATTATTGTTTTGAAGAATGACACTTACTTGTTCAGCTAAAAAGGCTTTCTTTTTTCATATTCAGTTTTCTCTTCACGGTACTCAAGTCTTTCAAAAATTTAGCATAAGAAGGTACATGTTTAATAGAATCCAACAAAGGTATATTGATCCTTACTTGTTTGAAAGTTTCAAAGATTTCAAAATTATAATTGACTTTCCTTTGTTTGGTCATGGCATGAGGAAATGGAAGTGGTAGTAAGGAATCAGTCTTTTCTTTGCAATGTTTAGGTTCAACCCTTTCCTTACCCTCATAGACTAACTCATCTTCTTTCTCACAAGGTTCAAGAATGGGTTTTTCAATAACCTTACCACTGCGGAGAGCAATGACTGATTTGACTTGATCCATGTGTTGTCTTCCAGAGCTACTTGCACTTGAATTGTATTGCCCTTTGGGATTTTGTTGTGGTTGAGATGGAAACTTACCTTTCTCCTGAAAACTAAGAGTAGATGTGAATTTTACAAGAGTATCTTTTAAATCTGCCATGGTTTTGAGCGTGTTGAGTATTGATTGTCTCTTGCTTTTCAATGAATACATACAATGTTTCCTCAAGATTTCTTCTAGGAAGGGGAGTGATTAGTACTTAAAAGTGCATTTTTTATCAAGGTTTTATATCATCATTTTGCACTTGAAGTATCAATAACTCCTTAACTAAAGCATGTTTTATAATAACATATCTAATTATATAAGATACCTTTAATTTATGGTAAATGTTCATCTTAAATGCAGGCCTATCACATAAATGAAAGAATTGATTGATGAGTTGAAGTACTGAAATTGAAAGGACA
>Ga0307508_10007510_pt1 | contig 10138 bp, 5 predicted proteins | sample 9_EM_MG_FD_203089 | JGI IMG/M metagenome (GOLD analysis project Ga0307508, IMG submission 203089) | Populus trichocarpa ectomycorrhiza microbial communities from riparian zone in the Pacific Northwest, United States - 9_EM | ecosystem: Host-associated > Plants > Roots > Unclassified | place...
CAGCAACAACTACCAAAGAATAAAAATACATGAACATAAAACAATGGGGCATTTCCTCTCAAATTCAGCTAATAAAGTTGCCTGGATCCCCTAGCACATCAAACTTCAAAAAAAAAAGAAAAAAAAAGGAAGCTAATAGACCAGAGAGAAGAAGCATAAATTTGTCGATCAAACGCAAAAAAACATAAAAAAAAAGGGTGCTGCCAAATTCACTACAAAATTTGTTATTCCCAATATTTACTTTTTAAAATGACCGTTGTAACCTCTTCATATCAACATTAGTGAAGGTAAGTTGGAACATGATAAAATTAAAGAGGAGGGTACTTTAGTTATTTTGAAAATCAATTAGCGGGAATAACAAAATTGTTAGTGAATCTAGCAGCACCAAAATAAAAAATGACCCTTGACATTGTCTATCAAGAACTAGAATACAAACATTAGCAAATTTCAGAAAACACAAATGAAAAATGTGGCCAACTGACCTTTAGATACTCAATGAAGTAATCAACCTGGGCTTGGAAATGGGATCCTAAAACAAGATCCAACAATTGGCAGATGCTCTCTATGTCTATACTCTTTTGTTTCTCCTCTGAACCGGAAAAAAAGGGTGAGAGCAGCATAAATAAGGAGAGAAACTGAGAAAGATAATGTTTCCGCATGTGAGAACACTCCACTGTGAACTCATAATACCTGTTAGGCAATACCGGAATGCATAGTTATAGAAATCCACAAAGTTTGATGGCCTCTTAACCTTTTAGATATGAGAATAAAAGATCAGTAGATTCTCAACCTTCTTTAGATCAGTTCCTTTCATCAAGTAAAGGTCATACCTCTTTCTCTAGATCCGGGAGCGCCTTTTTTAATTTATTTAGAGTATCAGCCCTCAGTGATTTGAGGCCCTGTCGCCACTCCTCCTATGAATAACAAGACATTCTAGTGAGAGAGAGAAGAATGAGAAAAGCGAGTGATATTACTAATTATGTAATATTAAGAGAGAGAGAGAGAGTGATGACTGTTTTGGGTATACGGTGATCAACATGAAGAAGGAACAAGGAGATGGAAACAAATACTCAAGAGCTTAAGATATATCCCAGCACGTATTTGTATGTATAAGAGAGTGATGACAGTTTTGGGTATATGGTGATCAACATGAAGAGGAACGAGGAGATGGAAACAAATACTCAAGAGCATAAGATATATCCCAGCACGTATTTGTATGTATAAGAGAGTGATGACAGTTTTGGGTATATGGTGATCAACATGAAGAAGGAACAACGAGACGAAAACAAATACTTAAGAGCTTAAGATATATCCCAACGCATATTTGTATGTATAACTTCTAGATCGTACAACAAATCATGCATGCACAAATGGAAAACGACAAGCCACAAAGCACAGATAAGCATCCACGGAGATAGAGAATACATCAGGACAAGGTAATTTTAATGAGTGAACAGCGTTGGTATCTACTTATGTCTGTGCGTGTATAAAAGCATATATAGTAAGTATTGAATATTAGCACCATGCAATCTTTATATGTTTTGAGTAAACACTGTTGCAAACAAAATCAAATTCTGAAGAAACTCTCGCTTCATAGAATAACAAGTCAGAAAACTATCCAAGCATCTCCTTGAAACCTAAAATCAATTAAAAGGCTGCTAATAACAACTAATACATTTTATTATTGGATGGTGGAAAAAAATGGCAAGTCAAAATTGAAAATCAAAGATAAAAAGTAGATAACATATTCATCCAATAACATCAAAATTGAAACAAGAATAAAAGTGACTGATTTAGTTGAAATTGATGGGTATAGAAGACAGATGTTCCTTACCAGGGTAAAGTATCCCTGTTTTTCAGCTCTCATTTTCCTGGTATGTATAGTCCATCAGTTTCAACACATAATCTTAAGGTCAAAAGTTAAGCACGGTCTCTAATACCTTCCAGTCTAACTTACCAAGCTAGCATCAAGATTCTAACATCAGTATGATCCACCTCCATATCTGAACATAGAGTTTCAATTCCTTCTGGGCTGTTCAAATGACATATTTTTAACATTAGAAATGCAGTGACAAATCTTAAAATGATACACCTTAAATCATTCTTTGATATAGCAACTTAAGCAGAAACATGTACTCTACTTTATGAAAGCAAGAATACACACTGAATTATCATAATTTAGCATTCCTGTTACAATTCATCTTTTGCATGCAAGTTCTTATAAACTTCCAATTATTGGTAAACCCTCATGTTCTTGCTAAGGAAAGAAGCTTCCCTCACTGTTGTGATGGCAGTCCAACTTATTATCATTTATCACTTGAATTCACTAGTGGACAGAATCTACCCCTAGTACTTTTTAACCTACCATCGCGAGAAGGTATTAACTAAAAATCTAGCCTCCTGTAGGATAACAAAACTACAAGAGTTCATCAAGACTACTTTGAATACATATGGATCGTCTACATTTAGTTTCCGTTGGCTTTCCATTCATTCTGCAGAAGTTCCACGCAGGACTTCCTTCCATATCTTGAGTTTGATTCTGATTTATGCCTGCAATATTTTTTAACAGATTTTTTCCACGCTTTTCCATTTTTCTCATTGGATTCTCACTTTTAATGTTGAATCAAGGTTCACCAAACCCCTGTCAGGAAGGAGCTAAGTTTTCGGGAAAGACATGTTGACTACATTTCCAATATCAACAATGCATTACCTAATCAAAAAACATTCCCTAAGAATTTTTTAAAAAAGATTTCTAAGAAATCTGGAATTTTTCCTACCAATTGACATTGAAGCTCAGAGACACAGAAAGTTGAAGTTTGAAATATGAAGGCGAAGTGTTGCATGCAAATATCATCATCACAGGAAGTTCATTCATATGTAATTAAGTAACTTACAAACATATCATCTCCTTAACTTGAAAATCACCAGTCAGTAGCAATTTAAATTAACACAACTGACATTTTCAATTATTTCAATGATGAAAAGCTAATAAACACTTCAACAATCGAATGCCGTATTCCAAAGGAGAAAACTTACTCAATCATACCAGAAGACCTGTTTGCATATGAGTAAAATAGGTTATCGATTCGCTCCATTTCTTTTGAAGATGCTTTACTTGAGGCTAAAAGGACAAAAGTTTATCCAGTTACAACCTTAATGAAATGTTAACCCTAAAATAGCACTGAGATAAACTCAGAAAAAGAATAATGCTAACATTCCGTAAAAGCAACCTCAAACATGTTATTACATTGTATTCCTAGTTTTCATTTAGTCCAAGAATTCCATAGCTAAAAAGTGCACAACTTCTTTTCAGTGTCATACTCTTACAAATAGTTGTTCCTCGTTCCTGTTCACATTTAATTGCTATTCATATGGTCTTTAATGTACACAGAATTTCAAAATAATCTCAGTAGTAAAACCTTTTTAAAAAGTTGTAATATAAATGCTCGTATTTTTCCAAGCATCTACAAATAGCAAATGTTCATTCTACCTATAAATGCTCGATTTTTTTTTTCTTCACAAGATGCTATAAGCAGAACAATATTGAGATTTTCTTCATGTAGAAGCCGAAGATTTTGAACCTTCAGCATAATATTGCCCTTGTTGTCTCAAAACTTTTACCCTCCTTTCATTTTAGGATGTCCCAAATTTTTGTTTACGAACTTTCTTCAACGTATAACATCTCTCACCTTTCCAACAGTTCCCTTATTTATTTATAATGAATCCATGATCAGAAGAAGCCACTAAGACACTTGATTTCAGACAATTTACTATGAATGTGTGAACTAGAGACGGCAACTATTTTTCCCATTGAGAATGGCAAAACCAAACAAGAACAAACAGAATTCAGTTTCTTGCAATAACCAAACATTTACGGTCTGAACATTGATTGACAAGCATCCAATCCAATATATCTTTCCCTACGAAGGAAGCAATAATTAACTTGATCGTGTAGTAGAAGTTAAGTCTTACGATTAAAGGTTTTTACTTCATACAAACACCAATCCATTACAGCTATTCTTTGGGCTAACCAACCAATATGTCTTACTTATTTATTCAATTATTTATTTAAATTTCACCTCTTGATCAACTTTATTTACTTAATTGCAACAATAAAATCATAATTAATTAATTAACTGCACACACTAATAAGTTCTCCATTTTTCTTTTTTCCAATCTAATCCAAACAAAACCCATTCAAAAAAAGCCAATAAATTTTCCAAAAAAAGAGTTTACTTCCGCACCAAAAAAATCAGAATTAAACCAATTCAACACATAAAAAATCAATTGAAAAATATTAGAAAAATAAATAAGAAATCAAAACTGAGTAAAAAATGAAAATTAAAAGAAAAACAGAGAGGAGATACAGGAGCGAAAAAGATCCGTAGCCGATGAAGTAATTGAAGCAGTGGTAGAATTGGATTGACCCGTCTTCTTCGATGCAGACCGACGCATCTTCAATTAATTTAAACCAAAAATATTAAATTTTATTTTTTAGAGAGAGAAAAGGACAATTCTAGAGAGAGAGAGAGAGGTAGAAAGATCTACTCTTCTCTCCTACAAGATTAAGAACAATAAATAGGAGAGGGAGAAACCTGAGGGAGGCAGTGAAAGGAAGCTTCTTCAGTGGCTTTTTCTCTCTAAAAGCTGCTGATGCCAAGCTCCACTTTCCAGACACAGGAAGAGAGTTTACAATGAGAGAGAGAGAGAGAGAGGGAGAATTAATTATATGTAATTATATATAGAAAATGTTTTTTTAAGGTTAATTAAATTTGATTGGTTATTTCAGTTTTGGTGTTTTAAGGTATCACAGGATGACAGCACGAGTAGGACAGACAGTGAGTGCTCTGCTTTACTTACCCCACCTGACTGAATCGATGAATGGATGTTTTTCACGTGTGACATTTAAGTTAATTACTTTCTTACATTTGTAAGAATAATACTAGTCATGTCACCCGCACGTCACCATGGTTTCAATAAAACTTTTTAGCAAAAAAATAAAAAATAAAGTTGTAACTTTTTTAAATTTATTTTTTTAAAATAAATTTAATTATAAATCAAAAAATTTATAATAACTATTTGTGTCAATAAATACTAAAAATAAAGTGTTAATACATTTATTTAACTTATTTAGCTGTAGGTTGAGTAATTGTTTTTTTCAACACAAAACAATTAATGTGTAGATGTTATTAACATATTTTTTTATATTAAATAAAAAATATAATCATGAATTACAAAGTCAATGCTTATATATAATAAAATATTAAATGCATTAAAAAAATATGTAAGATCTCAAGTTAATTTTTGATGTATTTAAAAAATTACAAAGTTGAAAGCTTGATTTCAACTATTATTGTTAGCCGCATGTGTGTCGAGCACTTGTCAATAATTTTTTTTTATATACACAAAACCGAAAAATAACCTTATAACTAAGCAACAATAACAAAAAAATCTCTTATGAAATTACAACCAAATACTTAAAGCCAAAGCTAAAAAAAAATTGAATGACAAGAATAATAAAATAATTCAATTATTCATAAAATTATATATAAAAAGAACAAAAATATCCCTCGGGAGTAAATATCAATAACAAAAATTGTAAATAAAAACATCAATTGTTTAGAAAAGTATAATGCTTGGCTTTATTTGAATCCCAAGTCCCATCCATTTGGCTGTCGACGGAATGGGAGAAGCGAGACCGATTCTGTTGTCGAAATTCTACTTATTGTCGCCGAGGCAGATTGAGTTAATAAGTATCTTCCTCGGAGGGCTGTTGCTGTGTGCATGTAAATTAATCAAAACCTTTCCCTTCATTAGAGAACTGTTTCATGCTCAAAAGAAGAAGAAGAAAAGATCTTTCCCACTTCTCTTGTGAGACCCTACTTTTTGTTGAACGTCAGGAGAGGGGAGTGTGAATCCATCGATCCTTCATGTTTTGCGTGATGATTTTTCTCGCTCAGCAGGTTTGGAGTAGCTGTCAACCTCTTCATGTTTTACCAGCTTTTCCTGTCTCTCGGTTTACAGGCCGGAATATTGTCTACAACCGGTTGCCCCGGGCAGTGATCTCTGGGGAAGCTTCTTGGGATATTTGAATTGTTAGCACATGCTGGCAACTCTGGAATTGGCGAAATGCAGCTGTCTTTGATCCCTCCTTTTCGCCTCCATCTAATCCTTTGGTGGTTTTCAAGTCTATATATGGCTGCTAATATTATGAGGTGCACGTCTTCTTTGATTAACTTGGAGCTAGCTCCAGTTGCCCAAGAAACAGGAGCTGTTGATATCGTGGTGTTTTCCTGCTAGAGGTGTTATTAAGGTTAACATGGATGGGTCTTTAATTTATGCTACTGGTTTGGCTGCGGTTGGTGAGCTTATCCGAGATGATGCTGGTGTGAGGGTTGGTGGTTTTGCATTTAATATTCGCTGCCGTTCAGTCGTAATGGCGGAACTCTGAGGTATTTACACAGGCTTGATTTTAGCATGGGATGACTGGTTTCAAAACGTTGAGCTGGAAGTGGACTCTAAGATTGCAGTGGACATGATCAATGCCGACAATGAGCCAACGAGTCCTAACTCTCAATTAATTCATTCCATTATCTTTCTCTTGCAATGGCCTTGGCGGGTTCGTTTTCTCAGATGTGCGGATTGGTTAGCTAATTCTGCACAATTGCACATCCTCTTGAGCTGGGTGTTCATAATTTTCCAGAGGCTCTTTCTTATTATCTGACACTTGTGGGTGACAACTTCTCGGTTTATTCGTATGTAATTTCTAAGGTGCTTCCCTCTCGTTGATATTAAGGGAAAAAAAACACATTTTTCAAAGAAATTAAATAACAAAAAACCTTGCATCTATTGGTAACCGGTCACGCAAAATCACGGTTTAAGTTTTCAAACTTAAAAAGTCATTTTCCTAATATATTTTTTTTCATTTAAAAAACCCATAGAAACACCCTAAACTCCTTAATATATTCATTTCCTACCTTAAAAAAACTCTTAAATCTGTTAGAGAATCCAAAATTAATTCAAATAAAATAAATTTTTTAAGCCTTTTTCTAATGATATAAAAAATCAAAAACACTTCAATAGAACTCATTTATATATATATATATATATAAACAATATTCATTAAGATTGATTTTTTTTATTGCCAGAATGTAGTTAATTAGTTTTTTTTCTTTTTCCCCTCATTTTTCTATGATTTTCTCTCCTTTTAAAGCTTAAGAACTAAAATGTAAAAATAAAGAACCAAAGATACATTAATTAAGACTTTTAGAATGAAAATTATGCTTTTAGCATGAAAATAAAACAAAGCTCTATTATTTTTTTCATTTTTATTTCAATCATTCTTCTTTTAATTATTTTTAATAGTACAAATTTAAATCTTATTTAATCAAAGTGAACTTTAATTAAGTTATAAAATTTTATAAAAACTTTAAATTTTCAAGATCAGAATAAAATATCAAAAAATAAAATATCACAAACATTACATAGAATGATAAAATTAAAACAAAACAAAGTGGAGTTACCTGAATAGATCCACAGAGGCAAAGCGCAGGATAAAAAAAAACAGTTTTCTTCCTTTCAGGTCTACTGTATGATATAATGTATAATAATTAACAAAAGATTTTTACACAAGGTAACAAAAGAAAAAAGAAATTAAAACTGTTAAAAAAAACCAGAAGTACGTGAACTGGAGTGGCTGACTAAAATATAGTCTAATTCCACCTGGCATTCGAAGAAACGCTTATAACCCACAAATCAACCACAAAATCAACGATCCCTCAGTTGTGTTTTTATTTAAGGTTTTTAATCAGATCCATTTTTCTTTTGTTCTTCATTTGTGTTTCAAAAAAATCATCTCAAACTGAAGATTATTTTTTTAAAAAAATTTACACAAGCTCCAAGTGCCTTGGACGGACCAAGAAAAACGGAGGATTATCTCAAACTGCAACATTTGCGGCCAAACAATTTGGTTAAAACCATATAAGTAAACTCCATATAAAACCTTCCATAGACCACTGACCTGTGTCTCACATTGCTGCCGTTGTAGCTTACATCCAACGAGGAAGCGCTGGTGGAAAGAATATCTTGCATGGAACTTCATGTGCAACTTGATGTGTGTCTATTATAATTATGAGAGACTGGAAGGGAGTGCAAGTACAAGCTTACAGTGAAACACTACTTCTACATGCTCGAATCGTAAACTAGCAATCTGAACAAAGAAGCATCAAGACTAGGCAGCCATCTCTGAAAGATAACATGTAAAGAGAGAGACGGCATCCTGCAAATGATTTGAGCGAAGGTCTTCAGGAATTGGAGCTCTCAAAACAGTGTCAAAGCAGCTTAACTGAGCATCTCGTGTTGACCCCTCTCTTATATCAGGATCAGATAGAAGCAATTCTGAGATCTCCTCTGCCATCTTTGAATACGCTACCCTGCACAAAAAACATTAAGCCATGTTGGTAGGGAAAATAGGAGAGAGCCAAGAACACTTGGAAGCTATCGTCCCCAAATTTATGGTCTTTCTGACCCTCCCCACTATAGGCCAAGCAAAAGATAATCCCAACTGTTGCATACAAATAATGCATAATGCTTCTAGAACTACGAGATTCCCAAGGAGACTGCATTTCAAAACATCATAGCTTACATATATCAACAAGACATTTTTTAAGGGAGAAGGAATTTTTGAAGTACACGCAAAAATCTAGATGAAACAGGTGCTGATTGAAACGATTCAAAAAAATCTCAATAAAACACATGCTACCAAAATATCAAAGGGTAAAGACGCTTTTTACCATAAACAACGGTAAAGATAATTTGTTTTCTACAAGATCACATGGATGATCTCAAGATGTGAAAGATGACTAAAATGAGGCTGACAATTATTAGTCAAAACACATTTGTTTCCAAGAAATTAAACTAAAAAAAAAGATACCTTGCATCCATTGGTAATTGGTCCCGCAAAACATCTAAAGAGTCCTTAAGATGATCAAGGAAGTCTCTGCAGGCAGAATTTTTGCTCTCGATAGAATCCTGCGAAAGATAGCAAGCGTTCAATAGTGCTCAATTATAGAGGAAAACAAGGCGTCTTGATTTGGGACAGCAAGCCAAAAAAGGGCAATAGAATACCAACTCAAAGTGAACAAGCCATTAGTTTCCATTAACCAAAAAACTCAGATCAACACCAGTTTTGTTGGGTGGATGGGTGGGGGAGGGTTTGCTTTGACACAACAATAAAGGCAGTTCTCATTTACAACTGATAGCATCAGCACAGCTTAAGGAATAAACTGTTGTCGTGAGTACAATTCATTAAGCAATGACCACTTTGCATGCTGATAATGATGTACAAAATGCGTGCTAAGATCCACGGAATTAATATATGAGCCAAGTTTCCTTACCAGTTCACTCATGGTACTGGTGTCATCCTGAAATGAATTTTTTATCGAATAGAATGATATGTAAATTCCAGCTCCCAGGTCCCAATTTGCAATTTCAGATTTATGATCCTCCATTGCAATTGCAAGCCTCCAAATCTCTGAGTGGTCAGCTGCATCAAATTGAATGTGAAAAGAAATTACATGTAGCCCAAAAATTATGTAATTTCTTTGTTGTAGACCATAGAAATCTGAATCATGAACATATTACATATAGCCCAAAAAAAACGGAAGTTTTTTTTCCCTTCTACAAGGGGCTTCCAAATGATTGATAAATACAGCATGTGCTAATTAGTATTATAAAGAAAAGCTTATACCTGACAAAAATAATTTATGAGCAACTGAAGTTACAAAAATAGAATGAGCCTTTTGCCAATTTGCACATTCAAGATAGTGCTCAAGGGCCTTTGAGAGATCCCCGTGGTAACTGAAATAAACCGCCTGCATTGCATGTGATGTAATGTGTCAACCAGGACAATAAAGAGAAGTTTTATAAGGGATAAGAAATTCACTTTGCTATTCCTCACCAAAATGGAATCAGAAAATCAGTTGGCAGATATTAAATTTGCTAATAGTTCCAAAAAAAAAATTCAAGTTGAAAATTAGTCAACCAATACTAATCCTCAGCACGGGTAATGCAGAAAGTTTATATCCGTCAATGTCATACATGCTAAAACAGAAAAACAGCAGAAAATTTGTATCATATC
>Ga0307508_10007511_pt1 | contig 10138 bp, 7 predicted proteins | sample 9_EM_MG_FD_203089 | JGI IMG/M metagenome (GOLD analysis project Ga0307508, IMG submission 203089) | Populus trichocarpa ectomycorrhiza microbial communities from riparian zone in the Pacific Northwest, United States - 9_EM | ecosystem: Host-associated > Plants > Roots > Unclassified | place...
AAGCAGCTCAAGCTCGCTGCCCAGCCCACGCCTGCGCGCACTCATGACGCAAAACCTCAGCAGCTACGTGAGGCTGCGTGACGGAATCTGGGATCTGCACCCGAATCAATTGGCGTCGGCGTCACGACGCTTGGGCGTGTCGGGGCGACTCGAAATTATCTGTCGGCTTGCGGCGCCCGAGACGCGCGCCTGCCACGCGGTGGCATCCTGAAACCCCGCACCCCGAGAGCGATTGCCTCCATTTGGTCGTCCTCAACGCGCTGACCCTCTAGTCACGCGTGCGAGCAGGCCCGGCTCGAGTCTCCTGGCGGAACCCTGCTCCTCGACGGTCCAGCGGCTGCTCGTCTCGATATTGCCGACCCGCTCTAAGCGGGCGGCTTCGCCTAGCTCTCCGTCGACGATCATGAAGGCCGCGTAGTCGGCTTCCTCTTCAGATAGCCCCTGCGCCGGAGGAGGCTGGAGCACGACGTCGCAAGTACCGTCGGCGAGCTCGTGCGTGATGAACTCCCAGGCGGTGCCGTCGACGTCGATCGAGCCACTCCCGCGCTCGAGCCGAAACGTCAACGACCAGTTTTTGGCAGGCTTGCCCGCGAGGAACTCCCAGTCTGGCAAGCGTGGAGCCTGCGCGACCAAGCGCCGAGCTTTGCTCAACCCCCGCCTGTCGGACGGAGAGAACGTCAGCAAATGCAGAGCCCCACGAGGCGCGGTTATCTCCCAATCGAAGCGTTCGACATCGAACAGCTTACTTTCGAACATCTCCATGGTCGCGGCAGCCATGTCTTTTCTTTCCAGTTGGGCGTGGTGGACTTCGACCCAGCTCCAAAAGGCAGCAATCGCTTCGCGTTCTCGCATTGTCGACATTTAGCTAACCCCCGGTTTGCGCGGCTCGTGGGACCACTGGTTTGGGCCGAACACGTGACCGCATGGGCGAAACGTCTATGATGCTTCGCCGGCACAGCACAATGTCACTCAATTTCAGCAGCCGCCGTGTTGCTCGGGCCACTCGATGAAACCCGGGTTCAGCGTGCCGCGTGGGTCGAAACGCCGCTTGGCGCTCACGAAGCTCGCCCACATTGGGCCGTAGTGATCGGGGCAAGCCAGCCAGTCGAAAGGTCTGAAGCTCGAGAGGTAGCGCTTACCGCCGAATGGTCGTAGTAGGTCCACGAACTCTTGCCTCACCGACAGCCCAAGTGCGTGGGCTTTTGGAGCGAACGACGAGAACATGCCTACCTCCCAGGTCAGCTCGCTCTCGTCGGGCAGGATGAAGAACGGAGCGCGAGCCGTGCCTCGACGCACGAAGATGAGCCCGAGGGTGCCGTAGTCGAGCGCGCGGTGCGGTGACGCCCGCAACACCTCCACCACGTCCTTGGCAAGGTCGTGTCGGAATAGATGATCGACCCAAGGGTGAAGCTCGCCTGCGTCCGCCACGACTTGGCTGCGAGGGAATGTCTGAAAGAATACGTGACCGGGCAAGCCGTCTTGCCGCCAAAGGCGTGTGTGCCGAGGCGGCAGCTCCAAGTCGGCATGAAGCTCGGGCAACACGTCTGTTTCGAGGTCAGCGAGCTCGTTGAAGTCTCGTCCTACCCGCAGCAAAAACCGCCGCTCGATCGACCCCAAGGGATCGCGGACGACCGCCCCCGACAGAAAACGCTCCTGGCGGGTATCGGCTGTGACGACGTCGACATCGTGGTGAAAGGCCGCTGCGTCGCGGTAGACGAGCGTGCGTGTGCGCAATAGTCCGGCGCAGCGGCGCAACGGATACCCGACGCGCACGATGATGCCGCACTGACCGAAACCGCTGCGTACGGCATCGAATAGCTCAGGGCGCAGGCTCGTCGAGCAACGCAAGACTTCTCCGTCGACGGTCATCACATCGAGCCAGCGCACGTTGTCGACTTGCGGGCCGAAACGCCAGCTCTCGGAGCCGATGCCGCCGACGCTCAGCGTGCCGGCCACGGTAGCGTCGAGCATGTGGGTGAGAGCGCGCGGAATGAAGCCTTTCGAGAAGGTGAAATCCGTTGCCGAGCGCCAGCTTAAGCCGGCGCCGATTTCCAGCGTTTCGGTGTTCCTGTCGATGACCGGCGTTCCGCCGATGTCGCGTAGATCGAGGACGATGCCGCTCCCGAGCGATTGTCCGGATTGGCTGTGACCTGCTCCACGAGTAGTGACTGCCACACCGTGAGTTGCGGCGAGGTGCAGGGCCGTCGCGAGATCGGCCAGCGCGAGCGGCTTGAGCACGAGCTGCGGTTGGCGTGTGAAGATGCCACCAAAGTCTGCACTGAAGGGGCGCGTCGTTTCAGGAGTGTCGAGGAAAACTCCTCGACACTCCCGGCTCAGCGCACGCCTGAGCGAATCGGAAACGCGTGCGTCACTCAAGGAATGCCTAGTCCCGCGACCGAGTCGTCAAGCGACTATCATCATCTCTGGATTGCGTCCACACTCTCGTCTATCCTCGGGGCGGCTGAGGAAATATCGATGCCGACAACTTCGCTCGAGCAGCAGCGCACACGTACGGCCACGCATTCGCCCGACGAACCGAGCCTGTTGTCGTCGTCACCAGCACCGACGCCGGAGAGCATCGGCCCGTTTCGAATTGACGGGGTGCTCGGCGAGGGCGGCATGGGTACCGTGTACTCGGCGCTCGACACGCGTCACGGCACACGAGTCGCAATCAAGACGCTCCCTCGCAGCATCGACGAGGTCCGACTGCGTGCCTTGAAGCGAGAGTTTCGCTTGATGGGCGAATTCTCTCATCGAAACGTCGTCGAAATGTACGACCTTCGGGCCGAGCAGAGCAGTTGGTACATCGTCATGGAGTTGGTGGAAGGCGCCGAATTCGTCGCGTCCACCCGCGCGATGGGTTGGAGCGATGGGCGAGGGCTCGAGGCGGTCCGGCAACTGACTCTCGGACTCCATGCCCTACATCAAACGGGCTGGCTCCATCGCGATCTCAAGAGCTCCAACGTGTTCATCGAAGCGCGGACGGGCCGCACCGTAATGCTGGACTTTGGTTTGGCCGAAACCCTCAGCGGCATGGCGAATCGAGAACGGCGGGTCTTGGGTACGCCGTCGCACATGGCCCCGGAGCTGCTCGATGGGTCACCTGCGACCATTGCCAGTGACTGGTACGCAGTGGGCGTCATGTTGTGCGTCTCGATCCTCGGCGAGTTGCCGCGCGCGCCCGAGCGCTCGGCGTTCTTGCGTCGGGTTGCGAGCGAACGGCTAGGTGTCGAACGGCTGTTGCTTGCGCTCTCAGCCGAGCTGATGCAACACGACGCCCAGCTGCGCCCGGCCTCAGCGGAGATCTTCTCACGGTTAGAATTGGCCGTACCGGAGCCGTCTTCGACCAGCTCGTCGCTCGAAGGCCGAGAGCGTGAGCTTTCGCTACTCGAGACGTCGCTGGCGGCGACGGTGGACGGCAAGATCGCCGGAGCGATCGTCGAAGGCGCTGCAGGGCTGGGCAAGACATCGCTCGTGAACCATTTTCTCGATCGACTCGAGCGTTCCGAGTCGGCGCACGTTTTCCGATCGCGCTGTTACGTCAACGAGCACATACCGTTCAAGGCGGTCGATCGCCTTGTCGAGATGCTGGCCGTCAAGGCGGTTCGCGAGGCCACAGGCGGCTCGCCCGCGAGTGAGCGTTCTTTGCCCAGGGTCTCCGAGCTGTTTCCGGCGCTCTCGAACTTGCCAGGCATCGCAAAGACCGCGCCACCGGATACGAGCGTACCTCCTGCGCAGCGCCGCAATGAAGCATTTGGGGAGCTGCGTGGATTGCTCGCGGAGCTGCGTTCGAACCGACCCGTGGTGATCTTCATCGACGACGCGCACTATGGCGACGCCGACAGCGTCTCGCTGCTGCGCGCTTTGCTCGACGAGCAACACGACAGCGCGGCCCACGGCGTGCTGATGTTGTGGAGCCAACGCCCGGGGCTAGAGCACTCCGCGTTTCTCTCCGAAGCTGCACGTGCGCCGATCTGCCGCGACGCAACGACGGCGAAGATCGAGCTCGAGCCGCTGGACCGCGTAGCTGCTGCCCGCGTGGCGCGGTTTTTTCTGCCCAAAGCCGCGGAAGAGGAGGTGCTGGCGATCGTGAACGAGGTAGACGGCAGCCCGCTATTGCTGACCAAAGCCGGCAAGTCAGGGGCGCAGCGGGCCGTGCGCAGCGGCTCATTCTTGCAGGGGCTGGTCGACGCAGATCTCGAGAGCGCGAGTGCCCCTGTTCGCCGACTACTGGGCATCGTAGCGGTAGCGAGCACGCCGATCGCGATGGACGTCGCCTTCCGAGCGGCGGGGAGCGACTACGACGCCTACCGGGCACTGGCTACGCTGCGTCAGGCCAACCTCGTAAATGTGACTTCCGACGCCTCAGCGTTCCAAGGCGAAGATTGCCTCGAACTCTATCACGACCAGCTGCGCGAGCTGGTCTTGTCGCGCACCGACGAAGCACGCTCCGGTCTCCATCGCGACCTGGCACGCTCGCTCGAAGGGAGCCAGCGTCGCCACGCCGGCCTGCTCTCGGTCCACTTTCACGCGGCGGGCGAGCTCGAACCGGCCGCCCGCTACGCAGAGCAGGCAGCAGACGAAGCAGAAGCAGCGTTGGCGTTCGCGGCGACGGCCGGCCACCTGCAAAGTGCTCTCGCTTGGGGCACACCAACGACCGATCAGCGGATCCGACTCCAGACTCGCATGGCCGAAGCCTTTTTCAACGCCGGGGACTGCGTGGCGGCAGCCAAGGCGTACCACGTTGCCCGAAGTGACGCGCCCCCGCTCGTCTCACGCGAGCTCGCGGTCAAGCAGGCCTCCTCGTGGTTCTCAGCAGGTCATGTCGAAGAAGGAATCAACGCCATTCGGCCGCTGCTGAAGGGCTTCGGCATCTCGCTACCAAGCAAGGCGCTCTTGATGCCCACCATCGCCGTCAAGGTCTTTCGCCTGCGTTGGCGTGGGCTCGAGCTGCCGAAGGCCAGTCAAAAGCTCGACGCAGACCGGGTCTTTCGCGCTGACGCTTGTTGGTCGATGGGCTGCGGCCTCAGCATCTTCTTGTCGATGCAGGGCTCGTATTTCATCATGCAGAGCCTGCTCGAATCGATTCCACTTGGCGACGGGCGCCGCATCGGGCGCGGGCTCGCCTTCGTTGGCGGGGTATGCGTCAACTTGCCGAAAATGGGCGTGTGGGGCAACGCTTGCCTCAGCAAGGCAGAAGAGCTGGCCGCCACTTACGGTGATGCGTATCTGCTCGGGTGGTGCAACGTTTGGCGGGCGAACGCAGAGCTTGTCGCGGGCCGCTTCAGCAACGCAACCAACCTCGCCGAAACGGCGATTCAGCTGATCGAGCAGGGGCCATACGCCATGACCTGGGAGTGCCATACAGCACGTTGCTTTTCACTAATGGCCAAGGAACGCCGCGGCGATCTGCTCGATGTCGAACGAGAGGCTGATCAGGTCTTTCGCCAAGCATCGCTCAACGACGACCTATACGGCCGCGTGGTCTTTGCGTTATTTTCCGCTCAAGTGGCGGTGGCCAAGGGCGACATCGAGCGCGCGCGTTTGCTCGCGCGCGAGGCAATGACACGTTGGACCAAAGACAATTTCACGATCCAGCATTTCTATGCGCTTCGTGTAGAGACCTATTGCGACCTCTACGAGGGCAAGCTTGAGAGCGCCCGGGCGCGCGTGCTCGAGAATTGGAAGACCATACAGTCCTCTGACGTCGCTATCGTGCCGAGCGCGAAGATGGAGTCTCAACTGTTACGAGCGCAGGTCGAGTTGTCGCTCGCAAGCTTGCCGGGAAGCGACCGCAAGGCGTACCTCAAGAACGTGCAGAGCCTGTCCGACGCGATAGAGCGAGCCTGCCCAGAAGGGCGAGGTTTCGCGCAGCTACTGCGCGGCTGTGCCGGCATGGTCAGAGGTGAGACGGCGCTGGCCGCTAGTCAAGCGAGCCTGGCGGCTGAAACCTTTGCCGGCCTCGGCATGCGCCTTTGGGCGAACGTAGCGCGTCGCAGCGAACAGGCTGCAAACCAAGATGCTGCGAGGCTTGCCGAAGAAGAAGCAAGCATGTCGGCTTTTGGCGTTCGTGAGGCTGGGCGCTGGCTCGCCACCATGACCCCTGGCTTCGCCTAGTCAGTATAGGACGCCGGGCGACCGCTTGGTCGCTGCTACACCTTCGAAGTCGACGAGTTGTAGTGCGAGCCGGGCGGACGTCTCCTCGGGACCGAACCCAGGTAAATTGAGTCGCCTGTCGCGTAGAGCCCCTCCGACGTCACGGCGAAGCGGTTGAGGTTGACCAGGGTTGGGTCCGCGGGCTGCCAAGATTGCCCACCGTCCGTCGTTTCGAAGGCTGGTCCGCCGTGTTGACCGACCCACCCGCGGGTCGGATTGATGAACTCGATGCCCTGCAGTTGCCAGTCCACGACCGTGGCCGTGCTGTCCGAGACTTGGAGCGCTTGCCAGTTTCGACCGCCGTCCGTGCTCTTCAAAACGACTCCGTGAGCGCCAGTCCCGGCTACCGTGACGTAGAAGAGGTGGACATTGCAGCGATGAACCTTCCAACAGTGGGCGCCGTCTTGCAGGTCGTCGGGCACCGCAGCAGTTTGCCAAGTTACACCGGCATCGTTGGTGAGCAAGATAAGCGGCGACGTTCTTTGCGCGCTATCTTTCTTTTTCCCAATCACAATGCCGTCGGTAGCGTTCCAGAATTTGATGTCGGTTAGGCCGGACACGCCCCCTGGCAAGCCGAGTGAACTCCAGTTAGTGCCGTCTCTGGTTTGCCAGACACCTGGCGTGGCTGCGTTGTAGGTGCCGCAGGCAAAAGCTAGCGTCGGATGCACGACGGAAATACCGCAGACGCCCTCGGCGGGATCCGCCGGCAAGTTGCCAACGGGCACCCAATTGGCGCCGCCGTCTGTAGTCTTCAGCAGGCGCGTCAGGTTGCCGCCAGTGGGCGGTTTTGGCAGCAGCAAGCCGACCCAGCCGATCCGGCCTCCGCTATCGAACGCGACGCAGCGAGCGTGTTGTTGGCCAGGCAAAGCGGTGGGGGTCGGCTCCGCTCCGGCCTGCCATGAAAACAAGCGTCCGTCGCTAGAGACGGCCCAGCGCTGCTCGCCGACGACCGCGATGTCGTTTACACGACCTGTCGGCCCATTTGCACGTGTGTTCTCGAATTCTGTCCATTGCATGCGGTGCCTCTCAATCTGCTACGTACCGTGGATAGAAGTACAAATAAGCTTTGGCGGCCGGCACCGCGTCGAAGCGCAATGTGACGTGAAACAAGCGATCGATCTGCACCTGAGCTGGAGCGCCAAGGAGCCGATGCTTGGCCGTGCCTTGCCAGGCGCGGACAGCGCGTGCTTTGAGTGGCGATGCCAACGAAACCTCGACCAAGCGCGAGAAGATCGCGTCCCACTGAGCGCTGCCTGCCGCGTCGTGCGGAAGACTGAGCTCCACGCTGATCGGCTGAAAACCGTTCGACGTCGACGACAGTTGAATGGCGAGCGGCGAGCGACAATTGCCGATGACGTGCCGTAGCAAGCGCTGCTTCTCGTGGTCCTGCTTCAGCACGACGCTCAAATACTCATCGAAGCCCCGCGCGGAGATTTCGATGTGTGCGCGCAGTTCGTGCCGTCCGCGATGACGTAGCGCGGCCAAGTGCAGCAAACGCGAGTCGGCGGGCAGCGCCGCCTTGAGCGCCTTGCTCGCTTCGCGCGGTGCCGGCGCGAAGGCGCTGCCAAGGGCCTCGAAGAGCGGCGCCACATCGGCTCTTGACGGCCGCCTGGCGGCGGCCTCCGCAACCCGGAAGAATGCGAAGGCATCGAGCCATGGCGATCGGTGCATCGTGTCGGTCACAGGGACTGCCGGTCGATCGAACTCGATCCACACCGCAGACATGTTGGTCGCGGTGGACCCTTGCCCCCCCAGCCAAGCTTGAAGCAGCTCGCCACAGTAGCTGTCGGAAGCTGCGCCAAGCAGCGCGTTGGCTTGCCGACGCTCCGCGCAAGCCACCACGTCGACGCGTTCGTCGCCTTGCAATCGACACTCGAGGCCGCCACAGCGAAACGCGTCGGGCAAGGAGTCCATGAGCCCCGTCACGTCTCGCGACGCAGCGGGGCTCAGCAGCGTACCGCTCACCCATGGCACGTCGAGCAGACAGGCGTCGAGCGCTGGTCCGAGCGTAGGCATCGTCGCCTCCCCCCCTAGAGCGGGATCCCAAACGGCGCACTGGGGCGAAGCTCGGGGTGCCCACAGTCGAGAACCACCGAGTAGGCGCCAGCCGCCGGCGTCGTCAGCCTGCGACGAATCCTGCCCTGTTGCGTCCACATGTCGAGCAACGTCGGCACATCATAGCGAGTGTCGACTTGAATCTCGTTGCCCCCGGCGTCGGATACGCGCACTTGAAACCAGGCGGGAAGACCATGCTCCGGCACACCGGGGTGATCCCAACTGAAGTCGAGGACCAAATCGGTGCTGGCGCTGGCAGCATCCACTTCTACCCTGATCGCGTCGATTACTAGGGTCGCGAACCCCGGGTAGAAGATGAAGTCTCTCTGTCCGATTGCGAGCTGCAACACCTCGAACAATGGGAACGTCAACAGCAGGATGAGCCGGGTTTCTTCGAAGTTGGCGACCAAGAGCCGCTCGTCGTTGGTGACGGCGAACTGCTCGTAGAGCGGCGTCGGATCGGTTGCGAAAGCAGGGATCAGGGTCGGGTCGTCGCGCAAGGCTTCGACTAGTTCCGTCAGCATTCTGTTTGCCTTTGTTTGATGGTTTAGAGTCGCGCCAACGTCAATTTTTCCGAGGGAACGCCGATCCGCATCTGTCGTGTCATCGAACGGCGCTCGATGATGGAGCTCGAATCCTGAAACGCGAGCTTTTCGACGTCGCTGCGCGCTCGGTAAACTTGCACATTCAGGCTCTGTTGGTCGACGGCCAACGCCTGCGCGATCTCGTCGGCATAGCGCCAGCCGGCCTCGCTCGGGCTTATGCCGAGCGCCGTGTCCTCTAAACGATGCCTTGCGAGTAGCACCAACAGATACAGATAAACTCTTGCCGGAAGGATGCGGGCGCCAGCAGAAACGCGCAGTTCTGCGGCGATTTGCTCTTCATCTTGGCTCACCGCCAGGTAGAGGACCGCGCTGGCAAGCGGCACGCGGTGAACGTCGGTTTCGACCGTTGGGTCGTCAGCCCGCGACATCCAGGCGCGGTACTCGACGCCTGCGACCGTGAAGGGCTGTCCGTCGGCCAAGACTCGTGATTCGAAACCAGGTGCTTCGAGCAGCCACTCGGTTTGCCGGCGCAGCAAGCTTCCGCTCGGTTCGTGCTCGGAAGGTAAGGGCAAGAGCCCCACGCCTGGTGCGACTGCCCGCCAACTCGCGCCGCCGCTCGAAGAAATGACTACCTCCGACGGGGAGCCGGCTGTGAAGATCCAACTCGAGCTCGTAGAGCCAAAGCAGATCACATCTTGATCGGCCAGCACGATGTCAGAGCCGGCTTCGATACGCCGGCCGTTGACGAATGTTCCATTCTTGCTCGCCAAGTCACGCACGACCCAAACCTTGTCTCGCATGAAGCGCAGGAAGCCGTGATCTTGGGAGACACGGCTGTCATCGATGATCAGGTGCCGGTCGACTGCTCGGCCAACGCGAAACGTGCTCAGCAAGGGACGTACCGCGGTTAGCGTCGAGGCGGAGCCCCGAATCGTCGCCAAGCCATCGAACATCGACGCTTTATCGCCCGAAATCCGGGCATGCGGCAAGCAACGTAAGAACGCGCCTCGTTTCGGCGCAAGGTTGTGCTTGGTCTCGAGCGAAAGCGACGACCCGATGCGACGGTGACTTTGCGTTTGATGCTCCACGCGGCGGCGACGCTAGATGAACGGAGCGTGACCCGGAATAGCAGTCGATATCAGCCTTGCGAGGGGCCACGCCTGACGCCGACTGCTATGGACCGGTTTCGGTGAAAGTACTAGACACGTAGTCTGTCTCAACGGCGCCGTTGAGCTAGCCGGACTTGACGAAACAACCACGAAACGGCTTCGAGGAATGCCCATGACGAATCAGCGCGGACTAGGGTGGTTGCCCGATGTGCCCAAGCTCAAAGACTACGACCCCCATCACTCCGAGGTGTTTCCGATACTCGAAGAAAGTTC
>Ga0307508_10007516_pt1 | contig 10134 bp, 8 predicted proteins | sample 9_EM_MG_FD_203089 | JGI IMG/M metagenome (GOLD analysis project Ga0307508, IMG submission 203089) | Populus trichocarpa ectomycorrhiza microbial communities from riparian zone in the Pacific Northwest, United States - 9_EM | ecosystem: Host-associated > Plants > Roots > Unclassified | place...
AAAATCGTCGAAGTCGAACTGGAAGTCGAACTGAGGGATCGGAGAAGTCGGACTTAGTTGTGTAGTGCTGGAGAAAGGTCGAAAATGTGTGCTGAATGTATGTCAAAGTCCTAGCGAAGTATAAGAGTCGGACTATGTTCGAAATAGGTCGAAGTCGATGTGTCGGACTGTGTTTGAATTAGGTCGAAAATGCGAGATTACAGGCCTAGAACGTGTAGCGTCTCATCAACGTTTCTAACCGCAAGACAGTAGCTTTTTCCCCACGTGGGTTTTTTAATGCACCTGATCGAGCCCCTTTTTAACTTCACCTTCTACCTGGTCCATCGAGGCTTCCTTTTTAGGTACCCTTAGTCTTTTAGACGTAGATGGATTTCTAAATTGTAACAATTGTAACAAACTCAAGACATGAACTACAACTATAACTTGTTCTTTTTGTAATCAGAAGAAGCTAGGTCAGCACAACACCCAATTATCATACCTTGCTATTGAAATTGTGCCCACTGGTACATGGGCCCAATATTGGGCTAATACATATATTGGTAATAATGTGCATGGTGTTTCCACTTCTTAATTGCTTTATTCAAGACTAAGCAATGATTGCACTGTACAAAGTGTTTTGTCACTGCTCTGCTTGACATGCTTGACTGGGTTCTGCTTGTCTGGTTTCTTTTCTCAAAAACAAGCGAATTTTATATCTGCTTGTGCCCAATGATCATCTAGATCATGCATCTGCATTACTTTTAGTGATGAGCAGAGGTAACCACTGGGTACAGCAAGCCATACCCTTACCCTTGGGTTTTTGAAGGGTCTCAATATCTGTACTCTTACCCCTACCCCTCATACCCTTGACCAAAACTCCTGGGGTTTTCTTTATAATAATACCATTTTAGTGCAATGATATGTTTATTTACCAGGAAACTGTGATGCAAAATACATTTTAGTGAGCTCAAATAAGTATTACACTACTGGGACCAAACATTCTCCAAAAAAATTGTGTATTATTTTTTTAACCACTGGACTTCTTAAACCCCTGTACCCCTGGTGAAGGGTAGGGGTTTTGAAGGGTCTCAATATCCATACTCTTACTCTTACCCTTCATACCCTTGCCTGAAACCCCTGCTCATTACTAAAGATGGGTGAAAGGGAAGGCATCTATTCACGCATTATTATTTGACAAAAAGAAGTAGTTTTGGAGGACTCACATTCAACATGGAACCAAAGACTTGATTCAGGATATCTCCAGTCAGATACTCGTGTGTTCTCTTGTCACTGGAAACCATCAACACTGCCTGGTCCGAAGGCACTGATTTCTTGCATTCCTCGTCCCACTTCAAAATCAACTCTTCAAGTTCAAGAACCAAACCAACCACCAACGTCTTCTGCATTTCGAGTGCTGACCACAATGAGTTTAGCATATCTCTAACAGTTGTGTCACCCAAAAATGTTTTTTTACTGGTTGACTTAGGCATCCAGTTGTAGATGTCGCCCTGTAAGTCACTGTAATGTAGATGTGTAGCTAAATGAATAAATATGCACCACTTGTCTTGACAACCACATCAACTCTTCAATTCACCTTATGAAGCGCCCTTTTGAATAGCTCATACTATGTGTCATATGGTATTGGTTCATGAGGCTCAGGGAATGAGGCTATGATGAATCAAGATTGAATCGTGGCTAACAGATAATAAATGCCTAATATTAGATAATGCGGGGACTTATTTAATATTCCTGCATGATTGTAAAAACACCAAGTATGAAACTTGCACCTGCACTGTGAATAGACAAGTGACCCTGAATGCCTGATTGTCCACTGATGTAAGATTCTTTTGTTCTGTGTTTTGAGTTACATGTACCTGCAAGACAACCCAGCATTATGCTGTATGTCTGGGGAAGTTTGGTTGGAGTTCGGCTATCAGATTCAATGCACATAATTGTCAATCACTAGTACTAGTAGTTACCGATTGGCAAGGTAGTGTCACTGATCGGTAAGTGTCACTAATCACAAGGCAAGCTCTGAGTATTGGGATTTCCTGTCCAGGCACATACAATAAAGGGGGGGGTTGGATTCTCAGCAGCTTCCACTCGGGCTCATTCTGAAAGACAAAGTTTTCGAGTACAAGATATGCAAAGTCTGTGCTGTTAACCATCTTTTGGCTTTGAATCATTTATTTTTGAAGGTTCAAAGTGAAAACAATCTGAGCCGTTGGACTCAGACCTGCCACAATTTGAACCTGCTGCTCAGTCTCCTCCAGCTCTGTCTGCTCGAGACAGGTATTTATTTTGAATAATTAGTGATGAGCAGGGGTAACCCCTGGGTACAGCAAGCCATATTCTTACCCTTACCCCTCACCAGGGGTAAGGGTTTTTGAAGGGTCTCAATATTCATACCCTTACCCCTACCCCTCATACCCTTGACTAAAACCCCTGGGATTTTCTCTATAATTACAGTTCATAATACCATTTCAGTGCAATAATATGTCTATTTACTATAGAACTGTGATGAAAAATACATTTTAGTGAGCTCACATAGGGTATTATACTACTCAGACCAAACATTCTCCAAAAAAATAGTGTATTATTTTTTAACCACTGGACTTCCTAAACCCCTGTACCCTTACCTCTCATACCCTTGACTGAAATCTCTAGGGTTTTTCAAACCCCTGCTCATCACTAATTACTTTGTGCTAGCCCACATGTAACACCCACATGGATATTACACTGAGCTCATGATTTCTCCATGACAAATTTTTGCTCTTCTCCTTTTGCATTAGCCACAATGGTATGTGCACCTCCAAGTTGCATTTCCATCTATTATGTTCAATCATTTCTGATTGAGCTAGTTTTATGATTGGTTCATTGGATGCTTCCTTTTATCTTGACATATGGTGCCAAATAGTGGTCTGCTAGTGTTATTTGACACCACAGCTTGTGTTTCTACAACAAGCCCTGTGTGCTTGATACTACCATCACATGACATCATGTGACATCATACTACATTCCCTTTTTGGAGATTGTACTGGTGTGCCTGACATGTTGCATCAATCATTCTGATCAAGTTTGGCTCTATCAGTCTGAGATATGCATAATAGATCACATATGCTTCCTAGCTTAGCCTCATGTCATTAGACGTGCAATCTAAATTAGATACATATCCATTTAAGAAAGCTCAGCTTTTGATGCTGTGCTAGCTTGTGCTAGCTTGCTCTAGAACTTGCAATAATGCTTCATCCTCGGTGTTTATTTGAGTTCTAAGACCTCTACCATATATAGATATAAGGCTGTGTTCTTTAGAGTCTTTTGCAATATAAACAATTTATCACAGCTACTTTGTTAGCTAGCTGTAATGAACTGAGTCTGCTCCAGCTCTATTGTGGTTTCCTTAGGCAACTCTGGGCCTAGCTTTATCAGATTACTGGAACATAGCTAGTATCATATGGTTATAGTACACTAGCAAGCTATATTATTCATATACTTGCAAAACATATGCCAATTGTGAAAATACATGGCTAGCTTGGTGAGGGACTCATCACTGTCCTGCCCAACTCACCAAGACAATCTGTGAAAACAAGGGGAAAGAGAAAGAGGAAGACAATGATAAAGAGGACAAGACCAGTGCCAGTTTGATAAGTGGCAGAGGTGCTGCTACCAGGTGCTCCCAGAAAGGCCACCAATGATGATGACAAGAGGAGGAATGCTGCTTGTGACCCCCCCTCCCATAAAATCTCAGTGTGTTTTTTGTTTGCTTTTTTTGCTTTTCTTACTTCTTTAAAACACCCTCCTGCCATTTCTTGCAAATGGTGGGCTTTGTAAACAGTTAAGGGCCCCCTTGTGCATCCCAAACACCTTGATTAGAGCCACGCCACTGGCCAACTCCTTGAAACAGTGAATTTTGACCACATGGGCCCCCATCACCGCCATTTTGATATGAAAAGTCCCATTTCAACCACAGGGCCCCATTCCACCTCAAAATGGCTCACCGTCCATGTTACGGATGCATTTCAGGTCGGGTTGGGTGATGCGGAATGGAACAGGAGAGTGTTGGAAGCGGATCAGGATGCGGACAAGGACTTGGCTTCAACTTCTAAGTTGCACCCTCGTTGCACACGATGTCCTTATTTGGAAAGCTGAGTCAGACAGAAGAAGAGGCGGAAACCGAAGTTGATATTCAGACTAAAGTTACAGGTAGACACAAGTAGGTATATATACTAAAACTGTGTTTCAGATGGAACAAGTCCAGAGAGATGGTAATGAAGAGCATAAGGTAGAATATCATAAAGACATATGGGTAGGAATGAGGAATGATAAAACATATGGTGTCGTCCAAAGTGGTACTGAGGTATAACGAGTAACTGACCATGCGAGATGGTGTCCCAAAGTAGTGCGAAATGCCTAAGTCCTTCCGAAGGTGTCCAGACATTCCGCGAGCTGTGGGATGCGTTCCAGTAGTGTCGGGATGACTAATGTGTACCGGAAGGCGGGTGATGTGTTCCGGAGTCACGTGGTGGTACGGTACGTAACAGTCCACTGTTTTGACCCACACAGCCCCAATCCCACCTCAAAACAGCTCACTGCCGACTGTTCTGATCTATATAGCACTAATCCCCTTTCAAAATAGCTGTTTTGACCCTTACACTCCCAATGCCATCCAGAAACAGCTCACTGCCCACTGTTTTGACCCACACAGCCCCAACCCCACCCTGAAATGGGAAGTTTTGACACATGTGGCCCCTCATTCCATCTTGAAACAGCTCACCACCCACTGTTTTGATCCCACACACCCCCCATTTCACTTCGAAACAGCTTACTGCCCACCATTTTGACTCACATGGCCCCCAATTTCACATTGAAGATGGATTCACTGCCATCAATGCGTCCAACCAATACTTCACCCTCAAAACAGGAAGCAACCAAGGCAATAAATGTTCAATTATGGATGATATGGACTCTTATCAGAAAAGCAGCAGGCATGATGTATGTCCACACAAAAATAAGGTCTACTACTTCAAAATGTGTAAAGACAGCATAGAAAGGGCAAGGTAAGTTGATTCTACATCCAGTCTGAGAGCTGCATATGACAAGGAGAGCAGCTTCAGGGAGATTGGACCTGACACTTTCCAAGAAGAGGACATAGTCAAAATGCAAATATTGTTCATTGTTGTCCCTCTTCAAGATCAGAACAGCTGAATAAGCATTGTCTTGCAAAGCATCAGTCTACTGGAAGGCAAATTCATGCAGGCAAGTGGACTGTTTGTACACACTGAATACCATACAACAATTTACTGGCATTGAACAGGATGCCATTGTGAAGGCAGCATTGGTAGAGAAAAGCAGCAAGCCAAGTATAAAAATGATGCTCAAAAGGGAAGTCAGCTATATAGATGAAGAGGTATCCATTACCTGAACAAAAGCTTGCCAAAATGGAAATAGCAGAGGCAAGCCTGGTAAGGGAACAAGGAGGCAATGCAGTGCTGTCCACAAGAAGTGACTAAAGCAGAAGGTTGTATCCTTGTTTTCTACCACAAAATAGAGAACATATATAATACATGTGGCAAAAAAGGGCATGGTTAGTAATATGCCACATCCTATCCATGCTATGAGTGCCACAATGCAACACCACTTTTGCAGTTTCCTTGCAAGCAACTGTCATAGTGAGTCACAAACATGGTTGCTGAAAAGTAGAACCACCATTGAATGGAGTACATCCTGTAGGGGGAATTGAAAATGATGTTCTCAATGTTACAATAGAAAAGTACACAGAAATGCACAAAGTGCTGGCATAGATTGTGAATCACTTCAAGCTTGACTGGAGGGTTCTACAGGTGGTGATGCTGACTACTGAGGCTGTAATATCTGAATTGGCAGCATTGGCAGTCTTGCAGCCTGGATACATGGGACTGTTACATTGAAAAATTTTGCAATGGTTGTGGTCTTCCTCAAAGAACAGGGCTATAACATCCAGATACTGATGATGGACATCTGCACAAGCACATATTCTGAACCAAATGTAATTTTTACCCACAAAAATCAGGCAGAAGACAAAATTGACCTTATTGCAATGATCAAACAGCATGTCATACATGTGAGCACCCAGTTTCACTCAACTCGTGTCGTGTCATGAACTATATTGCATACTACAGCATTGTCTGCCTGTATCCAGAATGGATGATGTGCAAAACAGGACTTATGAGGATTAGTGCTTGAAAGTCCAGTTAATTAACCAGATATTGACCACAAAATAACTGGACCTAACTGCAAAATAACCAGACTATGGTTAATGGTTAATCAATTTATAAATTTAATAACCGGTTATTTTCCAGTTAACTAACTGTTGAAAACTGGTCATAACCGACCTCTACTATTTCCCTTCAAAATGAGCTTTTATACATGGAAAACAGTCCAAAATTAGCAAAGTTATTGCTAAATCTGTAAAATGTACACCAAAAAGGTTGAACTTTCAGAATATTATTATAACTAAGTCAAATCTTAACCAAATTCAATAAATTTGCACTCAATTTGTTAAGAAAAAGGGTAGGAAGAATATTTTCTGAGACATGTATATGCAGTTATTAATGGTGTAACTCTTTTCATAAATTTTGGTTCTAACTGGTTAGTAACTGAAAATAACCAGTTTTAAGTGGTTATTGTCAGTTCAGTTCAGTTATTTTTGGTCTACACCACAAATGTGACCTGTGGTGGATCTGAGGTCTGTGTGTGAGCTATGAGGAACGTTGTGTCTTTATGTGGACTGCACCACAATGCAAGATGTATATAAGGTTGGGGCTGCAAGCCTCTTTTGAACATTTTTGGTATGGTATTTGTGATCATGAGGACATTGTCAATCAAACAAATCAGGTGTTGCTTCAAGGTTTGAATAAGGTAGATGATGACTCACAGTAACCCTTGCCAATTCCAATCTCATGTTAAGCTTCTGCTTTGACATTTCAGCAATATTCACCATAAAAAGGCCCTCCTCAACCATGATTCTCAACTCTTTCTCTACATGACCATGGCCACCATGATGGCATTGTCTGAACCCTTGGTAACTCTGAATATTGCTATTTCCTCTGCTTTATTGGGTCTGATCGTATGCCTTTCCTACTTATTTCAATGATTCTAATTCTTAAATTTTGAAAAGACTGTCAACATTGGTGTTTCTGAGCATACTGTTGTCTCAGCTTCAGCTTGAAGGGAAGGGCCAGACTTGAATAACCAGGCCCCTCCAATAATAACACCAATGCAGCCAGAAGTGAACATGACCAATAACTCTGGTAGAGAGGATGTTGTTGAGGTGATTCAAATGCGATTAGATTTTAATTACTTGCTAACATTTTCAGTCTTCCCAGCAAGATGAAATTGAACTTGCACCACTGTCGATATGCGGAAGAAAGTGTAAGCATTACAACAACGAAGATACAGGAAAAGAGAATCAAGGGCCCTGTCCTCGAAAACCTTTGGTTTGACGGGTGCTTAACTATCAATCAGTTGCAAAACCAACTGACTTGGAAGGCATGAGTGATGAGTCCCTGACTCTCCATTTCTTCTCACTCATGATGACTTTTCAGCCTTCCACATCTGATGTTACACAGCCTCACAAACCTTTGGTTCGACGGGTGATTAAGAAATCAGAAGGTGCTTCAAGGCCAATGGAAGATGTGAGTTATAATGAGTTAGTTTATCATTCTTGCTAACAACTAAATTATGTAGTCTTTGATATCTGATGTTACATGCCTCGATAATTAGACAGTTTTGATATGAAATAGACATCATGATAATGCATGCCACAATCTGAGTCCTTATCTCTCCCCCATGTAATCTGGTTGGACTCTGGTGGACTCTGGTGGACTGTAGTCCTGCTTAGTGCACCTCATTAAAAAATATTTATGTCTTAATACATATGTTTTGTCATTTATTTGGTCTGGGAAAATTTTCAATTTTTTCATAGTCCAGTGGAGTCCAGTTCAGTCCGGTGGAGTCCACCAGACTGGGCAAACTGGACTGTGGTCTAGTTAAGTTCAGTATCCTATTTTGACAAGGAAATTTTAGCAGAAGTCCAGTTCAGTCCAGTGGACTCCACCGGACTCTGCCGGACTCATTACAAGTTTGGCACAAATTTGGCGGAGTCTGGTCAGTCCAGCCGGACTATGTGGAGGAGAGAAAAGTATTGCACAAGATATTCATCAAGTCTTGGTCTTTTGTCTATGAGATCATCCTCGCTATCTGACACATTTTCTTTGCCTATCACCTCCTCTCTCTTCTACTTTTGTGCCTTTTTGGCAGCAAGTGTCGCTTTCTGCTTCTCCTGAGTTTTGGCCCTTTTGTCACCCTGGCTTACCTGCAATGCAGCAGCCAAGGTATTGTGGTGGGCTTTTCGATCCTCATATAGAGGCTTGGGTTTTGTTAGATGTCGTGTGAGGGCCTTGCGAAGAAGTGTTGCATTATGCAGAGCATGTAGATTGATCACAAAAACATTGTTGTTGGCATGGTCTATCAATGTGTCAGTGCATAACATTGTCTGTCGCTCTTGTACTTGAGGACGGAGTTTCGTTGGTAAACAGTTTGCAGTATGGCAATCGTGTTGCACTGAGCAGATGAATTGAATCTCCTGAACTCATAGTTAGAATGGACTTCAGATTTAAAGGTGCCATTTCATATGGAAGATTTGATAACAACAAAATGGGGTAACTCTGCACCAGGTCTGCGGACAAAAGGCAGCTGGAAGTCGGGATGCAGTTGCTCAGCAATAAGAAATATCTCGAGAGTCACATAGCCATTCAAGAGTGCTGAAGTGGTATCACGAGTGATGATTTCAGCAATGCGCCCAACAGAAAGCTTTTCCTATATTCATGAGGAGTGTAAACTTGAATATGATGTTCTACCACACTTACCTTATCACAGAAGAAGACCCAGGAGCTCATTTTACAGTCATCGCCAGACTGTGATGTTACAGAAGCACCATACTGCCACAATCCCAATTTATCTGGGTTAGAAGGATTTTCGAAGAATTGGGAGGCCAACGTTGCATGCCATTTACATGGAGGATTCTCCCTTTTCCCCATGCATCAGACAGAACCTTTGCAAGTAAGTTAGGTGCCCAGTGTTTGGTGCTGCCAGTTTGACAAAGTGATGTACCTGGAACTGGCCTTGAGTTTGAAACCCATCCAAGGTGATGTTGGATAATTGGTTCCTCCCCACTTCAGTGACTCCTTCATATACCCCTCTAAGGTCATTTTAATTCAAATATTTAAATAACCTTAGAGGGGGTCCATTTATACATATGTTGGCATAATAATATGTTGGCACCATATGTTTGTTGAAAACATATGTTGTCATTTTTTAGCACACAAATCATATATAGAAACATATGTTGTAATATATGTTTCTGATGGTTCCTGGAAGAGGGTACCAGGGGTCCACAACTTATAGGCTTAATTTCTGGGGCTACAAACAGATAAAAAGCTGCTTTATATATATATCAAGAGATATAATGCCAAGCTATTGTTCACACACCTATATCAAATATATATATATTATTTTCTAATAAAAACTCAGCTTGGATCTGTAAGGGAACCATGAGTTTGGTCCAACTCTCAATGCACTTAGCTCCACCATAGTCACCATTACTCTAGACTAGGGCTATGCCATACATTCTTATCCTTCATCACCCTTCCCACTTATGTAGCCATGCATCTCATGGACTGTCAGCACCCATTGCGCTGTTTGTATTTCATCTATCATGGACACTTGTATGTACCAGTGATGTGCCTATGGTCCTCCTGGATGGGAAAAACACCCAATCTGACCGACATGAGGTCAATAGAACCATACTGAGTGGCTGAGGTGCGAGAATGGGATCTTCGAGGCCTTCTAACAAAGATTGAAGGTCGAAAGTCGAACAAGGTTGCAATAGGCTCGAATAGCCTCAAAGTCGAAGTACACGAAGGTCAAAAGTCGCAAGGTCGAAGTGCGATCACAAACATCGCGATCTTGAAGTTTACTAAGGTTGAAATACTCAAGACGATGGGGGAGAATTGTATGTTGTATTTTCGATCGTATCTACCATTTTATATACACATAGACACGACAATAGATAAAGGAGACAATAAAAAGTGCAATAATAAGGAAAAAGGTCCAAGC
>Ga0307508_10007517_pt1 | contig 10132 bp, 9 predicted proteins | sample 9_EM_MG_FD_203089 | JGI IMG/M metagenome (GOLD analysis project Ga0307508, IMG submission 203089) | Populus trichocarpa ectomycorrhiza microbial communities from riparian zone in the Pacific Northwest, United States - 9_EM | ecosystem: Host-associated > Plants > Roots > Unclassified | place...
TCTATAGACAGAACACAGCACAGTATACACCCTTCTCCCCTATGCAATTTCAGAACTCAAGAAGGGCGGATACAGCATGGTCACTATTTCGCAATGCCTAGGAAAACTGGCGTATCTCAGCATAGGACATCCGGGCACTCGCGACGTCAGTCCTCTCTCTCATTCCTGAACATCAATTTGATCCAATTTTGACTTTCATTTCAATGTGCGCTTCATAGTCTTCTTGGCACTGTTGAAGCGCCCATACAAGCGGCTTTTAGGCCTAGGGGTTCAGAAAACAACAATATTCCAGGTCAACTCTTCAATTTTTCATACTGTATACCATTCTACGGTTTTGAAAGGCGGAAAAGCAAGCCGTCCCACAAAAGCTTCTTCCCCTTCTTCTTCTCACAACTCAAGCATTGACGACTCGTCCGGACCCAAAGATAGACACTGTTCTCTTCCATTCCATTTTCAATACCCGCTGCCCATTGCACCCCAGCGCCCCACATACGCCACTTTGCCTACTGATGCATGGCACGAACAATGCACGCGCCCTTGTCATTTCTTTTGTTTGTATCTTTCGTCGCACCTTCGCCCGAACTTTGTTGTTGTCATGTCAAATCGTGACGCTTTTCAGGTCACGGTTCATTCACATGTTTGTAACAATAACCAAATAAAAATACCATCCAAATATCGTCCGAAGATTTGCCACAGGCTTTCATCAAACAACTTTATCATACTCAATTGTGCAAACCTTCCTGATTTGGGCAACCTTGACCTTGGGCTCAAATGTAAGAGTTGTTTCAAAAGCTTGGGGTTCCCAAAGATCCACATCCAAATTTCTTTGCCAGTTGAATGATTTGATTTGATATACATATGCATGTACAGATGTACAGTAATTCCCCCATGCCCCTATGAGACATGTGATAAATAAATAAACTTGGCATTTCAAACCCGACTTTGTACTTGTAATTGTCTTTGGAGTCATATACCAAGTTTTGGATTTTTGGACTGCTACAGTACAGTACGTGTATTGTCAGCCCCAACCCCCCCTCCCCCCTCCCACACACACAAAGCTTTTTGCCCAACTGCTTCTCAGGCGGGTCAGTCCGCCCAAACACAAATCTCGCCCAATCTTATCTTACCCAAAAATTTCGACCAAAATCTCTGTATTTGTGAACGCCCCTATAGGCCTACTATACTGTGTAATATCGTAGTATAATTTTGCGTCAACAACGAAGTTAACGTGAGTAAAGCATGAGATAACGTGAAACTATCATGGAACACAGGCCAAAAGGGCAGCATGAAGCGAACGGGCGTACGTGTATCGCGAGGGAAGCCGATCGAGCAATTGTACAGGAAGTGGAAAGCACCGCAAAAAAAGAACGAAAGGAAGAAAGAAGGAAGTGGCAGAGAGGAACACAGTCATACCGCGCAATGATCACCCCACATCACCTGATGAATTGAGGTGAAGGGAAAGGCGAAGGCGTGGGAGTTTCATCCTTATACGCCGACATCGGACGTCCAGATAATCCTCCTCCCAATCCATCTTGAACATACTCGCTGCCATCTCGGCCACCCAAAACCTCAATTCCCATCCTATCACCCTTCACATTGCTATAGCCGAGGAGCGTATTATTCTTCTGCAATATTTCAGCATCCGCTTCGCTGAAATTGACGATCTCGACTGGTAAACGTGCGCTATCTCGATTCATACCAGCGACGATAGCACTTCCGGGATCAAGGGGGTCAAACTCCACCAACCTCCCTTCCTTCCTTCGCAAAAGTACGATATAGAACCATGCAATGAAGATGACCAATACGAGGACCCCGGGGCACAAAATGAACAAAGGCCTGTATTTGCCCGTAAGGCCTAATCGCCATCGTTTCGTTTGGAAGAGATAGTCCTGAGTATTTGACCACGTCGCGTTGGATCCTTTCAATGCGTCGATCGTAGAGTACATCTCTGTCGCTCCGACTGATACGAGCCTAGTGATAGCTAATTCGAGAGCTTTGATTCGATCAGTTCCTTGCGGAATATATGATATGGCTTCTAGTTTTCCATCTTGCCCTTGCATCTTTTCGAGTGCCATGCCCGCGAGGCGGGTAACGTTTGTAAGGAAAAGGGGGTTTGACTGAGACGTGGTATTTTGACACGAGTTCTCAGGGAACAGAGACACGTAGAGCCCGCCTGTAATTCGGATAGGGAAATATTGTTCTTGAGCCGAAACGGTACACGAGATCGTGCCGGACGTCAAATTGGTCGCGTAGTTCCCAACACTAATGAGAATGTTCCATCGTCAATGCATAGAATCAAGAGCAGTGTGCCTGTGTGGTCTAGGACCGAAGTCGGAGAAGAAGACTTACCTGAACAATATAGAAATAGATGCTCCAGAATCTGCATCGATGTTAAAGACGGAGATGATGCCATTCCCGTAATTTGGGGCATAACGGGGCTGGCAGGATTGACCATTGGGGGGGCACAAGGATACTACTTGGATATTCTGTGGGCCACCGCCGCCGGAGACAGAGAGCGTCTATGTGAAGACACGGAAAAAGCATGTATATGTCAACGCACAGTTCGGGTTTTGAATGAGACAGCGAAGTGCAGGCATAGTGATGACTAGACTTACTGAAGTCTTGAATGAGTATCCATCAGGAAGATTGGGCGAGCAGCTGGTGTTGACGACCATACGTGGTATGCATGTATCGAAGGTATCCGTTGGCAAGATCGGGCGATTATTGACCTTGAGGGCGATACTACCATAGCGTCTTGTCAATGTTGTTATAGCTCCGGAAATGCCGATGAGTGATGAAGGGTATGAAACCTGAGGGAACCAGCTTCAATGCAAAGTCGTTCAGAAAAGGTGAAGATGCGTACACCATTGTAAGTGCTGTTTATTGGGTAGGTTCCGGGAAGTGACGCCGTGAACGCCTAGAGAGCTCTTACGATTAGTGACTCGAGTTGAGACAAAGATTGCACTCAACGAACATTGTACATTTCACCATATACAGGGTCCATTGGACAGTTTATACCGTAGCCATAACCCTTAATGATTCCCTGCCCGACGGCGCAACTATTTCATCCACAGAAATAAGTCAACATGTCATCAGCCAACCAAGGCTGAGTTTGGAAACCGGGTTATCACAGGGAAAGAAAAACTCGGTTCCCGAACTAGCACTAGAAATATAACATACTATATCGGAGGGGTTACCCCGGATTGAGCAGAGAAACTGACAGAGGGCATTTGACTTGGATTACCCCAGTCCTCAGCCGTGGGCGTTAAGCAGCCGACGATTGTCTGCGAGATGGATATAAACACGATTGTACGTTCCACAAGTTAGACAAGCCTCACTGGGCTCAGCGTTACGATAGCCACCAGGATCGTAGCTGTAAAGACCATGACTTTCGTGCACACCATTGGAATCCCGCCTTGATCTAACGATGGGAATCCGGTGTTAATCCGTGAAAACCAATATGCACTTCAGAGAGCAGACTCACAGATGTTGCGGTAGCCAAGCTGCTGCAGTGCATCAGGAAACCTGTTTCCGCTTCGGAGAGCTCGGGGAGCTTTCTGAGCCATCCAAGAGGCCGAGAACAGTCCCTTCTCTGGGAGCTTGGGGAGTAGCCTGAGCTCGGACGCTTTGGGGCTCTCAATTCTCAGGACACTTGATTGCTTTGTACTTAGGGGAACCGAAAAACATTGTATTTGCAGTCTACACCGTTGAAGCACCCGTCACATGCCTGGGCCCAGATTGATGATCGGACGCCAAGGCCGAGCCGGGAACGCAGATCCTTGGTTTGTGAGCCTCTGGGGGCGGGAGGGGGGGATGCAGGAAGCTATGTCAAAAATGGCGGCTCGGCAAATGTGACTATGTCGCTTTCTTGCGGAACAGTGTTGAAGGGGTACGCAAATATTTGAATTTGACGCATATCTTACTCATGTTTTATTTCTTTAGCACGCCGTATTTTTTAAGGGAAATCTATAAGATCAGCATAACGGTGGATCGGTGTCATGAGCGCATAGGTTCGAACTGGCAGGGCTGCGGCGGAAACAAAGGAACATCATCAAAAAAAAAAACTCGCGTCGTTGGCTCGAGCACCTCATCAGTGGTAGGCGTTGCTCTTGCCGCCTTAGAGGAGGTGATGACCGTATAGGCGAGTGCATGTGATGGTCGGAAACATCCGAATAGCGCTTGAACGTGTCATGTGACTACACGCAACTAGTACTCATTTGGCTTTCTTTCATTCAACTCTTGTTTGTGGTTCATGGCTAAAACAACTTATGGCAGCCTTCTATATCATGAGTATGTTGCACCAAGCTCCAATGACTGCCTCGCTGGGGAACCGTTCCGCTTGGATTCAACACGGACCTGTCCTTGGTGTTGTAAAGTGGTAAACGCTTCAGTTCGGTCTTTATCCCGGCAGCCGGGAGCTTCCAATTCGTGCGCCTATGGGGCCCCGCTACACTAGCCCGCCATCCATTGCCGCATTAACCCCCCCGGCTTCCCGCAAGCACAGTAGTTCCTACAGCCAAGAGATTGCCGTACCGTCAAGGCGGGATCATGTCAGGGGTAGCTCCCGGGGATCTCATCGGCCTCCGCGACAATGCTCGCGCCGTCGTTCGATATGGAATGATTGCAAGGCTGGCTGCCCAGCATCGAATCGTTATACACTAGAAAGTCAGTTGTCATAACACACATTGCGCAGTTAGAAACTCCCATGTACTCAAGATGCTATTGACCACTCCAGTATTCATCAATAGGATCAATACACCCACTAACGAGCGCCTGACAAGGAAAGAAACCACTACCAGCGGCAAGCACCGCGACAAGTACGAGCGGAATGCCTGGCCCATGCAGCGTGTGCAGTCAAAATTCTCCTCAAACATTCGACAACTTCGGTGAGTAAACCAAGGCCCTACCCATGCACCTTTCGTCGAATAGACTCATATATCAGGCACCTGAACCAAGGCTCTCGGACACTGAGGTCCCAAGACCGACGATTGCAATGCGCGCTCGTGCGGCGCTTGGAGGAATTTTTCGCGCTCCTTGAGTAATGATACCAATCCACACTCTTGTTTTTGTTCATTTTTGCTATGGCCCCTTCTTTAGCTACTCGCTCAACTTCGTTGGGTGTTACCGCCGCTGTGATTGCTGCCTCAAGCCCAAGGCTGGTTTACCGGGGGGAGCCCATTGACATGCCTCCCTTACCGGTCACCCCCCTGTCGATGTATAGACGGTGGATTGTCGACGAAATACTTTGCTGCGTTCATTCCCATTTCAGGATCAAGAGTTATTGGCGGGAGTCCCGTTCAGGAGGCCACCCTTCCGTGTCGCTCTTCAGCATCCCGGTTGTATTATCTGTCACAACTCTTTGATAGTGCACCTTCTGCCATATAGATTGGCCTGCCTACTGTTCCAATCCTACGCCTGCTGAAACCTCGATTTCTGGAGCGCTTATCCCTTTTATCGATGTCAATGGAGCCCTGGAGACGCGCTCTCGCCGTGTACAGACTGTTGCTCATCGACGGGCTACTTTGTGGGGTTAATGAAAACTGGCGCAGCTGCGAATGCAATGCGGATACAATTGTTCGCGCTACAGCTAAAGGACATTGCTTGTTATGAGGGGATCTTGCAACTCGGAAAGTCGGACCGAATGAGGCACAAGCTCAGCGGCCCATCCAATGCAGCAATTCCAACGCGGCCTCGATTCGATCGACGAATTATATAGCAAATAGAAGATCTACGCCAAGTATACAGGACCAGGGGCGAACTACACCAATATGAATTGCAAATGTGCATCATTGCGATCAGTCTCACTGGATTACCCCGGACCATTTGTTCATTTCAATGCTCCGCGTTGGATCTTTTCGCCAATTTCGTCCCCCAACGTGTTGATCGCAAGCTTTGCGGCTCATGACATCCCACTAGTACTGGCGAACCGGCGTCCGGTCCATAGACAATCTGGTGCATTTGTTAAAGTGTGTGGTTCTCGGGAGTCCCTTGGGCCATACCACACAAACAACTTGTCAAAAGAGTTTCAGTTGTGTGACAAGTGCGCCGCTGCTTGAGCCCTCTGCCTTCGTTGCATAAAGATATTAATTCACAGGCGCAATACTAGGGAACCTACAACATACTGTTTCTGCCCGTCAATGGTTAGAAAGGATTGCGGAAAAGAGAGAGGAGAAGGGGGGGAAGCGGGAGGGAGAATCAAGAGGACAGATCAAGAGTATTCTGCGTTCTGGGAACCAATGCCCCACGTGCAATGAATCTTGCCTCTCATGGCGAGAAAGGGTCGAACTGTCAGAAGTCAGAACGTCGTCCCATACTTCTCTATTCAAGTCAGCTAATAAGCACTGACGAGCAGATCACCACAAAAGTATTAAGCGATTTGAACCCAACAAACCCAGGAGTCGATCTTATTCGCTCCCTTCTAATACTTCTACCCCATGGCAGACGTACTTGAAAGATCACCCGTAAGTCTTGCTGGTCTCTAGGTCGTTCTCTCAGGGTGTTGCTTCGTACAGATTCGGCACGGAATTTAAGCCATTTATGAAATGATAAACGCCTCGAGTCATGGGGCGATGGCTTTTTCCAGGACCATGGAATCTATGGTTTGGGGTTTACAGCTCGATTCTTGGGGATTTGTCTCCCCGTGAATTGTCGTTCGGGCAAACCCGAAACCCATCATCGTCATTCCCGGAAATCGTACCTGTTCTCACACAAGAAAGGCGCTGGATTTGTCTGGATGGTTGACCGGCTGCACAGCGGATCCCCCGGCAATTAAGTTTTCCGCCGTATTCACACCGAAGGATCGCCCTGACATCCTTGGTCATGCTGGTTTATTCTATTTCAGGACAGGGGGATCGCCGCACTACTGCTGCGCGTTGGAAGGACATTTTGCTGAGTGGAGAGTCAAGGTCCAGTAGCAAATGATTCCGTGATGTCAACTGTCTCACTCTCAGCGCGGGCCCACCCCCCAATAGAGACGACCTTGCATTTTATTTTGCATCTGCGCCGCTCTTGTTAAGGGATCGAGGCGCTTTGGAACCAAAAACCAATACCCAAATCTATTTCTTGTTTGTGGCCACTTGCTAAATTCATACGGAATAACCCATCCATTGGTAACCGCTCGTGTCTACGCGTCTAGAACCATACTGATCCGCGCCTGTTTAACTTAACTCGACGATCGGTGCTTCCATCGGAACCCGGCCCGTGGACTAGCAGATAAGTATATATCATCCACATCGCCTCAGGACGCGACATCCTCTCGAAAAGGACAGAAGCGGTGGGATTCGCTGGGTACTGCTTGCTGCCGCCTATGAAAATTCCGGGTTTATTTGCATGCAGCAATGTTTTCTCTGCGCAGCTATTTCAGATGAGTCCTGATATCGGTCTTCTGCTTTCCCTATTTGCTGGATTTTTATCTTCTAAATATGAGGCTGTGGGTTCGGGCGCGGTTCGGGTACATTTATTTGAGGATTTGCAAGGAGAGCAGCTGCTTGCCGTGCCGCCCTGTCATGGTTGTTCACAGCTCCTGCTTCCTATATAAGTCTTAAGCGACACTTAACAAACCACCACCACCTACCGAGGCCTCTCGCTGATCCACATTCTTTGCTATGACCCCGAAAGACATGTTCGGCTGTGTTGTTTGTCGGGTACGCAAGAAGAAGGTATGCTTTCGTTTATTGTGTCATTTCCTCGATGGCTTGACGCATCGTTTTCTGTTTGCACAGTGCGACAGGCCAAAACAGGCTGATGGTTGTGAAACTTGCCAGAGGTTAAATATCGAGTGTGTCCGTCGCCCGGGCGAGCCAGTCCCGCCTCAACTCAAGGCGAGCCACAAATTTTACTTTTCTGTCGCCTCCGCTGCGCTCACCCTCTGTCTCTCATGGATAGGATGGATTAAGACAACTCATAAGGCAACACACAAGTCGTGCTGTGAACCGTACTGGCGAACCTCTGCGCCTTGAAGATTATTTCTTGGCGTGGTCTTCCGACAATGTCGCTGGGGCGACCTCAAGCACCACCTTCCATACCACCCAGATCCCATTAAGCAATGGCACCGAGCCGGACACTACCTGCGCCGCCGCACGTCTCATCACCCACCCTGATATGCACCTCGTAACGGTCCCGTCCGTGTCTTTCGGTGCGCCACCGGGGTTACACCCCCACCCCCCGCCTAGCCAGGTGGACCCTCCCCTTGCGATGGATCCCAGCCATGGAACGGCCCAGGAACTTCGCGGTCAGTATCGGTCGCCGAGGTGTTCTCCCTGCAACAATACCCTCGGGCCCCCAAGCTCAAGCACGCAGAAAATGTCGGTCCCGTTAACTATATTTGACGACGCTACACCCTCTCCGATCTCTGGCGGCGCTCAACGAGTATCACCAAATTGGACGAAGCCTTCCCCCGTTTCATTCAGCCCACCGTGGCTGGTCTCTCGCAGGGACGAGTTTCGGGTGCCTTCACAGCGCCAGCATCCACCACCCTTCTCTTCTAACACCCCACACCCGCAAGGTGACCCTACTCCGAACAATTATCTAGAGGGGTTGTCGAACAGTTGTGGTTCCCGTGATTTCGCTCATCCGTATCACCCCGTGCAAGCATACCCACCCCGCCCAAGCGTTAATCGTGGCGAAGGTGACGTCCTGCAACCTAACGACTACCCCTGGGATGGTCACAGGCTTCATGGTTAGTGATCCCTGTGCACCATTTGGTCACTGCTCTTTTTTGTCGACGATGCATCGTGTGTCTGAGCCAATTCCCCATTCTTTAGCCAGCGGGCCGCTTGCTTCGTCACCCGCTTACCTTCCGGCCACGTTGACCGCTCTTCCTACTTTTGGGCGTGTCGTCGGTCAAATGCCCCAAACGCTCGATTCAGGGTTTTCTTCTCCATTGACGGGCCCACGTAAGGAATACTGTGCCTAAGCCACCGTCTGCGAGTGACTCACTCTTGTTCATCCCCCCCAGCTACTCAGAGAGCTAACTGCTCTCCTGATAATAACCAGGGCCGCGGCCAGTCTGTGGGTGCTAATGCATCTGTACTCTTGTCTGCTCCCTCGCAACCCGGATTTGAGACTTTTACAACTTCGTCAGTGGAGACGCCAACAGCACAAACAGTTGTTCCGTTCAGCGGACCAAACCGCAGTGTCACTTACCGTCGCCATACAAGGCCTCTGTACAGACGTCATCATACATCGGGCAGCGTGGGGGATGTCCGCGCTATGCCCGAGCCCTATCCCTCTTTCACCCCGATTCCGGGTCCATTCGGCCCTGCAGCTATGCAACCTAGTGACCGCCCGTCTCAAATGCCTATTCTAGAAGACGACAGACCGCACCCGCTGGGGAGCCTTGATGAAACTTCGTTGGATATAGGTGATACATCGGCGCTGCCAGGAGATTTTACAAGTCGGGCACACAGTCAGCAGGCTGACCAGCACCACGGCCCAATGTGAAGCCTGGCTACCGGGCTATTCGTGCGCATCATCTTTCTATCTCTGGTACATTCCCTCTTGCGCACCTTTCCCCGAGGCTTTTTGTTTTTCCTTTTTCGTCATGTGCCCTTGAAGGGACCCTGTGTGCTCCAGGCATGCACAGCGTTGCTCTGAACAGCCGCTGCCCTCGCAGCTTAGTTGCGTATGGTGGGAGAAAAATGACTCCTTCCCATCTGCGGCATTCACGGTGGCTCAATCGACCAATTGTGATATACCGAAACTTGTTCTATCGTAATCCCGTACACCGGCTGCTGAATCTGATGTCAATCGGCGCTACGTCTGGCAAAAAACAGAACCTAGCAACGAACGTATGTGGAGCCTCGGTACAGAATCTAGGAAACGAACACTCGTTCCGGGAAAAACACGGAGATTCTAGTTAGTCACCGATCATGGCCCTGTTAGCTGGCCCTGTCCAGTGCGCTACCGCGTGGATGCACTGAAATATCAAAACACGATCCAGCGGTGTAGCCGCTCGGAACTTCAAAAAGCGAGCTTGGAGCTTGCTACGTGGAAATAAGCGGAATCGAGAGCAAAGACGGAGGTGGGTGACTGGGGTGCTCTGCTGAAGTTGGGTACTTTGTCCCAGGAATTGCACGGGCGGTGCACAAGCACCGCGCTTGAGCGGAGACTCCCGGGGTGAAATGATGCCTTG
>Ga0307508_10007518_pt1 | contig 10132 bp, 9 predicted proteins | sample 9_EM_MG_FD_203089 | JGI IMG/M metagenome (GOLD analysis project Ga0307508, IMG submission 203089) | Populus trichocarpa ectomycorrhiza microbial communities from riparian zone in the Pacific Northwest, United States - 9_EM | ecosystem: Host-associated > Plants > Roots > Unclassified | place...
ACATATGAGCTGTTTTTCTACTGAAATTTGGTAGTCTGATAGGTCTTCAAGTCAAGAATCCAAAAACATTGAGTTTGCATCAAATGAACTTCTCTAACTCAAGATATTCAAGTCGGAATGGTCAAAGGTCAGCATTGGTAAAATACGAGATTTGTCTTTGAAGGCTGCGATTTTCATTCTCTTTCTCTTTTTATTTTTCTTGCCATATATGTATAGAAAGTTATGTATGTTATCTTTCTAATGCCACTATAATCACTTCATTTCAACCTCTAGAGCTCAAGCTCTGCACAAAACATCGATCAGAGGTTAAATCTGCCAAAGTTCGACATGGGTTGGAACATGGTCTGAATTATCTCCAATTTACTTCTTTTAAAATCTTACATCCAAAAGTGCCTTCAAAACATAAAACAAACGAATATCAAGATATTTTATATATATAACATAAACAAATATTAGGCAAATATGGATAAAACTATCAAATAATATGGTTGCATCATAGTTTAACTTGGGAAAACCCATTCGATGTGACAATGACTTAGTTATTCGGTCAAGACCTAGATAAGATCCAGTCAAAATGTTTTTCAAACAAAATTGTTTTGGACAAAAATTAAAACTAAAATCATTGACTTAGGTCAACATGGATCAAACTAGGTTTCAAAACTTTACTCTAAATAGATTGATTACCCAACATTACCAAAATAGTTGTTCATGAAATTTAAAAACAAAAAGGAAAACCAATGTTAGGATTAGTGATGGCGTGACCATTTTAGATAATAATTTCACGCCCTTAAATTTTGTGTGGTATTTTCTTCGGAAGGGGGCAAATTAAGGGATGAGATGGGTGGGGTATAAAATGGAGAAGGGGAATTGTTTTTGAAATTTACACTCATTTTGTTTTTGTTTTTAACTAATCATTCATTTTTCATCTTTTTTCCAAAACAAAGCATTGAATCCATCTATTTATATTGTTTATTATTTTTATTATGAGTTTTATTTTAAAACTTATTGATTTTTAACACTATATATTAAACATTTTAAAAAATTCATCATATAATCAGTTTTTTCACTCTTAATATTTCACCGCTTAACATTTAACCTCCAGTTTTTAACTCCAAACTAAACATAATCTTAGGAAGATAATAAGAGATCGTGAGAATATTGCAAAAAAAATACATTTGGTTCAAGATATTTAAATAATTTACCACTTCTTGTAAGGAAAAAAAAATTAACGGATGCTTTTGTACAAAGAAATATCATATATTTCATATCCAGAGGGATTCTTATTGTCTTTGTTCATGAATTGAACTAATTGAATATTTATGTGTTATGTTTTAATATTAAAGTGTGTATTTGACATTGTGGTGCATGGTGCGTTTCAAAATAACTTTTCGCTTGAAAATATATCAAAATAGTTTTTTTAGATTTTTTTATTTTTGACATCAGCATATCAAAACCATTATAAATTATTAAAAAATCATCACTTTGATTTTTTTTAGCCAACTTTTTTTTTCAAAAACATCTAAAAGCAAAAGCAGATATAGCACCAAACACCCTTTATACCTTCTATGATCTAGCCTTAAACAAGTGTTATCCACTCTAAATGTGTGTTCATAAGAAGTTATTTTACTATGGTTTTTCAAAATATTTAAATCCTAAATGATAATATAAGAAATATACTCATTTATTAATCAAATCACGAGTTTTTTAATATTATTATTTTATTAACGAAACACTAAAGATGTGGCTAAATCATTTTAGTCGCACCCACAAAACACTATGTATTTAATAGTGTTTTGTTTTTGTGTTTTATTTAGTTTTTCTTTTCAATCTTACTTTTAACCAATCCAATTTTCTTTTCTTTTTTTAGTTTTTTTTTCAATCTTATTTTTCAAATATTAGGTTGTCTTGGGCATTGCGCATTGTATTTTTTTTTTTTTTTTGTGTTATATATCAATCTCATGGATTTAGTTTTTTTTTTCTCGATTTCAATCTTCAACATTAGATCTATTGGAAATAAGGTTTTGTGTTTTTTTTTATTGCTTTATGTTAATTTATCTCAATATCATGGCCTTGGTCGTAAGTTTAACAGAATAACTCATGTTGACTAATGTAATCTTTTTTTTGGGCTGCTTTTTCTAATTGATTTTTTTTTCGATTTCATTCTTCAACATTAGGTTGGTTGGAAATTAGACTTTGTAATTTTTAAGAATTTTCTTTCTATGAGGTTATCCTGATCTCATGACTTTGGTCGTTGGATTGGCATATTGACCCAGGTTGACTTTGTTCCCTTTTTTTTGTCATTTTTAATTGAATATTTTTTAATTGGCTTCATGATTTTTCTCAATTTTCTTTCTATATGGTTATCCTGTCTCATTACTCAGTCGTGGGTTTGACAGGTTAACCCGATTTATTTTCTGGATTTTTTTTAATTGAATATATTTTAAATTTAACCCTTCAACAACTCAATCTTTTTTTTATTTAGTTTTTTCTTCAATTTTATCATTTAACATTATGTTGTTTGGAAACTAAGCTTTATATTTTTTTTTCAATTTGCTTTTTGTGAAGTTATTTCAGTCTCATATATTTAATTGTTTTCTCGATTTCAAACTTCAACACTAGATCTATTAGAAATGGAACTTTGTAATTTTATTTTTTTTGGTTTTTATGACGTTATCATAGTTTTATGACTTAGCCCGGGTTGACTTAGTTTTTTTTATCTTTTTTTTAATTATTTTTTTATTTCATTCTTCAACAATGCATTGGTTGGAAATTGAGTTTCATAATTGTTTTGTCAATTTGCTTTCATCGGGGTTATCCATGATCCAAGTTATTATTTTGGCATTTTAACCCGAGTGTTTTGTTTTCTTTTTATTTTTTAATTTTTATTTTATTTTGTCCTTCAACATTAGGTTGATTAGGAAGCAGCCTTCATAGTTTATTTTTATTTGTTTTCTATAAGGTTATCATGGTCTCATGACCAGGGTCAAAGATTGAACATGTTAACTTGAGTCGATCCAATATATGGTCGTCTCAATATTTAAAAACAAATGGCATCCAATATATTGTCTTATCAATATTTGTTTTTAAATATATTGTCCAATATGCATTATATTTTGAGCTCATGATTATTATTTTTATTAGAAAACACGTTAGCAATACTGTTATATATTTTTTTACATTAAAAAAAAATAATTTGACCAGCAACACAACATGGAACAATAATCTAGTGTTTTACTGTGCTATGTGTCCACTATAATATGAAAGTATCAGCACTAAAATAATGGACTCCACGATAAAGCAATTTTTTATTGAAAGTAGGAGATACCTTGATTTATGATAAAAGAAAAGCATTTTTTTAATATTGTATATAGTATGAATAGAAAGAAAATTAGCTAGTTGTCTCGTGTTTTGCTGCAAGATAGAGTAATATTTTTTCCAGTAACAGGAAAAAATGTGCAAGCATCTTTAGTGAATCAGTTGTAGACTCATAACATATAAAAGTGAATCATTCAAAACCCGAAATGACTAAAAACAAAATCATAAGGTGATGCTTATGAAGATTTTTTAAAAAAATAAGCAATGTTATTTTTTTTAACTAAAGAACCGGGCAATTCATGGGAAATCTCTTTGACATTGTTGTTAAACTCAGTCAAACAAGTCAATGTTGAAACCTCCAGCTTCAATTCCTCACCTAAACTGAGCATCAAAGTAAACTGTATGGGAGTTGCCACAACTTGACTCAATCAATTTGGCGAGTACAAAGGTAACCTAAATGATTGATGAAAATGGAGTTTGGCTTTAATAAAATTCCAAGATGATATTTTTTTTCTCAATGTTGCGATGTCGACATATTAGATAAGCACTAGTCAAATCGGGTTAACCACAAAATTCAAAACTTGGGTCATGGAGATGATTACAATGTGCTGAACTAGTTGACGAGATGTCACTTTCTTTTTTTCTTCTCTTTCTTCTCTCCTCGTTTGGGACTTATGGAGGATCAAATGGGTTGACATCAGGGACTAAATTGAAGAGTCAATAGAGAATCAAAGACTAAATTAAAAAAAAAAAGAGCTTGAATCATGTGGAATAAAATTCAAAGCTCAATAGAAGAATTATTTTAGAATCAAAGACTAAATTAAACAAATGAGACAAAAAAAAAGGTTTGGCATGTATAGGACATGCACCAGTGTGTGAGAGGTGTCACCGAGGTTTAGACATAATGTGTGACATCATACAACCTTCTTTGATGTCGTTGAAATCATCATGTCATTGTTGTTTTTCAAGGTGGTGCTTGTCGGATATAGATATACAGTATGTCTCTGACTAAGTTAAGCATATTGGATTGATTCGGGTCAATTAGGGATAACATATCAATCCGCATACTAAGACATGAGATCATGATAACCCCAAAGAAAGCAAATCAAAATAAATTATGAAACTCAATTTTCAATAAATTCAATGTTGAAGGATGAAACTAAAAAAAATCAATTAAAAAAAGATCCAAAAAAATAACTCATGTTAACCCGGATTAACTTACCAAACCCACGACCTGAGTCATGGAAAAAAGATAACCTAATAGAAAGCAAAATTAAAAAAAATATGAAGCTCATTTTTTAATCAACAAAGTATTGAAAGACAAAATAGAGAAAAAAAATTGATTAAAAAAGGATACAAAAAGCTGCTCGGGTCAACCAGGGTTAGCCCGCCAAACCTATGACTCGAGTCATGCGATGGGAATAACCTCATAGAAAGCATACCAAAACAAATCACAAAGCCTAATTCTCAATCAACTCAATGTTGAAGAATGAAATTGAGAAAAAAAAATCAATTAGAAAAGAAGGGAAAAAACATGAGTCAACCTTTTAAACATGTGGTCTGGATCATGAATCTAAGATAATCTCATAAAAAGTAATTTGAGAAAAAATATAAAGTCTAATCCGCAATAAATTTAATATTGAATGATGAAATTGAAATAAATATATATAAATTAGAAAAACAAACACTATTCTAATGAATAGTGTTATGTAAAAATGAGTACAGTAAAAACCTCTCCTTATTTAGTTTTATTTTAATTGTAATAATTTACCACTTATGAAGCCGGTTCACAGAAATTATATGAAACTTTTGGTTAAATTATGAGACCGAACTAATTTGTTTGTTTCATTCGACTAATAAAAAAATGTATCCAAAACAAAACATTATCTAAAACACTAATTCTCCTAGGGGTTTTACTATGTCATAAGATATAAAACACTATTCATTACAATAGTATCATGACTTTTTTGTCCTTTGGTTATTTTATCTCTTGCCTTGGCTTCGAGGGTAGGATAGTTTTTTTACCATGACATAAATGTCTTTTGAGGATTGTGCGAGGTTATTTTGGTAATTAGATTTTTAAATGCATAGTAAAATTACTAATGTAACCCTTTAATAAAATAATCCAATGTTTTTTACACAAGGGTGTTTTTGTGTTTTCAAATTTTATAGAATAGTTGAATTACTACATTACCCTTACAAGTTGATTTTTTAGCCCTGGCTTCAGGGGCTTAGGTGTAATTTCACAATGATTTGTTTGTTAATATTGTTTAGTCTTAAGAGAATTTTTGGTTTTTTCACCCAAAAAAAATGAAAAAGCTACTGACGTATGCCTCGCACGCGTCAACTGTTATGTCATCTTCTAGCAGTGTGTGCGACTGGCTCTGGCAATTGTAACAATGATTCTGTCGCATCATTTGATTCATCTTGATGTCCTTTTTTTTATGGGTGGCACGTGTATGGTGGTTCATCATGGTTTGGCCCCAAAATTACTTTTATTTTCTTTCTTTCTTTTCCTTCTCTTTCTTCCTTGAATTGTGGGTTGACTATGCAAAAATCCATATCAGCTATTCAATTTATTTTTTCTTTTGATTTAGTCTCTCTTCTCTTATTTTTCAATTGTTTTATTTGCATTGATTGTTTCTAATTGGATTTTATTTTTTATTCCATCCTTGATCATTTGATTTTTTTTAATTTGTTTTCAAACTTGATCCTCATTTTTTTAATTTTTATTTGTTTTGTTTTGAATCATTTTCTTGATTGATTTGTTTATTTTCAGTTCCATCCCTACGCATTTATTTTCATTTAATTTTTGTTTCCTTGGGTTTTTCCTATCAAATTTTATCATTATTTTTTTTGTTGCTTTTGTAGGTTTTCTCATTAATATTTTTCTATCGATCTCATCTTTCAAAATCAAATTGATTAATTTCTTGATTGAATTTGCGTAAAAAACATTCACGAGATGCGACTTTTAGAGATTAGACCAGGTTTATGAGGTTTGCCTTATTTTTTCTCTTTTTCTAAATTGTTGTCTTAATTTTTTTATTTTTTTAACCTTTTTTTTGTTATTTTTCTCTGTTTAATTCTATTGGGTTAGCCCTCAACAATTGTTTTCTATTTCACCCTCGTCATTTTTAATTTATAAATAATATATCATATTAAAAATGATTTTGAATTCCCCCCTGATTTTTTAATCTTTCAAGTTTGGTCCTAATTTTTTTAATTGAAATTTGTTTTTGTTTGCGATATTTTTTTTTGGATTTCATTCTCATTGGGTTTTTCCTGTCAAATTTTAGCCCCACTTTTTTTTTTTTTTCTTTTGAAAGCTTTTTTATTAATAGGTTTTTTAACAATCTCATCCTTTAAGATTAAATTGAATGACATTTAAACTTCTTAATTGAATTGGGTTCATAACTTAACAAGTTATAATATTTTAGATTGAACTAGGTTTAAGAGGTTCTCGTAGATTTGCTTGGTTTTTTTTCTTTTTTTTTAAGCTGATGTTTTCTGTAGTTTTTTTTTGTTGAAGTTTGACTCTTCTTTTCTTGTCCAGGTTTTCCTCTATTAGATTAGTATTAGGTTGTTTAATAATTCAAATAAACTTGAGTGTAGTTTTTTATTTTTTTGTTGATTTATTTACCATTGTTGATTTTTTATATATATTTAAATTGTCAATTTAACTAATAAGCTTGAATTTTTTTAATCTATTATTTTATTATATTAAAAAAATCTAGAACTCGCTATTACTGCAAACACAGCTGCTAAAAATTAGCACGCAATCAATCACACTCTCTCTAAATAAAGAAAACCCGTTTCAAACATAATTGTCGGCGAGAGACGTTATTAATCATATTCACATTACAGGTTAATTACGCTATTAATTATTAATTACCACTATATTTCCTTTTATTACTTCTTCTTCTTTTTGCATGGTAATTAAGCTGTCATTTCCTAACTTACCAAGAACAGTTAAACTTGTACATAATTTTTAGCATATATTTATTCATTGAATAAAATATTATTTAAATTTCAAATTTAAATCGATATCAAACAAAAATATCATTTAGTTAAGATTATTAATTTATTAAATATTACTGGGTTTTAATTTATTTATTTTGTAATGTAATGCTGTAACCGATAATAAATAAAGAAAATGTTCTCGTTGTCATTTATATATAATTAATGCTTATAATACACAAGCTTACACCAAGCTGCCCCTGTTTTTGTGGTGCTTCTTCTCCCACTACCTCCCCTTTCTTTCTTTCTTCTACATTAGCTAAGCCATACTTTGTTTTGTTGCCTCTCCTTTTGGTCAATACTGTTGAAGAAGAAGAAGAAGAAGAGGAAGAAGAAGAAAAGTTGTGAGCTCTCCATGAAGATGCCAGTAAGTACGTTTCTTTTATATTTCTGTTTTTATTCCTTTTCTCCTCCTTCAAATCTGGAAAGTTTGGAGTTTTGATTGGTTTTGGTGTTATATCTATGATCTGTTGAAGTATATCTTTGATTGCCTTTGTGGGATTTTCATGTTTTGCTGTATAATATGTACTAGTCCATCACGGCAATGGTTATGGCAGTCAATTCAGTTCATTTTTACTATATTTTGATATATTGACATGCTGTGCTTCTCTCTTTTCTAAAACTATGATGATGAAGTTCCATTTTTGCTTGAACTGACGCTTTTGATTTTGAATATTATTAGCGCGATGGACTTTCTTTTTTCTTTTTTCCATTTCTCCTCTTTCAGTTTGTGAATCATGGCTGCAAAATTTTTGTCTTGAATTGCTGTTTTTTTTGTGTTATAGTTCTTTTGAACAGTGTTGTTTTCATTGGATTCTTGACTCTCTCTCTTTTTTTTTTTTTTTTTTTGCTTTCTTCTTTTGATTGGTTGATTTGTTTACTGCATTGCTTTCCTTTCTCTTGGAATAGCCAAACCATACTTCAACTTCCACATTATAAGGAGGCTAATTTGTTTTACTAGCAAATACACTATCCTTAATTTTATTTTATTCTGCTTGAAAATTGCTTTCTGTTTTGATCAATTATGATCTCATATGTTTCATTGATTCAGTTGTCAAATAAAATCTAATAATTCCCTGCTATACTTCATCATAATATAATTTTCCAATATTTTTTGGGGTGTAAAGCATGTTCTTAGTTTTTGAGAAGTTTTTACATTATATAGGAATTCTCTTGATCTCTATGAGGCATCTTTTGTGATAAAATGGACAGCTTGGTTTTTGCCTTTCTGTGTTCTTATTCTTTTGTTGGAGTTTTGAGCGTTGTACAACTCACTGGATTCTAAGAATCCAAGAATAGAGGTTGGAGTCTGTTTGTTCTCGTCTTAATGTATTTTCTATGGAATTTATGATTGTTTTGAATTTCATTTATCTCTTGCTTAATGTTGACTGTTGCAAAAAATGAATCTTTGTTTTAGGAATCTGTTTTGAGAATTGCATTTTCGCATTTTCAGGTGGCAGTACTCTTGCTACTGGCACTGAGCATTGCCATTAGAATTGATGCAGAAGAGAGCAGCGAAGTGTGTGGTTTCAAACCAAGTTTAAAACCAAGACCACATAGTGTCTCCATCTTGGAGTTTGGTGCGGTTGGAGATGGGAAAACATTGAATACTCTTGCTTTTCAGAATGCCATTTTCTATCTCAAGTCATTTACAGACAAGGGTGGCGCTCAGCTTTATGTCCCACCTGGAAAATGGCTTACTGGAAGTTTCAGTCTTACCAGCCATCTCACACTATTCGTGGAAAAAGGTGCTGTCATTCTTGGATCTCAGGTACTTTTTCACGGCTTGCTTGCTCTTATTCCCTTCCCCTCTTTTGCTTTTTTTGTTCTATGTCCAGAGAAGATAGATGCAGAAGAAACTTCTAAGAAAGCAAAATTAGTGTGGTTCATTATTATTTTCAACCCTTGGATTTCTGACAGATGCTTTCCTTGCTTATTAGGATCCATCCCATTGGGATCTTGTTGATCCCTTACCCTCATATGGTCGTGGGATTGAACTTCCTGGAAAAAGATATCAAAGTTTAATAAATGGAGATATGCTACACGATGTGGTAGTAACTGGTAAATGCACTGGCGTTTTCATTTCTCTCTTTCAATTACTGACCGCTTGGTCTCAATTGTTGCTCACCTGACATTTATTTGCTGGTCTAGGTGACAATGGAACCATTGATGGTCAGGGTTCAGTTTGGTGGGATTGGTTCGAGTCCCATTCCTTGAACTACAGCCGCCCTCATCTTGTGGAATTTACATCGTCTGATTACGTAGTAGTTTCAAATCTTACCTTCTTGAATGCTCCTGCATATAGCATTCATCCAGTGTATTGCAGGTAATTTCTCTTAAGACCATGGTGATTGCTAATTGAATAAAGAACTTATGAATTGATGGAGTTGACTTGATTCTTGTGTGGAATTGTCTCTGATGCAGTAATGTGGTTGTTCAAAATATTTCAGTCTCTGCTCCTGGAGAATCCCCTTACACCACCGGCATAGTTCCAGGTTTATTGAACATTCTGTGTTTGTTTAGTTAACATGTTTTCCATAATTGTCCTCAGCACAAAAACATATATATCCCTTCATCTTCCTTATCCCTTCAAAATTTACGTTGCATAATTTTCTCCTGCCGAGAATGCTTTGTTAATATAATGTGTGAAAATGCTGGATACGGTTGAACTGCCTTAATGGCTTTCGGTAAAATCATTGTCGAGAAAGAATTTAGCTGACTCAATTTTTACATCATTTTCAGATTCTTCCAATAATGTGTGCATAGAGGACAGCCGCATCGAGGTTGGTTATGACGCGAT
>Ga0307508_10007519_pt1 | contig 10132 bp, 2 predicted proteins | sample 9_EM_MG_FD_203089 | JGI IMG/M metagenome (GOLD analysis project Ga0307508, IMG submission 203089) | Populus trichocarpa ectomycorrhiza microbial communities from riparian zone in the Pacific Northwest, United States - 9_EM | ecosystem: Host-associated > Plants > Roots > Unclassified | place...
GCTCCTACGACGCGGTCAGCGACGACCTCCGGCTCTATGTGCAGGGCAAGTGGGTGGCGACCGCGAAGGTCACCGCGCCGTTCTACGCGGGCGGTTCACTGCGCATCGGGGCCAGCAACGCCGGCGGCAGCCCGACCAGCTTCTTCCCGGGCCAGATCTCGGACGTGCAGCTGTACGACCGTGCGCTGTCCGCCCCCGAGATCGCCTCGATGTTCGACAGCACGGCCACGGTCGAGGGCCGCTGGAAACTCGACGGCGTCTCCGGGAGCACCTCGCCCGACGACCTGGTCCGCGAGGACCACACCGCGCACCCGCTGACCCTCGGCAGCGGAGCCGGCATCGACGACACCAGCTTCACCAACATGGTCGGCACCGGTGACCTGACGCTGGACGGCACGGCGGGCGGATACGCGGCCACGAGTGCTTCGCCCGTCGACACCAGCAAGAGCTTCACGGTGTCCGCCTGGGTGACCGCGCCCAGCAGACCGGCCAAGGCGGTCACGGTGATGAGCATGGCCGGAGCCAACACCAACGGGTTCGCGGTGCGTTACGTACCGGACGCGACCGACCCGGCGAACGCGGGCCGCTGGCAACTGGTCATGGCCAACGACGACAGCGCCGGCGCCACCACGGCCACGGCGGAGCACGACAACTTCGAGAACAACACGTCCTGGAACCACATCGCCGTCGTCTACGACGCCTTCGCCGGCCGGATGAGCCTCTACGTCGACGGCCAGACCCAGGTCAGGTCCTGTGTCGACAGCGACGACGACGGCGTGCCCGACGACGCCACGTGCACCGAAGAGGTGTCGTGGAACACCGCGGTCCTGCCCTTCGCCGCCGCCAAGGGCCTGCAACTCGGCCGGCTGAAGACCGGCGCGAGCACCTGGGGCGAGTACTGGAGCGGCGCCGTGGACGACGTCTGGGCACTCCAGGGCGCGGCCACCGACAGCCAGATCGCCGCCCTCGCCGGTGGTGCCGACCTGGACACCACCGCCGGTCCCTGACGAAGGAATGAGGACGAAGCGATCGTGATGCGAGCACGGAAGACGGCGAGAGGCGTACGGCGCCGGATCGCCCTCCTCGTCCCCGCCGTCCTGGTGGGATCGATCCTCCAGGTCACGGCCGCGCCACTGGCCGAGGCCGGTGACACACCGAGCGTGCCGAGCGCGGAGAAGCCGCTGTCCGGGCACGGGGTGACCCCCCTCGCCCGGACGAGCGACGGCGCACCGCGGGTGCCGAAATCCGCGCCCAGGCACAGCTGGGCCGCGGCGGGTTCGGCCACGGTCACGGTGGCGAAGGCCGCAGCGCGGGCCGGGAGCCTGCCGGTCTCCCTCAGGGCGCCGGCCCGGTCGGCCAAGAGCGCGCACTCCCCGCTCTCCGGCCCCGCCACCGTCCGTGTCCTCGACCAGAAGGCCGCCCGGCGCGCCGGTGTCGACGGCCTCCTCTTCTCCGTCACCCCGCAGCGGGGGGCGAAGGGCGACACGGTCGGTGTCAGCGTGGACTACGCGAAGTTCGCGCAGGCCTACGGCGGCGCCTACGCGTCCCGGCTGAGGCTGGTCCGGCTGCCCGCCTGCGCCGCGACCCGCCCGACCGACCCGCGGTGCATCGCGGCGACCCCGCTCGCCGCGCACAACGACACCGGCGCGCACACCCTCACGGCCGACGCGCTGACCCTGCCGACGACGGACACGAAGGGCGCGGAGGCCACGAAGGCCACCACCGACGCCACCACCGACGCCACCGCCTCCGCGGCCGCCGCCGACGCGACAACCGCCGCCCCCATGCTGCTCGCGGCCACCTCCGGCACCTCCAGCGACCAGGGCGACTACAAGGCCAGCCAGCTCTCCGCGTCCTCGGCGTGGCAGACCAACCTCAACACCGGTGACTTCTCCTGGTCGTACGACATGCCCGTGCCCGGCGTCCCGGGCGCGTTCGCGCCGACGGTGACCCTGGCCTACTCCTCGGGCGGCATCGACGGCCGTACGGCCAACACCAACAACCAGTCCTCCTGGGCCGGCGACGGCTTCAGCCTGTGGCCCGGCTCCATCGAACGCAGCTACAAGTCCTGCGCCGACGACGAGGTGAAGAACGCGAACGGCGACAAGCCGGGCGACGTGTGCTGGGCCGACGACAACGCGACACTGTCGTTCAACGGGCACTCCGGCGAGCTGATCGCGACCGGCACCGACACCTTCCGCCTCAAGGGCGACGACGGCACCAGGGTCGAGCGGGTCTACGGCGCCGACCACACCGGTGACGTGCGCTCCAACGGGGCCCGCAAGGACGAGTACTGGCGGGTCACGACCACCGACGGCACCCAGTACTACTTCGGCTACAACAGGCTCCCGGGCTGGTCCTCGGGCAACCCGGAGACCAACTCGGCCTGGACCGTGCCGGTGTTCGGCGACGACGACAGCGAGCCGTGCCACGCCTCCACCTTCGCGGCCTCGTGGTGTCAGCAGGGCTGGCGCTGGAACCTCGACTACGCCGTCGACCCGCACGGCAACACGATCGCGTACTACTACGACAAGGAGACCAACTACTACGCGCGCAACCTGACCCCCGCCGACGAGACGGTCTACGACCGCGGCGGCTACCTGGACCACATCGACTACGGGCTGCGCAGCTCCTCCAACTACTCCGCGAAGGCCCTGGCGAAGGTCCAGTTCACCTCCGCCGAGCGCTGCCTGCCCGAGACGGGCGTGACCTGCGCGGCGGACACGATCGACGACAAGTCGTTCTACTGGTACGACACCCCGTGGGATCTCGACTGCACGTCGGGCGAGGACTGCACCAAGTCGTACTCACCGAGCTTCTGGACGCGCAAGCGCCTGACCGGGATCACCACGCAGGTACTCCAGTCCGACGGCACCTACACCGCCGTCGACAACTGGACGCTCGCCCAGCGCTGGGGCATGTCCGACATCGACTACCAGTTGCTGCTCGACTCGATCCAGCACACCGGGAAGTCCGCGAGCCCCGAGATCGCCCTGCCCAAGGTCACCTTCGACTACGACCAGCGTGCGGGCCGGCTCGACATCGACGGCGACGACACCTCCCCGTTCATCAAGGAGCGCCTGTCCGGCGTCTCCGACGAGTCCGGCGGTGAACTCGCCGTGGAGTACTCGACGGCCGCCTGCGACGCCTCGAACCTGCCGACCCCGCAGACGAACACCACCCGCTGCTTCCCGGTGTACTTCACCAAGGAAGGCGACGCGGACCCGAGCCTGCAGTGGTTCAACAAGTACGTCGTCGACTCCGTCACCCAGGTCGACCGCACCAAGTCCTCCCCGGAGATGGTCACCCGCTACAGCTATCCGGACGGGGCGGCCTGGCACTACGACGACGATGACGGCCTGACCAAGGAGAAGTACAAGACCTGGTCCAGCTGGCGCGGTTACGGGCACGTCCGGGTGCAGAGCGGTGGCCAGGACCCGGTCGGCATGAAGTCGCAGACCGACCACTACTTCCTGCGCGGTATGGACGGCGACCGCGCCGCCCCCTCCGGCGGCACCAAGTCGGCCTCCGTCTCCGACGACAACGGCGGCACCATCACCGACGACGACGCGGTGGCCGGCTTCGAGTACAAGACGGAGCAGTACAGCGGGCCCGGCGGCAACGTCCTGGACAAGACCGTCAGCACGCCGTGGCACCACCGGACGGCGTCCCGGGTCCGCGTCTGGGGCACCACCACCGCCAACCTGACCGGCACCGCGAACACCCGCACCTGGACCTCCCTGGACGACGGGGCGGGCAGCAGGTGGCGTACGACGTACAAGACCAACACCTTCGAGAACACCGCCGGACGTGTCGTCCAGAGCGACGACTTCGGCGACGAGTCCACCTCGAAGGACAACCAGTGCACCCGCACCACCTATGTCGACAACACCACCGACTGGATCCTGACCAAGCCCTCCCGCTCGGAGACGGTCGCGGTCAAGTGCGCCGACACGCCGGACCGCACGAAGCAGGTGATCTCCGACGTCCGGTCCGCCTACGACGGCCAGGACTACGGCGCGGCCCCCGCCAAGGGCGACGCCACCCGCACCGCCTCCCTGCTCAGCCATGACGGCACCACCGGCACCTACCTGGAGGCGAGCGCCGGCTTCGACACCTACGGGCGGCAGCTCACCGCCACGGACATCACCGCGACGGTCAAGGCCACCGAGAGCACCGCGCCGGTGCGCACGGTCCGCACCGACGGCCGTACCACCACCACCGCGTACAGCCCGACGACCGGCTTCCCGACCGGCTCCACGGTCACCACCCCGCCCGCCACCGTCGGCACGGCGAGCACCGCGCAGACCTCCACGACCACCTACGACACGGTGCGCGGCCTGCCCACCACGGTCGTCGACACCAACGGCAAGCGCACCGACACGACGTACGACGCGCTCGGCCGCACCCTCAAGGTCTGGCTGCCGAACCGGGTGAAGGCGAACAACGACACCCCCAACTACGAGTTCTCCTACACGATCACCGACGGCAAGCCCGTCGCCGTCGGCACCACCACCCTGTACGGCACCGGCCGCAGAACCTCGTACACGCTCTACGACGGATTCCTGCGGGAACGCCAGGTCCAGGCCCCCGGCCCGGACGGCGGCCGACTGCTCACCGACACCTTCTACGACGAACGCGGCCTGACCGCCAAGCAGTTCGCGCCCTACTACAACACGGCGGCCCCCGCGGCCGACCTCCTCGTCCCGGACGACGCCCTGGGTGTGGAGACCCAGACATGGAACACGTACGACGGACTCGGCCGGGTCACCAAGTCCCAGCAGACGGCCGGCAACGGTGACAGCGGCGCGATCCTGTCCACCACGACCACCGCCTACGGTGGCGACCGCACCACCGTCACCCCGCCCCAAGGCGCCACCCCCACCACCAGGGTGACGGACGCCCGCGGCAACACCACCGAGCTGTGGCAGTACCACGGGGCCACCCCGACCGGCACCCCCGACAAGACGCTCTACGAGTACAGCCCGGCGGGCAGGCTGACCGAGCTGACCGATCCGGCCGGCAACGTCTGGACCTACCAGTACGACCAGCGCGGCAACCAGACCCTGGCCACCGACCCCGACAAGGGCACCACCAGCTCGAAGTACGACGACCGCGGGCAGCTGACCTACACCCTGGACGCCGACCAGAAGAAGGTCACCCACGTCTACGACAACCTCGGCCGGGAGCTGGAGACCCACGACGGTGACGCCACCGGCACCCTGCTGACCAAGCACGTCTGGGACCCGAGCGGCTTCGAGGGCCAACTGGCCTCCGCCGGCCGGTACGTGGGCGGCGCGACCGGCTCCGCCTACACCACCACCTACAGCCTCTACGACACCCTCTACCGCCCGCACCGGACCACGGTCACCGTCCCGAGCTCCGAGGGGACGCTCGCCGGGTCCTACCAGACCAACGTCCAGTACAACGTGGACGGCACCGTCCAGTCGACCAGCTACCCGGCCGCGGGCGGGCTCGCCGCCGAGACGGTCACCCCGTCCTACGACGACGCGCTGCGGGTGAAGACCATCGGCGCGAGCAGCGGTGCCACCTACCTCACCGACACCGTGTACAGCTACACCGGCAAGCCGCTCCAGTACACGTACCAGGCGGCCGGCGGGACCAAGACCGACGTCAAGAACAGTTACGAGTGGGGCACCCAGCGGTTGCACGACTCCGCCGTGAACCGCGACGGCGTCGCCGGCACCGACAAGTCCGCCACCTACACCTACGACGAGGCCGGCAACATCACCTCGGTCGCGGACGTCTCCCGCGACGGCACCGACAACCAGTGCTACACCTACGACTACCTGGGCCGGCTCACCGAGGCCTGGGCGCAGAACACCACCGGCTGCGCCACCACCCCGTCGTCCTCGGTACTGGGCGGACCCGCCCCGTACTGGCAGTCGTACACCTACGACCTCAGCGGCAACCGGCGCACCGAGACCCGGCACGACACCGCGGGCGACACCACGCAGGACCTCAAGCGCACCTACACCTACCCGACCCCGGGCAGCGCGCGCCCGCACGCCGTCACCCAGATCGACACCACCGGCCCCGACGGCGTCTCCCAGGACACCTACGGCTACGACGACGCGGGCAACACCCACACCCGCACCATCGGCGGTGACCAGCAGACCCTCGTCTGGGACGCCGACGGCCACCTCGCGCAGGTGACCAAGCCGAACGGCAGCGGTGGCACCGCGACCACCTCCTACGTCTACGACGCCGACGGCAACCGTCTGATCACCCGCACGGACGCCGACACCACGCTGTTCCTCGGCAACACCGAGCTGACGCTGGTCAAGGACGCCACCGCGGCCAAGGCCACCCGCTACTACGACCTCGGCGGCGGCAACCAGGCCGTCCGCACCAGCGACAACAAGCTCTCCTTCCTGATCGGCGACCAGAACGGCACGTCCCAGCTCGCCGTCGACGCGGCCGCCGGCACTCTCCGGCAGCGCCGCTCCACCCCCTTCGGCACGGCCCGGGGCACGGCACCGAGCAGCTGGCCGGGGGACAAGGGCTACGTCGGCGGCACCGAGGACGCGAGCACCGGCCTGGTGCACCTCGGCGCCCGCGACTACGACCCGGCCACCGGCCGCTTCCTCTCCGTCGATCCGGTCCTCGACCCCACCGACCCCCAGCAGCTCAACGCCTACGCCTACTCCAACAGCAGCCCCGTCACCTACAGCGACCCGACCGGGCTGCACCTCGCCTGCGGCGGCTGGGGCGACGACACCCCCTGCCCGAAGAGCGACAAGAACGGCGACGGCGTCCCCGACCACGGCACCACCAAGAAGACCTCGGACTCCACCAGGAGCCCGGGCCTGACCAAGGACCAGAAGAAGAAGGTCAAGCAGGTCTACGACTACTTCTTCAACCGCAACCAGTGCTACGGCAACGCCTTCGACCCCAGCCCCAAGTACGACGTCTGCTACACCCAGGCGGAGATCGACGCCGACAAGCTGCTGGGCAGGGAGCTGCTCTCCGCCCTGGGCGACATGACCGTCCTCGTGCCCTGGGTGCGCTGCGTCAAGGGCAACCAGGACGAGTGCGATGTGCTGGGGGAGGCGATCTCCACCTACGACGCCGGAGCGGTCGAGGCGGGCGGTGCCCGGTTCATCCGCGCGCTCAGCAGGGACGCGAAGCACACGTGCAGCTTCACGCCGTCGACCAAGGTGCTCCTCAAGGGCGGGAAGACCAAGTCGATCGGGAAGATCGAACCCGGTGACGAGGTCGAGGCCGCGGATCCGGCGGACGGACGGCACCGTGGATCCCGTGCCGTCGTGGCCAGACTCGTCCACCGCGACCAGGACCTGGTCGATCTCCGGATCCGCCAGGGCAAGGGCGCCGCGCGGACCCTGCGCACCACCTACGGCCACCCGTTCTGGGACGACACCCTGCACGCCTGGGTCGCGGCCGGGCGGTTCGTTCCCGGGCACGTCCTCAACACCTCCGACAACGGTCACGCGGTCGTGGTGGGTGTCCTCGCCCACCCGGGTGCCGCGGAGATGTACAACCTCACCGTCACCGAGCTGCACACGTACTACGTGCTCGCGGGCGGAGTGCCGGTCCTGGTCCACAACGACGACGCGAATCTGTGCCGGCTCCTCGGCATCAGCCAGCAGAGGCTGAACGGGATCGTCGGAGACGCCTATCGTGACCATGTCGCCGACTCCATGCGGCAGCGGGGCCTGGACGTCGTCACCGACGCGGAGAAGCCCGGCATGCTGACCTTCGACACACCGTACGGTGAGCGGAAGTACGACATCGGCCTGCTGGACTCGAACGGCGATGTCACCCACTACGTCGAGACCAAGTCCGGCGACGCGGGGAAGGACAAGCTCCAGGCGAAGAAGGACGCCTACCTGGAGAAGAAGTACGGCATAAGCATCACTTATGTCTTCGACGGAGACTGAGATTCGACGGTGAGCAGCGATGGCATTTGAATGCGGCGCCCTGGCGCGATCCGGAGGCCGTTCTCACGCGGTGGCGCTGGAGGAACTGCTGGGCCATCTGGAGGCCGAGGACGCGGACGTCTCGCGGGGGGAGATCAAGGTGGGGGAGGGCTGGTCGGCGACCCGGCTGCGGATCCGGCGGCCGGGGGAGGCGGAGCTGGAGCAGTACCTCCAGGTCAGCGTGGGCGGGGAGATCCTGGAGATCTATCTTGAGGACGCCGCCGCGGTGCTGGCCCCGGAGGCGCTCCGGGGCCGGGACCTGATGCTGACCACCACCCTGAGCGGAACGACCGACCCGGTGGTCAACGACCGGATCATGGCCTACGTCCTGGAGGAGTGGGACGGCGTCCCCTGGGACGAGACCTCCGGCTTCGCGCTGCCGTAGCCCGCTGATCAGGCGGGCCGCAGCCATACCGTCGCAAGCGGCGGCAGGGTGAGCCGGAGACTGGCCGGGCGGCCGTGCCAGCTCTGCGGGTCGGGTTTGAGGATGTCGGCGTTGGTGATGTCGCCGCCGCCGTACTTGCCGAGGTCGGTGTTGAGCGACTCCAGCCAGGCCGGGACGTCGTCCGGGACGCCCAGGCGGTAGTCGGGGCGGACCACGGGGGAGAGGTTGGAGACCGCGATGAGCGGGGTGCCCTCGGCGTCGTAGCGCAGGAAGGCGAACACGTTGTCCTCGGACGCGTCGCCGACCACCCACTGGAAGCCGGAGGGGTCGATGTCCCGCTGCCAGAGGGCCGGAGTGTGGCGGTAGACGATGTTGAGGTCGCGGACCAGATCACGGACGCCCCGGTGGTCGGCCTCGGCACCGTAGGCGGGGTCGAGGAGCCACCAGTCCGGGCCGTGCGCCTCCGACCACTCCGCGCCCTGGGCGAACTCCTGGCCCATGAAGAGGAGTTGCTTGCCGGGATGCGCCCACATGAAGGCCAGATAGGCGCGGAGGTTGGCGCGCTGCTGCCACCAGTCTCCCGGCATCTTCGAGACGAGGGACCGCTTGCCGTGGACGACTTCGTCGTGGGAGATGGGCAGCACGTAGTTCTCGCTGTACGCGTACACCATCGAGAACGTCATCTCGTGGTGGTGGAACTTGCGGTGCACCGGCTCGTGCGCCATGTAGTCCAGCGAGTCGTGCATCCAGCCCATGTTCCACTTCAGGCCGAAGCCCAGACCGCCGAAGCCGCCCGGACCCATGTGGTGCGTCGCGCGCGTCACGCCGTCCCAGGCCGTGGACTCCTCCGCGATCGTCACCACGCCCGGGACCCGGCGATAGACCGTCGCGTTCATCTCCTGGAGGAAGTCCACCGCGTCCAGGTTCTCCCGGCCGCCGTGCACGTTCGGGATCCACTGGCCCGGCTCGCGCGAGTAGTCCAGGTAGAGCATGGAGGCCACCGCGTCGACCCGCAGGCCGTCGATGTGGAACTCCTCGCACCAGTAAATGGCGTTCGCCACCAGGAAGTTGCGCACCTCCCGGCGCCCGTAGTCGAACTCCAGCGTGCCCCAGTCCGGGTGCGCCGCGCGCAGCGGGTCCTCGTGCTCGTACAGGGTGCGCCCGTCGAACTCGGCCAACGCCCAGTCGTCCCGCGGGAAGTGGGCCGGCACCCAGTCCATCAGTACGCCGATGCCGGCCTGGTGCAGGGCGTCGACCAGGTACTTGAAGTCGTCGGGGGTGCCGAGCCGCGCCGTGGGCGCGTAGAACCCGGTGACCTGGTAGCCCCAGGAGCCGCCGAAGGGGTGCTCGGCGACCGGCATCAGCTCGACGTGGGTGAAGCCCAGGTCCTTCACGTACGCGGGGAGCTGCTCGGCGAGCTGACGGTACGTCAGCCCCGGTCGCCAGGAGGGGAGATGGACCTCGTAGACCGAGAAGGGGGACTCGTGCGCGGGGGCACCGGCGGCGCGGTCCGCCAGCCACTCCTCGTCGTGCCACTCGTGGTGCGAGGCGTGGATGATCGACGAGGTGTTGGGCGGGACCTCCGTGCGGCGGGCCAGCGGGTCCGCGCGCAGGGTCTTCGAACCGTCGGGCCGGGTGATCTCGAACTTGTACAGCTCGCCCTCGCCGACGCCCGGCACGAACAGCTCCCAGACACCGGTGGAGCCGAGCGAGCGCATCGCGAACGCCGAGGCGTCCCAGAAGTTGAAGGTGCCGGCCACCCGCACACCGCGGGCGTTCGGCGCCC
>Ga0307508_10007522_pt1 | contig 10127 bp, 17 predicted proteins | sample 9_EM_MG_FD_203089 | JGI IMG/M metagenome (GOLD analysis project Ga0307508, IMG submission 203089) | Populus trichocarpa ectomycorrhiza microbial communities from riparian zone in the Pacific Northwest, United States - 9_EM | ecosystem: Host-associated > Plants > Roots > Unclassified | place...
GATGCGCATGCCTACGCCGGGACCAGGGACGATGCGCATGCCTACGCCGGGACCAGGGACGATGCGCATGCCTACGCCGGGACCAGGGACGATGCGCATGCCCACACCAGGACCAGGACCAGGACACGCGCCACCCACCGACAACCCGCTCCCAGAACTCCCGGTAGACGTATGGGACACCTCGCCGTACCGACACGTCCTCGCAAACCTCCCCGCGGAGCTCCCGGACCTCATCGACGTGCACCACCTCACGGATATGTTCGTGGGCGACCCGGAGCCCCTCTCGCGCTCGTCGTCGCGGCTCGGGGGGCTCTTTGGGTCGAGGGATAAAGGGAAGAAGCCGCTGAGGGGCTTGTTTCGGTCGAGGAGCACGGCGGGGCAGGGCGATATGGGGTCGAGCAGCCGACATGGGCACGGGCACTCGCGGGGGCAGTCGGTAACTTCCATCGTCATCCCCCCCGGCGCAGGCACTCACACCCCGACGATGGGCATGCCCCATCCCGGCCCTTCGATGCCCATCCCTACGGCCGGCACGCCGGTCAGGTTTGACCATACGGGCGAGTATGCCGGGTTCGTGAACCACTCGCATCACCGGGTGATGTACAAGAACAAGATGTACCCGACGGCGCTGCATCTGCTCGAAGCGATGAAGTTTACGCACCAGCCTGCGTTGCAAGAGCGGATACGGACGTGCAAGGACGTCAACGACATGTACCCGCTCTCGGCGAGTTTTCAGGAGCACGTTCGGCCGGATTGGGGACAGGTGTTTTTGAAGACGGTGCGTGGTTCTCTTTCCTTCTTTGGTGTGTTTTGACGAGGCAGTCGGTGCTTAGATGGAGGACGTGTTGTATCTCAAGTTTAGGCAACATCCGAATTTACGGACGTTGCTCCTACGTACGGGTCTTGCGGAGATTATCTATACGGACGACAATACGTACTGGGGCGATGGTCAGATGGGCGACGGTGCCAATGAGCTCGGTAAAGCACTCATTCGGCTCAGGGAACGACTACGACTGGAAGGCGACTGATGATCACGACTGCGATGCTCCATGTCACTTCACACATGTCATGCATATTTTTTCTTCTCAGACACACTACCCTATCATACCTTGTTTTTGTGTTCATGGCAATCATGTTGTTTTCGCATATGTAGAGCTTACAATTGAAATGGGCATCTCAGGGTTGGCATTGGCATCCGCGGCGCGTTTGACGTATTTTTAAACCTCTCGTGTCCTTTTTCTCAGCCCGCTTCCGCTGGCGCCGCTGTAGTGTACCGTGTCCGACGGGGATTCAGACGACCCCGCGGTGCTTGCGAGCCGCGCCTGGATGACCTTGTCCACGGCCTGGCGTCGTACCTTTTCGGGTACTTTCTCCCAGTAGAGTTCCTCCTTTTTACCTCGCACCCTTTCCACCGCAATCGGCTTGTCGTCTTGGAGGGGTGTTCGGCCCGTCGCGTCCAGTCCATGCGTCTGCGTCCTGGGTCGCGCGTCAAAATACGCCATCAACTGCGTTGTGTGGTCTGGGGACGCAAGACGGAGGTAACACTAGCACACATGCGGTCACGGTTCAGCGTTCAGTCCCACGTAGAGAGGACACGCACCGTGTCCATGCCCTTGTTAAAGTCGACATAGTCGAGTCCGGCGGGTGTGTGCGCGTGCCCGCCTCCGTTTGGGTCTTGGTCTTGGAATGCTTGGGCAAAGAGCGATTTGAGCGTGGTCTTGTTCGTGCCTGGGTGGACGTTGCGCACGAAGACGAGGCAGTTGAATGGGTAGGGTGAGAAGGGGGTCGTCTGGGTCTGGGTCTGGGTCTGGGTTGGAGGGTGGGGGTGAGGGTGAGGCAACGCGGTGGGTTCGCCGTGCTCGTGGTCGGGTTCAGGTACACCTTGATCCGGGCGATACATGTCCATTTCTGTGCGCGTCATTTCGTCCACGAGGGATTGTTTGTATGCGAGGTACTCTTCGTTCAACGCGTCCCAACGTGCCTTGGAGATGGCCCGCAACCCATACTTGAACGCTTCTTTTACGATGGGCGACGCGTCGTCGTCGTTTGCGGAGACGAAGGATGCGCGGCGCTGCCAAGGCCACGCACCAAGAACAGCCTCGAGGTGTGATTTGGTCGAAAAGGTGACGAGAGCGTATCCTTTACACTTGGGCGTGTCCCCGGATTTGTCGAGGTAGTGGGGAGGGAGGGTGACGCATTGGATGCGGAGGCGTGGTTCCGTATCCGCTTCTGTTTCCGCTTCTGAGAGGAGCGCTTCGGCAAAACGAGCGATGCCCCCGAGGGTGCGGTATTGCGGTGGTATGCACTCCTGGTGCAAGGGCATCGAATGAGGTGTGTGGGCATTGAGGGGAAGAGGAGACGAACCATGTACGCCGTCATGTCGTCCCATCTGGCACGCGTCCACCCACGCGACAGACGATCACGCAGCGTGGCCCAGTCCCTCCGGCGTACTTGGTACCCACCCACGTCTTTCTTCCGGGAGGTCTTTCCAGTGCCATACCAGACGGACGAGGGCGGTGCGGAAGAGGGGAGACGCATCCGTACTTCGAGGGTGTGACGCGCGTGCGTGCGGAGGGCTTTGACCACCTCGGTTTCGGATGGGTCGGGCTGGCCGAGTGCTTGTGGGAGCGCACCGCGAAACGGGGGCCGGCGGAGGAGGTAGTTGATGGGTACGACTGTGAACGCAGAGAGGTCATCGATGGTGGTCGCGTAGGAGGGGGAGACGTACATCCTGCGTCGTCGGCATCGTCTTGCAGGCACGCCTCGAGCTTGGAGCGCAGGTCGGGGTCGAGCCAGATGTTGTAGTCGGAGAGGGCGAGGGGGACGAGGGACGCGATGTCTTGGGTGGTGGATTGCTTTGGTTCGACGGCTTTTTCTTTTCCCTTGGAGGGGTCGGGTGGTGGCGACGGGGACGACGACGGGGACGGTGGGGGTCTGGAGATGCCCGGCCATTCTTTGGTGTGCTTGAGGACTGCTCGCGGAAGAAAGGCAAAGGGCGTTGTCATCGGATTCGAGTCTACACTTTGCACCGCCGTGAGTGTGAGTAGACATTGAGCAGGAAAGCAGCGCTCCGATTGCAAATTACGACCGCCATCCAGCTTGGATCGTCGCACTGGGCGGTTACCAGCACCGCTCGTGTGGAAACACGGCGCCGTGCGACATCGCAGCTGTCGGGTGTGCTTGATATCGTCCTGCGCGCTGGCCAGAAGGAGACTCACCGCGTGGTCATCGGTCAAACTGGCCATCAATCCCACGGCCATCTGGGCATCTCTTCTGGGGACAATGGATACCCCATGATACAACCTTTTACGCGTAGACGGTCATCATGTCCCTCTCGACCGACGCAAACGAGGGCAAACCCACGTCAGACTGGCAGGACAAGCCCACCGTGCTCATCGCGACGGTGCGCGAAGACGAGCCCGTGGTCACAAGGAGGGAGCTCTGGAGCTACTATCGTGCGTCTACCCATCGCGTACTCCACGCTCTTCGTTTACCGACCCGACCACAGTCTACTACAACGGCGACAATGTAAGCCCTCGTTCTACCTCGTATCATTCCTCACATCCACCTCCCCACAGGGTGTTGGTCCTCTCGGCTTCACCCAGACCTTGTTCCAAAGCCTCGCCACCGCCGCTGGCTACGACCCCACCGTCGGACCAGGCTCGTCCTGTCTTTCCAATACCGCCTCGGGACAATGTGTCCTCCCTTGGATGGGTGGGACCAAGTCCGTCGCGAGCGTCGTCCTCATTGCCAACGGGACAAGCTTTGCGATCATGACCGCCATATTCACCACCATCGGCTCCGCAGCCGACTATGGCACCTTTGGTCGCTGGCTCTTGTTCACCGTGACAGTCGTCTGTTGGGCTGCCCAGTATGCGTGTATGGCCCTCACATGTACGTGCCGGTTGAGTGTCGGTGTCGATGCGCACTCAACATCGTCTAGCTCCCGATCGCTGGAAACTCGCGATGGGGCTCTATATCGTCGGATTCGTCTCCTACGGGGCGACGTTGGTTTTCTACGCTGCTGCTTTCCCCCGTCTCGCTCGCAATACCCCTCACTCTCGCAGTCTACGTGCCAAGTACGAGGACGGCGATATTTCGGTCGAGGAATACGAAAGGGAAGAATCCCTCGAGAAGAATAGGATCAGTAATATCTCCACCGTAGGTTCGCGAAATGCTTGACCTAGGACTCTGTGCACATTCTTGTCCATCAGTTCCACAGCAACGTCGGTTATGTGGTCGTGAACCTTTTGAACCTGGCCCTCCTCCTTCCGCCTAAGACGGCGAACGACCCCAAGGTCGACAATTATACACTGGTCCTGTGCGTTCTTTCTTCCTCTCGAGTGGGTTCATCACTGGATCTGTGGTAGGGACAACTCATATTGGGTTCTGCTCGGAATTTGGTGGTGTATGTGTTCGTCATCGAGAGATTCATGTGTGACTGATTGTGGTCTAGTCATATACCAGTCTCCTCGTCGGGGTCCCCCTCTACCCAAAGGCGAAAATTACCTCACGATCGGATGGAAGCAGGTAATCAATTATTTTTACGACCAATAACATTACATTTTTACATCCAGTTCAGATCTGGGCAGCTCTCAAGACCTATAGATACCTTCCGTATACCTTTGTGTATCTCTTTGCCTATTTCCTCTTGGCAGATGCAAGTATTCCTTTTGAATTTGTTGACTCCGCTGAACGCGCCCTTAGGGACTCAATACCACTGGCACCCTCGTGTCCATCTGTCAAAATGACAAGTTCAGCTTCTCGTTCTTACAGAGCACGTATCTTGGTCTGTCGCAGGCCATCACGTCAACCATCAGTACTCTCGTCTTCTGGTACGTTCAACGTTACTGGAAGATCAGTACAAAGAAAATGGTTTGTCTCACGTTCTATGCTCATAACGATCCTGATCGTTACCACAGTTTGTTGTTACCAACGTTGTGACGATTCTGATCCCACTCTGGGGTATGATCGGCATATGGACCGACAAGTTTGGGTAAGTCGTGATCACATGTTCCTTTGTCTGGGTGCATGACAGGGTCCCATTCAAGGTTTCACAACGTCTGGGAGTTTTGGTGAGAAGCTTGAGAGCACCTGCGCACGTTATTCTGATCGAATCCAGGGCATACAATGTCATGTTCGGTCTGTTCCAAGCACCCTACTATGCCTTTGCGCAAACGATGATGGCGGAACTGGCTCCGCCCGGGTTCGACAACATGGTGCGTCGTCCGTCGTCCCCCTTGACCCGACGTTGACCCGTGCACGCGCAGTTTTTTGGCTTGTTTGGCCTTTCCAACCGCGCTTCGTCCATGGTCGGGCCGTATGTCGTCCAGGCGATCATCGACAAGACGCAGGATAACTGGCAGGGGTTCCCGTTCTTGTTTGGGCTCTGTACGACTGCGTCTCTTGTGATATGGTTTGGTGTTGATGTTGCCAAGGGGAGACGGGACGCTGTGAGATGGGCGGCGGGGCAGCGTGGTTGAATCGCTATAACTTGAACTAGCTTGATGCTAGCACAATACTTGAGTATCCCCTATGTACATATGTACTATCACGTGACTATTGGCACTGTCACTTTGGTCCCACAACTCAAGCTCACCATCGACCATGTCGAAAAGAGGCTCGTCCCCACCTGGAGATGGCCAACTCGTGAAGCGAGCTCGTTCAAACACGCCACCGCGCAGCCAGCTCGTCATCTCTGGCGACGACCGCCAAAAAGGCCTCGTTCGTAGCGTCAAGCGCACAAGCAACCTCGAGGCACCCATCATCAGCCTGAGCGGAGCACATTCGGTGAGTGGGACGATGCATGTGGGGGCGTTGCTCGGGGGCTCATGTACATTTTGCCAAGGCCGAGATATTGAGCTGTCGATTCGATCCTACCGGGCAAAACATCGCAGCTTGTTCCGCCGACAGAAGCGTCTGTGCGTCCCCTTCTTTCCTCCTCCGTTCGCGCATACCCTAACACCCTTGTCTTTTCCCTCCCGGGGCGCGTTTCGGATAGCCCTCTGGCGGACCTACCCTCCCAACACCAACTACGGCCTCTTATCCAGCCTCCACAAGGCCCCCATCCTCGACCTCCACTGGTCCCTCTACTCGCCCACGCTCTACACCGTCTCCGCAGACCACGTCCTGTGCCTGACAGACGTCACCACCGGTCAACGGATCAAAAAAGTCCGTGCACACCGAGGGATCATCAATGCGCTCGACCGGACGATGGCAGGCGGGGCGGGTGTGGAGCTCGTCGTGACGGGCTCGGACGACGGGTCGGTCAAGGTGTGGGAGGGCGGCGAGGGGGCGAAGCAGTGCGTGGCGATGTGGGAGGTGGGATGTCCGGTGACGGGGGTGTGTTGGAGCGCGGACGGGCAGCATGTGTATGTGGGTGCGCTGGACAATGAGATTCACGTGCGTGTTTTTTTTTTTCCATCCTCCCCCCTCCAGGGATGGGACGCTGAAACGGTTCCATGGGCGGACAGGTGTACGACGTGCGGAAAAACGAAGAGGTGTATGCGCTCACGGGACATACCGACACACCGACGTCGCTCGCGCTCTCCCCCAACGGGTCCTACCTCCTCTCGCCCTCGTTCTCCTCGCAAACTATCATCCACGACGTCCGTCCCTTTTCGCCCTCCCCCGCCCGGATCCACCGGATCCTCCAAGGCGCACCCGCCGGGTTTGAAAACACGCTGTTGAAGGGGGCGTGGAGCAGGGACGACGATGGGCGGCGGGTCGCGGTAGGTGGTGCGGATCGGATGGTGTGTATTTGGGACGTTGAGAGCGGGCGGGTGTTGTACAAGGTTTGCCCCCGTCTCTCTCCTTTCTCTGTGTGCGGTCGCTGATACGTGGGCATGCGTAGCTTCCTGGACACAAGGGGACCGTGACGTCGGTCGATTTCCATCCAAAAGAGCCCATCGGTACGTGTGCTTTTATTGGGATGCAAATCTTAATCATCACTGACGTGTGTGCAGTCTTGACGGGCAGCAAAGATGCGACGATGTTGATGGGCGAGATCGAACAGAGTTTAATGATATAGCATTATCTCGTGTCTATCGCATCGTGTAGTAAGGGGAAAATATATGATGACAGTCCTCTGAGAATGTTTTACGTGTCCGTCGTAGCCTCTATGCAAGCTGCCACCCTCTGCGCAACGTCTGGCTCCAAATGACACCGTTTCGTCAAGAAACGCGTCAGGTCCTTCCCCTTGGGCAACCCAAGTCCCAGCAGCGCGCTCAACCCGCTCAACACTCGACTGAGCCACGTCTCGGACGGCATCGAAAACTTGCCTTGTTCCGCGTACTGCCAAAGCAGCTCCTGCACCGCATGCCGCGATTCGAGGTACTTGGCGTGCCCTTCCAACGTGGTGATACACGCATGCCCACCCACGCGAATCCCGCTCTGCTCCAGCGTCCTCGCATTGCGCTCCCACCACGCCTCCATAACCCGCTCACGCTCGAGATGCGTCACCGCCAACGCGATCGGCACCTTCTTGTTCCCCAACACCTCGTAAAACAAGCGATAGTTGCTCTGCATCGTCGTCGTCACCCGGTTCCCGCGCACGCAAAATAGGAAGAGGGAGATACCGCCCGAGGCGCTCAGCCTCTGCACCAACTCGGTCGCTCTCTCGATCGCGCCGACGTACCCGCTCGTCCCGCTCTCGGGCTCCTCCAGCCCGACGGTATCCCAGAGCCGGATCGTCGTCGCGCCGAGCTGGAATTGGTATTCGGTCGCCGTGAGCGTGCACGCGACGCTGTCGGGCGACACCTCGGCGACGTGCCACCCCGCGAGGAGGTTCACGAGCGAGCTTTTGCCCACCCCGGATTCGCCAAAGAGGATGACGTGGAGGTCTTGGGCGGGGACGCTGCGCGGCGTGAGCGCGTGGTCGATGATGAGGTCCCGCACGAGCCGCTGGCAGTCGTCGCGGCGCCCCGGGATCGCGGGGTGCGCGTCGTCGGCGAGGGTGGTGATGCACGCGTGTCCGGTGAACGTCATGCAGAGGTCGGACAGGTCGCCTGCGTTGGCGTGCCACCATTGGTCCATGCCGGCGAGGACGTCGCGTGCGCCTGCGTTTGATTTGCGTTCGAGTTCGGTGATGACTGCGACGAGGGGGGTGTCGGGGGAGACGCGATCGCGGAGCGCGAGGATGGCGTCGTACGTCTGTTTCATGCTCTTGGTGACGCGCCGGCCGCCTCGGAAACAGACGATGAGGAGGTGCACGCCTGCGCCGCGACCGAGTTCGGTGAGGAGGGATCGCAGGGCGTTGAACGCGTGTTTGGAAGATGTGCTGCCGGACGGGCCTCTGCCCAGTCCGGGGGTGTCCCAGAGACGGAATGTTGTTTGTAAGAGATCCCAGTCATGGTAGCTCGTACCGACGGTGACGGCGCCCGCGTCGCTTGTCGCGACAGCGCTGTCTGTGCCGACCACTAGATTGATGATCGAGCTTTTTCCGACGCCAGTCTCACCTACGACGACGATGTTGCGGGTGAGCTTGAGGGAGAGACTGGTGTTGGTCATCCGCATGGACCCACCACGCGGGGAGAGTGGGAGGGAGTGGTCAATGAGGAGGTTCCGCGCGAGGCGCTGGCACTCTGCATGGCGACCCGACATTTGGGGGTGACAGTCGTCGGGGAGGGTCGTGAGGCAAGCGTGACCGCAAAACGACATGCCAAAGGCGGCGAGCACGCTCTCGTTGCCCGTCCACCATTCTTCCATCGAGGACACAACGTTGGCTTCATCGCACCGCTTCTCCAATTCGGTGATGACAGCCACGACGGGGATCTGTGGGGACACCTGGTCCCGGATGCGCAGTACGGCTTCGTACGTCTGTCTCATGCCCCTCGTGATTCTCGCAATGCCGCGCATGCACACGACGAGGAGGTGCACACCGCCTTCCTTGCTGAGCTCCCTGAGGAGCGACCGCAACGCATGCTGCGCAGCCCTGGGGGAGACGTTCCCAAACGAGCCCTCGCCCAGCCCAGGTGTGTCCCACAGACGAAACGCGTGCGTGCGGGCCCCCGTTTCCCAAGCGTGAGCGCTCGTACGGGTGGTGACGCCACAGACATCGTTTGCGGTGGTCGCGCTGTCTGTGCCGGTGACGAGGTTGATGAAGGAGCTTTTACCGACGCCGGTTTCACCTGCGACGACGACGTTGCGGGAGATGAGGCGTGAGGGGAGGCTTTTTTAGGGGAAATGAGCGCCCTTGCACGTTCAAGCCGCCTGTGGAGTGTGTCCTACCTAGATTGGCTATCTGTCTTGGCCATCGACCTGATATGTGTTGGTGCTTGTGAGGGTGTGCTCTGGTGCGGCGGCCTTGGGTGGCGTCGAGTGAACTTGGCGTTTGCAGAGGATACTTTGGGTGGTAGTCATCGTGCAGGGGGCCTGGAGAGAAGCTCTGGGCACATGGGTTCCCCGCGTCATCCTCGTTGGCCGCAAATGTGATGGAAATGGCAAGGGATATGAAATCACTTATCGCTGGCGTATGATAGGCCCCGCGCGCGAGGACACCGTGCTTCGTGAGGACCTCCAGGTCGCATTGGTGTGGAAGGACCTCCTACACCGGACTTCTCCGGCATACCAAACACAGTGGTACTAGGCTCTCGAACCAAGTGGAGGCGTACACCCATGCTACTAGACCCTACATGATGGCACACCGTGACGGCGTGTCATACACACTACTTACTGTGGAAGCGAGCAGGACTTATGCATAGACATGTCAAGCGTTCGTGATACCATTCCCCTATTCCATGTTGTTGGGTCCACGTTTACTGGCCCTGTGGTCATTTCGGGTCAAAGCAACACGGCACGGCGACACATTGTGACGACGATTAATGGACGCACGCGCGCTGCTTCCAACTTGAATCAGGCGAGAAGTTTCGCGTCCTGCTCCACGCACTGCTCCGCGGCTACGCATTCGATTTGCTGTGTAACTAAGTATGAACATAAAAGTGCTCCAGGTATGTCCCTCACTGCATACTTCAGCAACCCAACTTTGCCGCTCTAAATAACGATGGGCTGCTGTTTGAGCATCAGAAATCAACGACCACGATTGGAATCGGAGACATCCAGTGCCCTGACCGTGGGTTTTCATACATTGCTTCTAGTTTATCAACTGACCTATCCTGCAGGACGGCGTA
>Ga0307508_10007523_pt1 | contig 10127 bp, 3 predicted proteins | sample 9_EM_MG_FD_203089 | JGI IMG/M metagenome (GOLD analysis project Ga0307508, IMG submission 203089) | Populus trichocarpa ectomycorrhiza microbial communities from riparian zone in the Pacific Northwest, United States - 9_EM | ecosystem: Host-associated > Plants > Roots > Unclassified | place...
AAAGTTGCAACTAAAAAAGAGAATTTTATTTATTAAAAATATAAATTGTCAAAGCATAGATGTATATACTAATCCTGACAAGGCTGGAGTAGTAAATAATAGGTAGTCTATTTCTAGTTATTTATCTTTATAGGTGGTAATCTCGTTACATAGAGAAGCAATAATCTAAGTGTTGTAGCTTGCTTAAATATAGAAGCTGAATTTAGAGGTATGACTCTTCGACTTTATAAAGCATTGTGGTTAAGAATTCTATTGTAAGATTTTGTAATATAGGATTTTGGTTATTCATCCAGTCAATTTATTCAACTATTTATGACAATAAAGCAGCATGTGTTATTACTTATAATTCAATTCAACATGATTATATAAAATATATAAAGGTATCCAGATTCTTTATTAAGAAGAAAATTGGATAAAAAAATTATGGAGTATCCTAATATTAGATTAAGGATCAATTTCTCATCTAAGTAGTTTTAAATCGAGTTTTTCAAAGATTTTTAAACAAGTTAGGTATGTGTGACATTTATGTATCAACTTGAGAATAGTGTTAGATTTCTTGTAAATTTTATAAAGATTGTATAGTTAGGACATAATAATTAGTTTCAAGATTAGCAAATTTTCTATATATTCTTTTATATATATTGTACACTTTACTTTCTTTAGAATAATATTAAAAGAAAACTAAAACTAGAAGGGAAATTACTATGCACCTAGACTCAAAACATTATTTATTGAAATAATATTATGATAAAATTGCCCTTATGCCATTAAACTTTTAACTAGGCATTGAGGTCACTAAGGTCTTTTCATCATGAATCAATTATCATTTTTAAATTGTGTGGGGGCAGAATAGTCTTTTTACTTTTTTGCATAGTAAAATAACTTGACTACCCCTCAAATCAAAAAATATTAAATCTGACATTCAGGGCCTTTTTGGTTTTTTCAATTATTTTAGCACAATATGATTACTTAATTATCCTTTAAGAGAAAAATCTATTAAACTATCTTCCAAGAACTTTTTAATATTTTCATTGTGGTTTTATGGTTAATATTAAGTTGACTTATGGGCATTTTTGTATTTGATCAAATATTAAATATTAATTAAAAAAAATTGTTGGTGCGTGTGAGGTTGTTCAGTGACCAAATGTTGCCTTCCGCAGTGGTGTTTGAATCGTCTTAGCATCCCTCTATGATGAGGCTACACATGTGGCAATGTCCCTCGACTTAATGTCGACGACCTTTTTTTTCCCTTCTTTTCTCTCTCCTCCTCAATTTTAATATTTACTCTTTCAAAATGTTAAAGTAGCCCTTCATTTTATTATTCTTTTATATTTAATACATATTCTTTTGATTGCTATTTTTTTATTTAGAATAATTTATAAAAATAGATTTTTTTTTTTCAGTTTCATCCCCCTTCAATTTTTTATATTTCAAATTTAGTCTTATTTTTTTTATTGCTATTTGTTTTATTTGAAATAGTTTTTTAAATTTTTTTTAAATAAATTTCATACTTCTTATGTTTTTTCTTATCAAATTTGTTTCATATTCTTTTGATTGCTATTTTTTTTTACTGTGACAGCTTTTTTTAATCGATTTTTTTTTAATTTTATCTTTCAACATTAAATTGGTTAGGAATTGAGGTTTTTTATTGAGTCCGGGTCTAGGATTTTATGGGTTACGAGTTTTAGAGATTAACCGATATTTAGGAGGTTTGCCTGAGTTTGCCTAGTTTTTTTTTTTTTGCCTTTTTTAAAACTCATGTTTTTTTAGTTTTATCATTCAACATTTATTCAATTGGAGATTGGGCTATGTTATTTTATTTATTTTCTTTCTATAGAATTTTTTATAAATTTTGAAAATTACTCGGGCTATCTTGTTTCTTTTTGTTTGTCATTATTCTTTGTTAAATTTACTTTGGTAAATTTTTTAAATTAATTTTTTTTTCTGATTTTATCATTCAATATTAGATCGGTTGGAAATTAATTTTCTTTTTAAATTTCATCCTTCAAGGTTGGAGTTTTTTGGTATTGGGCTTCGTGATTCTCTTTAATTCCTTTCTATTCATTTATCATTGTTCCATCACTTAGACTGTGGGTTTGGTAGGTTAGCTCGGGTTGACTCGGATGTATTTTAGAATTTTTTTAATTTAATAGTTGTTACATTCCATCCTTCAACATTGAGTTGTTTTGAAATTGAGCTTCGTAATCTTTACCGGCTTGCTTTCTATTTTCATTCACATTATCTAATTAAATGCCTGGTTTGTTAGTTGTTTTTCTATCTTTTTTTAAATCAATTTTTTTCAAGTTCACCCCTCTATATTTTGTTTGGAATTGGAGTTAAACTAACCTAAACCACCTCTAGCTAAACTTGAAGATCATGACCAGACTAGGTTTTTTTTCCCTCATATATAAAAAATGAAATAAAGAACTTCGTGGTATTTCCTAAAATCCTAGCTAGTGACATTGCCAATACGTTGACTGGAGTGTGGACTTATTTCAAAATGTATTCTGTCTGTTTTTTTTATCATTTTAGACCGTTTAGTTGGTTATTTGACAGTATTTTATAGCATTTGACAGTAAATAGAGAATTGAAGATAAAACAATTGATGCTTATGTAGTTGTGGAAAGAGGTAAGAATTGAAAATATGGAGGTTGGTTTGTTTTCCTGATTGGCTCTCCATGCCGCTTGGAATTGGATATGGCATCGATCAACTTTTGGCATACAACAACACACTAAAGTACGATCGAGTAGATCTCCTATGTTTTTTTACCTGTCAACTACCTGAATTAAGGTCTCATGTTTCCAAAGTCAATGCCTGTTAATGTAGTTTCTCTGTTGCTCGGCTTTTTTGTGGTAAGAAATCTGTAAGAGTATACATTAAAATGCTGACATACTTTTGCACGTTTGATTCGGGGGCGCGCACACACACATATATATGGGACGTGATTCCACGTTTGACTTGCATGTTTGTTTTCCAGCTAGCTCTAGAACAAGGATGCATGGCTTTGATCTCTTAATTTCTTGCACGAGAATATTTTATTAATATCTGAAATGATAATTTGCCACCCATTTAAGTAGATAAATCTAACAACTAATCCATCTATTTTCGGTTGTTGTTATCTGAAAATGAGATTGAGGGAATTAAAGAGATGAAATTAGTGATACAAACTTATAAATATATTCTTTCTTTCAATTAAAGAGATGAAAAACAATGTTCACATACAATTAACCAATTATGGAGAAAAGATGAAGAATTTATTATATGGCTTAGGAAGCAATTTACATGGAGATTGCCCTAAACTGGAGCTTTACCAAAACTGCCTCCATTTCTTATGGTCCTGAACTAAATGACAGAGACACCCTCAGGAAACAGGAAACTTTAACTGCCAAACGGTGAATCCGTTGGCAGAATCCCAAAACAATCCCCTCTTTCCCTCCACTTAAAAAATATTAGAGAGGCGTCCATTGCAAGAAATCCCTCCCTTCTCCATTTTTTTCTCCTTTCCCCCTCGCTATTCTCTTCTTTAATTAACTACAGGGCTGCTGCCCTTTTTCCTATATATAGACACACACATTAATTCTGTTTTTTATAAAGAATTTTTGTCTGTCCTCTGCTCTCACGTCTCTGCGGATTTTCTTGCCATTATTCGCAGAAACAGAGATCCCTCTCTCAAAAGGTTTAAACCCCATTTCTCTTCTAAAGAATCTATAATCACTGTACTAATCCCATGTTTGGTTGATTTATATCTTTCTATAATGCAGAGCTTGAAGAATTCTTCACGTGAAAGCTTCTTCAAGAGTTTGTTTCTTTGCACAAGTTGATCATTGCAAGTTCATTGGTGTTGGTAGTCTCTTCTTTTGGTAATTCATTTATTTACAGGTGCTTTATCTTCTTCTTCTTCTTCTTCTTCTTCTTCTTCTTTGGATGTCAACTTTTGTCTTTTGGTTTACCGTTCTTTTTCGCATATTGATTGAATGTTGAGAATTTTCTCTTAAAGGTGTTTCAGTAATTTTGGAGAGTGTATGATCAGAGATTAAGGATGGTAGGAGATTTCATCATCAGATTTCTTGTGTACGTTATTCAACAATATTCCTTCATCTTCCCCCCCCCCCCTTTTGTTTCGTTTGTTTCTGTTGTTTCACTATGATTTTTATCTTTGTTGCTCTTTCCTTTTCTTTTTTGAATGACGTTTCTTGAAATTGAATATTGTGTTTTTTTGGATGATGCCAGGTTGCTTTTTGGATATGCATACCCAGCATTTGAATGTTTCAAATCTGTGGAGAAGAACAACGTGGATATTGAAGAAATTAGATTCTGGTGTCAATATTGGTAAGTCCCCATATGTTCATTCAACCCAGCAGACATGGTCTTCATTTTTATGTCGAAATTGATTCTATTCAAGGTCTCCTCAGAAAGTTTAGTTTGATGTTCTTTCGCGATAGCAAGGTGAATAATCCATTCTTTTTCAGAAATTATTAGAAAAAGGAAAGAAATGGAGAAAGAAAAAAGAAAAGAAAAATTGAGATTTTGAGTTAGAATGGAGAACAGCCAAATCTTTACTGGTGGTGATGGGGATCATGTGTTGGGTTCTCTATTCCCTGATCCATCCTGGTGTAACTTCTTAAAAGCAGTAGTAACACTGCATAAATCATCATTGCTTAAATTAAAAGGGTGTTCCAGTTCCATTCGTCGTCTTTATACATGAATTTTCTTTTATCTTTATGCTCTGCAATTGAATTATTAGTGTAATTCTTATTAAACCTTGCAGGATCATTATTGCACTTGTAACGGTTTGTGAGAGGATAGGAGACATATTTCTTTCATGGTAAGCAGGGTTCTGAGGTTCTTATTTACATTCCCAGCAGCACCGTTTTGTGGTGTCTGATTTTATTCTCATTTTATGGTGAAGGTTGCCAATGTATGGTGAAGTGAAGCTGGCATTTTTTATCTACTTATGGCATCCAAAAACAAAGGTAAAGAGAGAAGATGGTTAAAAGAGACTGGGGAAGGAATTTTGTTCACCAAGTTCAGCAAATCATATAACGTTAAACCTTTGCTCAATGCAGGGAACTGGCTATATCTATGACACCTTGTTGAGGCCTTTGGTAGCAAGGCATGAAACGGGTATCGAAAGGAAGCTACAGGAGATGAAGGCTAGAGGTTGGGACTTTGCCATCTACTACTGGAATAACTACACAGAACTGGGGCAAACTAAATTCTTTGAAGCTCTGCAATACTTGGCGAGTCAGTCAGGAAAGTTTACAAACAACAACAGTGAGGTAGATTATTTTTCCTTCAAAACAAGCCATCGAATCAGTAAAATGATTCCAAAAGTGGACGCACAAGTAATTACTAGCTAGAAGCAACCACTTTCACCTCCACAAGCAAAATAGAACTTGCCATGTTGGACAATGATGCTAGTTGCATTTGTTGTTCCTTCTTGCCTTGCCCCTGCCCTGCCAATATTCTTTATTGCTTAGCATATCTGCATCCCACAAATTCCACTCTTTCTTCAAAGGGTATCTAGCTTGTAAAAAACCTGACGACTTTATCACTCTCCAACCCTCAAAGTATTTATGCTCAAATTCAAACTCCCATCACACACTATCGTTACCAACCTAACAGTTCATAAAAAGCTCTCGTCCCCATAGGCTATAGCTTTGTAATGGACTGCCCAGATCTTCAGGAAGAAACATCTGTCATTAAACACACTACAGGCTTTAGAACTAGTGAATTGGATCCAACTTCAGAATCAACAGGTTAAGCACATTGTATTTGTAAATAGAGCAGATTGACAATTTTGGTATTCATTAATAAACAGACACGCACATGCATTCACAACTTTGGTTTCTTTGATATTATATATAATCACAGCTCTTAATATACATAAAAACACTAACCTTGATCAACTAAACTAGCTGTGATTTCTCGAACCAACCTTGCAGAAGAGCAATGGCGATGAACCTAGTGCTACGTCTCCAAATGAGTTACCATCATTGGCCAAGAATACAAGCAAGAACTCCAAGTCGCCACCAAGACCACCGACAACGCCTGGCAGCAGCACAATCAACCGAGAAGTTGCAGGATCACAAAAATCCAAACGAGTACAAGTCCACCTCAATGAGGAAACAGAATCTGTTACCGCAATGGACACGGACAACTCAACTAACCTTGATCCTAATGTCAATGAAAAGCTCCACCAATTTCGTACGAGGCTACGAAGATCAAAACCAACTCAACAATGAAAGAAAAATGTATTAAAAGAAAAACTGTACTAAAAAACAAACTTGCGAAAAAAAAAGATAGGAAGAATTAAAAAAAAAAAAAAAAAAAACTTTAGACGTCCTTCTTTTCTTCATTTCCAAATTGAATCCCAATTATTCTTTCATTTTCTTGTATATACATGATTTTTTCTTTCTTTTCTTTCTACATTATTTCTGGGTCATATAACTCAGATACGCATTGAAACTGAAATTGAGACTGAGTTACTGCAATTTGTTAACGTGGACTCGAATGGCATGGAGGATCCGATCAAAAGCACTTGTTATGCTCGGAATAACATGACCACTAAGGAACCGAAAACATGCAGTGATGGGATTCTTGGTGGAGAACCGAAGCCAGACGCGTCGGAGGAAGTGGCCAGACGAATCAGCAGAGGGGGACATGGGCTGGAGGTAAGCCCAGGCAGCATGTTTGACAAGGCGGTTGCGAATGGAAATTTCATACGGGGATGTGGTGGTGGAATTCGAAGATGTCGGAGAGTTAACGGTGGCGGAAGGGAGAAGGTCTTTAAGAGAAGTGTAGGATGAAGAGGATTTTAGAGAAAGGAGGGAGATGTCAAGGGGAGAAAGTGTGGTGCCATTTAAGTGTGATGGAGGGAGGATGGAGGAGGGGTGGAGGGAGAGCTTTGTTGGGATAACTAATGACATGGCTATTGAGTTTCTCCGGCGAAGGGTGGCTGTTTGTGAGGGCTCTTGGTTCATCGTGAGGGAAAGAGAGAGGGGAGAGGGGGGGATGGAATTTCAGAGTCTACTTGGGAATATGGCGGCTTTTTGTATCGCGTTGTGGGTGGGTGGTTCGTTGGGTCAGTGATGGCTGAGGACTAAAGGGCTACTGCCTGCCATTCTTTTGACGGCAACATTTTTTGACATGACGTCGTTAATGTTATCTTTTCCGATGTCATTGGTGGGTGCTCTTTTGTCGTTTTATCGATAGTTATTCAGCTCCGCTGGTCCTACCTGATCTGAGTTGAGTTATAAGTGTTCACGTATGTACGCTTCTTAGTTCTTTCTATTCAAATCTAAACATTTATTAATTTTAAATTATATGAAATAAACTCTAAACATAATTTGCAGATTTAAAATATTTTTAAATAATCAACCACCAATACTAAAATAACTACAATTTAAAATAATTCAACACAAATAAAATATCAAAATATTATAAAAATAAAAAGTTTTAATTCAAAAAATAAACATAAATCAAACATCATTCACATCATTAATATAAAAATAAAAATCTTAATTTTATGTAATAACATGTAAAAAAAATCATCATCTAGATATTCTAACTAATTATTATTTTTATTAATTTCATCCACTAAAGTTAAAATAGACAAAAATATCTCAATTATCTCTCAATTTAAATTATTTCCTTCAAAAAAACTATATTATTTACTTATTCAATAAATTAATATTATCATGACTAATAGGAGGATCTAAAGCATTTTTTGTTTTGCTAAAATTCTTACAAAGTACAAACATGAATATAAATCATATATATTAGTAATAAATTTAATTTTAAAAACTCAATAGTAATTTTAATGAAAATAGTAATAAGTTTTTTTAATATTATTATTAATATAATAATATTAATTTTTTACCTTTGTTGAACCCTTAAATTGTAACAAATAAATACCAAATCACTTTAATTTTATCAAATTTTTATCTGGAATAGAAAGGACAAAGTAAACCCGGAATATCTTTGATGGAATTGAGTGAGAAATCTAGAATGACCGGAGATCCTACACGAAATAAAATTTATTCTATTTTTTTTTAAATGGTATGAAATATAACGGCTGGAATATAACGAAATTAGTAATCTTGATTTAAAGTATTTTTTTGAAAAATATATAAAAATAAATTTGCAAGATGGACTCTTTAATTTTCCACCTACATCTACTCCTAATGATCTCCTCAGCTGCTGCTGAAACTTTTCCACTGGCAAAGCTTGTGTAAAGATGTACTCTTTAATTTTCCACCAGTAATTAAAACTTATTTCTTTAATTTTCCAGTTAACCAAGCTATTTGCTTCTTCTTTTTTAGGTTAATATGGATGTTTAAGCAAGCTTACTCGGATCTCGACTAATTTTATGGGCCTTGAAGTTAACGATCATATAAACCTCCAGTAATCCTGAGATTTGTAGGACTCGAATTGGTGGTCTCTAGAAAGCAAACTCAGGATCTGATTAGTTGAACTACATCTTTCTAGGTTAACTATTTTCTTTTTCATTATTACCCATGTGGATATATTTAGAATGCATTGAGAGAAGATTTAATTTGGGGACCAAAATTTGAGATTATATCAATAATTTAACTCGTAATCTATTTTTCACTTCACTTGAAAGTTGGATATAATATAAATCCATGGAAACTATCCGAAAATACCACCAAAATACTACAAAATATGGAAAAGAAAAACTAAAATGATATTTCATGACGTTATTTCGAATAAAAGGGATCGTATCCTACAAGAAACGCCAGCAACATTAATATTAATATGCATATGAGCAATGCCATGTATGTGGTATTATAACTCGTAATTATTTCTTAGAACTTTAACACACATCTTCACTTGTATAATTAATTAAATCCACTGTAATGTCCATTAATTGATCCATAGTCCATGTGATGATATGAAATTATGAATATTAATTTATTTATTTTTTCATATAGTTGTATTAACCTTTTCTTTTCTGGTAAAAAAAAAAACAATTGAAAGTAAAGGATAACAGAGTTAAATAAAACTTTCTTATAAAAGCATGATATAAAGAATATTGTTTTATATAATGATTTAAATATTATTTTTTAGAATTTTTCATGACAAATGAAATTTGTATTTTTTAAGTGTTAACTATTGAAACAATCTATGAAACATTAATAAAACAAATATCAAAAATCAAAAATAATAATTAAATACATGTAAAAATTTAATTTCTTAAATATTAAATATGAGCTTATCATTCTATAGAAAATATAATAAAACTTTTTATTTTTTTCATTAAAAGTAAAGTCATTTGTAATTTTCAATAATGATAATTGGTATGCATTAAAATATATAATAATATATTCAAAAAAATATTTTTAGTATTTTCTTAATAATAATATTTAGTGTGCATTAAAATATATATGATTTTATTCAAATCTTATTCTTACATAATATTTGATTGGATTTTAAACCCTTGCAAATTCTTTTCATTTTCTTAAAATTAATTTTAACGTTTTTATTAATATATATGCAACGTTTGTGTTAAAAATACTAATAAATTAACTACTATACTTAGAAAAGTTGGGGTTTGCCCTGCCACTTTCACTGTTCATCTAGATAGTAAAGGAGATAGCCCTTTTTTTCTTTTTCTTTTTCTTTTTAAATATATCTTCCATTTTTTCCTATTAAATGTTTTTTGGCTTTTTTCTCTTTCAATTTTAAAAATATTTAAATACATTTTTTTAAAGTAAATTTTGTTGTTTTTGTAAAAAAAAATGATTTATTTAATATCATAAAAGTACTTTGTATGGAAATTATAATTCCAAATACTAAATACGAGAGGATAAAAAAAAAATAGAGAACTCAAAAATTAATTGCAAAATAATCTTTCAAAACTTTAAAAATTTATTAAAATTAAATTAAGGTGATGTTTAGAAAAAACCTATAAAAATAAATACATGGCTTGAAAATTTTATTGGAACTCGTTTGTCAAACAAACCTTATTGACACAAAAATTGCAAGTATTTTTGATAAATTTCTATCAAGCCAAACATGGCCTTACACGCCTTGTAGGCTCAACTCAAACCCTACGGGTTGGGCTTCTTAACACAAAACCAAGCTTGGTTAAAATGGGCTAAAA
>Ga0307508_10007525_pt1 | contig 10126 bp, 5 predicted proteins | sample 9_EM_MG_FD_203089 | JGI IMG/M metagenome (GOLD analysis project Ga0307508, IMG submission 203089) | Populus trichocarpa ectomycorrhiza microbial communities from riparian zone in the Pacific Northwest, United States - 9_EM | ecosystem: Host-associated > Plants > Roots > Unclassified | place...
TGTAGTGCAAAGCGTCTCCTTGCTGCCTGGCGTGTATTAATAGGCGTTTGGAGCCCACGTCGTTGGGACATTCCCGCCGCTTCGCTTAAGAATTACACCAAGTTTGTTCCCCCGCCACCGAACCCCTGGTTAGATGTGAACAAACCGCCCAAGGATGCCCCCCCTCCCCCCGAAGTCAACCCGACGGAGGAGGACAAGGCCGCGAAGCGCAGGCGAAAGGTTGCATCGCGACACCTGGTACGGCACGTTCTCCGTGCCCGGATCAATGCCGCACAAAGTTTGAGCAAGTTCCTGTCTGAGATCAAACATTCTGACGGGAAAGTGCGGGCTTCGGCACATCTGGCGGCCCGTTTCGGTTCTTCTTCCACCGCGTTTTACAATGGAAATAGTACCCGAGTTTCGAATGGGGAACTGGCAAAGGCGTCCACCGCTACATGCCTGTTGCTGCCAGTCGACGGACCCACCGGAACAAGGTCTGCTAAGGAGGTGATCAGGTATCTCAAGGACCATGGAGCCCAGATCGGGAACTTGGATGATGTAGGAGAAGGCGACTGGGCTGCGGAGCACTTGAGCAGTGGAGAAGACGGTGCTGAGGTGAGTCATTTGGATATATTTGTTTTTCTCTCTGTATCTTGACGTGCCCTCGATAGGAAGAAGAGGAGGTTGAGGAGCAGGTCTCCCCAGGATCGAAGTAATGTGGACGCTGGTCTTGCCGTTGATTGCATAAGCTTATCTGGAGCGGAGTACTAGATCTGTATTATATGTGGATTGTGGCTAGCTACTTATGAGGTTTGTCGGGTGGATGGTCTGGACCTATTGCGCCCACGGCATATCTCACCAAACAAGGTGATCGCGTGCACTACACCACCAGGCCAGAATGCCATATGTGGGGTCTTCAATAAGGTGTTGTTTTCGACCCTTGCCTCCGGCCAGCCAATGCCGCCTTATTCTTATTTCATCTAAAAGCGTGAATAATGTATATATAAAGGTACTAGACAACTATATAAACTCATGGCATTGGCCGGCCCAAGGTCCGTCACGTCGTCACGTACACCACACCTCTTGCCAACATGCCTGCCGCCAGTGCCGACGCACTGACACGCCAACACGCCGACATACCAACGCGCTGACACACCAACACGCTGATACACCGACACGCTGGCATACCGACGCGCAGACACGCAGACACACCGACGCACCTACACACTGGTGCACGCACGCACGGATCTAACGACGCACTGACGCATTGACGCACCTACACATCGATGCACCGACACACCGACACCGACGCACCGACGCACCGACGCACTGACACGCCAGTGTACCCAAATCACCCATTCCCTCCATCACTAGCACCTGTAAACAAACGTTCCAGCGCATTCAGCGCACTGTCACCATTAGCTCCCCTTCTCTGGCACCACCCCAACTTTTTTTTCTCCCTCACATTCATATGAATGAACGCGCTGGCGCGACTTGATCTCAAATTTCAACATCTCCCTACCCCGTGCTCTTGTCCTCTTCCCACTCTTTTTGTAGTACAAGAGTTTATATAGTTGTCTAGTACCTTTATATATACATTATTCACGCTTTTAGATGAAATAAGAATAAGCGCCAGCGCGCGATGACAATGAGTTAGATAAGCGCTGGAGTGACGGCGAAGAGACATAAGCGCCGAAGCGCAATGAAGCCGATCAGATATGCGACGGCAAGCACAACAGTCACGAGGGGTCACGGAGGAGGCACCCCCGATTTCGCAAAATCAGAATCAAAATAACAATAACGCCGACTTGCGCGGCAGTGCCCGCCACAAAACAACATATGATTTTATTTTTTTGGATATGAAGCTCTATTCGATGTCTATTTTATGCTCTGCTTTTTCTATTTGCCTTTGGAAAGAGTCCTGGCATGAGCACTTAAAAGTTTGTGTAATTTCTTAAGAGAACGTTCATGTTCATCAAAAGTTATATTCAAAGAATGTAGGAGATCACGAGTAGGCTTTAGCTTTATCTTTTTGCTTACAGCGGCATTAATAAGAGCAATCTGGACAGGGGTTACATCACAAGAGCGGGTTCGGCACTGTGGGATGGATCTTGAGGACAAACGGATATCACGGCCATCACAAACAATATGTCGGATTAGGGCACTTTGTAAATCAGCTCTTGGGACGTTGGCCGAAGGAATGTGATGGATATTGCAATGGAACAAGAGAGACTGAAGAGAAAAGTCATGTACAGAACAAAGAACTGAGGAAAGGTCAAGCACGAAGCAAAACCATCACGGAAGAATTCAATGATATTCAGCAAGTCCAAGCTTGAACGAGAAGCCGAAACCACATCAGGCGGGACACCAAGAGCAGTCACAATTTCACGGAGAAAAGGAAAAGAGAGATCAGCGGAGAGAAGAAACTCGTACAAGCTATGAAAGTAGAGATGAGCATTATTTTCAAAATGCAAGGACAGGATGCCACACTCAGAATGGGAAGGGAATTGAGACTGTAAACAAACCCCGTGCAAAATATGTGAAAAAAAAATATTGAAGAGATGGGGGATCAATGCCATGGCAAACCATATAATCGACGCACTGCGGCATAAAGGATGTGGGGAGGCACTGCCATCCTCGGCACAAGTCGTGATCGACTGAACGAAGGATCTCGGACAGTGAACCGAAAGCTGATGTTGCCGAATGGGACGGGCCTACAGTAACAGAGAGGCAAAAATATAGTGAGACGAGGAGGAAATAAGAAAAAAAACTTACTAGGGCTGTCGGAAGCAGAGGGAGAGAAAATAGGAACAGAGCGACAGGTTGTGGAAGGCACAACAGAGCAGGATGCAGATGGGGATGGGAAGGGGTCCGAATGAGGGGAGGCACGTTTGGGAGGATGGCGCCGAATACGGACAGGAGAGCGTTTGGGGCGCGGGAGTGGAGAGGGGCACGGAAGTGTAGACGTGGGAGTAGCTTGAGAGATGGGAATAAGGTCAAGAAAAAGGGCGGAGATGGTAAAACGAGAAGCACCGTTGGAAAGGTTATGGTTGACAGCAGAAATTGAAGAGTAGGACCAGGAAGGGGCGGGTGGAGAAGGCAGAGGCACAAAAGGCGAAGGGGGGGAACGGAGTCTGCGACGCTTAGGCGACGACCAAGACGACATGGCGACGAGAAACTCGGGCGTGGAACAACATAGAATTGCACGCTCATCCATAACCATATTTGCATTGCCTAACTCTTTCTTCCGGTCAAGCTAGGTACATACTTAGATACACGCCGGGTTGCCGGGTTGTTCCTGGCGCGTACCCATTGAGGGCCAACTAATAAACAAGAGTAGACGAGAAAGAGGACCCGGGAAAAGAGACAAACACGTGATCGGCTTCGGCTTCGGCATCGGCTAAAAACTAGAGAACCTCTTAAATCAAACACACTAGTGAAATCGTGAATTTACGTTTCAAGACCCGCCACCAGGTGGCGGGAATCTTATCCTGTCCACTATCGGCAACCGTAGGCGCGGCTAAAGGCACAAAAGGCGACGCGACGCGTAGGCCTCACTCACGTGAGTCGGACCGTGGGAACGCGTGCCACGGTGCGCCGGGACGAAAGGGAAGAAGTCCGAGTCAACGATCAGCGCTTGCTACCGTTACAAGGCATCGATACCCTTGAGATTCTCGGAAAACTGAACACCCTGATATCGCCACATCGCACAGTGCGCACACCGACTACACCCCAGGCACGCCACTGGCAGGCACGAGGCCTGCGGTGATTCTACGGGAACGAACTCAGTCAGTCGCTCTCCTCGTCCTGCAATCGCCGCGGTCATCTCGCAACGAGTCGTCAACAGCCCTTATACGCTTATATTCCAGTACATTACTTCTCTATCCTGTCATGGCTACGCAAATAGGAACCTGGAAGAGTATCATTACCCTCACGCTCTTTCTCTCCACCAGTCAGTCGTTAATCCCTACAGATTATAACAAATTTCTTGTTGCTTACTCCTCACTGGCTCTCGTAGACCTCATTGTTGTGTTTCCGTTTTCTATTCCCATTTACGTGCCTTTCCCAATTTTAACCTATATCAGGGCAAAGCTGGTTAAAATCAGAATACTCTCTTCTCGATTTGAGAGTTACTATGACGAATTTGGCCAGGCAAGGCGCCCCTTACTCCGGTTACCCATTAACTTAGTTACGATGCCTCTGCTCTCGGTTCTGTTGCTGTTGTGTCTAAGTGCGATTGGGCGCTCCGACGTTCATGACGGCATCATTGCCGCTCATAAGTGAGGATCGACCAGCACCATCAGATAGCTCGCTAACCGTCGCCACATATCCTTTACAGCATTGTTCCGATAGATATTATGGCGACGTTTTTTACATTCGTAGGTTAGATTTAAGATGGTGCAAGGAATATGCTCACGTCACTCCTTAGGCCTACCTCGGTGGCTCGCTGGATTCCACAGGTGTCATTAGGTTCTTGGCCTTCTGGATACTGCAGAAACGTGGCGAAGTCGGACATCGACTTTATTTCGAGCTTTTTTGCTTACTCTTCGGCTTGGGGGCCTTCATCGGAAATGTCAGTGTATCAAACTACCTGCCACCCACATGTGCCAACAAAGGTCAATCTCTTGATAGGAACTCAGTACTCTGTGCGGGACTAGGCTGGTAGTTTACTTGACCCTCGTAACCGCCAATATCAAGCACCCACGTGCGTGGATATATGCTCAATTTGCTGCTGCGAATATCTGTACGGCTGTTTGTTCGGGACCCCTAGCTTTTTAGCTCATCAATTGCAACATAGCATCTGCCATTTTTGTGTCCTCAAACCCCACCAACCTCGTGTTATCCAGTACATTTCAGATCCCATTCGCCAGATACACCTTGAACATGGTTGTTCCAGTTATTGTCAGCGCTGCTGTACTGTTTCCGTTCTTGCTGTACATTATCTTTCCATCTACCGATCTCGTCCCTTACAGTATCGATCTGCATGCACTAGAGGAAGGACCTCGAGCACCACATACGAGTGCTCAGGGGGCGGCTCTGTCGAGGAAAGAGGAACTGCGTCTGGGGCGGTATCAGAAGGTAGAACGGCGGCGACGCGAGATTATGGATCCATTCCTTGATCGAAAGGGAGCCTTCTTTGGCGGGGTTCTGCTTATGTTCTGTCTCACGACGCTGCTTGCTACGAATGCCGCAGGATTGCATCCCGGATTATGGACTATGGTGCTCCCTGCTGGCGCGCTTATGTTCGTTCGCGACATTATTTTCGACTGGGGGAACCGAGAAAGGACGAGAAATATCGCTAGGAGAAAGCGCATTGAGAAGACCGAGGGGGAATACCGCCGATTGCTGGGACGAGAACCGGAGACCGAGATGGAGCGTGCTGCAGTTGCCGCTGCTGGCTTTGACGATGGCGGAGCGTCAACACGGGCACCAGCGGTAATGACAACCACTGGTGCCAACAAGGAGACGCAGCGTGGTGTTGTGCCTAGTTCCAATGCCATTGGAGAGATTTCCCACCAACGTTACGCGGGTCCTTTCCAGGAGACGAAGGAAGAGTTGGCTCAAACGCTCGCACCGCAGCCATCTACCTACACTCGAGGTTTTGAGGCGAGCTTAGGGCTAAGCATAAATGGACACTATTCGTTCCTCTCCCGGCATCTTCCCCTCCCTGACTCTGATACTCAGACACAGATAAAGGGCATAATTGCAACAGCGTGCACATCATCGGCGGGCATTCAACAAATGTTCACGCCAAAGCTTGAGCTGCGTAAGCGTTCTGCGGCTATCACTAACACTCTCGAGGACAACGCAGTTCACCCTTCAGCACTCGTGACACCACCGAGACCGACAGGAATGACCAGAGCGGACCCCAACAGGTTTGCGGATGCTGGCCGGGGGGATGCGCTTGGGCTCAATGCAGAAGAAGATGAGCAGGCGGTGGTTCAGGCGATCGCAGAAACCCTTGACCCGGACTCCCATCCGTTGGACCGAGAGTTGCCCTATGATTCGTTTCTAATACCAGATGATGTACCTCCACAACACTTAATGCTGCCATCCACCACTGCCCGAGACCTAGAGGTGGGCCCGATGTTGACTGCAAGCGGAAGCACTGCTCTCACCTCGCAACGCCGTCCCCGTCCGCACGGTCAACCTCGGAGACAGATGACGGATAGACTTGCGACAATACACTCGTCAACAGGCATGCTCGCTTCAATTCCTGAGCAGCTCGAACGACTTCCATCTATACACGGTATCTCCGTGCACAGCTCCACAGAATTCAAGGAGCCTGACAACGGTGAGCACCCAAGTGGTCATGCGGACCCCGTGAATGGGCCACCTTCCAAGAAGCCAAAGCGGCGCAGTCTCTACGGTGCGTGGCGAAAGGTAAAGCGATCCGCAAAGGAGACTTTCCCCACTGTATGTGCTGTGGTCGAACAACTGCCGCTTGCACTGTTGCCTTTCGCCCTTTCGATGTTCATCCTTGTCCAAGGGCTGGTGACCAATGGCTGGGTCGAAGTGTTTGCAAATGGCTGGAATGCCTGGGTCACGAAAACGGGGACCGTTGGCGCCGTTGGCAGCATGGGGCTTGTCTCCGTCTTACTCTGCAATGTAAGCATGTGCGCAATCTTCTGTATTGGACTCACATGGTTTCATTTAGTTTGGCGGGACGAATATCGGTGCCACGATTCTTCTGTCACGAGTTCTTGAAGCTTGGTTCCGCAATGAGGCCGTATCGGAGAGAATGCGGGATGCATCGGTGTGTCATCGGACTGAACTATTCCAAGTAAACAGCTCATACAAGGTGTCGGTTGAAGATCTATGCTCTTGCTCTCGGCGTGAATTATGGTGCATTCTCTGTTGTTTGCAATGCCCCACTTGTTGGACTACTCTGGGAAGATATTCTGTTGCAAAATCATATCCACGTGCGAAGGCTGGATTTCGCCCGCGTTAACTTGCCGATCATTGCTATTGCAATGTCTGTTAGTTGCGGGGTCCTCACCGCCCAGGTGTTCATTTTCAAAGATAGCACTCCGACGGCGAAATCTGAGGCATAGCAGTAATTGATCTGACCCACACCCCCCCCGTTAGTGCTTCGTCAGAAATGAATTTGCTTTATAAACACATTGCTAACGATCATACTCAGGTGCTAGTGACAAGCGTTAAACGGGGTCATAATGTTTAAAATGAGATATACCGCAGATCTGATCCTCCTCTTTGTACATCGCTTTTGTGTTATAAAATTGTTGATGCTCAAATTTTTTTTCCAATATATTCATAACAAACCTTAGTACTTATGCATCCATATATGGTGTAGTAGCATATCCATAATCCATTTGAGGACAAGTAAAGTTAAGGGCAGTGCTCCTGGCAAGACTGATTAACCTGGTGCACCATCTCCCACCAACTCGGCACAATCCTTCAGGAGTGTAACTACAAGTAAACTATGGCACTACTGTACTCTTCCGATCATAGGTTCTCGTTACGCGTCACACGCCCTTGGGAACGGAACTTATTTCAAACCGTCGCCACATGTCACAACGGTGGGATTGGGCGCTTAAACAGTACAGGAATTCCAAAAAAAATTAAGAAATTTGCAAAAATATGACTGAAGAACACCAGAAAATGTGTGTATATCAAAATAATTAACTCCTGTTGAAATTTCAACTTTATGATATTCTGGGGGACCGCCGGGCTGATTCGGTACTTTGGGACCACCAAAAATTCATCCTGTCCATGCAGTCCGTGCATTGTCCCGGTCACGCATTCCGGTGATACAGTATTACCTCCTGAAGCATTTCTGTATGCACGCGATACTGCCAATTGTGAATCGAGAGTCGCCCGGTAAAGGGCCTTATTTATCAACATTCTCGGGGATTTTTGCGCAGCGTGAGTGGCTCAACAAAGGGGGAAAATTGTACTTTGTGTCTGAAAACACTTGCATACAAATTCAGGACTGCATTGGGAGAGAATCATATTCCGGCAGGCCAGATTTGGCACAACCTGGACTCAGTTTGTCAAATGTCACAACAGCTCAGAATTTCGGAACTAACTAATGATTTGGCCCAGAACCTTGTCACATGTCACATGGGGAGAACCTATGGTCGGAAGAGTACAGTATGTGGGCAAACAATTAGAGGATGGTAAGTCCATCTAAGCGGATAAAGGCAATCATGCCCTCTTCCCCACCAACACAAATAATATTCCCGTGTCGAGCTACTGGAACAGTTGGCTTGAAGTAGTCAGGGAACCAACAGATGCGAATAGGAGTGCCTCCTTGCATGATGCAGAGACTGTTCTGGTCCAGGTCAATAGGGTATGAAGGCGAGGCAACAAAGGGGGCGGGGGCGGGGGGATGGGGGTTATGGTCATGGCGGTCAAATTTGCAATCGGTTTCCGGACCTATGAAACTCGCAAATTTTACACTTTCGACTGACCGATCCCGATATCTCAGGATCAGCACTTCACCATTAACTGAAAATATGATTTCTTTGAGGTCCATGCGCACCCAACCCGAACCGGAACCGCCGACTGGTCTGCACCGAATGCACTTTCCACTAGTGGTATCCCATATGCTCACCGTGTTATCATTGGATGCGGAGGCCAAGTAACGGGCATCCGGTGAAAATGCAATTGACAAGACTGAATCTTGGTATCCATATGACATTTGAGCTTCTGCTCCCTTCACAACATCCCAGAGGCACACAGTATGATCGTCGGAGGCGGAGGCCAAATGGACACCATCCGGCGAGAAGGCGATGGACCTCACCCATTGCTTGTGTCCCCGGAGTTTTTGGAAAAGTGCTGAGGTTCTCGCATCCCAGACACACACTGTGTGATCAGAAGATGCCGAGGCCAAATGACGGCCATCTGGTGAAAAAGCTACAGACGAGACCACGCGCTTATGTCCCCTCAGCACTTGGAGAGCCATTCCTGTCTCTACATCCCAAACTCGTACAGTGCAATCGTAAGAGGCGGAGGCTAGGCGACGCCCGCATGCTGAGAACGTAATGGATTTAACCCAGTGAGCATGCCCCTTCAGTTGTTGAAGAGAATTTCCGGTCGCGACATCCCAGATACGCACGGTGCGATCACTTGAGGCGGAAGCGAGACGGTGGCCGTCCGGTGAAAATACGACGAACCAGACCGGATGAGTATGACCGTTCAGTTGTCGAAGAACCGCACCATTCCCGACTCTCCAGAGACGCACAGTATGGTCATCGGATGAGGAAGCGAGACGAAAACCGTCGGAGGAGAATGCGACGGACCTCACACGATCGGTGTGCCCATTCAGAGCTAAAACGAGCTTCGTTGTTTCTGTACTCCAAATATATGCGGTGTGATCAGAAGAGGCGGAAGCAATATGCCGGCCGTCCGGTGAAAAGGCGACTCCGTTGACCAAGCCAGTCTGTCCTTTCCATTCTCGAACGCATTGTCCAGTCGCTACAGCCCATATTTGCACAGTGATACGATCTGAGGTGGCCATGTGACGACGATCCGGCGAGAAAGTAACGAAAAAAGCATGGGCAGATATCCTAGCGGGTGGTGATGGCCATGCTCGGCTGCTGTCCATGTCAAATGCAACGATCTGGAATCGAACCGCTGTATCCCGTGTACCGTCCGACGGAATGAATGGATGGCCACTGCCAAGTATTGATAAGGAGGACACATTCAGAGTGTTCTTTGATTGCGAGGCCCAACAATACAGAGCATAGACCATGTGTTTTATGTCAGCACGCTGCTTTTTTAGGTCCTTGAACAGAATGAGATGAAGCTTTTGTTTTGCGTTGCAATTCATTGACTTACTAGCCACAGGTATAGTTCTTTCAGTCCTTGTAATGCATGCTCCATCTGCCCCATGATTCCCATTGCTGCAATCCAGTGACGCAGTGCGGGTATGGTGCGATACAGTGCCACCATGATCAATGCATGCTGTAATCTGGATGTATCCCGGATGATTGACAATCATGAAATGTGATATATCATAACCTGAGGTAATTACAATACATCTGATGATACATTGATACATCGGCACACGATACATCAGCACATGATACATCCACGGACGATACATCGGCACACGATACATCCATACATGATACATCCACGGACGATACATCCATACATGATACATCCGCACACGATGATA
>Ga0307508_10007526_pt1 | contig 10126 bp, 18 predicted proteins | sample 9_EM_MG_FD_203089 | JGI IMG/M metagenome (GOLD analysis project Ga0307508, IMG submission 203089) | Populus trichocarpa ectomycorrhiza microbial communities from riparian zone in the Pacific Northwest, United States - 9_EM | ecosystem: Host-associated > Plants > Roots > Unclassified | place...
ATAATGTCGCAGCACGCCGACGAGAATCTTGGAATCAAAAAAAATGTGGTCAATGAACGGCACTTGTGGGTGTAAGCCTACCATGACGAGAGTGATTGGGAACAGGACCCAATCGCGTATCTGAGGGTCGAGATATAAAGAGACCCTGCCAATCGATCATGTTAACGTGAAAATAACGCGTCATGACAGTCGTAGCAATACGGACGGTGTACTCGACGACATGACTGTTTGACCAACTGTGAGACCTGTGTCAACTGCCTCTTTTGGTGACGCTACTACAATAGCCGCAGCACACGCTCTCGGCCTGCCATCCACATCCATCATGGACAACTCCCCAACCGCACTCTTTGATACATACGAGCAAGACTTTCGCCAAATACTTGACAGTGTACGGTTAAAGCTCGGCGGAGATGGCAAAGATGAACGTGGAGGTAGGGATAGTACATACACTCCTCGCCGAGACTCACCCATATACATCTAAACAGAACAGAGGAGAGCGGCTCTCAGACGAGTAGAGATGGAGCTAGACGAGGCGGACGAAATGGCATGCATTGCACTCTTTATGTCCCTCGCTGTCTAACGCATGTTCCAGATCTCGCAAATGGAGATCGAAATCCAGGGAATACCCCAGTCTCTCAGGCCTCAGTATCAGACTCGCCTCAGAACTGCAAAAGCGGATCTGACCAGGTTCAAAAAGACATCCAAGGACATGCACACACAATTTTCCCGAGCGGACTTGCTCGCGTCACCTGGGAGAACTGGTACACCAACCTCGGATGAACCATATGGTTCGACGAGCGACAGAACAAGGTTGTTGGCCGGTACTGCAACGTTGGAAGATGGAACGAGACGACTGCAAGAATCTCAGCGAATTGCCCTTGAAACCGAGGACCAGGGTGCTGAAATTCTAGTGAACCTCCGTACTCAGCGAGAGCAAATCGAGAACGCCAGAGATACCGTGGGTGATGATTCGCATAATTCTGGGTGCGCCACTCATTATCCCCCAGCTACGGACTGCAGACACGGCCATAGACCGCGCGTCGGGGACGTTGAAGAAAATGATCAGGCGGTAAATTTAGTCTCGTCAGCTAGCCTCGGTAGACTGCCATTCTGACTAGTTTGGCCCAGGATGTATCAGCAGCGTGTAGTGACTGCCGCCATCATCGTCTTTCTCGTCCTTCTTATTGCAATCATCATTTGGGAAAAACTTTTCCGCTAGAACACTGATGATTATTTATTATATGCGCGTTGTCCATTACAGCTCCAGGGACGATATATTTATCATCTTTACATACCAGTTGTTTCTACCGCCCCCGGTACCGTTCAGGAAGGGTCTTCATATGGTGTATATGAAAAACAGATCCCTTTTTACTTTCGAGAGCCGCTGTTACTGTGGTTCGAATAATCACCTACTGTTTATCATTCAAATCCGCAAAAGTGTGCCATTCAGCCTCTTGCTGAGCATCTCGTCCGCCCACCCTTTGGGCATTTTCCTATTTGACCCGATGTCAGTGTGACGCCACGGGTAGGCTATACTTAGTACCCCCATCTGTATCATTAATAGGATCATAACTGCCATTTTCCCTGGAATGTACGCAGGTGCATCTGATGGTTGGTTCCAGTGACATTGTTAACAGGAAAAAAGGTCAGTGTCAGAGCATTGATCGTAAGCTAGGAACTATCTCAACGACGGGGGTCATTTAAGAGAAGCACACGAGCTGACCTTCGTCGTGTGCCCATTCGTATTGCTGGCATTGTACATGTGTGCCAGGTGACATCGAGAAATCGGGAAATCAAAGAAGGGCAACCAAGCCGACCAGAATAGCGTGACCACCGAGGAGATAGTAGATTATCTGGTATCCTCGGAGTGCAGTGCCATCATAGAACGGGATGCCCTGTTGATAAACTCACCAGGCGTGAATTCAACCATGATGGCATGCTTGCTTCCAGCACTTACATACGAGATAAATCCACCAAGTACTTGCGGCGTGAATCCAAGCTGTTTCGTCTATTCAAAAAAAAAAAGGTTCGATTGGGGAGAAGAAAACGGACCATCATATAAAATACGCAGTGCATGTGGGCTTGTTCTCGGTCAGACTGTCAGAGTTAAAATAGCCTACCTGTTCATTCTTTTTGTAGAACATAGATATAGAATCAAAATAGGTGCTACACAGCTTCCACGCGTTCCTAGTGGTGGATGAGATGAGCGAATTGATAGTGGATGAGCAACTTATTCAGGATAAATCGGAGGCCAAAGAATGCACCAAAGGAGTTGGCAGTCACACAACAGATCAGGGCGATTCCCCAGATGAAGATATTGGTGCAAAAGATGAGCATCGGGCGGAAATGGCAGGTCACGAGACAGAGATATCTTGGTAGCGGGAGATATAGACAATCGGGAATTTCAAAGTGATGTGACCTGTACTTCACGCATCATGTCAAACACGCGAGGTACATTTGCCGCTGCTTGCCAAGGTAAAATGTCATGGAGACCAAGTGAAGGCCATCGAGTCTCAATTGAAAATCACGGACTTTCATTCACATCACCTGCCCGGCAATAAGGAATCCCATAGTCCGAGATATTTCAACCGCCGACGTTAGCTGGATACGGCCGAGCACGAACCTCGCATAGTCGGGGGCGTCTGATCACTAATTCAGGGTTTTAGAAGGTTGAGCTGAGAATGGCCAAGAGGCTTACAGGAACTGGGCCAAGTAGATAAGCGTTGTGAGTGTTGGTGTGAAGGGATTACTTGAACTGTTCTCAGTATGGCGTAACGACTCGCCCGCCAGTTTTCCCTTTGGCTTGCAGTTGTATTCATCGCTGAGCGCTGAAGCCCGAATACCGTTGTTCCTGTGTGCCCACTGCCCACAAGTCGTCCCCATCATCAAACGAATTGATTACTACGTAGGCAGCTGATAGTGCAACGTTCTTATCAGGACGGACGGACAGACTACTTTGCCATGCGACTTCGCATGACAGCTTCGAAGGGCCACCTGTGACCCGTATTTCCCAGATCTTCCCTGCCAGACCGGACTGTGAGATGTTTCTGTCAAATAGAACATTGACACATACCGGATCGATCTTCGTTCATGGCAAAGCTCGAACCTTAGTGTCTATGGCTCGGCACGTAGAATACCTCCTAGATCCTTCAGTGACCATCGGCAGACAACCGTGACTCTAGCATGCTCTTATCGGTCTGAGGGACGTAGCACGGTGTTATGAGGGGGGGGCTCCTGCACACCTCGACTCCTTCCGACAGTGATGAGGCGTCGGCAATGGCAACGTGCTGATGGGCCAGGCTCGTCAGTCTGATGACCTGTCTGTATGATTGCGAGACCGTTTGCCTCTCACTGCCGCGTCTCGGAACCAAATGTTGGACAACAATCCCTTCTATGAGAAAGACGGAAAACTACTAACCGGATCGTTAAACTTATGGGACGGTGAAAACTTACAAATTGATCTCTCCAAAACGGATGTCAAATCGAGTAAATAAAACACTGCGGGAGGAAAGGAACAAAGTCACAACAATTTACCTCTAGACGCTAGCGGGCTACATAGCTTGTCCATACTGATGTGAACTCTGTTCCCCATGCCTCTGGTACTGACGGTATGGATCCCCGTAAGATGCGTAGTCATAGCCATACGCTTGTGGCGCGTGGCGGCTCGGATAGTCCTGCAGATCACGAGCAACCCCCGCCACACTGTCGCTTGGTGGTCGTATTGCAGGGGTCGCCCTGCCTTGATACACATCATGGACGTCTGCGACGTAGTTCTCTGGCATCCCTGTATGGCCGTATGCCCCCGTATGCTGGTAAGAGATAGGAGCCGCAGTGGCAGGGAGATTGACCTGACTGCTATAGTCATCCTCATAACCGTAGTGTTGGGACGGCTGTTCATCGAAGGTGGCTGTGGAAGGGTTGTACTGTCCATATGCGCTTGATGTCTGGTGAGAATACCCCCCATTGTACGCTGGCATGGGTGGGTACTCAGAGTACTCAACTCCTACGGGATTTGTATGATAACTTGGTGCTATGCTCTTGTTATCAGAAGCATAGTGATAGTCCTGGGCGTAAGGATTTGGGGATGGTCCCCGCTTGATCACGGGCGTCGTGTCGTCGTCGTCGTCGTCGACAGAGAGATTTGGAAGCGTTGGTTGTGGTAAGGGCTTGGCTATCATCTCACCCTTCTTGTTCTTGAGGTGAGAAAAGTCGCCCATAGCCTCCTTCTTAGCAAGCGCGGCGGCCTTGGCTAACCGTTCCCTATTGCGGCGTTTGATAACCTCGGCAATGCGCTGAAGACTACTCAGTTACAAGCAAAATGAATAGTCAAGGACTCACTTTGTCAACTTTGTGGCAGACATATTCCTGAAAGGAAGTCAACCCGTATCTGTCAGGTTCGGGTGGCGAGGGAAACTTACCTTCAAGTTTCCTTGAATGTAGCAAAGGAGGGGAATGTAGCAGATACCAGCAATGATCAGCAGGATAAGCGAGCCGGCAAAGATGACAAAGGTGAAAAACGTTGTAACGGTCAGGGCAGACGTCGAGAGACTGTTTCCGGCGAAGTACTTTGATACGTCGTACCATGGACCATTGTCTTTCTTGGCTAGGTAAATGCTGTAAAGAGTCAGGGCGTTGATTGTCTGTCGAGGTCCATCAGACAGAAGCAGCCGCTTCCAACCTATATGAAGGCGTCAGAGGTCATAGGATAACAAAGATCCGAACGACTTGCTCTTGAATGTAAAGAAGATAAAGAAAGCAAAATCGTCCTTCTTCTTAGTGGAATTACTGATGTGGTCGAAGAAGCAGAAGTGGTCATATGAGCCTGCAACCAAATACACTGAATGACCGATAGTGTCTGCGAATGATGGACATACGGAGGGAATAGTAGTGGTTTGCCATCACGTTCGTGAAAGCGTATGAAATATCCCGACTGGCTATTATCTTTTTTGATTTGCGAGCTTCATATGCCAACTACAGAGATGAGAACACAGGAGGAACGATCGAATGCACATACTTACCAAAAGGAAACCAAAGATGATACACCCTACGAACAACCACTTTCCGATATCAAAAGGGATATAGAAGCAACCCTCTTGATTTTGACAGTCATTGAAGATTTGATTTGACCATGTCGAGGTGGTCAACATCGTGGTTGCAGAAAAGATGTCCGAGATGTACACGAGAAATGATTTGAGAATGATGATGTAGAGCCACAAGTACCTAGGTGTGTGCGGGGTCAGAATTGATTTGTACTACGGCATCTGGTGGTGTGGTGAACCTACTTTAACCGCATGAAGAATCCATTATCCGTGAATTCTCGTGTGTCGATGAAGTCGAACTGCAAGGATAATATTCACTTATGAGCCTGGAAGGGGCCGTTCGCCATGCCACACCTTGTGGTCGGGAACGACTTCTCGTTTCCATGCAGGGCCTGAGCACATCTTACGGAGATGGTATAGTTGATCAAGGAGCGATTAGGACAGCGAGCGGGTTGTCGGGGATGGTGAGCAAGGATCGTTTGTGCGCGCGTGCGACACAGTCGCATACAGAACGGAACTGGGTGCGCAAGAAGGAATGAACAATAAACGAGAGAACCGACCAATCACGAAGGAATGTTGAGCACGCTGTGGAGGGGGTCGTGGGAGGACGGGAGAGAGGACGGGACAAGGCCTGGGAGGCTGAACCAGTAGCGTACAGACAGCCTCATTTACATAATCAAGTACTTCCTTCTGCAACTATGACGACCGTACAGAAAATCAAAGTATGTCGCTCATCTCCGTAGGTCCGATCCTTGTTGACGCATATCCGTCGTCGCAAGGAAATCGAGGATGAGATGGTAATATTAAGCAACATCTTCCGGCCGTAGCTTCATTCACCCCAGCCTGTAGGCCAGAAGTATGTTTGTGCATCAGTCCTTGTCCTCTCCACGTGCCAAACATATCCAATCACTTAGCCCAAAAGAACAAGGCCACGAGCTACCACCTCGGTCAGCTCAAGGCCAAACTTGCAAAACTCAGGCGGGAGTTGATATCGCCTTCCGGAGGCGGTGGCGGGGGTGGTGGCCTCGGCTTCGACGTAGCCCGGACGGGTGTGGCTTCTGTTGGCTTCGTCGGTTTCCCCTCAGTCGGGAAGGTAGGGGAAGGATTCTACTTAGATCCATCCTCATACTAATCCATTTGCAAGTCCACTCTCATGTCAAAACTCACGGGAACTCATTCAGAGGTCTCGGAGATCGACTTCACAACCCTTACCACTGTCCCCGGAACCGTGAAAGTGCACGGTGCTCCAATACAAATCTTGGATTTACGTGAGTTCTTCACGTTCTTTGGAAATCTAACCCTCAGTACCTCTTAGCCGGTATCATCGAGGGCGCGAACGACGGTCGTGGTAGAGGTCGTCAGGGCAAGTAGATTGTATGCACTTAAAATTTTTTTACTGACGGCCCAACCCCTAGTGATCGCCGGTATGAAATGAAGCACAACATACCATATAAAATTGAAGACTCGTTTCTTTGGCAGTTGCTCGGACATGCAACCTTATCTTTATCGTGCTAGACGTTCTCAAACCTCTCGGAGACAAGAAGGTCATCGAAGGCGAACTAGAAGCATTTGGTATCCGACTGAACAAAAAGCCTCCCGCGATCATAGTTCGCAAGAAAGACAAGGGCGGCATCGCAATCACAAATACTGTGCCCCTCACAAACATTGATCATGACGAAATCAAAGCCATTTGCAGCGAGTACAAGCTCAGCAACGCGGACGTCACGATACGGGAACCGGGTTGCACCTCGGATGATCTAGTGGATGTGATCGAAGGCAACAGGCAGGTTTTCACCCCCCTTCCCCTGTTCATATCAGTTCACACCGCCGACAGAGTTTATATACCCGCAGTATATGTAGGTTCATGTCATACCCGTAGACCGGATCTTTTCGTTGACCCAAATTCGTAGGTTCTCAACAAAGTAAGCCGGCGCTTCCACTCCGGAATTCGTTGAACTCCTCACGGTCTCCTAGATAGATGCCATCTCGATAGAAGAACTTGATCTTTTGTAAGTAACCTACCTTGACTTCCTCGTTCGACATAACATTCAACATCATCTTCCAGGTACAAGATTCCGAACAGCGTACCGATATCATCCAAGGAGTGGATGAACGTCGATGAGTTGATTGCAAAGATGTGGGACGCTCTGGAGCTTGTCCGTGTCTACACAAAGCCGCGAGGGCAGTCGCCAGATTATTCTGCTCCCGTCGTCCTGCGTCGGGGAAGATGCTCGATCGAGGATTTCTGCAATGCCATTCACAAGGAAATCGCGAAACAGATGAAATAGTAAGCCTCAGCTGGCGGTTTCCATACTTCATTCCACTGAACTTCACGTAGCGCTGTTGTGTGGGGATCCAGCGCAAAGCACACGCGAGGGCAGAAAGTCGGCCTGGATCACATTTTGGAAGACGAAGATGGCAAGTCAAAGTAATTCTGCTGATATTTCCTACGTTAATCGCCCCATGCAGTTGTGCACATCTCAAAGCGGTAGATTAACAGGTATAGCATGTATCTGTGAGATGTGCACTACTATTGTCTCAGGTATATGGTACCCAATCGGATGAAAGCCCACACTAGACCCAGCGCACAGTATACACTCGTCATCATCAGAGGAAGAAAATCGAGTTGAGAATTTGTACTAAAGACCAACGGAAAGGCAAGGATAAATGCAAGTAATGGACCAAAGCCCAGCAAATATGCATTTTCTAATTGCTCTAGTATGACCCGGGGTAATGTAGTTGGGAACCTGACGACGCTTGAAAAGAATTCATAAGCAATGACGTGGATTCGCTCACTCATAAACTTGTTTGTGTAATGGACGGATGATCATCACGCCCCATATAATAGAGTAGACCGCCTTGATTAAAGTTTCTGTGCCGGAGTTAAGGTCATTGGTGCCGCCCAACCGGAAAACCTCACCGTTGGGTGTAAATAGCAAAGGGAACAGAGAAAATATTCCCGGAATACTTGCTATCATGTAAGTCTTGAAATGGGCGTAGTCATCGGCTGCAAGCAGGCTACCGATCCATAAGCCTCCAGAATACTCAACTATCATCGAGATGTTACCTAAGGGGGACAAGGACAAGGAGGATGGCCTTTTCATGGACGTGCCAACCAAACATGTACGAAGTATAACCACACAACGTGAGCGCAGTCAAGAAGGACTTGTAGTTTGGTGTCTTCCACAACTTGACAAGGAAAAGCTTTGGAAGGTGTTAGCCAAAACCCCTATTCCACAAGTTGCCTACCATTTGGAAAGCGATCGTAATCACGAATGTATGAATTGGCTTGACAGTTGGGAGGATGGCAAAGGTTGTGTCACCGACCAGGCCGCGTGATGTAGAAGCCACCCCTTGCTGGTTTACTATGAAATTCGCGTCAAAACGCCTGGCCACTTCAGATGCACAAGATCAGCACTGAAAACCTAACGAAGAAAAGAAGCATACGCTGAAGAAGTACACGGTCGATCGCCGTCACCAAAGCCCATGCATTTGGAGCCCAGTAGGCGTGATTTAAGCCGCGAGTAAATGGGAAAAGACGAGAGAGAAGTTGTGGCAATTGGCCCATTAAGACGAATGGTACAAGCGAGGCTCCAAAAACCAATATCACGGTATTTGCCAGTGAGATAAACTTTGTTGGGAGAATCTCGCCGGAAGGGGACATGCAATGTGAACGCAAAAGATAGATAAAGTAAGCAGGCTGTCGGGTCATAAATGAAGTGAACAAAGCAAAGCCAGAGAGCATACCGCAAGATACACGTAGATGTGCTTGAAGTTGAGAAGCACAGCGAACAGTAGGCCACTTGCCAGCTTTCTGCCCTGTAACACGGAGCGAACCTAAGTGGGTACATCACTGCAACGGGAATGGTTCCCACCTCGCGTGCCATAAGAATCGACCAGAGCATAAGTCCAAACATGAAGCCATTGTATTGAAAGTGAATGTGGTCGATAATCAGGAAACCCGGGTGGAAAAAGAGGGAGGCGGAGAGAACACGTTGCCGCGAAGGGTCAACTGCTCCACGAATGAACCTAAATCACTACTTTCAATGTTGCATGTCACTCCAATGTTCTGCAAGTCACCGACCTAAGTAACACTGCTCCGAGGACAATCTCAGTCAATATCACGGTGCTTCGCTGGTATGCGACAACAGACCACGCGTCGTAGTTCAGGTTATCAAGGTTTACTATCTGGGGATCAATGAATGACGCAGGGATTGACAAGAGCTTTTCAAAATAAGCAAAGAATGGAGGGTAATCGAGCGCTGTAGACCATGAATCAATGCTTTCGTGAACACAAGTCAAAAATGCGTCTCACTCCATTGTGATGTGGTCTACCGAACTGGTCAATTTGGAGCGATAACTAGTGCGTGGTGGCGTACATCATAGTACCATTGGGAAATGGGGAGCGAGTGGGTAATTGCAAGCCAGTTGCGGTGCACCTCGAAATCTGTGGAACGACTGCGCTGAACTTCAGAGTGAGGTCCATATACATGCGCGAACCAAGCTCACTAGGAGGGGAAAAGAAGTAGTTTGACAGCAGTTGAGAACAGTAACATGTCAATTTCAGAGCGTGTTACAAGTTGGAAGCCATTCAACCAGCGAGTCAGGTGGTGCCAAAGGGGTGCCTTTGGTTGTTCCAGCGTTTTGCCTTCTTGTATTGTTGGTCGCTGCGCATACCTTGGCGAGGAGGGTAACGAATTGGACATAAGCTGCGTGGTAGTGGCAAAAGACGTGTGCAAGACCACGCCGGGAATCTGTCAACCAGTCCAAAACCAATCAAACTACGCTCAACCTAATAGTGAACCCAAATTGAACCACAACCAAGTCAAACTACTTTCAGTTCAGCAACCATTTTCAATCCCTCTTGAACTACAACCTCAGGAAACTCATACTAAATCTGATGTCCAGCGCCGGGTACGTGGACAGGTTAAACGTGGGGAGACGGTCAGTGGAGGCCATCAATAAACAAGTCTGCTGAATCGCAGGATCGGAAATCAAGACGGCCACTTTCGTTTGGTGATGTCTCCAAGTAATGAAGAAAAATTCCATAGTTGATTTCGCTGTAGCAACTTCGAGAACACGGACAA
>Ga0307508_10007527_pt1 | contig 10124 bp, 8 predicted proteins | sample 9_EM_MG_FD_203089 | JGI IMG/M metagenome (GOLD analysis project Ga0307508, IMG submission 203089) | Populus trichocarpa ectomycorrhiza microbial communities from riparian zone in the Pacific Northwest, United States - 9_EM | ecosystem: Host-associated > Plants > Roots > Unclassified | place...
CAGACAAGGCATGGCGCACCGCAACGCATTTGTGCAGCACGATCAGCCCGTGCGACTTGAAATCGTCGATATGTTCCTGCGGGTTGTTCCCCGCCGTCTCGGCGATCTTCACTCCGCTCTCGATGATCGCACGGCGATACTCGGCATAAGGTGGGGGAGTTACCGAGGGCAGGAAGGTCAGGTTCACGCCGAACGGCTTGTCGGTCATCGTGCGGCAGCGGTCGATTTCGGCGCGCAAAGCATCGGGCGTTGGCTGGGTTAACCCCGTCAGGATGCCAAGGCCCCCGGCGTTCGACACCGCACTGGCCAGTTCGGCCCGGCCAACCCACATCATTCCACCTTGGACGACGGGATGCTCGATCCCCAGCATTTCAGTGATGCGAGTGCGAATTGCCACGGTCAGTTTCCTTGCTGGCCAAAGCGGGGCGCGCGCTTTCCAAGGATCGCGCGCAGCCCTTCGGCATAATCTTCGGTCAGGGCGCAGCGCGCGAGGCTTTCGGCCTCGGCGGCAATCTGAGTATCGATTTCGCGGGCCAGAGCGCCCTGGAGCAGGCGCTTGGTTTCCTGCTGGGCCACCGGCGCGCCATCGGCCAGCTTGCGGGCCAGCGCCATGGCGCGGTCTTCCAGTTCATTATCGGGAACGACCCAATTGACCAACCCCATACTCAAAAGTTCGTCCGCAGCGATCATCTCTCCCAGCAGCGCAACCTGAGCCGCGCGCTTCATGCCCACTTGGCGCGGCAGAAGCCATGTCCCAGCTCCGTCCGGACTGATTCCCAGAGTGACATGAGTGAGACCGACCTTGATGTTATCTGAAACCATCGCCAGATCGCCGGCGAAAACCACGCTGGAACCCACGCCCACGGCGTATCCGCGTGCAGCGACAATCACCGGCTGCGGCAGGCTTTTGATGAGCTCACTGAGCTTGCCTGCTCCGGTCGCTCGCATCCTCATGTCGTCAGAGCGATCCTGAGGTGTCATTTCAAGTCCGCGTGCGAAGATCTTGATATCGCCGCCTGCAATGAAACTCTTGCCCGCAGCCTGGATGAGTACGACGCGCACGTCATCGCGGCTGCGCAGGCTCTCGAGGAAGGCCATCAGGTCGAGCCGCAACTCCAGCGCCAGCGCATTGCGCGCCTCTGGCCGGTTGAGCGTGGCGCAGGCCACGCCGTCCTTGACGGAGGTGAGCAGCCAGGGCTCTCCCGCTTCGTTCAAATGCTCGGTCATTTTGCGGATTCCTTGACGTCAGACCGCTGCGGCGAATTCCTTGAGCATGGCCTTGGCGATCACCACCTGTAGGATCTGCGTGGTGCCTTCGTAGATGCGGTAGACCCGGACATCGCGATAGAAGCGTTCGGCTTCGTATTCGGCCATGTAGCCGGAGCCACCGTATATCTGGACGCAGCGATCGGCGATCCTGGTGGCCATCTCGCTGGCGAAGACTTTGACGCAAGCAGCGGTGGTCGCGACGCTCTGGCCATTGGCATAAGCCTTGGCACTGTCACGCAGCATGCATTCCGCCGCGTAGAGTTCGATCTTCGAATCCGCGAGCATCGCCTGGATCAGCTGGAAGCCGCTGATCGGCGTGCCGAACGCCTTGCGCTCGGTAGCATATTTGAGCGCCGAGGCGAGGATGCGCCGACTGTAGCCGATCGCGGTGGCGGCGACACTGAGCCGACCGCCGTCGAGCGCCTTCATTGCTGTCTTGAAGCCATTGCCTTCCGCGCCGCCGAGCAGCGCCGATGCCGGAACCCGCACGTCTTCGAGGATGACGTCGCCGGTGATCGCGCCTTGCTGGCCCATCTTCTTGTCGTGCTTGCCGGTCGACAGGCCGGGGGTGTTGGCGGGAATCAGAAAGCCGCTGACATGCTTGTTGCTCGGCAGATTTTCCGCCGAAGTGCGCGCCATGACCAGGAAGAACTCGGCCTTCGGGCCATTGGTGATGTAGCGTTTGGTGCCATTGAGGACGTAGTGATCGCCGTCCTTGATGGCGCGTGTCTTCATCGCCGCGCTGTCCGAGCCGCTGTCGGGCTCGGTAAGGCAGAAACTGGAAATCGCGCCGCCGAGCAGCTTGGGGAAGTATTCCTGCTTCTGCTCCTCGGTGGCATCGAGCTTCAGTGCGGTGGTGATGATACCGGTGCTGATCGCCATTGCCGAACGGAACGCGGGCGCTGCCCAGGCGAGTTCAAGGATAACCTCGAGATACTGGTCCGCCGAAAGCCCGGGTCCGCCGTATTCGGCGGGAACGGCAATGCCGAACAGCCCCATCTCGCGCATTTCGGAAAGGATGTCGTCCGGGACGAAATCCTCTTCGAACGCGCGCGGCTCAGCCGGAACCAGCCGCTCGCGCACGAATCGCTTCAAGGTATCGAGGAAGGCTTCAAAGGTTTCGGGATCAAGTCCGGTATCAGACATCTGCAAGTCCTACGATGGCAATGGCGCTCACATTCTGGCTCGGCATGCCGCCAAGGTTGTGACTGAGTGCAAGGCTTGGTGGCGTCTTGCGCTGACGATCGCCGGCGCGGCCAAGCAGTTGAAGATAGTTTTCATAAATCATGCGCAGGCCCGAGGCGCCGATCGGGTGGCCAAAGCACTTGAGCCCGCCATCGATCTGGCAGGGAATGCGCCCATCGGCGTCGAAATCGCCGTTGAGAACGTCCTTCCAGGCCTGCCCCTCGTCGGAAAGGAACAGGTCTTCCATCGTCACCAGCTCGGTGATCGAGAAGCAGTCATGCACTTCGGTCAGGCTCAGCTGATCGCGCGGACTGGTGATCCCGGCTTCGTCATAAGCCCGCTTTGCGGCGATCCTTGTGGGATGGAAGTATGAACCATTCCAGCCACCTGCGTGCTGTAGTTCCCACCCATTCGAGGCGGCGATCTGGAGCGCCTTTACCGTGACCAGATCGGTCTTGCCCAGCGCGCGGGCAATCTCGGGCGTGGTAACGATAGCTACGGCCGCACCGTCCGAAACACCGCAGCAATCGTAGAGTCCCAACGGTTCGGCGATCATCGGCGCGTTGAGCACGGTTTCCATGTCCACGACCTTGCGCAAATGGGCCTTGGGGTTCTTCGCACCGTTGGCATGGCTCTTGACCGAGACATGCGCGATGGCGCGCTTCAGGTCCTCCTTGGAGACATTGTGCGCAGCGCGATAGGCCGACGCGACCTGGGCAAAGTTGCCCGGTGCCGACCCGGTCACGCCCAGCATGTCGAAGGTGGTCCCACGCGAGCGCACCGGCAGCCCGCCGTAGCCGGTGTCCTTGAGCTTTTCGACCCCGACCGCCAGCGCGATGTCCGCCGCCCCGCTGGCCACGGCATAGACCGCGCCGCGGAAGCTCTCGGTGCCGCTGGCGCAGTAGTTTTCCACTTTGGTCACGCCGATGTTGGGCAAGCGTAGCGCGATCGACAGCGGCAAGCCGGAAGGCCCGATGTTCATCGCATCGAAGCCCACCCCCATCCACGCGGCGTCGATCTGGCTGACGTCGATGCCGGCGTCGGCCATCGCCTCGTCGAATGCTTCGACCATCAGGTTGTCAGCATCCATGTCCCAGCGCTCGCCAAAACGGCTGCAGCCCATCCCGAGGATTGCGACCTTGTCCTTGATGCCTCTTGCCATCTCAATCACTCCTCGACGCGGGTCAGCGAACCGGCGCAGCTTTCCAGAAATACTTCACCATGCCCCGCATCTCGTCGACGGCCTTGATGCGGAAGACCATCCGCATCTCCGATCCGACTTCGATTTCCTCGGCAACATCGGCGAACTCGACCGTCATGCGGCCCCCACCATCGAAATCGACCATGCCGTAATAGAGCGGCGGGCTTGGGCTGTAGGACAGGCTGTCAGCGGTCACTGTCATCACCCGCGCCGGAAGTTCCGCAAGGGGGTAGTCTTCTTGCGTGCCCGCAGTGCGATCGTTCGGGTTGACCGAAATGTCGCTCTTCGGGAACTGGACCGTGCCGGTCTTTGTGCAGCGCCCGCCGACCAGTCCCATCACCGCCTTGCGGTGGCGCCACAGCGAAGTCGAGGGCTGCTTCTGATCCTGTTCGGCGCGCATGCCCTTGTCGATATCGACCAGCCCGCGATGGACCAGCCAGCGCATGTAGTTTTCGTCCTTCGCGCCCCTCGCCAGCGATCCGGCCACGCCATCGCGCGGCGCAAGGCGGGTGATCGCATCGGTGGTTTCCAGCAGGATCAGGTCCGCGCCCTGGCCGAAGCCGAGCAGCAGGATCTTCTCGCCCGGTTTGGCGGACTCGAGCGCGGCGACCAGCATGACCAAGCCGTGAGCCGAGCCTGCTTCGCCCAGCCCGGCCTGAAGCGTATCGGCCACCGCCGCTTCGGCGATGCCGGCCTTCTTGGCGAGCGTCGCCGCGATGCCCTTTGCCGAAATCGGTACGAGCAGACGGTCGATGCTGGAGGGCTCGATTCCCAGCGCCGCAATTCCTTCCTTCAGCGCCCTTGCCGTCAGCGCAACATAGCCTTCTTCGCGGATCCAGCGGGCCTCGTAGAAATAGTCATAGTCCATGCCCGGTGTGCGATAGTGATCGACGAAATCGAGGGTCAGGCTGTAGGCGCCCAGGAACTTCGCGATGACATCGCCCTGGCCGATAAGCAATCCCGCCGCAGCGTCGCCGCTGGTAAGTTCGAGATCGGAAGCCGGGCAGGTCTTGCGCATCTCGGCGGCGAGGCACAGGTGCGGTGCCGTGCGTCCCGAAGCCGCCTCAAGCGCCGCGCGCAGCGCCGATACGCCGGCACGCTGGCTGCCAGTCATGTCCAACGCGGCAACACCGTCGGAAAGTGTCAGGGCTTCTTTGACGATGCCCGAATTGAGCCTGTCGACATAGGGCAGCGTGGTCGATGCGAGCGACAGCGAACCCACGCTTGCCCGGTCGATCCCGGTCAACGTGTCACGCGCCGCTTCCACCGCCATGGTGATGGAGTCCTCGTCCCAATCACCGACCGAGCGCTCGCCTTTGGCAAGGCCTTTGAGGCCGGGAGCGAACCAGGCATTGGCCGCGTAGATCGCGCTGCGTTGCAGGCGCTTGCGCGGCACATAGGCGCCGAAAGAAAGAATGCCGACATCCGTCGGTGAGGATGTTGGGGCCATCATGTATACTCCACGTAGCCGTTGTTCAGCACCACGACGTCACGTTCGACGACGCTGGACCGATAGGAGGCAATCCCAGCGCCCTCGCGCCAGATCTCGGTGCGGATCGTCTCGCCAGGGTAAACCGGACTGGCGAAGCGCACATCGAGACGCTTGAGCCGCGCCGACTGATTGTCGCACAGCGCCGCCAGAACCGCGCGGCCCGCCACCCCGAAGGTTGCCAGACCATGCAGGATAGGCCGATCGAACCCGCCAGACTTCGCCACTTCGGGATCGATGTGCAGCGGATTGTAATCGCCCGACAGCCGGTAGATCATCGCCTGATTGGCTGAGGTGGTAAGTGTCACCACTTCGTCCGCAGGGCGATCAGGCAGCGGGCGCGGCTTGGGCTGGGGTTCCGAGGAACCGCCCTGCCCGCCATCGCCGCGCAGAAAACTGCTGTTACGCACGGTGACCAGAAGATTTCCCGCCGCATCGCGGATTTCGCGCTTCTGAAAGGCGACAGTGCCCTTGTCGGCGCCCTTGTCGAAGAATGGCCCGAAGGTCGTCTCTCCCACAAGCTCGCCCTCCACCGGCAGCGGCCGGTGGAGTTCGATGCTGGTCTCGCCGTGCAGGACCTTCTTCCAGTCAGCCCCGAGGTCGAAATCCTTCCAGACGAACCCCGGATAGGCGAGAGTCGTCGCCATGGTCGGGAGCATCTGGAGGTTTTCCTCGTAGACGAAGGTAAGTTCGTCTGAGCCGACACCCAGCGCATAGAGCATCACATCACGCTTGGTGACGGTCTGGCGCGACACGATAGGCGGGCGCGCGGCCAGTGCTTCGGGATCAATCGCCATGGATCAGATCGGATCGTAAGGAAATACGTCGGACGAACGGGTGAGCGGATGCATGCTGGGACGCATTGCCGGAAGCAGATCCGAAGCGATGGTTTCCGGCGTCCAGCCTTCGCTGCGCTGCATGGAACGGATCGGACGCGGCACCGAAAACAGCAATATCTCATTCTTGCGCACGCAGAAAATCTGGCCTGTCACGTCCTTCGCGGCGTCGGTCAGCAGCGTCACAACCAGCGGCGCGATCTTATCGGCCGACGACGCTTTCATCCGCTCGACGCGCTCTTTTTCAGCCTCTGTCTCGGCCGGAACCGTTGCGGTCAAGCGGCTCCACGCGAACGGCGCAATGCAGTTCGAACGGACGCCCGCACGTTGCATGTCGAGCGCGATCGAGTTCGACAGGCCAACAACCCCCATCTTCGCTGCAGAATAGTTTGCCTGGCCAAAGTTGCCAACAAGACCTGAGGTGGAGGTGAAGTGGACATAGGCACCGCTGCCCTGGTCCTTGAAATAGCTGGCAGCCGCTTTCGAGGTGTAAAAATAGCCATTCAGATTGACGTTGACCACGTCGTTCCAGTCCTGGACGCTCATCCGGTGGAAGATGCGGTCGCGCAGGATACCCGCATTGTTAACCAGCCCGTCGATCTTGCCGAAGTTTTTCACAGCGTCCTCGATGATGCTGGCTGCGCCCTCGGGATCGGCGACACTGGCACCGTTGACCACAGCTTTGCCGCCTGCGGCGCGAATGAGTGAAACGACTTCCTCAGCCGGCCCGACATCGGCGCCTTCGCCATCAGGCGAAGCGCCCAGATCGTTCACGACAACCGAAGCGCCCTGCTTGGCGCAGAGCAGCGCGATCTCGCGCCCGATGCCACGGCCGGCCCCGGTTACAGCGACGACCTTGCCGTCCAGTCTTGCAGAATCACTCATCGCAACAGTCCTCATTCAGGCGTGGGAGGCCAGTCAGCACGAGACGCCAGCGCGGCATGAAATGCGGTCCGAGCCAATCGGACTACGCTTCGGTACGCGTGGCAAACCGTCCCGAAAGGCCGGGAAGCATTGCAGCAATGCCCTTAGGTGATCGACTTCTGCCCGCAACAGGATTCTTGCTATTCCCGCGCAAAATGGCGCGAAAATCCGCTAACGAATTTGGCATGGCCCCATGCGCAGGCAAATCTGCCGACCCCGTACGCCCCGGTCATGCCGCACTGTTTTGCTTCGCAGCAACCTCTGCCTCCGCGTGGTCTTCCGTCTCCTCTGTATTGGTTCCGTGCCGCCGCAGCAGCAGCAGCAGGAAGCCGCCCACCAGAACGCAGAAGCCGGTAGCCAGCAGGAACGGCTTGTAGGAATCGGTGAAGCGCAAGACGAGGCTCAGCGACAGGGCACCAAACATCGCGGAAATCGATATGACTGAAGACAGCAGACCAAAAACGGTGCTGAAGGTGCGAACGCCGAAATGGCGGTAGATCAGATAGGCGAGAATGTCCGACTCCGCGCCGAATGACAGGCCAATCGCCAACACACATATCGACAATCCGACAATCGATCCGCCTCCCACGGCCATGAACATCAGGCCGAATGCCGAGATCGATAGACCAAAAGTTGCCACCAGCGGCGGGGGAAACCGGTCCAGCGCAAAACCGCTGATAAAGCGTCCGACCAGCATGCCCATCGCATAGGCTGAAATCATGATCGAAGCGGACCTGCCGACAACGCCCTGTTCGGCGATCATCAGGTTCAGCTGGGTCAGGACGACTGCCTGCGGCAGGTTGCACAGCATCATGCTGATCGCCAGCACCCAGAATACGGGGTTCCGCAGCGTCTGCCTGTAATCAGCGCGCGCGGACACTTTGCGCATCGACTTCGCCTTGAGCGTTGGCATGGCCCCATCGCGCAGTTCCGCAGGCATCAACAGGAATGCGGCCAGCCCGGCAACAGCCGAAAAGACCATCAGCGCGAGGTAGCCTGCCTGCCAGCCTTGCGCGACTACCAGGTTGTTGAGCAGTGGACCGCCGACAGCCGCGACCAGCGGTGGCCCCGATACGGCAACTGCGAGCGCGAGTCCCCGCGCCTGCTTGAAATATTGCACGATGAGACGGCAGTAGATTGGCGGTGTCGTCGTGGTGAGCAGAAGGACCTGAAGGGCAAACAGACCGGCATACATGCCTATGCTGTTGACCATGCTGAAACCGAACAGCACGAAGGGCGCAGAGACGATGCCGATCAGCGCAGTGCGCCGCGCACCCACCATATCTGCCAGCCGTCCGACGAAAGGGAACGAGAAAATGGCCACAAGTCCGAGGATCTGCACCGCCGCCAGGTCCGACTTGGACCAGCCGAACTCGGCAATCAGATGGGGTCCCATGATCCCTGCGGCATAACTGGTCATCATCATCCCGCAGGACAGGCCGATCATCGCCGATGTCACTGCGCGCCATTCGGTGCGAAACTCGCCAAGATATTCCGACATTCCGCTGGTATCCCGAATGGGCCAACGAGCGACCCGCTCAAATTGGCTTTGCGTCCTCGCGTTCGATAGACTTGTTGCTGCCGCCCGGCAAAGCCCGGAAGGGCGGGTTTGAAATCAACCCTGGAAGGTCTCGCCCACCCATTCCTCACTTTTCGCCCACAACGCTCGAGCACGTTCGGGATCGACTGCATAGGACCGCACCCCGACGATGTCGCCCAGCCGCGCTTCACTGTCGTTGATCGGGGAAACACTGCAATCCTCGCAGAACCTGCCCCCGATTTCGTCACTGCCGGCAACAACTGCCGCCCAGACCGAAGTTGCCGCGCCCTGTGCAGGGGACTTGGTCAGCGATACCGAAAGGCCCTGCTGCGCCCGCCCCTTGTCGACCATGGCGACCAGACCGTCGAGTCCGCCCTCACCCAGGTGGCGGAACAGTTCGGTATCCACGCGCCCCGGATGCACACCGCAGGCGCGGATGCCGTGCGGCGAGTGGCGCCGGTCAAACTCCACCGCAAACAGCATGTTGGCGGTTTTCGACCGGGAATAGGCTTTCCACTCGTTATAGGGTTGGGCGGAAAAGTTGGGGTCTTCGAGATCGACGTCGCTGCCGCGGTGGCCTGAAGACGAGAGCATGACCAGCCGCCCGCCAGCCCGCATCAGCGGCGCGATCCGGTTGACCAGCAGGAAATGGCCGAGATGATTGGTCCCGAACTGAGTCTCGAATCCATCGACGGTCAGCCCGAAGGGGCTTGCCATGACCCCGGCATTGGCGATGACGAGATCGAAGGGCTTGCTCTGATTGACGAGCTGGTCGGCGCAGGCGCGAATGCTGGCTAATGATGCCAGATCGAGTTCGACCAGTTCAAAGGCGCCGGTATCCTTCGCCGCCTCGCGCACTGCGCCCAGCGCCGTTTCCGCCTTGGCGAGATCGCGCGCCGTGCCCACCACTTCGGCGCCGTGCGTAACGAGAGCCCGCGCAGTCGCCGCGCCGATACCGGACGAAACGCCGGTCACCAGCGCGCGCTTGCCAGTAAGGTCAAGGCCAGCAAGGACCTCGTCCGCAGTCGACGTGTTTCCCAGGCTTCCGGCCATTCTGCATCCTCTCGTAGTGTTCTTCCGCACTCGACCGTGCTTACCGGCCTGATAGGCCGCAGTGTCGCCATTGTCTGCGAAACGGGACCAATTGCCGTTAGGGCAACCACGCACCACGCCATGCCAATCCCTTAGGGGGTGGTATTTATCCAGGTTATACAATATCTTATGAAGACTCTAGGATAGGTTTGTGAGCGCCTGCGAGGGTTGATTGTCACCGAGATTCCGAGCAGGACGCCTTAATCAGGGCGGTTCGGCCGAACAGTCGGCGATAGGCGTGTCTGTTGAAAATCGTGAGAGGTCGGCTCGTTACATGAATCTCGATATCAACGATGACCAGCTGCTGATGCGCGATTCCTTTGCCCGGCTGCTGGACGATCTCAGCACGACGGAACGGGTGCGCGCGGCGCAGAACACCGGCTGCGACCGGCAATTGTGGACGGGCTTGGCAGAGCTCGGTGCCTTCTCCATGCGCGTTGCCGAGGAACACGGCGGACTGGGCCTGGGGACTTTCGACGCCGCGATCCTGATGGAAGAGGCCGGGCGCACGCTGGCGACAGGGCCTCTGGCCGAAACGCTGATGGCAGCACGCCTGATCGGCGAACTGGGTGGCAAAGACCATGCCGA
>Ga0307508_10007528_pt1 | contig 10123 bp, 6 predicted proteins | sample 9_EM_MG_FD_203089 | JGI IMG/M metagenome (GOLD analysis project Ga0307508, IMG submission 203089) | Populus trichocarpa ectomycorrhiza microbial communities from riparian zone in the Pacific Northwest, United States - 9_EM | ecosystem: Host-associated > Plants > Roots > Unclassified | place...
TGGGGCAGCATTCCGGGACTCGTCCGGTCCGCGGCCGAGCGGTACGCGGACACCGAGGCGGTGGTGGAGGGCCGTACCCGGATCTCGTACGCCGAACTCGGCGCGCGCGTCGAACGGTCGGCGGCGGCCTGCATCGCCGCGGGCGTCTCGCCGGGCGACCGGGTCGCGATCTGGGCCCCGAACACACTGGACTGGATCGTGGCGGCACTGGGCGCGGTCTCGGCCGGGGCGGTGCTCGTGCCGATCAACACCCGCTTCAAGGGCGCGGAGGCGGCGGACGTGCTGCGCCGCAGCGGGGCACGGCTGTTGTTCGTGACGGGGACGTTCCTGGGGACCTCGTATGTGGCGTCGCTGCGGCGGGCGGTCGCTCAGGGGCCGGGGCTGCCGGGACTGGACCAGGTGGTGGTGCTCTCGGACGACGCGCCCGCGGACTTCCGCACGTGGAAGGACTTCCTCGCGGGCGGGGACGGGGTGGGGTCGGCCGAGGTGCGGGCGCGGTCGGCGGCGGTGGACGGATCCCGGCCGTCGGACATCGTCTTCACCTCCGGTACGACGGGCCGTCCCAAGGGCGCGGTGATCACACACGCGCAGTCGCTCAGGGCGTACGAGATCTGGAGCGATCTCGCGGGACTGAGGCGGGGCGACCGCTATCTGATCGTCAACCCCTTCTTCCACACCTTCGGTTACAAGGCCGGCGTCCTGGCCTGTCTGATGCGCGGCGCGACGATGATTCCCCAGCCGGTGTTCAGCGTCGACACGGTCCTCGCCAACATCGCGGCGGAGCGGGTGTCGGTGCTGCCGGGCCCGCCGACCCTGCACCAGTCCCTGCTGGACCACCCCTCCCGCCAGAGCCATGACCTCTCGGCGCTGCGGCTGGTGGTGACGGGCGCGGCGGTGGTGCCCTTGCAACTGGTCGAGCGGCTGCGCGGGGAACTGGGCGTGGAGACGGTCCTGACGGCCTACGGCCTCTCGGAGGCCAGCGGCATCGCGACGATGTGCCGGCGCGGCGACGACCCCACGGTGATCGCCTCGACGTCCGGACGGGCGATACCGGGCACCCAGGTGCGGGTCGAGGCACCGCCCGGCGAGCCCGGCGAGGTTCTGGTCCGCGGCTTCAACGTCATGCAGGGCTACTACGAGGACGCGGCGGCCACGGCCGAGGCGCTGACCGCGGACGGCTGGCTGCGCACGGGGGACGTGGGCGTCCTGGACGACGCCGGGAACCTGCGGATCACCGACCGCATCAAGGACATGTTCATCGTCGGCGGCTTCAACGCGTACCCGGCAGAGATAGAGCAACTGCTCGGCCTGCACCCGGATGTGGCGGACGTGGCGGTGATCGGCGTACCGGATCCGCGGCTGGGGGAGGCCGGGAAGGCCTACGTGGTGCGGCGGGCGGGGGCGGTGCTCACGGGGGACGACCTGATGGCGTGGGCACGGCGTGAGATGGCGAACTACAAGGTGCCCAGGCAGGTGGAGTTCGTGGGGGAGCTGCCGCGGAACGCGAGTGGGAAGGTGGTGAAGAGGGAGTTGCGGGGGCGGCGGGGGTAGCGCGGCCGGGACCGGTCAGATCGGCCACATGATGACCTGGAGGCGGTACATCGTCAGTCCGCACAGCTCACGATGATCAACGGTGGCCGCACTCGTCCACCCAACGGAACCGGCCGGCACGGTCACGATCTACGAGCCTTCGGTGAGCAACTCCGCCAAGCGGTCGGCGAATTCGGTGAGCCGGTCCAGCCGTGGTCCGCTGCGGGCGATACAAAGACCGTGGCGGCGGCGGTGGACAGCCGTGCGCAGGTCATCCGCTTCCGCCCGAGGCGTCTGCCGCCTTGTGTACTGGCAGCCATACTCTGCCCGACGGCAAGGGAGGGAGGAAGCCGATGACGTACGCCATGACACCGGACGGAACCCGCATCGCCTACCAGCTCCAGGGCCGGGGGGCGCCGCTGGTCCTGTTGGCGGGCCAGGCCAACAACCACCACTGGTGGGATGCGGTTCGTGCCGACTTCCATCCCGCTCGCAGCACCCTCACGCTCGACTACCGCGGCACCGGCGACAGCGACAAGCCGGACGCCCCCTACAGCACCGAACTGTTCGCCCAGGACGTCATCGCCGTCCTCGACGAACTCGGCATCGACCGGGCCGACGTCTACGGCACGTCCATGGGCGGACGAGTGGCCCAGCAGATCGCGGTCCGCCACCCCCACCGGGTGGGCGCCCTGGTTCTCGGCTGCACCGCACCCGGCGGCCCGCACAGCGTCGAACGCGGCAACGACGTCCGCCGAGCCCTGACGCAACCTCGGCCCGGAGCCGCGCGACAGGCCTTGCTGGAGCTGATGTACACCCCTCGATGGCTCGCCTCCCATCCCGGCCCGCACCACACCCTCGGCGACCCTCGCATGCCTGCCCACGCCCGGCGCCACCACCTGGTGGCCAGCAACCGGCACGACGCCTGGGACCTCCTGCCGGACATCAGCGCCCCCACGCTGGTCGTCCACGGAAGCGACGACCTGCTCAACCCCACCGCCAACGCACCCCTGCTCGCCGACCGCATCCCCGACGCCCGACTGCACCTGGTCCCCCATGGCCGGCACGCCTACTTCGAGGAGTGCCGCACCCACGCGAGCCCCCTGGTCCTGGACTTCCTCACCACCGCGCACAGGCCGTAAGAACAGCGCAGCCGATACTGGTCGCCAACGTTGTGTGGTGCGAGCTGCCGGTCCCGTCGCCCCATACGGAGCCACGGTGATGAGGCCGGACACACCTCGGCCGCGGCGGCTCCCCTCCGCGCCGCCGCGGCCGATCCCCGTTCCCCGTGCGAGGGGACCTACGACTTCGTCGGCTTGAAGGGCTCCGACGTGGCGTGCAGGTCCTTGGTCTCCAAGGGCTCATCGGTGGCGTGCAGGTCGTCGGTCGTCACGGGCTCGTCCGTGGCGTGCAGGTCGTCGGTCGTCACCTCGCCGTCCGTGGTGCCCGTGGCGTGCAGGTCATCCGGCTTGAGCTCGTCGCCCATGGTCGTCAACTCCCCTTGATGGATCACGTGAATGGATCGGCAGGGCCCGTCCGGTCACTCCCCCGAGTGCTGGCCGGACGGGCCCTTCTGGGCCGCTCACCCTAGTTCGTGGTTGCACGGCCCTCCGCAGTGACCCGTCTGCCCCCCGACGCGACGAATCGACTGGGTTGAGCATGGCGCGAGGCGATAAACGAATGATGAACGCCTCGGCCCGGTCGCTCAGGCCGCGCGTGCGGGCGTCAGCAGCGCCCTGACCTCGGCGGCCTCGGGGGAGCCCAACTCCTCGTAGATGCCGATGGCTTCCTGCCAGCAGACGTGGGCCCGGCCGGTCTGGCCGATTCCGCTGAGGGCGCGGCCGAGGACGGTCAGGACGTTGCCCCGCCGCCACTCGCCGCCGATGCCGCGCAGCACGGTCAGCGCCATCTCGGCGTTGGTCGCGGCCTGCGCGGGGCGGCGGGCGGCAAGATCGACCTCGGCCAGCCGGAACAGGCTCATGCCCTCCCAGAGGCGCTGGCGGCTGTCCCGGAACACCTCGAGCGCCTCGCGCAGCCGGTCGGTCGCGGAGTCCAGCTCGCCGCTCTGGGTGAGCGCCAGACCGAGCGCGTACCGGGCGTTCGCGCCACGCATGGTGTTGCCCATGGCGTCGTAGATGTCGATGCCCTCCTGGGCCAGCGCGACCGCGCTGATCGTCCGCCCGGTGGCGAGACGGATGCGGGAGAGGTTGCACAGGGCGCTGGCCTCGCCGGGACGGTCGCCCAGCGTGCGGAAGTGCTCGATGGCCCGGGAGAGGTGCTCCTCGCCGTCCTCGTGACGGTTCTGGTAGAGCGCGATGATGCCGCGCGCGTTGCTCGCCCAGCAGACCGGGAGGAGGTCCTGCGCCTCCTGCGCGAGGAGGGTGGCGCGCTCGGCCTCCTGGGCCGCCTGCTCGAAACGGCCGCTGACGTGATGGACGTTCACCAGCGTCGTCAGGGCCCGTGCCTCGGCCCGCCCGTCACCGAGCAGCCGGGCCGATTCCAGCAGGGCTTCCGCGGTCGCCTCGTACCCCTTGGAGTTGGCCCCCGACTCGGACAGGTCGTGGGCGGCCCACAGCAGGTCGATGGCCCGGGCGAGGGTCTCCGGCCGGCCCGCGGACTGCGTGACGCAGGACAGCAGGCAGATCGCCTCCGCGTACAGCCAGTCCTGGGCCGCGTGCCGGTCCCCGAAGGACAGCCCCGGATACGCGGTCGGCTCCAGATGGTCCACCAGCCGGTCCCCCGGCCGCTCCATCGCGTACGCCCCGGCCGCCGTGGCCAGGTAGAAGTCCAGCAGCCGCGACATCGCCGCGTCGCTCCCCCACTGCCCGAAAGGCGTGGGAGGTGCCCCCACGCTCGGCGGCCACTCGTCCCGCTCGGCGCACGCACGCGCGTAGAGCCGGACCAGATCGTGGTAGCGGTACCGGCCGGGCGCCGCCGACTCCAGCAGGGAGGTGTCGACGAGGGACTCCAGCAGGTCCTCCGTCTCCTCCGGCGGCAGGCCCAGCACCGCCGCGGCCGCCGCCAGGGAGATGTCCGGGCCGTCCGCCAGACCCAGCAGGCGGAACGCCCGTGCCTGGGGCGGCTCCAGCGCCCCGTAGCCCAGTTCGAAGGTCGCCTTGACCGCCAGGTCGCCGGCCTGCAGTTCGTCCAGGCGGCGGCGCTCGTCCGCCAGCTTGGCGGCCAGGACGGAGACGGTCCAGGTGCGGCGGGCCGCCAGCCGGGAGGCCGCGATGCGGATCGCCAGCGGGAGGAAGCCGCAGGCCGCCACGACGTCCAGGGCGGCCTTCCGCTCCGACGCCACCCGCTCCGCGCCCACGATCTTGATGAAGAGCGACAGCGCCTCGTCCGGGGACATCACGTCCAGGTCCACGAGATGGGCGCCCGCCAGGTCGACCATCCGCATCCGGGACGTCACCAGGGCCGCGCAGCCCTCCGTGCCGGGGAGCAGGGGCCGTACCTGGGCCGCGTCCCGGGCGTTGTCCAGCAGCACCAGCACCCGGCGGCCGTCCATGACCGAGCGGTACAGCGCCGAGCGCTCCTCCAGGGAGTCCGGGATCGCCGAGTCCGTCGTGCCCAGGGCCCGCAGGAAGGACCCCAGGACCGTCTCCGGCTCCGCCGCCCGCGCCCCCGCGCCCTGCAGGTCGACGTACAACTGCCCGTCCGGGAACGCGGCCCGCGCCTGGTGGGCGACGTGCACGGCGAGCGTCGTCTTTCCCACGCCGCCGATTCCCGCCACCGCCGACACCGCCATCACCCGGCCCTCGGCCGAGGCCAGCACCTCGCCCAGCTCGGCCACGAAGGCCGAACGTCCCGTGAAGTCCGGGACGGTGGCCGGGAGTTGGGCGGGGCGGACCGGTGCGGAGACCGGCTCGGCCTTCGGGGACGGTGCCTCCGCCAGGCCCGGGTCCGCCTGCAGGATCCGCTGCTGCAGTTCCCGCAGTCCCGGCCGCGGGTCCACCCCCAGCTCGTCCGCCAGCAGCTGCCTGGTGTCCGTGTACACCGCCAGCGCCTCCGCCTGGCGGCCGCTGCGGTACAGCGCCAGCATCAGCAGTTCGCGCAGCCGCTCCCGCAGGGGGTGCGCGGCCGTCAGGGCGGTCAGTTCCGACACCGCCTCCGCGTGGCAGCCCTGCTCCAGGTCCATGTCCAGGCGGGACTCCAGGAGTTGGAGGCGCCACTCCTCCAGGCGGACCCGCTGCGCCTCCGCGTACGGCCCCGGTACGCCGGCCAGCGCCTCGCCGTCCCACAGCGCCAGCGCCCGGCCCAGCACGTCGCGCGCATGGCACAGGTCCCCGGCGTTCCGCGCCTTCTCCGCCTCGGCCGCCAGCTCCTGGGCCACCGCCAGGTCCAGCGCGCCCTCGCCGAGGCCGCGCACCGCGTACCCGCCCGACTCGCTCACCAGGACCCCGGGGTCCAGCACCTTCCGCAGCCGGGAGGCGTACGTCCGCAGCGCCGCCAGCGCCTGCGACGGCGGCTCCTCGCCCCACAGGGCGTCGATCAGCTCGCCCGCGGTCGCCGTGCGGCCCTCGCGGAGCAACAGGGCGGCGAGCAGGGCACGTTGCTGCGGGGAGCCGGTGCTGAGCTGCTCCGCTCCACGTCGGGCTCGCACCGGGCCGAGCACGCCGAAGCTCAGCTCGGCAGGCTCCGCAGAGGAGTGGGCACGCCTCTGCGCAGGTACACGCGGTACCTGCGGGCCCCGCGGTACACCGTCCATCGCCGTCTCCCTAGACACAGTGGGCAACTCCGTCAGTTTGCCTTGTTCATGGCGGATGCGTCAGCTGTGGAGAGTGCGCTCACAGTCAGACGCGCGGGATATCACAAGGCCCTCACCTGGTCTTCGCACACTTCCGAACAGACCCGATCAGCAAGAAGCCCACAACCGCATAGCTGACGGACCGTCAGATCGGCGCTACCGTGGCCGACATGGACACCCAACCCACCACCCAGGCCACGTTTCCCCTGATCATCTCCGTCGACGACCACACCGTGGAGCCCGCCGACGTCTGGCAGAGCCGTCTGCCGAAGAAGTACCAGGACACCGGCCCACGCATAGTCCGCGCACCGCTGAAGGAAATGTCCTTCCTGGGCGGGCGCTTCAGGCCGGTCATGGGCAAACCCGGCGATGACGGCCCGCTCGGCGACTGGTGGATCTACGAGGATCTGCACCGTCCCCTCACCCGCCTGGACACGGCCGTCGGCTACAGCAGGGACGACATCAAGCTCGAGGTGATCACCTACGAGCAGATGCGACCCGGCTCCTACGACGTCCCGCAGCGCCTCGCCGACATGGACGTCAACCACGTCCAGTCCGCCGTCTGCTTCCCGACCTTCCCCCGCTTCTGCGGCCAGACCTTCACCGAGGCCAAGGACCACGAGCTGGGCCTGCTCTGTGTGCAGGCCTACAACGACTGGATGGTGGAGGAGTGGTGCGGCCCGCAGGCGCAGGGGCGGCTCATCCCCCTGCCCCTCATCCCCCTCTGGGACGCCGAGCTCGCGGCGGCGGAGGTGCGGCGCAACGCCGCCCGCGGCGTCCGGGCCGTCGCCTTCTCCGAGATACCCCCGCACCTCGGCCTCCCGTCCGTCCACACCGACGACTGGGACCCCTTCCTCGCCGCCTGCGACGAGACCGGCACGGTCGTCGCCATGCACATCGGCTCCAGCAGCCGTATGCCGTCGACGTCGAAGGACGCCCCGCCCGCGGTGGGTTCGACCATCACCTTCGCCAACTGCTGCTTCTCGATGGTGGACTGGCTGATGAGCGGGAAGTTCGAGCGCTTCCCGAACCTCAAGGTCATGTACGCCGAGGGCCAGATCGGCTGGATCCCCTACATCCTGGAGCGCGCCGACGTCGTCTGGGAGGAGAACCGCGGCTGGGGCGGCGTCGCCGACAAGGTCCACCGGCCGCCGTCCGAGCTGTTCGCCGAGCACGTCTACGGCTGCTTCTTCGACGATGCCTTCGGGCTGAAGAACCTCGACTCCATCGGCCCGGGCAACGTCCTGTACGAGACCGACTACCCCCACTCCGACTCCACCTGGCCCAAGTCCCGCGAGGTCGGCGAGGCACAGATGGGGCACCTGGAGGCGGACGTCGTGGAGCGGATCGTACGGCGCAACGCGATCGAGCTGCTGGGGCTCACGGACGACGGGCTGTGGGCGGGCCCCTGAGGGCTCAGGCCTGGTCGGCGGGCGGGGGTGTCCGCGGCGGCGGGGACGCCTTGGGCGTACGCAGCACGGAGAGCCGGTCGCCCTGGGTGGCCGACACAATCGCCGTTCCTGCGGCATCGGTGCGCCAACTCCGGTACACCCAACGGCCATCCGGCTGGAACCTCCCTTCGCAGGCGGCCCCGCACCGCCCTCACCGGCGACGCACCCCTTGTCTGACGGCCGTCAGGCAAGACGATGGCAGCACCTCATATGACGGTGCGTCAGATAGTTGATACAGGAGGACGTGTGTCCATCCAAGTCCCGCAGGAAGGGCGCCTGGCGTACGGGATGCAGCTGCCCGTCCAGTCCCAGAGCACGATCTACGCCGAGGAGTGGGAGGCCGAGGCCGGTCCCGCGGACCTGGTGGAGATCGCCCGTGCCGCCGACCGCGCCGGCTTCGACTACGTCGCGAGCTGCGACCACGTCGCCATCCCGCGCCGGCTGGCCGCCGCCATGAGCACGGTCTGGTACGACCCCGTGGCCACCCTCGGCTTCCTGGCGGGCGTGACGGAGCGCGTCCGGCTCCTCAGCCATGTCGCCGTCGTGGGCCTGCGGCACCCGCTCCTCACCGCCAAGCAGTACGCCACCCTCGATCACCTCTCGGGCGGCCGCCTGATCCTCGGGGTCGGGGCCGGGCACGTGCAGGAGGAGTTCGAGGCGCTCGGCGTCGACTTCGACCGGCGCGGGGCCGTGCTCGACGAGTCCGTCGACGCACTGCGCGCCGCGCTCGGACCGGAGGAGTTCCCCGAACACCACGGCAAGCTCTACGACTTCGAGGGGCTCGGCCAGCGGCCCCGGCCCGCTCAGGGGCGCGTTCCGGTCTGGATCGGCGGCTCCTCCCCGGCCGCTGTGCGCCGGGCGGCGCTCAAGGGCGACGGCTGGCTGCCCCAGGGCGACCCGCGCGACCGGCTCCCCGCCCAGCTCGCCCGGATCCGCGAGCTGCGCGCACAGGCGGGCGTCGAGGGGCCGTTCACCATCGGCGCGATCACCGAGCCGCTCTACGTCGGCACCCCCGCCTGGGACGTCGGCCGCCGCACTCTCACCGGACCGCCGGAGGTGCTCGCCGAGTCCCTGCGGGCGTACGGGGCGATGGGCGTGCACCAGATCCAGGTGCGCTTCCGCTGCCGCGACCGCACCGAACTCACCGACCAGATGGGCGAGTTCGGCGCCGAGGTGGGGCCCCTGCTCTGAACACGTTCTGCGCTGTGACCACGTTCTGCTTGAACACGTTCTGCTTGAACACGGTTACGCCGAGCCGCGTATGTACGGACGTACGGACGTGATGGCTCCGGCGGAAGGACCCCCGAAGTGCGATCCTCCCAGCGCCTCTCCGTAGTGCTCGCCTCCGCCGCGGGCGCCTGGCCGCACGAGGACTGGCCGGCCCCCGACGATCCGTTCGTCAGCCGTGCGCTGCGCGTCTCTCCGCCCTACCGCGGACTGCGGGAGACCACGGCGGACGTCGTCGTGCTGCGCTGCGAGGATCCGGCGGCATCGTTTCCGGGGCTGCTGGTGGACCTCCGTGCCCGGGGCGTTCCGGTGATCGTCGTCAGTCCGCGCCAGGACACCGACATGGTGGTCGAGGCGTTCCGGGGCGGGGCGGGCTATCTGGCCGAGGGCGACTACTGCGACCAGATGCTGTCCTCGGCGGCCATGGCGGCCGCCGTCGGACACACCTACCTCTCGCCGTCCGCGTCCGCCGCCCTGCGGGAAGGCGCCCGGCGGATGGCCGCGACCGACGACGCGATGGAACGGCTGCGCGGTCTGCTCTCGCCCCGCGAGCAGCAGATCATGGAGCTGCTGTCGACCGGCCTGGGCGCGCGCCAGATCGGGCAGCGATTACGGCTGAGTGAGAAGACCGTCCGCAACAACCTCAGCAACATCTACGCCAAGCTGGACGCACGCGGAAGCACGGACGCGGTCCTGCGATGGCTGGGAGCCACGTCCGTGCTTCGCACCTGAGAAGGGTCTCAGGAGGCCGGAATCTCCGACGGCGGGATGTCGACGTCGGTCACATTTCCGCCGCCCTCACCGAATCCGGGTTCCGCCCTGAGACTGCTTCCCGAGTTCTGAATTCCGTCCGCCTCGGGAGTTCCGCATTTCACATTGCGCAGCCACAACCGCCCGTCGGGCGTTCCGTTGTGCAGTATCTGCGGATAGAAGACATGCTCGGTCGCGGCGCCCTCGCTCGGGGAGAAGAACACCGTCCGGCCGTCCTGTGCCTCCTTGTACGTGGCCCTCAGGAATCCGCTCACATCGAGGCGTTTTGCGGACCACATGAAGAAGCCGATGCTGTCCGCCTGCACGGTGTCCGTCCGGCTGAACGCCAGGCCGGTCGCCTTGTCGTCACGCGTGATGGTCCAGTCCACGTTGGTGAATTTTCCGCCGATCTCGA
>Ga0307508_10007529_pt1 | contig 10123 bp, 10 predicted proteins | sample 9_EM_MG_FD_203089 | JGI IMG/M metagenome (GOLD analysis project Ga0307508, IMG submission 203089) | Populus trichocarpa ectomycorrhiza microbial communities from riparian zone in the Pacific Northwest, United States - 9_EM | ecosystem: Host-associated > Plants > Roots > Unclassified | place...
CCTTAACAATAAATAAATAAATATATATATTTGAAATTATTTTTTAAAATATGTCAAGGTTTTTTAGAAAGTTTTAATGTTAATAAAAAAACACTTGATGATGTATTAATTAAAAATACAGTTAAGAAATATTCTTATAAGACTATTTATACCAAACACACATTAAATGAAATCAAATTAATTACACCTATCATGATGTTTGTTATACAATCAGCGCGGTTTCCAAACACTATTAATTCCACACATTAGCATCGCGCACAAAAATTAATTCTCACCAAATCTTCTCGGAGACCAAAGTCAGGTGAAATTCAGATATAATAATCAGGTGAGAAAACCAATCATGACCAAATTCTTTAGGCTATAATTAAAGAGGAGGAGTGAGAGGGGCAGAGATGGGAGTAGCCTCTGCAGCGCTGTGCAAGCGACTCGTCAAGAGGGCGGTTATGAAGGCTCACAGGGGCTCCATTGACCTTTTTCCAAGTTTTCCTCTCTCATACAAGACGAATATTTGGCAATCTTACTTGCATCTTTCCTACAGTTATTTTACAAGCACACCAAATACGACAAAGCATAGCCATGACTGAGCTACAGTCTTCCCTCTTAATCCCCTACGCACGCATCCTGGATTTTGTCATTTATAACACATGTATTTATAGGTATCAAGCACTTTTATGTAGTTGTATTTTTGGTCCTTCAAGCTAATCTTTGCTCGTTGAACATGTATTACCCTACGTCTCGATCAATGTCTCTTTAAACGACAAAAGTGGTGGCTGGCGAGGGAGAGAGAGTCACGCCTTCCGTTCTACAGTTAACATTGCTCCATGTCTACGTACGTACTGAAAATCATTATCATGCACTCTCACTTTTGCTGGGAGAAGGAGAGGGACAGATATAATGTTTATGCACCCCAGAAGAAAAGGCAGAGAGAAGTAGGGGAAAAGATCAGGAGCTCGGAAATCGAGCATTTTGGAGAGCAGAGAGAGAGAGAGAGAGAGAGACGAAGGAGTTCTTTGCATCGTGTCGGTACGCTATTCAATGCATCTTTAATCTTCAATACCTCTCCTCCTCTGCCGGTTGTCTGTCTCCTTCGTTCCCAAACACGCCATCAGACCAGCAGAAGTGTCAATTTCCTCCGCTGCATGCGGTGATCTTTTAAAACCTTGTTCTTGTTTTTCGTTTTCTAGGATTGGTCTTTTAAAACTTCAGAATTATTATTACACGAGCCATGTTAGTGTGAATTCACTTTCAAAATCTTTTTCCTTTTTTTAAGGAAAGAACGCATTAACCAAAAATAAATATTCTTTTTAGAAAATTTTAAAGAGGCATCATTATACTTTGTTTTCGAGCATTTAGAAGAATAAATCCTTTTGAATTTTAATCTTGGAATTTGAACACAAGAAATAATAAAAAAATCTTCTTAACCATCAAATCCAAGTTTCTAAAACCATATATACAATGCCATTTCGAGAGAAAAAGCATGGTATTATCTTTAACCTTATGAACAGATAATCACCATCATAACTTTTACTATAATGAGTTCCAAAGAACAAACTAAACAACAGATGAATTAGTATTGCTCCAATATATATAAATTCATATAAACTCAATTCATACATACGAGATAAACCAACCATAATCTTAAATATCTCAATTAGCCATTCAAACTATTTTAATTTGCACAAACATTGTCTATATATGGAATAAACCAACCATAATTGTAAATATCTCAATTAGCCGTTCAAACATGACAGTATCAAATAATCACGTGATTAAAGTCTAATGGCTCTCAATGATCTTGGTGAGGATTTTTCATTACAAAATCCAAGTCATTAACTGTGAATTCCAATATCTTCCTACCAGGACACCATTGAAGATGCGGGTCTTGGGTTCTAAACGATCCAATAATTTCGTTGATGCGATTTGGATCAAAACTTTTGGTGGGCTCTCTTGCTGGGCTCCAATACGATTTTTAGATTTTTTCCATGGATGCTCTTGCACACCAAATTATGCCGCGCTTTACTTGTAAATCCTGGGCTGCTCAGGACTACAGCCACGGAAGCGGTGAAGCTGAGAACCATGAAAAAGTAGACTGCATCAACAAAATTTAGTTTGCCTCTCAAGAACTGAAGGGCTGGCTTTATATTGAAGTCGCTTTTTCAATCTTTTGAGCAATATTGCTTCCTTTACGGTGGCCTCAAAAGATGGATATCTGGATTCACTTGGTCCACAATCCATACTGAATTAGGTGGAGCAAATAATGAAATTGGTCTAAAGTTTTTGCAAAAAAGAACTCAAAAAGGAAAGGTAAATGCTTATTTTGCATGATTGAATTAGGAAATAGAACAAATAAATGTTACCAATCAGCAGTAGCTCGAATGGTTTTGCAGAAGGTTACAGGTGATGTTCTAAATACACACGATTCATAGTAAAAAAAGACCACCTCTGAACCTGGTTTGGGTCCCCATTTTCGCTTGCTTTTCCTCGCAAGCAATATATGGAAGATGCACAAAACAAAGGCACTCTTAACGCCGAGTTTCAGCCCGAGCTCAGCCAAAATCAAAGACTGGAAAGTGAAAAGAATGCTGACAGCAAGATCTGTCCCTGTGATATCCATGTTAACCCATCTGGAGTGAGAAAGTCTAAATATTCTCCCCCCCTTCTCATCATGGATGCAGAAGAACAGCAAAAAACCACAATCCACACCAGGCTATCCAAGTGAACGTTTTCTCATCCGCAGAACAAGATTTCTAAGTTTAATCTCAACCCCACATCACATTCGGTGCTCCCTTTCCCAACTTCAGTTAGAGCTTTGGATTCACTTGGTCCACATATATTGCTCTGAAGATGGATATAATTAGAAATAGGCATTCCCGGTTGCAGTTCTGATTCTTTTGATGGATTCATTCCTCGGCCAGCAATGTAAATGTTTTTGGACAATGAGAAACTTCTAATTATAACTTTCATTTTCTTCATTGCTTATTCTAGTTTAGAGGCTTCGGAACAGATGTAGTACTATTAAGCTTCTTCCGATAGACAATCACAACCTTCACAAATTTCACCATAATAGTTTTATTTTAATCCAGTAACGTACCAATCATTCATTGTTTAATCAAGATTCAATCATAAAAGATCATATGTAAAGAATGGGTTCAAAACCTAATAGGCCCTAGGGTATCTTGGATAATCAGACTTAATCGGTGTAACCTTGCCTCGTTCGCTCTGGATCAAATTGAAGACCCGTTCTGAATTTACCCTCTTCGGGATTATTAACATCAGGATCATAAAACCCTTCAACCAATCCATCAGATGCGAACACCACAGGCACGAACCTTTGTGCTAACTCTTCACCCCCTGGAAGTAATAACTATTAACCGAAATCTCCATTCTATTTTCTTCCAAAGAATCCCTGAACCAATCATGCAAAGGGGTGTTTTCCACCACCTTCACCACATGTCTATGTCCATTATAATATTATATCATAATTAATGTGCTTCACTCTTTGGGATTTCACACACTTGAAACCTATTTTTCAATGTCTTGACAAAGAGAACCTCCACATGCAACATCTAGAACTTGGAACCCTCTGCAAAATCCCAAGGTGTGTTTATTTCAAGGCAAAATTTTGGAATGTTTATCTATCAACAATTGCATCTATTCTAGAGCCTCTCAAGAATAGAACACAGAAGAAAGCCCCCAACACAGTATAAGGCTTGGAATCCCAATAAGAACATAAACCTGCAAAGCAAACACTTCTATTGTACATGAAAAGCACACAGGCTCTAACCAATGTCCACACACAATCAAGAAAAGATCAAATGCAAACAAACATGATTGACATGAAGATACTTTTCTTTTTCTTTTTTTCAAAGCTAAAACCAACACAGAGGACGACAACAACAGCAAAGCTTAGAAAAAGAGATCAAAAGCACAGAAGAAGGTCAACAAAGCAAAATCACAACCCGAATAGCAAGTAACAAACCAAAAGGAGACTGAAAAAACAGTCTGGATAAATCTAGAAAGGCAACTAACAAACCTAGAGAGGACAACCTCACAGACAACCAAACAAGGCCAACAATCCTTCCCAAGCCAAAATCCAAAGCCCTGAGAGAACCAAATCATAAAAGAACAAAGCATCAACAATCCAAAATGAAACAGATAATAAACAAAACAAAAGAGCCAATGAAAGCAATGCAAAAGTGAAGACTGGAAATGTAAGAAATTAATCACCATGGTAGAACGACGCGGGACATAGAAAGAAGAGAAATAGAGAGGCTGGATAGTTTTTTATAAGAGTATAACCCCTAAGAAACAAAACAGTTATATAGTCCCTCGCAAACCCATGCCGATCCAATCCCAAAAAAGAGGAAAACAACAATCAAACCCTCCTACCACAAGTCTCCCAATCAACCACACAAACAATTGACATGAAAAGCATAGAAACTACCAACGTAGACAGAGATTAATAAGCCAACTAAACCAGAAAAGAAACAGAGGCTTATCCGGCAACGTTGCAACGAAACCAGAACAGGGAAAAGAGAGAAGAGGCAGCAGCAAACCAAAGAATCTCGCCAGAACAAACAGAATGTCAAATCCAACCAAAAACAATTTCCACTCTCACAACGCACAGTAGACGGCAAAGGACATGGCAAATGGGTGTGCATTTAATGCACAATCATGACACACCCACTAGCTGTAGAAGAAAGAGACCAACAACACCACAGACACCGCAAATAAGGAGAGACTTTTACGGCAACAAAGAACAACTACCCATCTCTAGAGCCTTGCCAAGTTTATCGCGAGATTGAGCAAAATTTTTAGGAAACGCATCGAGTAAAAGTAGTCTAGATCCACAGTGTTTTCCTGATCGCTCCTGTCTCTCTCTCTCTCTCTCTCTCTCTCTCTCTTAGTTTTTTGTTAATGCACAGTTGCACCTTACAAGCGGGGCAATCTTTCACTGGAATCTTAAACTATTACTATAATTTGTTTGCTAAATTACGCGGTAATTTGTGATCTGTTCTTCGTTGGTTATAGTGTTTCCTAAATGGGATAATTGCATTTTTCATATGCCAAATCTTCATCTTTTCTCAATCGAGTTTAATTTTTCGTTTTAAGATAAAAACAAATAAAATTAAGATATTCTATAAACTTGATGAACGAAATGGAATCTGACATGCCTACTATTATTAAAGGAATTGAAAAAAACAGAGGGAAGAGAATAGTTAGAATAATATTGAAAGTCTGACTGAACTAATTAAAACAAACAAAAAATTTCAAATAAAATAAGACAATACATAAACTTCATGAGACCATATTAAAATCTATCCAAAAATTTATCTCTAACATTACTTATGAGATTATCAGATCGTGCAGTATCACATGCATGTATCCAACACTTGTAATTCAAACCTTATGGAGTAATTTTCTATTTCTTTTTATAAAATAAATGTAAATGAATAACTAATGAAATATTATTAATTATAGATTGAGTAACATAAAAAAATTATTATAATATTCCCCTTTTCTAATTTTTTCAACACATATAAGACCTTAAAGTAAAACGGTTCCTTGCAAATCGACAGAATAAAAAAACCCAAAATACCCACCTCATTGCTTTCTATATTTGCCTTTCTTGTTCCAACTAATCCTCGCAACACAGAGCAAAAATCTCTCTCTCTCTCGCACCCCCTCCCTCATCTAATAACACCATCATATCGCCATGCAAACTCCCTCCTTCGCCTACATATCCTCTATTGAAAGTGCCTATATAGAAGCTGATGACCAAGGAGATGAGGAGTCCCTCTTTCTTTCTCTTAGCCCTCCTGGACAACAACACATTACTAGACACCCAAATCATCGCCGTTCTTCAATCCATCCTAGGAATATTCAAGAAAACCCTAGTAATTTTGAAAGTGGTGTAACAATAGCTCTCCATATTGGTCCTCCAACAGCCGGAGCTAGGACCAGCAACCACCCAGATAATCACATTGGCTCTCTAGTTGAAGGACAGTACTGGATTCCTTCCCCAGCTCAAATCCTTGTCGGCCCGACCCAGTTCACTTGCTCTGTCTGCAATAAAACATTCAATAGATACAACAACATGCAGGTTTAATTCGTTATGATATGTTGACATGTTTCTCATTTATTGATTTAGTATCACACGCTTACATATATAGGTACATGTAGCTATAAATATATATTATACCTTCCTCCTGTTGCAATTTCTTTTTGTGTTTGTTGGGTCAATTTTTATTTTATTTTTTATGATTGCATTCTGGTCTCATTTTGCTTCATTTCTACTACTTAATTTGCATTTTAATATATCAGATGCATATGTGGGGGCATGGATCACAATATCGAAAGGGACCCGATTCACTAAAAGGACCAAAACAAGCTTCTTCTACGCTAAGACTGCCATGTTATTGCTGCGCTGAAGGATGCAAGAACAACATAGAGCACCCAAGATCAAGGCCATTGAAGGACTTCAAGACTCTACAAACACATTACAAAAGAAAGCATGGTGCAAAACCATTTGGATGCCGAAAATGTGGCAAACCTTTTGCAGTTAGAGGAGACTGGAGGACACATGAGAAGAATTGTGGTAAGCTTTGGTTCTGCATATGCGGGTCTGATTTTAAGCATAAGAGGTCCCTTAAAGACCATGTGCGTGCTTTTGGTGATGGCCATGCTGCGCATACCGTGGACATGTGTCATGATATTGATGAAGAAGAAGATCAAGAGGACGATATTAATAATATGGAAGATTAACATTATGATAACAGTGAAGGTCTATATATATATATATATATATATATATATATCTAGAATTATTTAGAGTTTTTTTTTTTGGTAAGAATTTCCATAATTTGCCAGTCATGACTATTTTAGTGTATTGCTCATCCGTGGGAGAGAAAGAGTGGGAGAGAGAGAGGATGAGGACAAACAGTACAGTGAAAGCTAGGTAGGCAGTATTTAATGTTAAAAGTGTTAGCTCGATTGTCTTATTAAAGAAGCCCTTTTTTTTCCAACTTTTTTTATGCGAATAAAATAGAGAGAGAGAGATGTCATCAGTCGTGGTCTGGCCAGAATCATCAAAGGTAGTCAAGTGAGTAAATTCAGTGGTGAGTGCAGATAAGAGCAGACATGCAGACATCTACAGTAGTCACATATTCTACTATTCACAGCTTGGCATATGCCACAGATATTGCGTACTCTCTCTTTCTCTTCTCTGTCACATATTCATACAACGCAGGGAGAAAGAGAGTGATATCCCATATGGGTTCAGTCCCTCCGAGCTTCGACTACCACTACAAACACTTTGATCGAGCCTCTTTTGTCAGTGAGAGAAAGAGAGTAACGAGGGACCACTGAATTTTACTGTTTTTGGGGTTTCACCCAAAGAGCTACCTTTTTTCCTTTTCAGATCAACCACAAACAGATCACCACGACGCAATTTTCAGGCCTCTGTTCTTGCCGCTTTTAACCCTAATAATGTGTCAATGCATGCCCTAGCTGCCTAGGCTTTTTGCACTATTCATCATCATCAGTTTTTTTTGTCTGGACTCGTTATCCCTTTCTTTATGTCTAAATTATTCCCTTATGTTTTGTCTCAAATCTTTCATCCATGCATGCATGGGTTATTATGTACATATTTGTTTGTCATTGATTTTTTTTTTAATTATTATATTGTTTTAATATAATAATGTTAAAAATAAATTTTAAAAAATAATAAAAATATTATTTTCATACATTAAAAAAAAAACTTTAAAAATTAATATCAACTTACACTACCAAACATGCAGTAAAGGTATTAGACTATTTTTAATTTGATTTTTGGTCACTCCACTTCTTTAATAAAAAAATCACTCCTCATCAATTGACAGCAAGGTTCCCTCCATATCTTAACAAAAATATGAACACGCACGACACATATTTATAAGAAATAAAGCCCTCATTTTAATTCTTCTTCTTCGATTTATACATATTGAGTATCATAATGTTTTTTTGACGGTAAAGCCTATATCCATGCGTTGCATAGTTTCTGTAAATTAAAATAGATAAATACCATGTCAATAAAACATCAGAGACTAGACTATTAAGTATAAATTAAAAAGAAAAAACCATTAATCTGCATATATATGTCAAAAAAACTTAAAGTAAATTTCTTTTGTGTCCATCACTCCAATAACGTCCACTTTATAGATTTTTTGCATAAATACAATCCATATATTATCAAAATGAATTAGAAAGAGCAGATTACGTACAGGCCATTAATAATCAAGAGATCGAAAGCCAATGAAGAAATTGGCTACGGAGCTATAGGAAAACCAAACCCTGACAACAGCCTTAAGAAAATCCCATTAATAAAAAAAGAAATTGGTGTCACCCGAAGTCAGCAGCAAAATACTCCCTTGGACGCACGAAAACTCACTTCAATACAGTAACAGTAACTAAATTGCTGAGACCGTCTCGCAAGCCAGTAAAACCCATGATCCAGGAATCATAAGTTCATAACAATACAGGCTTGACTGAAAGACAGGAGAACACGTCGACACGAGCACCCCTAGGTGAATTATCTGCAATACATATCAAACAAACTCCATGTTATGAATATCTATTAAATAATATTTTCAAGAGATACTGACATTATATAATAGCAATTAATGCATGGATGTGTGGCCACATCATTCTGGTTTCAGGTATTAAAAAACGTATCCAATTCATTGAAAGCTGAACTTTGATCAGCAATAAGGCTTGAGGTACCTGTCTTCAATTATAGTGTAGGTGCGGCAGCTAGTAACATGGATTTAATTTGAGAGCGAAATTTCCTACAACAATGATAGTTTCGATGGTGAATTTGCGATTGGATTGTTTTCTTTTCTTTTAGTTTTTTTTTAATTAATTTTTTTATTAATGATGTTGTCTGGATCGGCTTGCACATACCTTGATTAATCCTACGTATCCTGAAATTAACGATCATATAAGTATCCAATAGTACTAAGATTTATAAGATTTAAACTCGTAATTTTCAGAAAATAAATTTAGGTTATATCCCTAAGATATTTTTTTTTTAATTAATTGAGACCACAGGCCTGGGGAATCCTTGGGACACATGCAAGTCGTGTTGGATAAAACTCAACATATCCATTGGTTGACATTTCGACAAAGAAAAGGTTGGGGACAAAAATCAGACTTAAAAAATAAGGTTAGAGACCAATTTTTTTTTTTTTTTTTACACAGAAAATAGGTTAGTTTTTACTGATTAGCCTTTCTGTAAAGACTGAACTTTCCTTAAATCCGAACAACATGACATGACATATCATGCTAGGTAAATTTAGACTATATATTGGTTTGTATTTAAATGATTCAATTCAGAATATGCTGTACATAATTGCAGGCTACTAGACCCCCCCCCCTCTCTCTCTCTCTATATATATATATATATATATATATATAGAGAGAGAGAGAGAGAGAGAGAGAGAGCGAGAGAGAGTTGCATGTGATGGACATGTATATCGAATGCGCTTATAACAGTAAATACCAAGTGCAAATCAATACATATAAAAGATCGATGCAGCCCTGTTTAAACCCAGCTATGTATGTCATACGGGTAGTAAACATATATAGCTTAGTTGAGATGCCGATCGGCTGAGGTTCATAGGGACCCCGAGCACGAATTTGGTTGCATCTATCCGTGTATCTTCCTAGGAAAGTTTTACTGAGTATTAATTGTATCTCTATGAAATCATCTATCTATCTATAGACAGCATTTTGAGTATCGTTCTCAATGTCCCATAGGATACTACTGTTGGGTTTTATCGTTCTCAACGTCCTTGGAATCTCTCTTTCCTATTATTATTATTATTTTTTTTTCTGTTTTCTTTTATATCATTTGTTACGGGAACATTTTATTTTCCTATAAAGCCATTCAAATTTTCAAGGGTCGTCTTTTAAATGATCACCTTTTAATTAATACACTCAATTTTATATATATAAAAATACATGAGGATCAACATATTTTTTTAAATAATTTTGAGCCTGAACCTTTTTTTTTAAGATCCAAGGCATGTCCCTTTTTTAGAAGATCTAATTAAGGCATGGTGTTAAACATGTCATCTAATCTAAT
>Ga0307508_10007530_pt1 | contig 10121 bp, 9 predicted proteins | sample 9_EM_MG_FD_203089 | JGI IMG/M metagenome (GOLD analysis project Ga0307508, IMG submission 203089) | Populus trichocarpa ectomycorrhiza microbial communities from riparian zone in the Pacific Northwest, United States - 9_EM | ecosystem: Host-associated > Plants > Roots > Unclassified | place...
CTTGAGAAATCTGAAGAAAGAGGACTTCTTTTGCTTGTTGCCAACCATGATTTGATGAAGTGATGAGAAGGGGATTAAGGCTTAAGTAAGAAGTAGCTCTAGCTAGCTAGCTAGTGTGTTCACAAGTAGTAGTTGTTGGTTTTGAAATGAGGAATGCAAGGCCTCTGTATTGAATTTATAGGAGGAGGGGAGGGAGGGAGGGAGGGTTTGGTTAGCTAATTAAGGAAGGTATCTTTCGATATATATCTTAGTGGAGAATCTAGACTGGAGAATTCAAGGGTCACCGTGATTGATACATAGGAATGGCACGATGAAATATCATAGAGAGAGAGAGAGAGAGAGAGATCTTGACCCAGCTCGTAAGTACTCTCTAGCTACTGTTTTGGTAAAACTTAAGGGCAAAGCATAAAGAATGTGGTCCGCAACTTAAATGTTGGCCAATATCGACGACTCAAAGCAAACATCAATCGGTTGGCTGTCGATTAGTTTTCTTCTTCTTCTTCCTTGTGCTTTCTCCTCCTTTGAATTTGCCTTCGTTTCGTATACCTTTAACTTTGTTAGCTGTCGAATACCTAATTTTCTCGGGGAATCCTTCCTTCCTAGCATTTTTCATCTCCTTTCAGTTTTTTTCAGGGACACAAGCACATATTATCCTTTCAGTTTATAATTTCAAGCATTCATAATTCATTACCATTTTATTTGTTCACAACTCCAATCAACTTGCCAATTTGATCCCTTTTTTTCTCCTTCTTCTCATATTCATATGTACCAACTATATATCCTCCTTCTCCATAAAGTGGGAAAAAAAAAACATTTTCCATGACTACCTTTTCTTAATCATTGTAAAATAAGCTTTCTTTAATTTCTTTCTCTTGGCCGTATATTATATATATATTCGCTGTAAAGATAAGGAATATCACAACAAATATCTAGCAGAATATGTGTATAATTTATAGTATAATTTATTCATTTTAATACACTAGAATTTGGATTAGCGTACTCTTTAGAAAGTCTATACATAATTCACTAGATAACTTCCTCTGAATATGACATTAAGTTAATTAAGAGTAACTAAGACACGTTTTGTACTTTTTAATTCTTTTTATCGTGGTTTTAGACTTTGACTTAATTACTCAAGAAACAATTAAGCTAATTAAACAAGCAATTAGAGTTCGATCGTATTTCTAAACTCTAAATCCTACTCATATTATAAGCAATACCTTATTTATTAAAAAGAAAAGGGAGAAAGGTATTAAAAAAAATGTAAAGCGTGCGTAAAAGAGGGTCAAAAAGATTGATACTTGAAGATTTCTTTTAATTTTGAACCATTTGGTTCATGCACTTCTTCCTAATTAAGGTTTTATACATTGAAAAGAATTTTGAACATGAATTCAACTTGGTCAAGGCCAGGGGCGGAGCAAGAAAAAAAAATTAAAGGGGCCATAGCATAAAAACTGAATGTTGATCTTTAAAGTAGCGCAAACAACATAAATTTTCTAATGTTAAACTAAGAGTTACAATATCTCAAACCACGTGTGAATCTTGAACTTCGCCATTAATCTCAAAATACCACATAGAATCTCAAGTAATACTCAAAACTCTTTCAATGGATAAAAATCATACAAAATTCTAAAATTTAATGTTGAGATGATTATAGTCGCAAGCTTTAGAAGCAGCAATCAGGCCTTATAAATAATAATAATATATATATTTAGTTTCTCTCTACAAAGTTAAGTCATTTGACTCATCTGGAGCATTTTTTTCTTAACGATACTCTCTATAATCACACTCACCTACAAGGAAGGGGCATTTCCTTGCAGGGGTCGGGGCCCCTGCTAACCCCCCTCCCTCCGCCACTGGTCAAGGCCATTAATCTTCCTTACATTGACCAAAATATTAAGCATGGAGTTTGGCAGATTTAGGTGAGGTGCGTATGTTTGAAGGAAGAAGTTTCTACGTTGATCTTGCTCAAGGATATATATTGTGTAATTAATTACATGGAACAATTTAATTTCTTAATTACCTCACTTTAATTTGAAGCTTGAGCAGCACATCTTTTCATGATCTTCTTGTTGAGTTTAATTCGTCTCATAATTAATGGAAGAGAGGTGATTAACATTTTCAAATATATTTATACATGATCGATAAAATAATTACCTTATCATTATGATCTCCCTCGTAAGAAAAAGTTTGTCTCCCTTCTCTGGAATAATTTTTTTCCTTGTTTTTCTTCATGCATTTAAAAAAAATATAATTTCACATGATTAATCTTATATATTTTTCAAGAAATAAATTCTTCACGCGTCACATAATTAATCTTATATATTTTTCAAGGAAATTCATTAATTAGGAAGGTATTTCCCTACAAAGTAAGAGTGAAGAAATCTTGGGATGTATATTTGAAAAAGAAAAGGTGGTGATGGAAATTGAATACATTTTCCTTCCCTAAAACTTTCCTCGATATCACTCTCTTTCTTAGCTAAAAATATAATGACTCATTTTAGTTTTTAATCATATCATAATTTAATTTCTTCATGATAAATGAATTATTTTAATTTAATCTTTTTATCATGAAAAATATGTTTAGCTCAATTTATATATTTATGAAAATTAAATCTCTTTATTTATTTTCTTCTTTTTGCCGAGCAAGCTCACAATTTTGGCCCAAACACAAATTAAATTGGGCTAAGCTTTAAAAAATAATTAGCCCGTGTTTTTGTTCCATGGGACACACTTGCGTTCTGAGTTTTGTCTGAAGACAAAACATAAAGGGGTTTGATTCATTGACCAGAAACCACAGAGACAGAAGATCAAAGGGCAAAGACTTTGTTGGTGTTTGGTTTCTCAGCTTCTATCCCATTAATTAATAATCAGGTAAATATAATTTACTTTTATCAAATTTAATCAGCTTCTTCTTTTTTTCCCGACAATATTGAACCAAAATTTTGTTTTTTTTGCTTGCTATTCATGGTCTTTACTTCTAGCAGACTTTAAATTTAGGGCTTTTGAATCTTATTCACTTCATAAGATTTTGAGATGCAGATTATGTTTTCTGTGGGATTTGTGTTGGTGAGTTTAGTTTCGATTTCAAGGAGATCACTTTGATTTTTCATAATTAATAGAGTTTGTTAGGGCATGGCATGGATTTGGTTTTTTAGCGTTTGTTGCGAGAGACCCTTTTGAGGAATCAGCTTAAAACTTTGAGAAAACAGTGAAAAAAGCTAGCTTTGTTTGTTGTTGTTTTTTTCACTGTTGAGGAGATCCTGTGGATGTAGAGCACGTATGTAAAATGAATTTTCTTAATGTTTGCATAGTATTTATGGAGTTTAGGATTACAAAAAGGGATGTTCTTGTTTGAGTTTTAGACTTACTTTTTATTTTTTTCTGCATTTTATAGACTAAATCAGGTTCGAGCATAAAGATTGTGAATTCAAATTTTATGCTCATTGTTGCTGGCAACCAAAATCTGCATTTATTTGTATTATGCATCTTGATATTCATAACTGATAAGCTAATAGCTAGCATTTTCGGTCTTTGATATTTTTCATGGAGTGTGTGCTGTGACTATATTTTAGTGATATTTTTCACTTATTCTTAACTAGCATGTTTTTTTTTTTTTTTTTCACTTCTCCTCCGAAACGAACCTTTTTATTATTTTACTTCTTGATTTTTTCTTAGGTGGTAGAAAATGGATTGCAGATGGTTCATTGATAAACAGGAAACAAGCACCCGCAATGAACAGCAACTTGACAGAGAGCAGGTGATTCTAGGTTTCCAATCCTTTTTTTTTTTTCTTATCTGATGGATTGCATGGGAGATAGCTTATTCAGTACAGCTTGGAAAGGGTTAGAGAATATTTAAGTTCATGAACTGGGTCCATGTTATTGATAAATTGAAGATCGCTGTTTAAGTTTTGATTAATTGCTTTGGTATAAAAAGATTATATGTTTCTGTGTCAATGGAGTTTTCCTTTATGCCTGTGCTTACATGAATACTTGAGCATCATTTAATCTTGTGTAGTGATGTTTATCATCTGGATTTGTGGTATGTGCTTGACAGGACTCGCTTATTGAGGATTTCACAGAGGATTTTCGATTGCCGAAAAATCACAGACCCACTGAAAATGTTGATCTCGACAATGTTGAACAAGCATCACTGGACACAAAGTTGACAGCATCAAACGTTGGTTTTAGGCTTCTCCAGAAAATGGGATGGAAAGGAAAGGGTCTCGGAAAGGACGAGCAAGGTATGTCATTAGTTGAGCCTAATGGCTGTACTGGATTTGCATGCCACCCTCTAGTTATGACCTCATTGATGTAGGGGTTGTAAGAGGGAGAACATTAGTGGTATCCTTCTCCTTTTTTAAAAAAACATTTCATGTTTATTTGACTTGAACCTAAACTTTTGTTATTCAAGCACAAGCCTTTCACCATCGCAACACCCATAGCCTCTTGTGACTTTTAGTCTTTTAGTTGAGATGATTTGCAATATGACACGTGATCTTGAACTCATTGAAGTTGAATCATAATGCTTGTGTTTGGTACTCAAAGCCTCGATTTTCTATGAAACTAAACAGTTATCTCAAAAACCTTTCCTCAGCTACAGTGATCGATGAATCCATATTTCCTGCCTTTTGATGTTCTTAAACCTTCTATTGCCAATATAGTTTTGATTGTAAGATCACCAGCTACAACTCAGATATATAATGTCATAGGTTGCAAGTTGTTAAACGTGCAGATATATTTACTTGCTGTCGATTTTTTTTTTTATTGAACTGTATGCTAACTGGCCCATTTGTAACCTACAATTATTCTTGCTCAACTATCCTGCTAAGTAGAGCGAAGTGGTTAGAGTTTCTAATCTATCATTTGCCTTTAGTCTGAATGATATGAGAAACATCGATGAGATGGATTTCTGTGGGATGTTTGCTTCACCTATGATGTTGTAATTTTAACAGTAACTTCTGGGTTTTATGTTCAGGAATCATTGAGCCTATAAAGTCTGGAATTAGAGATCCAAAGTTAGGAATTGGAAAACAAGAAGAAGATGATTTTTTTACTGCAGAAGAAAATATTCAGCGAAGGAAACTTGACATCGAGGTTGAAGAAACTGAGGAAGACACAAAAAAGCGGGAGGTATGCTTATAAATTTGTAGGAGATCATTATTAATATTTGGACTGGTAGATAAAATTTTGAGGTTGATGCTTTTGTTTTTCTGAAACCCACATCTAATAACAGAAGGCAGCATATAGCATATATGCGTGTCTTTTGACGGGAATGGTATTATCATAGGGGAACATCAACTTTCGAAGCTCTTGAGAATTTCCTGCAGTTTTTATTACCTGGTGGCTTCTACTGCCTGCTTCGTGCAAATTATGAAAATTCAGGTATTAGCTGAACGGGAGCAGAAAATTCAAACTGAGGTGAAAGAGATAAGGAAGGTGTTCTTTTGTGATCTTTGCAACAAGCAATACAAATTGGCGATGGAATTTGAAGCTCATCTGAGTTCATACGATCATAATCATAGAAAGGTACACAAACTGTCGTAGCATTTGATGAGTTTCTTTTCAACCCCTGTGAATGCTATTACTTTCCATTTTTTTCTCCTATATCCTTAATACTCTTGGATGATTGTTTCAGCGATTTAAGGAAATGAGAGAGATGCATGGTACAAGCAGTCGTGATGATCGGCAAAAGCGGGAACTACAACGACAGGAGAGGGAGATGGCTAAGTTTGCACAGATGTAAGCATTCTTATTTTCCTTCACAAATGCATCTGATAATTCAAGCTTTTCCTTGTGTGTTTATTGTCTTTAAAATCTTTTCCTTGCCACATTTGTTTTTACATTGTTTTATGCAATATAGGGCAGATGCTCGTAAACAGGAGCAGCAGCTGCAGCAACAGGAAGAATCTGGATCTGCTCAGCAGAAAAGTGCAACTGCACTTGTGGATCAGGATCAGCGGAAGGCATTAAAATTTGGGTTTTCTTCTAAAGGGGGCTTTTCAAAGGTATGCAACTGAAGAATTAGAATTATATCATTATAAGTCTTGTATGTGTTCTTAGAAGCTGTTTTCATGGCTTATGTATGTGTAAATGAACTGCCATATGTTCCATGACAAGATAGATTGTTGTGATATGATAATAACATGGTAGATTATTCAAATGTCCTTATCTCCTTCTCCCTCTTATAACCTGGATAAATTGAGGTCTCTATGCATTGCAGCGAGCATGGATGAATTGTTGTCTCTCATTTATGCAGAAATTCTCACTTACCTAGGATTGTCTAACTTGCAAAAAACTCCCTATGATTAATTGAATTCATAAAATGCTTTGCCCTTCTGGATAAATGCTGCTTTTGTTAAGAACCTTTGAGAAATATATTATTTCTGCATGGAAATATTCTACTGTCGTGGATTTACAGTAACAAAAGTAACAATACTATGTTCCGTTCTTGTATGTGGCATTCTGTAAAGTAATGTTGAATGCGTCAAGATTGCATTCATTGTTTCTGGATTATGACACAAGTTGTGATTCTTTTCAACGTAGAATGGGAGTTACATGGCCTTTTCTTTCCTTGTAATTGGTATCCATTTGAATTGGTCACCTGCTTCTATAAGTAATACCACAATGTTGTAGTAATTTGAGTGAAAGAAATCATTACTTGATGACTGAATAATCTATATGCTCACCATTTAACTTGTGACGCTTTTTCATTCCTTCTACAGAACTCCTCTGCCAAAGCTGCAAAGAAGCCGAAATCAGCTGTAGCCTCTGTTTTCAGCAATGATAGCGATGAAGAACAGTGAAGTTCAGCTGTGCACTGTGCATCCGTAATTCAATACTGTGCCTTGGAATACTCAAGGTCTTTATATGTTATGCATTTCAAATGACATGCTCTTATGTTTTTAAACACTTGCCGCATATGTAACGAAGACGGTTTAAAAGGGGAGATTGGAAACTCTTATGAATTGACTATTGGCATGTAAACTCATGATTTTGCGAATAAAAATCTACTCTATTGAAGAAAGAGAAGAAAAAATAACATGAATTAGAACATGCTGTTTACGATGATGAATCCATTTTATGTAAAACAATCAGTTCCAATAATTATGGCACAATTGATTTGCAGCAGTATCCATTCACCACCATGAAGGTGGGTGGCCTTACTGATAACTTGGTATCTATGAATCAAAGTTTTGCGTGATTATCATCGCACATTACTTACTAATCAAAATTGTAATGTATTATTTGGAAAGCAACAATATTAATTATAGTTTTTTTAATCAATAAAGAGCAAATTTTTATATTATCGTTCCTCTGATATTGCTGTGTATAATGAACTGAACTTATTAAATATTTTTTTCGATATGTAGATGGTAGGGGAAACAGATTATCAAAGCATAGTCCTAATATGCCTAAAACAGCACGGACATTTACGAGCGATTTCGTTACTAAGTACTCTGCAACAGCAATTGTCATAGGAACATCTGATCAAAACATTTCAACAACATTGCTAAAGAATCACTAAGCAGCCTCTGCAAAACCAACTTCCAGGTTACCATAGTCGAAGATGGTATGATACGCTCCCATGAATACATCACCAAGAATCCTGCAATCATGCATTTTCAGCTTAAACTCAAACAAAAACAGCGGAAAAGAAAGGTATATATGTAAACTGAAGCTATAAAATGAGGGCTAAGATAGCATACCATAGAGGACCACGTGGAGGCGGCACATCCAAAGCCATGAACCCACTGATGCAAACTTGAGCAATGCCTTCTCCAGTTTTCAGAATATACTGAAAACAAATAAGTGACTTTAGAAATATAGAAATAAAGAATTGAAGGTAATAAAGATACTTCAAATTGTATGCTTCATAGACGACAAGACAATGGAAATCTAACCTGCTCTGGAGTGAGGCTAAAAGGTTTATCTCCAATGGTAAATGTGATGTTTGGCATGGTTGAAATGCTATTGCAATCAATTGATGACTGTCCCATTGGACTTGGTAGGCTTTCGCATAACTGTGAAGGATCAAAAACCAAAACTTAGCACACAGATTTGAGCTTCTGAAAAAGAGGCAGGGTTTTGATATAAACCTACCTTATCTAAATAGTTGATTGCTGTTTCTTTTGTTGCCTTTTCTCTTAGTTGATTCTGGACCCAAATAACAAGCATCTGACAAGCAGTGCATGGAAGATCATTACCAGCAGATGATTTCTCCTTGTTTTCCTTCTCAACCACTGACTCAATACCAGTTCTGTACAAGAAATCAGGTTTTAAAATCAATCAGAGTCACTGCTGAGGCAGTTTTTTAATCATCTTATAAGGACCTTAAAACTCCTTTGCAACAAGAAAAAAAGAGAAGGAACTGGTCAGCAGAATCACAGAATTTCCTCGCAGTGCGATAATCATGACTCATGCACTTGCACTTAGCCCCAGTATCCTATAATGTTCACTTTCAATACCACACACTGCTATCAAATACTCTACTTGAAATCTTGATGGAAATACTGTGATTAAAACAACTGAAGACATGAAAATTGCATTAGCTTCTACTTTTTGCCCAACCAAACAGAAAAAACAGTTTTGTTAGTTAAATAATTTTTGTTTTTTGCACTATTCTTATATATAATTGAGTTTCAAATCTTGATTTTATAAAACTAAAATAACCTGTTTTTTATTCATGGAGACCTGCTTTTTATTATCTTATATGCAAAAATTTATCTCATGATAATTTTAACCAAACATATGTTTTTAAATTTTTTTAAAAAAACCACACTAGAAGTTGTTTTCTTAAATCTATTTTTTTAAACAGACCGCAAAAGCTGTCAAAATACCAAACTCATTAGTAATCTTGTGCAAAGTTTCTGTGCCAAGCAAGTAGATCATGAACCAGCATGTAACATAATTCTCCTTACCTTGCAGACTTAGCCTCATTGAAAATGCATAAACCTAGTTGCGTACATACTTTGCTGGGTTGTACCTGAGGTCCACAGCATAAAATTCTGGTATATACAAAAGTAGAAAAGTTCTTGAAATAACAAACTTGAAGACAAACGCACCCCTGATATTATGAGTTCCCATATTAAGTCTCCATAGTGAGAAACCACTTCCTTACATTCAGCGCTCACAAGCCCTTCTGCTCCAATGGCATGATTGATTTCCGTAATGATTGGCTGAAAATGATAGCTATTTAGTATATCTTTGAAACAAGTAGAACATAAGGAAGAAAGAAAAATTAAACTGTCAAGCAAGGGGTCTGCTTGGAAAGAAGCCAGTCACCAAGGAGGTGAAGAAACTTACTGTTGGACCAGCAAGCAATGAGGTTCCAGAGTCCACGATTGCAGCGCAACCCCCCTCGCAAAGACCTGAGAAATAAAGGGTTTATTGTGAGAGCTTTATTATCCCGGTTCTACAGATATGGAATTCCATTAGACTTCATGTGAGAATTTGCCATCCAGCTGAGTCACAAGCTCGGAAACACAGGAGCCGGGCCATGTAGAGAAATTAGATGTTAGGATGTGGCAATTTATAAGAGAAGTGACTACTGACTCATAATTTCATAATAGGATTCAAGCTGTTTGCAGTTCCCATTTTAGGGAGTATCCACTGCAGTTTTTACTCTGCTAATACAGAATTATATGGAGAAAAGGGCATAGATAACATAAATATAAAAATGCTTAAGTTGACTGAAGATCACCTGTTGAATGTTTTCCTATAAGAAAATCTCCCATATTGATCTGAAAATGGGAAAGAACAGTGTAACTGAGTTTTCCCTCTTCGAAATTAGCACATGATAATAAGGTTAGAAATTGGTCCAAAGATGAAATTCTTGTACCTGCCAGTAACCTTTTTGGGTAACTGGAACGTAGGTATGCTTTCCCTTGAAGTGTTTTGGATCAACCCCTCCAAAAACAAGCTCGCCGCCCTCTTTCGCCTCAGGATTTCTGTTGAGCCAGAATGAAAAGACCTCGTCGTCTACAAGATCTTGTTGAATCATATTGTACCTGCACTCTTTTCATGAATCATTCTATCCGAGGTACTAGAGGAAAGAACTGCAGACATGATGAATCTAAGTTCTTGCTTCCAAGAAGCATGGAGTCACTAACTAAGAAC
>Ga0307508_10007532_pt1 | contig 10108 bp, 3 predicted proteins | sample 9_EM_MG_FD_203089 | JGI IMG/M metagenome (GOLD analysis project Ga0307508, IMG submission 203089) | Populus trichocarpa ectomycorrhiza microbial communities from riparian zone in the Pacific Northwest, United States - 9_EM | ecosystem: Host-associated > Plants > Roots > Unclassified | place...
CAGTCCTAAGAGTTCCTTGACCTACATGCCAGTTATGTGCTCAATTTTGGATCTGATAACGGTGAATGCACATTTGAATTATAATTAGGGTCAAACCCTAAATATACATAAGATCTTTGCTTCAATAGCTGGATATATTTGTGGAGTCTTTTAAAAGACTCATTATGAGTTCCTTCCTCATATTTTTTAACCTTTATCCTAGCTTTCTATAATTGGATATGGTATGACTTAAGACCAAATTTATAATCCAAAATCATCGAAAGTGATTCATTGGAGATAGATGGGTCAACACTAATTATTGGTAGCAATGTCTTTGTTATCTATGTTGAAGTTACAACTTTTATAGTTGTAAGTCAAATGCAAGTGTGTTTGTCCCTCAATGACTTTATCATGAATATTTGACTACCAAGAACAATAGAACCATATATACGTTAATCATAACCATCACCCATACATATGTCACCAACCTTAACTTTTTGATTAATATATCTTTTAACATGATATCCATATTTAACCTCATACTCTCATAATACATCTCTGAAAAAATTTAACATTCTTCAAACTTTATTGATACATCAATTACAAATTTAAACCTCTTACATCTAAAATCAACAATTGGATCCACATTCGTCGTCTTCTTTTTCATTTTCCTTTCATTACCATTTTCATCCTCATTATCCTGATCACTAGATTGTTCTTTAACTTCTACATCGACATCATCTTCGTCACTACATATCTTCTAGTCATTATTAGAACTAGAAGCATCATTCAATGTCTAACTAGTAGAAAAATCAACTTGTAAACTATCAATCCACTCATCTTTAACCTCATTACAAAATTAAACAAACATCCTCATTAGAAAAGATATAATAATCATCTAGTTCATCATCATAATCCATCTTAACTCTAGCATCGCCACAAATATCATTATCAACACCTATTTTAGACCCCATTTTATAACCAACAGTAGGATCACTACTAGAATATTTAACATTACCATTACCATTACCATTACCATTATCATCACTATCAACATCAATATCAACACATACTTCAGAACCCATTTCATCATTATCAGGACTAATATCATCAAAATACAATATCACCTTTTCAACTTCAAGATCATGGGCAACAAAATATTTGGTTTCTGATGGCTTGTCATCTTCAAAATTACTTGAATAAAGCATTGGCATATTTTTATTGTTACAGGATCAATAATTGGATCAACATCAATATATAAATGCATGTTCACTTCACCTTCATGCATACTTCACCTTCATGCATACTTAATACCGTTAAGGTCGAAACATCATCATATATTTTGTTTTCTCTAGCAACCTTGATTTGAATGCCATACAAGTCCATATCAAAGACTTGCTTGCATATGAATAGTATGTTTATGTAATACATATTCAAAGCCCCAATATTTGTCGACATATGATGAACTCTCATGATGCACAAATATATCTAGCATTTTGATTCTTGCATGGTTTGTGCAAGTTACTTAATGATTACATATAAATTGAATAATAATATAAAAATTAGAGTTTTTTAAATTAATAACTCTAATTTTTAAATTTGAGTTTTTTTTTTTCCGTTTAAGTACAACTTACAGATTCAGGGTTCCCATTTTCAATTTTTAACTACTAATAATGTTAAGGTTTTTGTTAAAAAACGAGGAAACAAAATCTATATTCTAATAATTTAACGCACTAACATTTTTGAAATCTCGTTTATTGAAAACAATTCAAACTTGCCTTTTACTGTTAAGTTCCTCGAAGAAATCAATGCCAACAACAAGAGAGAGTGTGTGAGAAAGGAGATGAGAGAATGTGACATGTAAGGTAAATCTTTCTTTGACTTTTTCTTTAAAGATTGATTTGTGTTTAGGGTTTTTCTTTTTAATTTTGTGTCTGAAAGATAGATTAGGAGACGGAGAGGAGAGAAGTTGAAGATGAGGAGAGAAAATGCGATGTGTGGTCGTGATTAATTACATTGCTTTAATTTATATGAGAGCAATATTAATAATGTCATTTCATTTATTTTAAAAGTCAGCTTTGACTAGGATGAAAAGTGTAATATTTAAAAAGTATGGTTGTAAAGTGATAAAAAAAAGAAGAAAGAACAAACCTTGGAGTGCTGTGAAATATATACACATATGTTACTGTTTAGATCACGTGCAACACAGTTAGAAAAAGAAAATATTGTGAAATATATACACATATTTCATGCAATTAGTTTTCTACTCAATAATTTCTTTGTAAAATTAATTGTTTCCTTAGCCAAACTATCTATAATAATAATCACTAGTGATAAAATATGACATATCATTATTCTTTATTATGCTTAAATAAATAAAAAAATATTTAAAGGTATCCAGATTTTTCTGGAATTAATGACGAGGATCTTAATAAAATTAAACTTGATAAAAAGAACATTTTAATAGAATAATTTTTTTTGATAGAGTTTATGACTTCACTTAGATAGTTATTTTTTATTCATTAATATTAGAGAATACTATAAATGATATCTTGAGATCTCATCTAAAAACTTAAATTATTGGGTGAGATGTTTCTTTGACATGGTATCAGAGCCTTGATGACCAAATGGTCACGAGTTCGAATCTCACCATCCCTATATATTTGATAAAAAAAATCAAGCAAAGGTAATGTGGGTCTGTGCAAGTTTCAAGCCCAAATAACTTTCACTTGGGGGGGTGTGTTAGAGAATAATATAAATCATATCTTGGGACCTCACCTAACAGTTTAAGTTTTTGGGTTGAGATGATTCTTTGATAATTAATACCTTCATATGTATACTTGTTTTTGTATCATTAGAATTTTCTTAAATAATAATAATTAAATACTAAAATATCGTTATTAACTTAGATTTATAGATTTTTTTTTTAATTTCCTCTTCTACTCCCTCTCTCTCTCTCTCTCTCTCTCTCTCTCTTTCTCTAAAGATTATCCTTTTATCATCTTTGTTTTCCTCCCTTTCTTTCTCTTAAAAGCACCATCCTTTTTATGAGCACATGAAGATGATTTATTACCGGCAACAACATTGTTTTTTATTTATCATATTTTTTTTTATAATTATTCTGGATCTAGTACTATAAATGTGATGTGTTTTAGTTTTATTTTACTATTTATCTGATTTTCTTACTCCTTGTGAGGTTATTTTCATTTTTGTACAGTTTGCATGGTCTATACGTGGGTTTGTGGTGCCAGAAAAAAGGTTTTTTCAACCATTTTAGTAATTAAAAAAACAAAAACTAACATGATTGAGTCTTTTAGATCAAGATGCATTACTTAGATTTAAGCAGTATAATGATTATTTTTCTATTCTAAATAAAACAATGAACTACCTATTGGAAATAATACAATCATTTTCATTAGTTATTATCATATAAATAGGAGACAAATCAACATTTTAACATTTTTAAAGCATAGTCAAATAACTAAAGTACATTTAAAAGCAAAAAAAATAAAAATAAACTACCATCCAGGAGCTTTTTGTATTTTCACTTTTTAAAATATAATTAAATGACTAAATTACTCTTAAAAACAAAATTTCTTTAACTCACATCCAAGGGCTTTATTATATTTTTATTTTGGTTTTTTGGTTCTAATCAAGTAGACTAGTGGACACTTAGGTATTTAAAAAAAATTAAATATTATATTAAAAAAGTGACTAACACGTGCATTGCATGCATGAACACTTGAGTTGTGGCTGTGTCATTCTAGTGATGCGTGAGGAGGTGTTCGACGACCAAACAATGGCTTCTATGATGACGTCCAATCATCTCAGTGACCCCTCCATCCCTAGACGACGCGTGTGAGTTACTGATCTCCGGTTTGATGTCAATGACCTTTTATTTTTTCCTTTATTTTCTCTCTCCTCCACAATTTTATGCCTAACCTTCCAAATTTCCGGAGTAGCCATTCAATTTGTTTTCTTCACATTTGGTCATTTTTCTTTTGATTACTATTTATTTTATTTGAAATAATTTATAAAATTATATTTTTTTAATTTTATCCTTTATTTTTTTTATCTGTTAGAATTGATCTTTATTCATTTGATTATTATTTGTTTTATTTGAGAAAAATATTAAATTTTTTTTTATGATTTCATCTACCTTCAGTTTTTTTTCCTATCAGGTTTTGACCCTTATTTTTTTATTGCTATTTTTTTACTTTATTAAATTTTTTAAGTTGATATTTGTTTTTTGGTTTCATCCTTCAATATTAAATTGGTGTAAAATTGAGCTTCTTGATTAAGCACGGTCTAGGGTTTCTAGTTTGGAGATTAACCTAGGTTTAAGAGATTCAATAGGGTCTACTTGGTTTTTTTTTCCTCTTTTTATAAACTTGTATTTTTTCGGTTTCATCCTTTAACATTTATTTAATTAGAGATTGGGCTCCACTATTATTTTTTATTTGCTTTCTATAGGATTTTTCACTGATTTTTAAAATGATCAGGGTTATCTTGTTAAATTATATTAAATTTAGCTTTTTTTAAAATGTTGTTTTTTAATTAAATTAAATTAAATTAATTGATTCAATATAAGCATGAGACGTTCTTTGCTTTGACGGTATATGAGACCTCTTTCGGCATTGTCGTGCAACATTTTGCAGTAGTGTTAGAATTGTCTCGATGAACTCTTTTTTATGGTGTGGCGGTGTCCATGACAGAGCGATGATGAGTGTTCAATAAGGTTTTCTTTCTTCTCCTCTCGAATTTGATATTAACAGTTTATTTTCATAATTAATTATCATTAATGTTTTTTGTTTATTTTATTTATTGATGGTACTTTTTTTTAATCATATTATTAAATCAACCGAGTTTATTGAATCCAATCAAGTCAATTATTTAGGTCTCAATTTTTTTATATCTTTTTTAAAAATAAAGGTGTCACCTGAACATCTTTTATATATATATATATATATATATTAAAAAAAATTAATCTAACCTACAATATAACACATAACACCTGTCTAGTTGAAAAAATTGTAATTGAGAAAATTTCTAAATAGCATAGTTATTAGTTAATTGTTAGGTTAATATAGTTGTCCCGATAATCCAAATCTATTATAATATAATATTTTCATGAGAGTAACTTGTTTTAACCCTATTATTTTAAGAAGATTTCAAAAATCCAATTACTAGCAATTAGAATATCGAATTGTAAGGTGATGTTTCATAAATTTGATCTTATAAAGAAATTAAACAAAAGAAAAATCATGCACAACATGTCGGTATCGATATATAAAATAAATAATAATAATAATAATAATAATAAAAGAAACATCAGCACAGACTTGAGACCATAGTTTTTAAACTCAACCCGGTGATCAATTTGGTATAATGATTGGGTCACGGGTTAGATGGGTTGACCCGGGTTAATATATATAAAAAAAAAGAATTCCAATACAAGACTTATAAAACCTTACAATGCAACACCTAACTAGTTCATGAGCAAATAGTTGCATGCTTGCAATAAGCATGAAACTTACGGGAGATGGAGCTGGATGAGTATAAGAAAACTAACTGCTGGAAAAGTCAAAAAGCATAAATCCCAAAACCCCACAGCTTACACATGTTGAAGATAAACTGCTAAAAGAAGTGATCAATCTTGTTGGCTTTTTAATTATTGATTTCTTCGTAGTTAAGGACTTGAAAATGTTGGCCATACAAGTTTGCAGATTGTCATAAAGATATGAACGGACAAGTTAAATTTTTAAGTGTCCTCACAGAATACACATGAAATACAAAATGATTCCTGGCCTAGAAATGCAGCAAATCTAGAATGGTTGACCTGTGCATGAACTCAGTAAAACATAAAATTTCATTTCACTTGAAGGTCTTTCACGACTCTAAAAAGAATGTCCTTAGTGGCATTGAAATAATGAGTAAGTTGCATATTACTCCAATGCTTCCATTAGCATTCTCTTAAATAATTATTAAGAGAATCAGGCATTGCTACAAATGGTCATTGGAGATTATTTATTACCTCTCTATAGGCATGATAAGTTGTTCTGTCACTGCTATCCTCGGCATAAGCTTTCCTTGATGACCTTGGTAAGCTATGGTCATTTGGGAGATATAGTGCAGCATTTTCAGTGCCATATTCATCTGGATAAACAAGTAATGAGTCTGCAAACTCTGTCAGATCCTTTTCAACAGAAAGGTAATTCTGTACATAGATCTGTGATTGCAGTGGCGAAGAAAAATTGAAATCCTCCCTGTGGCTGCCAAAGAAAGATAGCAGTTGCTTTGCATCTACCTGGACTCAGAATCATACACAAATAAACACAAATGCTTCTCATGCTCCACATGAAAAACTACATTCTTAAAACTACAATTGGAAAAGCTCCATCTCACCTTTTTGTTTGGAACCAATGTTGGATGCCCCTGAAAAACCAGAAGGCTGGTGTTTGATGCTGCTACAGACCAATAAAGGTATACAAGTTGTAGACACAACCCATACCCCTCCCTCATACAAACTTGGTTTTTTGTTGCTCTTTGGTTTTTGTTTTTTTTTCTTGTAAAAAGTAAAATTGCATGGCCTTAATTCTTGGTTCTGCAATAGTAAATAAAACCGCACAATTTCCTCTCTTATTCCATATCATTTTCATTCTCAAACCAGAATTTTAATCTTCTATTTGATAGCAACGGAAGAGAAGGTGAGAGATAGAGTCATGGCCCTAATCTAGGGAGTTACTAATACCTTTCCCAAATGAAGAACAAAAAATTAAAGAGATAACAACGACTTAATCTTACCTTGATTCATACATCTGAACTAAAGAGAGCCAAACAAGTAACAAGCTTGCCTTGAACTTAAATTCCTCTACTCTTCTTTGCAACAGATCATATAGGTTTGTAACGGTGGCGTTTTATATATATATATATAAGAAAACACAACCGGGTCACACCCGGGTTTATCTAGGTTGACCGAGTCCCGGGTTGACCGGGTTTTGCCGGGCCAAATTCCTAACCGGTTTTTTCATCAACCCGGCCTAGTTCTAGTGCTGGGTTAGCTGGGTCGATCAGCTGGACCGGGCCGAGTTTTAAAACTATACCTGAAACTATTAGGAAGGACAAATTATACCTCGTTAGTTGTTCCACATGATATATCCACCAACGAAAATCAACTGTGCTGCATCCAATTTTGCTTGCCGATACAGACATGCTGCAATTAGTGCCCCTAAACAATGTTCTGTCACCAAGATTCTTTATTTTAATCCAATTTAGTTTACCAAGATCATTCGGTAAACCTCTAAGCCATCAAAGATTTTAAAACTGCATTTTCTAGAAATAAGAAAACTTAGCAAAAGTGTATTTTTATTAAGATTTTATATATTTATGTTGTACTTGAAGTATTATTAAATTTTCTAATTTAAGCATGTTTTATAATAATAAATCTGATAATATAAAATATCTTTAATTTATGATAAATATTCATTTTAAATGCAGGTTTATAAAATAGACATATCACACAATTTAAAAGATTTATCGATGTGTTTAACTATTGAAACTGAGAAAACAAAGAGACGATTAAGTTTTGAGAATAAATTCTAGTTGGGCTGGTTCAATTCAAATTGGAACACCATTTGATTTTTGGATTATAAATAGAGTTGTAGACCTTGGATTTAGGTGTGGTTTATCTTTATGTAAAGTTAAAACATAGACCGAAAACATTTATGAAGAGTCCAAGATTCAATATTGTCATTCTGAAGTTCAAATCTTAGCAACCAAAAAGAAGTCTGAGTTCGTCCTACATCCCAGACATTGTTTGGTGTTGGTGTTCAACCTATATTTCAAGTTTTAGAAGTCAAAATGAGCCCATTATTTTTTTTCTTGGAAAACTGAGACAAATACCCACAACTTTTATGAAGATCATTTGTTTAAATTTTAATTTTATCAATGATGTTTTGTCAAACCACCAAATTAATAGTTAACTGCCAAATCAGTAGTTCTAATTTTTTGCCTATAAAAGGAGGCATTTGCCATATATTTATACATCACGGTTTTCAGATCAAGAACATGCTCTTGCTTCTTCTTTTTTTGTATTTTTGTAATGTTCAAGTTTTATTTTATGTTATATTCTCATTAATCTCTTGTTTATGCTTATTATTTCATTTATTATACTTAATTGATTTATATCATTACTATATTCTTATGTTGTTTATTTATGTTTTTCTTCTAATCATGTTAAGTTTTTTTTTTTCAAGGTGAAAAGGTTACACTAATGATATAAGCATAAGTATAGTACAAACTCAACATGGACTTTAATGTTCAAATTCAAGAAGTTTTGCTATTAACATATATTATAATTTGTATCTTAATCAATCTTAAAACCTTGTTTGTTTAGTGGCGAGTCTAGATTTGTGGTGTATAACCTCTGACACAACAAATACTTGATTGTTTTATAGCCTACTGTATGGATAACTGACACTGGAGCTATGAAATAATCTCGATTTGTTATTGACATAAGTTAGTACCATGAATACTTGATAGTATTTACAATTATTGACGTTGGTCAAATAAAATAATTAATATGATCCTGTTAATAACTTAAAATGAGTCATCAATGATAAATCATCCGATTGGAACCTTCTTTGTGCATGGTTTTCAGTTGAGTAATAAAAAAAGTTTGAACTATACTTATTTAAAATACCATTAGTAAATCATCTAACCTTGATAATTGTTTTTATCTTTGTTTAATTTTTTTTTCCAGTTGAGTAATAAAAATAGTTTGAACTATATTTATTTAAAATATTATTAGTGAATTTTCTAACCTTGATAATTGTTTAATTTTTTTTTCTAGTTGAGTAATAAAAAGAGTTTGGACTATACTTATTTGAAATACTATTAGTGGATCTTCTAACCCTAATAATTGTTTTATCTTTATTTAATCTTTACATTAATATCACATCTCAAAGTTCTCTTCAAATCTATTTCTTTTATTATTTACGGTTTTGTATAATTAACCTCCCTATGGATCGACCTTGATCTTACGAAGTTATTTACTACTCTAACAGTCTTGCATTAAGGAGAAAACATCAATAATTTGATCATATCACCAACTTATTTTTTATTTTTATTTGTATTTTTATTTTTTAATCAAAACAACATAGTCTAAAGGGTTTTAAAAAATTCAAAGCTTGAGTTGACATTTCATCTAGATATTTGGCAAATCAAACTCTAAGTTAGGTCTTGTAGCTACGGTTTAACCCCATCTTCATAGCTTAAAAATTCTCAATTTTATCCATGTAGTTTAAACAAGGTTTTACTCTTGAGCTAGTGATAAAGTGAATTGGAATGACAAACTGAAAAGGGGCTAATATTCATTTTGTTAGTATTGCAAACTAAAAATGTATGTCAACCCCTAATAATTCAAAAGGAGGTGAACAAAATTCATATTTCCTAATCATTAAAAAGAAATTATATCAATCAAGTAACAAGAAATTTAATAACTAGAATAATTAAAAAAAAAAACTGAAAGGGTTTTAGCAGAGACCTTGGTGGTGCTCATTCCTAAGGAGGAGAGTCCAACGAATCTGAGGCCATTTCACCCAATTAGCTAATGTAATGTTGTTTATAAGCTAATTACTAAAGTTATGGTCAATAGATTGCAGCCTTATCCGGATGACTTGGTTGGTCCTCTTTGTCGCACGTGTGCGGCGTCGCAGCGATCGCCCACCACCCTCATCATCATTAGGTGTGGAGTGTCTATCTTGGAAAATATGGGAAGACAAGGAATTCTTGTTTTTTATCAGTGGAAAAAATATAATGGGAGTCCCCACCTAGTATTCTGGTCACTAGGAACCCTAACTGGTCTCAGAGATCGGGTACGGAGACTGGTTGCGTAAATGGAAGGTATTAGTACCCCAAATACACCCTACCTAAGGTAAGCTGCATTGTTTTATAGTCTGAAAAAAAGCTAAGGTCTTATCATGTTGGTCTGTCTATGGTTCAAGAAAAGCCCTCCTCAGTAAGGAGGTTCTTATCCTCTGGGGTGAAACCTAACCGGTCTAATGTTTATAAAAGAAATACCTTTTTAATATCGGGAATACGTTTTACGTATAAATTCGTAATCCCAGAC
>Ga0307508_10007533_pt1 | contig 10108 bp, 11 predicted proteins | sample 9_EM_MG_FD_203089 | JGI IMG/M metagenome (GOLD analysis project Ga0307508, IMG submission 203089) | Populus trichocarpa ectomycorrhiza microbial communities from riparian zone in the Pacific Northwest, United States - 9_EM | ecosystem: Host-associated > Plants > Roots > Unclassified | place...
ACCAAGCAACGTCGCGAAGCGCTGGTCTGACTTCGGCATCACCCAATTCATTCATCCTCCGAGCGGATTATACGACCGTGTTGAGCCCTTCTGGGCCGGGGAGGAATTCTGTTAGAATCAGGTCGCTGAAGACATATACCGAACATGTCGCCGTGTAAGTTCAGGTGATATCATACCATTAGACTTCGACTAAATGGTGGTTTTTTGCCACAAATAGATTTGATGTTCGTCATATGCCTCAAGGGTGCGGGTGAGTGAACCTCAGGTCGCCTACGAAACTTTCAGACAAGTGTTTTCATAAGGACTTGGCCGGCTATCTGGGAGACTAAAGAATCCAACTGGCCGAATGGCGTGCGTACCTTGCCTATGTAAACGTGTGGTCTTCACTAATTGAATTGAGTTTAGGGAGAGATTGACATAGTGGAGGGTGTGAACGACCAGTCTCCGAATGCTGCAACATTACACGCCGCGTCGGGTGGGTCGAATTTTTACGTCCTAATTCAAAGAAGTTTCTGACCGGTTCGTTTCATCTTAGGATGCACGATGCCGGCTTCCCGAACACAGACAGGGTGATCTTTAATCAGTTTTGTCAATTCACCTTAATTTCTAATTTGCTTTCCACATTGGACAGCACAAGCGTTTCGCTTGACTGCAGTTGGTTAATGAACGGTAACCAGGGCTGCTCAGTCAGGTTCCCCACTTCAAACAGTTATGGACCTTCCTTCAATAATGTTGGTGGGGGATGGTACGTTTTTTATACATGCAAGGCGTACGGGTTCTGACTCGACGTAAATATTTCAGGTATGCGGTTGAACGCACATCAACCTACTACAAAGTCTGGTTCTGGCCAAGGAACGCCGAAAATGTTCCCTTCGACGTCAAAAACGGTGCTTCAACTGCTACCCCCAGCGACTGGGTACGTTTCGCCGTTCCTAACAGCGTTTGCCCTTATGCATGCATTATTTCCCAAAAAGGGTACTCCTTCGGCTTGCTTCCCCAACACCAACTGCGATTTTGCAAGCCACTTCCAAGGACATAACATCATCATCAATCTTGCATTCTGTACGTGGTTCCTTTTTCAATCGCAATTTTTTTTTCCAGATTGCCTGAACTTAAAGATTCCCGATGCGTAGGTGGAGATTGGGCCGGTGCTGTTTACGCCGACTCCGGATGTCCCTCGACCTGCGTCGGTGGGTTTCTTCTTTACTGTCATTCCAAGTTTCGTAACAAATGAATCGGCTTTATAGACTACGTGAACAATAACCCTTCGGCCTTCACAGACGCTTATTTTGATTTCGCATCTATTCTCATTTATCAGTGACGGATTTTTCCCTTGTCCGATATACTTGCTTTTAAGGCCACTTTATGATTTATTGCTAGCTTTGGATTACGATACTTTCTGTGACGACTTGTTGGTATTGCCGCGTCATCGATGTCATCTCTGACCAACAGTCTGAAAATGGCTAATATCCTAACACAACTTGTGTGAATCTACAGACCACAGAGATAGGGTGTTCCCCAAGGTGTACAGGCACAACTTGGCTGATGCGTTCAAAGGCTTGGGGGCGCGAGCAAATAATCACGGTAACGCTAGCTCCAGCAGTGCAGCGAATCCACTGGTACAGAAGAAATGACGTTAAAAAGGAATATTCAGAGAAATAAGCACAACACTCCTCCCTGCCACCAATAAAATCCCACATCGCTTCTGGATCCGAATTTCCCGTCCGGGACTCAACCATCTTTGATATGTCAAGGCGTATACTGTCGTCGTCTTTTGGACAGTGGACGAGGATGGACGACTCCTGGAGATGAGGCAAGTAGCCCATTCCTAGTCCAGCGTGATTTCCGGAGTCCTGGTCATGCTGAGAATCGCATGAAACAGCAGCAGAAGGTAAGGTCAAGAAGTGGACAATGTCCACGTCGAGAAGGTGATTTGAGGTCCAGGATCCATAAATCTTGGAAACAAGGTGCTTCCAAAAACGGCACGTGCAGCGTCGCTGACGATCTTTCGAGCGACGAGCAAGTCGATGGCAATGGACCAGGCGACATTGTCGATGGTCGTGAGGACAGTCATTGAGGGTGACGTCACCAATGTGACATACCATAGGAAGCCCCCATGGTGTTCGTCAACGCTTGGTATGTACCCCCACGCGGGTTAAGTGCTTTGCAATTTTACTGACTCGGCGAAATAGCAGAGCCTTTTTGCTTCTGCGCTGGTTCTTCCGTCCTTTCAGTCCTGCATTGATCCCGCCCCCTGCACCGTTTACTGGAGAGCATTTCGAAAATTTTACGGCCCTCTTATTGGAGCATCCCCATTGCTTGCGTCTTAACACCGATTCCTGGATCTGTATACCATGCTATTCTAACTGGTATGCCTAAGGAATTTGACCTCCCTTATCAACCTGGGACGCGATCCTCCGCTCACAGTGCTAAGGCGAAGGATAAGGACCCGAACCCTTGCAACCGGTCGTCTTGGAAGACGAATTCAGACTCGTAATGGGCATCTTTGAGAAGGTGACATACGAGGTACCAAATTTCTTCACCGTGTGCGCATATATCGTTGTCTTGAATGTTTCATGGTTTGCTAATAATTTTACAGGGGCTAGAAACTGGCATGGATTTCCCCGCATTTTCAGAATACCAGGACGTTTTCTCTGCCTTGCTACCGACATCGACATTTGCTAACTAGTCCGTACCTTCGTGTATCCCACCACCCCTAAAGATCACAAAGACCATCTACCCTCATTGGAAAGAACGAAGGATAGAACGAGGGGGTCATCGGATTGTACCAACACTGAATGTAAGTTATTTTTGTAATTATCTTTACAATCCTGACTGTTTTCAGGGTGATGAATCCGATACACGCCTGCTTCCGTAGATGTTAGAGCAAGTTCATACGCAAGACGAGGGCATCACAGGTCACATCCCCAGACGAGTTGGCCCGCCTTCAGATGGAGTTCCACTATCCACTGGAGATTGCTAAATTAATCCTATCTCGGGAGATGGTAAAGAAAGGAAGCAGCTCGGCAGGTGCAAGTGGTGTGGGAAAAATGTTTGGCTTTTATGGACCTGAAACGCAAATTTCTGACACTCAACGACAAGGTCAACGAGGAGCTTTTGGTGGACAAGGAACGGCCAGTGAAGAAGCCGAACGCAACGTACGTCTTCAGCTTTATTGCAAACCTTGGTTCTCTCATTCATTCACTGTAGGCGCGTTCCTGGTCTGAAGTTCAAGACGAACGATTCCCCACATTCAGAACCACTTATACGACCCAAAGATCGTGTCGCAGCCATTCGCGACCAAATCGAAACGACTTTGGAACGACGAAAGCCCATCAACCACCACTGGAAGACCTCGTTGATGTAAGTCCTCTGTTCCCAGATCTTCCATCGCGGTCTTATTTGTTTGTAGAATCCCTATCAAACCGCCTTCGTCCCTTATTCCTCCAAACTTTTCAAATATGTTGCACCTCCAGGAATTCCTTCATGGCCATTGTTATTCCGACCAAACGGAAGAAGACCCGCCTTTCAACGTCGCACTGTCCGTTTCCGGTATGGCAGGGGGGGGAAAGGCATTTTTGGACCATCAAGACAATACCCATCGCGTCTTCTCGAAACGACTACCCCGTTCATCATCGTTTACACTTGAGGATGAGGATGGAATGGATGTTAGTGAGGATACAGGGGATGTGGAACAACGCCAGAGATTAGAAGAGCGGTGGAAGTTTGATATGGATGATGCACCGCTCTTTGGACCAGAAAGCACTGATGAACATGACAGGGTGCTCGTTGACGATTATGACACTAAGTACGGTTTTCATGACTTGTGATTGATTAAATCTGACTTGTTTGCTAGATTCTTGAGACATGCCGTGACGCTGCATACCGACTCCGACCATATCCATCTTGTCACGGACCCTACGCACAATGGCAGCGATGAATTCCAAATTGCAGAGAGACTGGCTTCGATTGTCAATGGAATCGTTGATGGGCAGTTAAACACCAGGTTGCCAAATGGCATAGTGTCGGTTAGCCCGACGATGTCACAAGCTGTCCCAGTGCGTTCGCCGTCAGCTGACGGACAATGGACGGTTCTAAGGAATCATGTCAATGGCCAACCTTCACTGCCACCTCATCTGCAACCCTCACCTCACTGCCCAATATTTCCCAATCCCACTCACCACCGCGCATTCCCATGATGCTGAACATGGGCTTACCTTCGCCTTCGTTACAACCTGTTGAGAGTAACCAGAATGGTTACTAGACTATATTTTCTGTTGCGCTCCAATTTGTAGGTTGGGGTTTCTTATCCCTCTGGACAGGTTCCTGGTTACCGGTGCCGTGACCCGTTACACACATCCTCTCTGCCCTTAATTACCACTATGCCAATCTCCCACCTGCACAACCCTCGAAAACACGCGTTCACGCTCGTTTTCGGGGGGGTTTGACCTTTCTCCATCCACCACCGCCGCCGATCAACTGGCATGACAACCCCCGAAAACGAGAGTTCTCAACCTCCCTGAGCCGCCACAACTCGAGCGCGACAGATTGGGCAAGCAGGGGGGATTTGGGGAATGGGAACCACCAACAAGGTACGTTGTATATCCAAAATTATATGTATACATATACTAACTACTGCACCTACAGGCAACAAAAGGCCGCTCGCCCACTTCCAAGATCATAACGAGCAGAAAAAGGGACCGCTCCGACACATTTTTACGCGATGACGGCGCCTCCTTGTTATCAGAAACACGTTTCGACGTGACGAGGAGAGTTGCCCCCCCCCTTGCCATGTCGAAACATGTGTTTTGAGTGACAGGGAGGGATTCCCTCCTTGTCGTGTCGGAAATCATGTTTCGACGCGACGCGACGACTCTGCCGACGAGGAGGGAATGTCCTGATCTCACCTCCACGCGCAGTGTCAATTGACACCCGCATTGCTATTGCGAGGTTTCTTGGTCAGGTGTCTGTGGGTACAGATGCCCCGTCTCACATTTAGTCGAAACACGAGAGGGAGGATGTGAGGGTGGGTACCAAAGCCCCCATCTCGCTTTTCAGTGCGAGGGACATCACGGTCAATCCTATGGTCGCAAACGGCAGTTATAAGAAATCATACTGGCATCCAGGTGTACAGTGAACACTCAATATTGCTTTGCCCCTCTATTCTATACAATGATACTAAATATGAGAAGCAATATTGAGGCAGGCACTAAAGTAAATGTTTGCACGTGAAAAATGCACTTGGGCAAGCATAACTATGTAATATTACAAACACCATGACAAGAACTAAATTAATTCTGAGACAATAGAAAGGTTGGGGGTTGAGTCAAGGATATTATATGTGTGTTCAGGTCGCTCCATTCAAATTGTTTGCAGCTCCCTCCAAAGCACCCCAAAAAGCAGTCACAATTTGCTGCCAGTGTCCAAATCAGAAATCCATTTGATACAAACAGAATAAATGACCGATACTTACAAGTGAGGTTGTGAGAAGCATGTCAAGTTTCGTGTTAATGGTCGCCATGCTGTTGTCGAGGCCGTCCATCCTCGCAGTAAGGGTTGCCATGTTGTTGTCGAGGCCGTCCATCCTCACAGTAAGGGTTGCCATGTTGTTGTCGAGGCCGTCCATCCTCACAGTAAGGGTTGCCATGTTGTTGTCAAGGACATCCATCCTCCCGTTAAGGGTCGCCATGTTCTAATCCATATTAGTATGAACATTGAAATCAGAGAGTACTAGATTGATCCTGAGTCTGCTCACCACTTCAAGGTTATTAACCTTGGCTCCTAGCCGCTCCACAACTTTGGCCACTGTCAAGCAATATGAGCTTGAGTGTAAGATCCAAAAGAAAATACTTACATTCTGCCAAAGCTGAGTCGGATGTGACTGACATCCGCGCTGTCAGAAGGAATGATGGATACGTTGTCAGTTGTTGATGATCGGTTACTATACTTACAATCTTCACTCCCGGACCAAGTCGTACCTGATGAAGATGAGCCTGATCCGAATATGGGACAAAATTTAACTTACCATTTTGGGACTCTGATTCAAGTTCTGAGTCGGACATTTTGCCTATTCGCTTGTTTGGGAACAGATGGGGAACAAGATTGGGGAGGAACATTGGACTGCATTGGTTGGACATTTTACACCTTATTTATATGTGGAATGAGTGTTAAGGAGAAGTATAGGAGTGCAGTTATATACGGATTCCAGATAGTTCCAAATATGACTTGTGTGCTAAATTTAGACATCACATGTCAACTGCCATTTGATCCCAGCCTTCCGCTCCCACTCCGCATGCCAGTTTAGCGATTTGGACTCCGGAGGAACGGCACTTCCACTTCCGATAGCCTAGGCTGCAAACGGAAGTTCCTGCAGGCTACAACTAAGCTCGTTCCTGAAGAAAACATGATCAACCCGGGTTCTATTTCTGGCGACAAATAAGATGTCATTCTTCGCCATGTGCGGCGCCATCCATGTGACCACTTCAAGTTTCCATTCAACTCGACGATGCGCTGACCTCCAAACGACCAGCTGGGGAAGATATCAGTTACCAGGCCCATTATCCAAGTCTGGTGAATCTGCCACCTCAACCCTCCATTAAATATCAGGCTAACTCCAGCGAAAGAATTGTTGGCAACTGGTGATAAGGTATGTGCGTTACATACCGGTAGAGGCAATTGAAGGCGTCTTCTCTGCTACATTTTCATTGAGTTTTCGACAGGAAACCCGCATTCTCCTCCATGGTTTCTGTTAAAGGATACACCATCCGTCCTTGATCTTACTCCTCAATGGCTACGGTATTCTGCAAACTTGTCTTGTCTCCTACTTCTCTGACTTCAACCTCCCATTCGTTCAGACAGCTTACTCCTACTGGTTCAGGTCTCGAGTCAGGAAGGAGCCGGCTATTGCAATCTATCTTCTCTGTCTAGCTCTGGAAACGCGACAAGGTTAAACTTCCTGAACACCACGTCGGGCACGTCACATCAGCTGAGGAAGTCAAAGGTGCCCCCGTGGCCGGCGCGGTTAGCGCGGGCCATCCACAATTCTTCATCACCAAATGCAAAGGACGTTGGTGCCGCATTCATAAAGTTTTAACTAATCACTTTATCAAGGACCTGACTCAAGTGTTTTCGACTTTCTCCAAACCAAGTTCCGGACAACTTTTCGCCTTGCAATTTCTGGGGCGTTTCTTGCGGAAAGGGCAGTATCTTTGGGACCGAACTGGCACTGACAGGCAGCTGGGCAAAGCCGCAGCCGTTGCTAAGAACGAGTTCGTCTTGTTGACCAACTTTACAACATCAACCCTATTGTCGGCACCCCGAATGGACTGCGCCTAGTCGTCGTCTACGAGCGGGTCTTGAACAACCTTGTTCCAGCTGAACCCGAATTTCAAGTCACCCTCGCAAAGCACCAAAGTGAAATCAGCCGGTGGTTATTCAAGTCGGAAGAGGTTCCGACTACTGCTTGGGTAAGCTTGATCCTTTCTCAGCGCAACCATGACAAGGCTGGCAACACTCACAACGGTTCATTACCTGGCAACATTGAATTCGCCAACGAGGTGTCCGACAACAATAAAGTCAGTCTTATGGAGCTGGTTCATGCGTTGACGCAAGAGTACCTGGCAGCAAAACACGCATGGAAATTTGAGCGGGAGGGAGATGGTCAAGAGCGCGAAGGGGGAAGACCTTTTTGCATTTGGTCGGAGGCTCGTCAAACCACAGCTATTCGTCACGCTCAGCTTAAAGCTAAATATACAGATGCTGTCGTTTGAGGACAGGCACATACTGTCAACCAATGCCTTGGTTACTTGAACGTCAAGGCTCCAGCTGATATCATGCTGCAAGACGCGAAGGATGCTCTTTACAACTCTTCGATCTTGTCTCATGACGGCAGCAAAATTTATCCAGTCAAAATGCAGCCCGTTGATTGGTTTTGGGAGCTGTCGCTTGACTCCACAATGGTCTTCTCAACAATGGCTTTTGTCAAGACATGAGAGGCCTCAACTACGTTGCGCTGTGCGGCTACGAGATTTTGCATGCTCGCTTCAATCTTGTCAAAGTCTGGAAATTTCATAGCCTTTGGACGTGTCTTGCCACAATAAACTTGTTGTTTGCATTAACGCAGTCGGACTTATTAGCGAGGGCAACCACGAAGCTCCACTTGGATTCGATTGAAACTTTCCCTGCTTCTGGAGACCTGCCACATTAAGGTTTGGATTTTGCAAAGTCACAAATCGTAAACTTGAATGGTGGGGACATTGAAACGTACCGAGTTGATGGTTCAGATTGCACCGCTGCATAGGGATGTCGAACAGCTGACGGCTCGATTGCGAGTGGCGTGTAGCCAGAATTCCACATCCAGCCCTACAAACGACTGAGCCAGATGCCCAGTTGAAGAAGCCTTCTCTCGCTGATGTGCCATTGCATCCACCGAATATTGGCCCTACACAGCTGGCAAGATTTCACTTTCCACCACCAAATTAGGAGCCTTGCGCGGCGCCATGAATCCAGAAAGGGGCGCTTCAATTCCTACCGTGGACATATCCCTTTTCCTCATTTCCCCTCAATTCAACAGTGAGGGTGCTCATGGCCTGAGTGACGTTCCCCAACGTATCCCGGTCGCATTGGGTTTCCGTGCAACATTGGTCACCGTCGATCAATCTGGATGGCAGTTCTTTGACTGGTCAAAGTTATTTCATCATACCTGTCCAAGACCTAAGCAGGCTCGATGAAGTTGTAGGCAACGTGGTTGTGAATGATCTTAATTCTTTCCTCCTACCTGCCTGTTGGAATTTGCAAGGTGCGGTACAAAGCCCAAAATCCAGTCGTCATTCATTGATATCTCAATTTCTGCGTGCCAGGACATCAGCATATGTCAGAAAGTGTTTTTATCGGGAAAAGTGCCATCTTCGAAATTTCGAATAGATGTAAAAGTCGTATTCACCCCTATGTTTATCTTTTTGTATTTTCTAGATTCTAGGTTATATACTCCAATTCACCGGATTCTGATCAGAGCACGTCGATGACATGATTCGAGCTCATGGCTTTGGAAGTCTCGCTAACACCTAATAAAACTGGCGGGATTCAGTTCGTCAGGGGTTATCCACCAATGATAATTTGTTGTTGTCTACGTAGGGTGACCATACATAAAGGGAGCGCTCTCGAAGGGCTTTATATTGTAGTGGCATTGGTTTAAACGAAGGATGACTCGGACGGCCCCAAAACCTGTGGCAGGACTCGTCATCATCGTATACAAAATAGTAGTGCAAAATGTGGACGAAGTTACATTGGTATACGGCGGTTGCCGGCTCGCAGCGCCCATTGAGGCCCATTGTCTTAAATTAAATGATGCATCACCAATCAGGAAGAATGATCTGATTTTTGACCCAAAATGTCAGCGATTTTCGCCTTGATTTTTGGCCTATTCTGTGCTAAACGCTCTCAACGGTTGCCTTTATTCCTTAACAGCCACTTGTGTCCCCTCTGTGCCGAGCTCCCTTCGTTCTCTTTTCATTCTTTTTTTAAAATAATCTAACACAGTGCTTAAGTGTCCCAGTCTTTCCCCTCCCGTATTCCCCCGATATTGTTCCATAATGGCGAATCGCATTCGCAGCGACAGTTCTGGTCTTTTTCCACCGAGCTCCAATACTTCAACTGCAAGCCTTTTCCCGTCCAGTTCCAATACTTCATCTGCAAATCTTCTCACCAAGCCGCGGGGCGGCGCAACTCCTCAAGTTAACGATTCACGCATGCCAAATCCCAGTGGAAGTGTTAGTGGGCATTCTTTAAGTGGTTATCCGGTGCGTTTTTTATTCTCCTGTAAGTCCCTCAGGAACCTAAATCACTTCTCCTAGGCTTCTCTCTCTGACAAGGTGCTTCAAGTATCTACATGTCAATGACCAGTGAATTCATTCCATTGTTTGTAGTATTCCCTCCCACCTTCCCCCGCATCATGGGGCCTGCCGCTTCTCATAACTGACAAAGAGCCCGACGACTACCTTCATAACCCGGATCCTCGACGAGACAGAATAAGTGACCGCGGTGGTTCAATATTTACCCTTCGTGGTTCTGCGAACCTTGGGTGTTTAACACTTCTGATCTTGGGCTGCTT
>Ga0307508_10007534_pt1 | contig 10106 bp, 11 predicted proteins | sample 9_EM_MG_FD_203089 | JGI IMG/M metagenome (GOLD analysis project Ga0307508, IMG submission 203089) | Populus trichocarpa ectomycorrhiza microbial communities from riparian zone in the Pacific Northwest, United States - 9_EM | ecosystem: Host-associated > Plants > Roots > Unclassified | place...
GTCCGCGCGGGTCGCCGCAGCCGAGCAGCCCAGCTTCGGCGAGGATCCGCATGTGTCGGTGAGCAGACTGCTGCTGCTGTACCGGTTCCGCCGCCGGTCGGCGAAGGCGATCCGGATCGGCTTCCACGCGGTGCTGGGCTTGATGGCCTTCATTGTCTTGTCGATCGTGTTCGACAAGACAACGCGGGAAGATACCGCTTCTTGGGTGTCGATGCTGGTTCTGTCCGGGGTGGTCGCGCTGTTCCTGCGCTTCTGGGCAGTCTCGGCGGACTCCGCTACGGGCGGGCGTAGGGGCGGGTCATGATTTCCATGTTGTGACTGCTCGGGTCGGCGAAGTACGCGCCGCGACCGCCGAAGAGGCGGTTGATCCGGCCTGGTTCGGTGTGGCTGGGGTCGGCGAAGTAGGTGACGCCGACGGCTTCCAGACGGGCGATCATGCTGTCGAACCGCGCATCGGGGACGAGGAACGCGTAGTGCTGTGACTGGATCGGCTCGTCGCTCTTCTCGTAGTAGTCGAGCGTCACCCCGTTGCCGAGGTCGACGGGGAGGAACGGCCCGAAGGGAGCTCCGACGCGCAGCCCCAGGATTGCGGCGAGGAACTCGGCCGACAGCCGCCGGTCCTTGGCGAAAACGGCGGTGTGGTTCAGGTGGACGGCAGTCTCTGACATCTGTTCCGACATGTGTGGCGTATCTCCGGGTCTTTGGGATTCCAGTGGCATCCGGCCCCGCACACGGGCACCGGCACGAAAGACACGGCACTGCGGGCGGGCCTCTCGCCCGCCCCCGGCTCACGCCAAGGCCGGGCGGCTCACTCGTACTTGGCCCACGGCCGACCCGGCAGTCACCCGACCGACCCTAGTGTCGGGTGCCCGAACCGGCCACCCGATTCTTCCCTCCAACTGGCCGAAAATGCGTGACGAAATTGTTGACGATCTGATGGACGGTGCATATGTTTCGCATGCGCCGGAAGCGGTTCCCCGCGCTCGGCGCTCCCCCCACAGGAGAGAAGAAGACGCGATGAAGCGACGGCAGATGGTGAAGGCGCTGGCCGGAACGGCCGCCTTACCGATGGTTGTGGGCACGGCGGGCGGCGCGAGGGCCGCCGCCGGGCCTGCGGTGAAGGATGACGACACCTTGGTGTTCGACCCGGGGAACTACACCACTACCACCGCGGCCGTGACGACGGACGGCGGCGTGAAGGCGGTGACGTACCGCTTCTACAAGGCGATCACGTATGTCGCCCACCCGGTCGACGTGACGTATCAGACGCTCAATGTCAGCGTCCCGGTGGAGATCGACGGGGTGGGGATCGACGCATCGGGCGCGCCGATCCTGTTCAGCAACGCGGTCGGCGGCTACATGCCGTCGTCGACGGCGAACGCGACCGGCATCGGGCGGGGGGCGAACCCGCAGTTGGCCCTCGCGTCCGGGTATGTCGTGGTGGAGCCGGGGGCGAGGGGCCGGAGCCTGGTGGATGCGGGAGGCGTCTACTACGGGGTGGCGCCGGCGGCGATCGTGGACCTCAAGGCGGCGGTCCGGTACGTACGCCACAACAAGGGCCGTATCCCGGGCAACACCGACCGCATCGTGGCGACCGGCGTCAGTGCGGGCGGGGCGCTGACCTCGTTGCTGGGGGCGTCGGGCGGCAGCGGGCAGTATGACGCGTACTTCGAGGCGCTGGGGGCGGCCGAGGCGAGCGACGCGGTGTTCGCGGCGGCGCCGTACTGCCCGATCACGGACCTGGAGCACTCGGACATGGCGTACGAGTGGAACTGGGGCACCAACCCTCTCGGCAGCGGGGCGCAGGTGGACCAGGCCCTGTCCGCGGATCTGCGGGGGCAGTTCGCGGAGTACCAGGCGTCGCTGAAGCTGCACGGGAAGCACGGCTTCGGGCGCATCACGGCCCGCAACTACGACGAGTACATGGTGAGGACGCATCTGGAGCCGTCGGCCACCAGGTTCCTGGCCGCGCTGGCGGACGCGGACCGGGCCACGTATCTCACTGCCAACCCGTGGATCACGTGGGCCGACGGCAAGGCGTCCTTCGTCTGGGCCGACTTCCTGACCCACGTAGGAGCCCGCAAGAAGAACGTGCCGTCGTTCGACGCCTTCGACTTCTCCACGCCCGAGACGAATCTGTTCGGTTTCGCGACCGTGAAGTCCCGGCACTTCACGCTGTGGAGCCTGCGCAAGGTCACCGGCAACCCGAGTGCCCGCCTCGACGCGGACCTGCCGGAGACGATCGACCTGATGAACCCGATGCACTTCATCGGGTGCCGGAACCCGGGCAGGTCGCGGCACTGGTTCATCCGGGTGGGCACCAAGGACAGCGACACCTCGCTGACGGTCGTGGGCAACCTCACGGCCGGCCTGGAGAACCTCGGGGACGACGTCAACACGTTCATGTACTGGGACGGCGGGCACGGTGCGAACCAGGACGCGCCCGCGTTCATGACCTGGATCGGGAAGGTCACCGGGTACACCGGGTACACCCGGTAGAACCGTTACGCGCCCCGGGCCGCGTTCCTCAGCCGAGCTGCTCGTGGGCCGCGGTGAGGAACGCGACCTGGGGGCCGCGCACGTGGTCGCCGACGCGGTCGTGCTCGCCGAGGTCCTCCCACAGGACGTGGTCCACGGCGGTGGCGTAGTCCCAGGCGAGCCGGTGGAGGCCGGGCCCGAAAAGGACGAGGATCATCCGCTCGCAGATCCAGAGGCGGTCGATGAGGGCCCTGGCGCCGGCCAGCCACTCGGGGGTGCGGCCGGAGAGCCGGTCGGGGGCGTCGTAGCGGGCCTCGGCCAGGCGTATGCCCTGCTGGGTGAGCTGGATGAACTCCCGCAACGTCGCGAGCCGTTCGGCACGGCGGGCCTCGGCGAGCTGCACGGCCTGCCGCCTGTCCTCGCTGCGGGCGGCCTGGCGTCCCGTGGTGAGCTGGGCCAGGTAGGACATGCCTCCGCCGAGCACGACACCGATCAGCGATGCCCACACCTGTGTCTGCATGGCGGATGCCTATCAGACGGACACCGGCTCCGGCAGCACTGTCGGACCCGGATGTTTCAATACCGGGGTGACCGAACGACCTGACACCCACGCCCGCGCGATACCCGTCGCCCTCGACGTGGTGCGCGTGTTCTGCGGGCCCGACGGCGACCACGGGCAGGACCTGGGCGTGGTCCGTGACGGCTCGGCCGTACGGCGGCCCGCCGACCGGCAGGCCCTGGCGTCGGACCTCGGGCAGGGCCAGACCGTGTTCGTGGACGACCCCGAGCGCGGCGAGATCGATCCGTACGCCGCCGGGGGGCCGCAGCCCTACGCCGGGCACGCGCTGGTCGGCGCGGCATGGCTGCTCGACGTCGATGTGCTGGTCACCGCGGCCGGCGAGGTGTTCGCGCGCAACGACGGGGAGTTCGCCTGGGTCACCGTACGGGCCGAGTGGGCGCGCCAGGGCACCCTGCGGCAGTGCGCCTCGCCGGAGGAGGTGGACGCGCTCGCCGCGCCGCCCGCCGAGGAGGGACCGGTCTACGCGTGGGCGTGGGCGGACGAGACCTCGGGCCGGATCAGGGCCCGGTCGTTCGACGCCGGGGCGGAGGCGGAGGCGTCGGGGGCACCGGCGGTGCTGCTGACGCATGAGCTGGACCGCGCGCTGAACATCAGCCAGGGCCGCGGCTCCCAGATCCTGACGGCGCCCGGGCGCGACGGCGAGATCGAGCTCGGCGGCCGGGTCCGGCTGGAGCGGGCCGCCGCGCCCAAGCCGATACCGATGCCCAGGCGGGTGGCGATGCCCCAGCGCTGGGCGGAAGCTCTGTATCCCGTGTCCCGGAAGAGCATCCTCTGACCGGCTGACGACGCGGACCGGCTGCCCTATGAATTTCTCAGGCCGCCGTCCGCCGGGAGCAACCTCCGGTATGGTCCGGCGCGTCTGACGCTCGACGCCCGCGTCGAGATGACAACGGCCCCACTGACCAGAGGAGTTGACAGATGTCCACACCCATGACAGCCGATCAGTTCGTGAAGGCGCTGAAGGCCGAGGGAGCCACCGTCGTCGAGCACGCCGGCTGGCGGACCCACAACAGAGCAGGCCACGGGGACTGGGGGCCGGTGCACGGGGTCGTCATTCACCACACGGCCGGCACCAACAGCCTCAGCCTGTGCTACAACGGCCGCTCCGACCTGCCCGGTCCGCTGTGCCACGTCCACATAGCGAAGAACGGCACGCTGACGATGGTCGGCAACGGGCGCGCCAACCACGCGGGCAACTTCGCCGCGAACGCGGTCTCCGCGATGAAGAAGGGCTCCAGCAACCACCCGCGTCCGGACGTCGCCGAGCCGATCGACGGCAACGCGATCACGTACGGCGTGGAGGTGGAGAACAAGGGGAACGGCAAGGACCCGTACCCGGAGGCGCAGCGCACCGCGGTGGTGCGGTTCGCGGCGGCCATTTGCCGCTTCCACGGCTGGACGGCGGAGTCGGTCATCGGCCACAAGGAGGGCACCCGCCGGAAGGTGGACCCGAGCTTCAACATGGACGACTTCCGTGACGAGGTGGCCCTCCAGCTCAAGAAGGTGATCGGCAAGCCGGTCTCGAAGCCGACGACGAAGCCCACGACACCGGCGAAGCCCACGAAGCCGGCCAAACCGGTCAAGACCGTGAAGCCCTCCGTCAGCCTCGCGCACCTCATCGAGGCCTCGAAGAAGGACCCGAAGCTCGCGCAGGGCAAGACCACGCACAAGGCCGAGGTGAAGGTGGTCGAGGACGCGCTCAAGGCGGAGGGGCTGCTGAAGGGGAAGTACGTGGACGGGGCGTTCGGCACCCTCACGGTCGAGGCGTACCGGGACTGGCAGAAGAAGTGCGGCTACACCGGGGCCGCCGCCAACGGCGTACCGGGGAAGGCTTCGCTGACCAAGCTGGGCAAGAAGCACGGGTTCACCGTGAAGGCCTGATGATGGTGCTTCATCAGGACCGCCGCAGGCGGGACAGCCGGTCCAAGGCCGCGTTCGCGGTGGCCTGGTCACCGGCGGCGAGGCCGAGGCTGACCAGTTCGGCCAGCGCTCGCTCGTAGTCCTGGCGATGAGCGGCCTCGTCGTGGGCGTACAGGCGGAGGTGTACGTCGGCGGCGAGGCCGCAGGCTTCGAGGGCCAGGGTTGGCCGCGCGTCCCAGGACTCGGCATGGCCCTCCCCGATCCGGCATGTCCGGATGTCCGGCATGGACTCACCACGGTAACGCCGCCCGGCAGCACGTGACTTGGAAATACCCTGGGGGCATGACCGTGACCGAAGGCTGGGATCCGGACGCCGCCGGGGTTCTGCGGCTGCCCTCCGGGCGCCTCGTCCGGGGCCGGGCCCTGCGCCGGCCGCTGCCGCCCGGGCCGGTGCCCACCTACGCCCTCCACCTGCTGGGCAGGCAGCCGCCCGAGGTCCCGTGGGCGGCCGAATGGCTGCGCTGGCCGGATTTCCGCCTCCCGGCCGACCCGGCGCGGGCCAGGGAACTGTTCGAGGAGGCGTGGGCCCGGGCCGCGGACCCGGCCGAGCGGGTCGAGTTCGCCTGCGGCGGCGGCCGGGGGCGTACGGGGACGGCTCTGGCCTGCGTCGCGGTGCTGGACGGGGTGCCGGCCGGGGAGGCGGTGGACTTCGTGCGGCGGCACTACGACCGCCGGGCCGTGGAGACCCCGTGGCAGCGGCGCTTCGTACACGCTTTCGGGGGCACGCGATAGGCGAGCGGGGCCGTTGTCTGGGACCCTGGAATTCCCGAGCAGAGGAGCGACCATGACTGGTCAGTTCGAGGCGACCGTCGAGATCGACCGCTCCATCGAGGAGGTCTTCGCCTTCCTCGCGGATGGCACGAACGACCCCAGGTTCAGCCCCCGCGTACAGAAGATCGAGAAGACGACGGACGGTCCGACCGGCGTCGGCACCGTCTTCGCCAGCACCGTCAAGGACGCCGGTATGACCACGAAGCGGGAGTTCCGGATCACCTCCTTCGAGCCGTCCACCGCGATCCGCTGGACCGAGGTCTCGAAGAACATCGTGACCGCCGGAGAGGGCGGCTACGACCTCTCCGCCACCGCCTCCGGCGGCACCCGCGTACGGATCTTCAACGTCCTCGAAGGCCACGGCCTCGGCAAGCTCCTCGTCGGCTTCGCCCTGAGCGCGGCCCGCAAGGACGCGGACGCCTTCGGGCAGCGCATCAAGGCTGCCGTCGAGGCATCCTGAGCCGCGCGGGCCATCGCCTCGCGTTTTGCCTTACGCGTCACGCGCACGCAGCAGCACCCCGCCCGCCAGCAGCGCGGCACCCGCGTACGCGGCCAGTACGCCCAGCCCCGGCCACGGGCCGATCGGCAGCCGGCCGAGGTTCCGGGTCGCCTGGATGGCGAGGCCCGCCGTCATCGGGGCGTAACGCTGCATGCGCGCATGCCAGTCCGGGTCGGTGACGAGCTGGGTGATGACCGGGAAGGCGTAGAGCAGCCCGAGGACGACCGTGATGGCCGCCGCCGAGTCGCGCAGCACGGTGGCCGCTCCGAGGCTGAGCAGGGCGATCAGCCCGAGGTAGAGCACGGACCCGGCGGCCGCCCGGAGCGTGGGACCGTCGGCGAGGGAGATCGGCGGGTAGCCGGCGGCCGGGGTGAAGCCGTTGCCCGGCAGGATGAGCCGGGCGGCGAGGAGGGAGCCGAGCACGCCCAGGGCGCCGGCGGCCATCGCCGAGCCGCTGACGACGGCCGCCTTGGCGGCGAACAGGGTGCTCCGGCGGGGCATCGCGGCCAGGGTCGTACGGATGGTGCCGGTGCCGTACTCGCCGCTCATCGCCAGTACGCCCAGGATCACGACGGCCGCCTGGCCGAGCCCGACCCCGGACAGGCCGAGCTTGACGGTGTCCTCGTGGCAGCCGGCCGGCGACCGGCAGAGCCGGGTCGACACCGCCGCCGCCGACAGCGCGCTCACCGCCACCGTCAGCATGGCCACCGCGAGCAGCAGCCGGCCCGTGCTGGGGAGGGTCCGCAACTTGGTCCACTCGGCGTGCAGTTCGCGCCTCACGCGTCCCTCCTGTTCAGCCGCCACACCGCGAGGGCCAGGGCCACGGCGGCGTACACGCCCAGCACGCCGAGCCCGGACCAGGGGGAGAGCGGATAGCAGCCGCCCTCGGGCAGGCAGGCGTGGGCGACCTGCGGGTAGGCGTCAGGGGAGGTGCCCTGCTGGATGGCGAAGGCGGCGGCCGGGGTGAGCCGCAGCAGCCAGTGACCGGCGGTCAGCGGGAGGACGTAGGAGAGGATCTGCGGGAGGACGACGAGCACGGCGACGAGGGTGATCGCCCCCGCGCTGCTGCGCAGTACGACGCCGAGCGCGAGTGCCAGGACGGCGGCGAGGGCGAGCAGCAGCGCGCTGCCGATGACCACGCGCATGACGGTCCCGTTGGTGAACGCCATCTGCGCATGCGCGGCATACGGCGCGAAACCGTTCTTGCGCAGGCTGTGCAGCGCCAGCGGGTAACTGACGCAGGTGGCGACCAGCCCGGCGAGGAAGGTGACGGCGCCGATCACCACGGCCTTGGCCGCCACCACCCGGCCACGCCGTGGGCTCGCCGCGAGCGTGGTGCGCATCATGTCGCGCCTGTACTCGGCGGTGATGAACAGCGTCGCGACGGCGATCACCACCAGCAGCCCGAGGAGGACCCCGCCGAGGGTCTTTCCCACGACATCCGGGGCGCTGACGTCCGGCGCGATGTCGCCCGTGCCGTTGACGGTGAAGGTGTCGCCGGACACCGAGCCGGCCGGCTTGTCGGGCTGGTTCAGGTCGCCATGGCCCACCCTGTCGATGGCCCACTGGCCCTTGTCCCCCGTGAGGTCGACGTGGTCCAGTACGCCCGTCGCCGACGCCCCGCCCGCGACCACCGAGGTGCTGCCGAAGGCCCGCGTCACCTTCTCGCGCATGGGCGTCGTGACGAAGACCCCGGCCTGCGCGGCGGCCGGTATGGCGGCCGGCCGGACCGTGCCGACCTCGGTCCAGTGCGTGCCGTCCGCCGATTCGTAGCCGGTGTACGCGGATCCGGCGCGGGTCAGCCGCAGCCAGCGGGGGGACCCGGTGGAGACCTTGGCCGAGGGGCCCGCCAGGTCGTGGGTGAAGTCGTACTGGAGCCGCACCCCGTGGCCGGGGGTGACCATCAGCGCCACATAGCCCGCGCCCTGCTTTGTGCCCGCCTTGATCATGATCCCGGCCTTGGCCCACGACAGCGCGCCGTCGCTTCCCGACCCGGTCAGGGACCGTACGCGGGCGGTGATGCTGCCGTTCCCGGTCAGCGTCCGGTGGACGAAGCCGAAGGAATCGGTCACGACCGTGCCGTCCGGCGCCTTCGGGACGGGCTCGCCGTTGTTGGAGACGTGGTTGCCGGCCGCCCCGAGCAGCGAGATCAGTACGGTCACCAGCACGGCGGCGACCATGCCTAGCACCCAGCGGCGTACGGTCCGGAACTTGGTCCACTCGGCGCGCAGCAACTGCGCGAAGCCGTCGCGGCCGGTCGCCTCAAGGGTGGAGCGGTACGGGGTGATGGTGGGTGTGGTGGTCATCGCGACTCCCCTTCCGCGGTCTCCAAAGCGGCGGCCTGGAACTCGACCGCGTCCCGGGTCAGTTCCATGTACGCCTCCTCCAGCGTCGCCCGGTGCGCCGACACCTCGGAGAACGGCACCGCGCCCTCCCCCAGCAGTGCCACGATGCGCCCGGCCGCCAGGCCTGACACGGTGAGCGTGTCGCGGCCGGTGGCCGCCACCGTGGCGCCCGCGCGGGTCAGCACCGTCATGGCCTCGGAGCGCGCGGTCGTGCGCAGCGCGACGCGGTCCTGCGATGCCGCCGCGAGCAGCTCGCGCACGCTGGTGTCGGCGACGAGCCGTCCCCGGCCGATGACGATGAGATGGTCGGCGCTGTCCTCCAGCTCGCTCATCAGGTGGCTGGAGACCAGCACCGCCCGCCCTTCCGCGGCCAGCGAGCGCAGAAAGCCCCGGATCCACCGGATCCCCTCCGGGTCCAGCCCGTTGACCGGCTCGTCGAACAGCAGCACCGGCGGATCGCCGAGCAGCGCCGCCGCGATCCCGAGCCGCTGCCGCATGCCCATCGAGTAGCCGCCCGCCCGGCGCCGGGCCGCCGACTCCAGGCCGACCAGCCCGATCACCTCGTCGACGCGGCGGGCGGGCAGTCCGTGCGAGTGGGCCAGCCACAGCAGGTGGTCCCGGGCCCGCCGGGCGGGGTGGAGCGCGGCGGCGTCCAGCATGGCGCCGACATGTTTCAGGGGGTGCCGCAGGGCCGCGTAGCGCAGGCCGCCGATCAGCGCGGTGCCCGCGTCCGGGGCGTCCAGGCCCAGGATCATGCGCATGGTGGTGGACTTCCCGGCGCCGTTGGGCCCGACGAAGCCGGTGACCTGGCCGGGGCTCACGGTGAAGGAGAGCCCGTCCACGGCGGTGGTGGGCCCGAACCGCTTGCGCAGGTCGCTTATCTGGATGGTCGCTTCTGCTGCCATGCCAGGAGGTTAGGGAGGCGGGGCGGGCCGGGTCGTCACGTAGGAGAGCCGTCTTCGCATCCCTCTCGTGGGGGACGGCACGGCGGCCCGACGGGCCCAGAATGACGGGTGTGATGTCGTCCGGAAACACGCGAGCCTTGCGGCCTCTGCGCAGGATCAGCGACGCCCCCGAGTCGCTGGTGGCCGCCGCTGCCGTGCTCGCCGTGGCCGAGACGGTCGCGCGGGGCGGCAGCGCGCAGGTGAGTCTGCCGGTCGCGCTGCTGCTGTGCCTGTGCACGACGCTGCCGCTCGGCCTGCAGCGTACGTACCCGGCGGCGACCGCCGTGGCCGTCTCCGCCGCGACCCTGCTCTCGCTCGTACCCTTCCAGTCCCTTACGGTCACCGGCCTGGCCGTACAACTAGCGGTCCTCTACCGCCTCGGCCGGGCCGGTTCCCGCCGACTGACGGTGCTGCTCGTGCTGCCCTTCGTGGCGCTGGCCCTGTCGGGTCCCCCGCACGCCGGCACCGGGGTGCGGGTCCTGTCCGTGCTGCTGGCCTCGCTGGCCTCGGCGGCGGCCGGGGCGGGCCTGGCCCACCGGGCGCGCAGCGAGGCGCTGGAGCACACCGCT
>Ga0307508_10007535_pt1 | contig 10106 bp, 7 predicted proteins | sample 9_EM_MG_FD_203089 | JGI IMG/M metagenome (GOLD analysis project Ga0307508, IMG submission 203089) | Populus trichocarpa ectomycorrhiza microbial communities from riparian zone in the Pacific Northwest, United States - 9_EM | ecosystem: Host-associated > Plants > Roots > Unclassified | place...
GAGTAATAATTACCCTGAGATGCAGCAGGCTTGCTTAAAATTTCTTTTAACCAAGAAAGATCTCTGGCACTCAAATTTTTAGTATTATCCACCCGTACCCCGTACCCCCAAGGGTAGGGCGGCCTTTATAACTCACAGTCCAGTTACAAAAAATTATGTTATTCAGAAGTGGTCAGCAATACGATAGACTTAAGTAAAGGAGTTTCAATTTTATCTTACCGATTACCTTATACACTACAACTTGTCCGATCATATGCAATAACTAGCAACAGTAAAGCTGCATAGGGTCTGGCGAGATAGGTCGTTTTATTACTAAAATTTCCCCCTCTAAGAACCGTACGTGCACCTTTCAGCGCATACGGCTCAAGCATTAAGCTTAATTTTTAACATACATTTATTATTAAAGAAAACCCTGAAAGGGTGAAACAAAAAAAAACAAAAGATTATACCCTCCTGCGCAATTTGCAAACTACTGCAGGGATTGACGGAATAAAAATATATACGACTAAAGCTATCTACCTTTATTCATAGAAGCTTTAATTTCCTCCATTAGTTTTCTACCCTCTGGCGGAGTCGTGTCATGGGCCCTTTCCGCTTTTAATCCGATTAACTTTTTACAATCCAAATAATCCATATGCTTTCTTGTTAGCATTGGATATTTATCTATAAATTCTGTTATAACAGAATGTTGATTAATAACGTACCGATTTACAATACGAGAAGCTTTAGCAGCCTCTAAACTATTTATGTCGTACTTAGGCTTTAAATAACCATTTCCAAAAAACTGAACAAAAGCATTTAATAGCTTAATATCATGGTTGCTTTGCCCTATTTCTAAAGTAGGGGTTAGGGATACATAGTATCAGAATCGAGTGGCGACCCGGTCCGCTATCCTCCCGCTGCGGGGATCGCTTCGGGCCCAAGCCACGCACACGGCGTTTACTGATAATTATCCCTACACAAAAGCCTGCACAAGGGTTACTAACCCTATTTTACCCGGGTGTTGTTCACTTTCGTATCAACGGTTCACTCAGCTCGACCTCTTCCCCACTTCATGGATAAAGCCATGAGGCGTAGGGCGGGAGATAGTCTTCCAATAGACTATTTCTCACTAGAGCCTTAATCAGTTAAGGTTAGCGTAGTAGGTAGCACCATTTACTTATGCTACAACCGCAAGGTCACATTCTATCAGTAGAATTACGCTGTTACGGAAGAGTACTTATGTCAGTGGCCCTTCACCTTTTAGATCCAGGTTGATTTTTCTACTACTAGTCTAAAAAGGAGACCATCTCCTCAGATAACTTTATAATTCCCTGTCTCAGGGTTGGGTGTCAGCCCATTATTTTTTTTAAATTAGCAATTCGATTTAGCCTTCGAAAGGTAGTTGCCTGTTGGCATTGAGTATTTTGCAAGAGTCGACTAATGTGTTTAATAAAGAATTGAAACCACCAAAGTAACCTTAAAATTTCTTTAATAATATATGTAAAATTTGCTTAACACCTGTTCTAAGTCTGCACTCTTTTGAGTTAGCCAAAATCTTCCACTAATTTTCGCTCGACGCTTCGCCCGGAATAATTTCTATTAAATATTTACCCTTAAAGGGTTTTCCACTAATAATATATCTACGAACGGTATCTAAAGACGTGCTTAGCTCTTTGGCTGCTTGAGTTTTAGAATAATATATATTAGTTATTCCTGTTTCCTGGTCCGTTACCTTTACAATTGTACCCAATGCCACTCCAATTTTATTCCGAGTTTCTTCAGAGTGGTTTCTACCTAGCCTAAAGGCTCTAATCTTAGCAATAGTATCTTCAGAATGCTTATTAATTTGACCTATTTTTCTTTCACGCTCAAATCTTTCCTTAGAGCTTTTTCTCATTTTAGCTTTAGATTCTTCAGATAGTTTTCTACCTCTCATTAGGCCTTTGCTTTCCTCGCTATGTACGAAACCAGCTGAGTTACCTGCTACTTTCAGAATGTTGTATTCTGGCTTATTGGTATCAAGATAATATTGCTCTCTTGCCAAAACATTCTCCACTTCACAATATTCCAGAATTTCTAACTTGAAATTTGAATAACCATACTTAAGAAGAGCCTTAGTTATCGGCATGTTACCTTTGGAGATATATTCTAAATTGTAGTATGAATAAAATCTATTCGCCAAATTAATGGCACTTCCTATATAACTATTACCATTTTGTTTATTGGTTCAACGATAAATTCCAGCCTTCCCTTTATTATCCTTAATTATAGATTCCTTTTGAGGGCGCAAGCTCCGGCATTCTCGTATACCATAGCTGGGACAATCGGCAGGGTATGTAAATATTTGCCCTTAATATTGGGCAGGAAAATGTTGCAATTAGAAGAAACCGCTCTTATATTTAATTCCGAAAAAGGAATTTTATTTGTATTTAAGTTCATAAAAATTGTTGTAGCATCTAGTTTATATATATAAATCGAAGTCACTGAAAAGAGTTCACAATTGAGGTAACTCCAAGAGTTATTGTACACCATTTTAGGGACGGAATTATGCAAGAGGCAATGCTCCTCTTCGATGGTAACTTTGACACATAGCTCTGCTCCAGACTCCTCTATACTCCATACTATTCCCGGCCAACCATCTCAGGTCGCGTTCCACGGGATCACCCAATACCACTCGTACTACCCTCTTACCTTTCAGGGACGAAAAATTGAATATCTGGGTTAGGGTAGGTGAGCCCCTTTTGAGGACTTCCACACCCTCGCTGGGTTATATAAATCGCTCTGGGTCCGGTGGTGTTGTACAATCACTCTTTTCATATCTCAGAGAGGGAAAATTTCCAATGGACTCCAACCCCTAGTAGTTACTAAGATAAAATTCTATGAAGTATTTGACAGTTAGGGTGCTAGCCTTTGCCTAATACTTGGCTGCGCGACAGCCTCGCCATCTGAAGTCTACCCTAGCCCACCAGAGGCCAGTTACCTATAATTTTGCTGGCCCTCTTAGGCGCTCCGCGCACTAAATATTATATACCCCTTCTTATATCTCGAAGCCGGGAGAGGACACGAAATTGTATACTTTATTTTCGCTGAAGTAATAACAGCGGTTCGTATTTTGTTTTATTTAATAGTTTTTTTTGTGCAAAGCAATACGAAATTTAGATATGATCTGCCGCCTATCAACTACATTACATAATTGCATTCGCTTTTTAGAACATCCTTTACCCACTAATGCATATCCAGCCTCACAACTGGACTCCCATATATAGTTAAAGTTTTTATTGAGATGGTTAGTGACCTCCACACTTAAGACAGGTCTCTACTCCTATTAGGGTTATTGCTCGATTTTCCCCACTTCGGTGCTATTCCACCTTTCCTATCACCAAAAACTACAAAATGGACACTATTGGGTTTACCTAGTTTACTTTATAACACCTTAATGATTACTTTAGGATTTCACTATACGTATGTTGATATACAGGCCCACAAAGAAAAGATCGAGAACTCTTTTCTACAATCAACAATTCTATTTTTTCATCTAGTTTACGCTTCAACCGTGAATTCACGTTAATTATCCATGGTAATCTAGCTCACCAACCTTATAATCTAAATCAAAGGTTGGATAGTTATGTCTAACTATTTTTATTTACGGGCTTCACACAAAAGAATTACTTCTAATGCGTGCCGCACGAGCTCAGATAATGGGCTATCTGGTGGGTTTACACCACATTATTATAAAGCACTTGCTAGTCGCACTCTCGTCTAACTAGAGGTAAGCAGTATCTGCCAATTCTGATGAACTAAAGATGGCTTGACCATCAAGGAGTTTCATCCATCGTACCAATGGTTATCTACTATGCGTAGATCTTATCCTTCCTCCCTACGATTTCACTCGTTACAGAATCCGACTGTACATTCGGACGGACATCTCAGTCCAGCCCCGGCGAACCAGTCTGTAGCGACATATACAACTGCCGACGGTCTTTAACTAGGACGTCATTAACCGTTTTCACCTTTCTTTTTCTATAGCGACAGAACTGTTCGATTGTATCCTTCCACCAGTTCCTATCCATTATTGGAAGCTCTATTCATTTTTTTTTTATTTATAATATACTCTAATTCGTTTAATTTTTTGGTCTTTAACCAATGCAGTAAATTCTGGATTATCTGCAGAGTCAACATCCAAGTGTTTACTTAATGTCTTAACATTAACCCCTACAATCTTTGCACTTTCAGATAGAGTTTGCACTGTTAACACTTCTCCACTTGGTTTTAATATTTTATATACAGAACTTTCGTGCTGATAAATTATTCTTTTTGAGTCTATGTCTCTAAGGCGACCATCCCCTAAATGTTCAATTAAAGGAGAAGTATTCATTATACTGTCTCTTTCATCTTTAGTTAAAAATTCTGCAGGTATTTTACTTGAATAGTTAGATAATCTAAAGTTATTCATGCTGCGCGATAGTTTTAATATTAAGGATCTTACCTGCTCTTCTTTGTGTGTTCCATAATAAACTGCCCGACATATAAGTTTAAAATCCTCAAAATCTTGAGCCTTTTTACTTAAAAAATCAAGACGGAGCTTATCAAAAAAAGGTACTAAGAAATTGTGTAAAATTCGTATATCTTTAATAATAAATAAAACACTGCTTTTACTATTATTTCTAGCTTTCTGAGTGTTTATCCCCATTGCAGATGTGTTATTTAATTTTCAAATTGAATAATTGTCAAACCCTAAATTCTGTATAAAAAACTCTTTAATTTTTACAAGAACAGGGAGTTGACGTTCTGTTAAAACAATAGAAAACACAGGTATAAGGTCACTTCTCCATAGATGGAATGAACCTTCACCTTCAATTAGACCCAGTAATCAATAAGTTGTTATTTTTATATGATTTGAGGGCATATTAAAGCTGATACGATTAGAGTTCATACCACTCTTTAATTTTATTAATTTATCTTTTAATTCTTCTGTTAACACACCATTTCTGCTGTGATATAAATTAAAAGCTTCTTTAAAATCCAAATAATCCAAATACTTAGTAGTATTCAAATTATATTTATCAAAAATACTAATTAATTTTCTTATTCCCTCTTTATCCGAAACAACAAATTTACATTCTGCACCATTTTCATTAATATTACCCACAGCCAATCGATTATGTATAGAAACCAAAGCATTCTTATCATCTCTATGCAATCCGATGGTAAATCTGAAACTAAATTTATTAATTTTAGCAGCGGAGCTAGAAGCTCCCCTTTCACCATAACAGGGCACTATACTGAAATTAGACTCCCCATCAGAAAACCCCACGAACCACTGGTAAAATTTATCCATTTTTTTTGTCGGAGACGGTACGTTCATATTGTATTTTTTTTTTATTTCCTGGCTTATTCCACCTTATTCAAGGGCAGACGGAAGCCTGGCTAAATTAGACTGTTTATCGTAGACTTAGGGCCACGCAGGTGAATGATCTGCGTAGAATATGGATACGATGTAATACCTATCCCCTCTCCGCCGGTCGAGTAGCGATAAACTTCAAAGGAGTTAATTGGTAAAATGCCAGTCTCCCTCTTACCTATAACAAAGCTTCTTGGACTTTTCTGAAACAAAAAATTTGAATGGTAAAAAGCCATGATCTAATGTTCACGCTAGTAGTTAAAAAAGTGTTATAGGCGCATGGGTATAATCCCAATTCTTAAACGTAAATTGTGGGTACCCGAACTAGCTTTAATCGCCCCCTGCGCGGAGACGCTTGCAGGGGCGATTAAAGATATTTATATCTATTAATCTTCTCTAGCTAACATTCATTCAAGACCTGAAGAGGGGTCAGCCTTTCCGGGCCTCGTCGGCTACACTAAAAGCCGATGCCGTACTTAGGCCAAGTCCGGGTACTTCACGCATCAATAGACGAAGTTTGATAGATGGGGCATTAAGAGTCATTTGCAAACTACACACGCAAATGATCTTAAGCATTGTTCTTTTTAGCCTCCGCTACTCCCCACCAGTTGGTGGGGTGGCAGGGAGGTTGGCCAGAGGCAGTATTAGAACAACCCAAACAACTTTCAGCAGCCCAAAATGCTTGGTATAATTTTTACAAGTTGAGTAAGTCCGCCTTCGGCGGGTAAATAAAATATATATTATGTTTAGGCTTAACTATAGAGTTGGATTTTCACCAACGCAGCAATTCCAACATGGGGTTACGTTTCTACTGCTATTCCAATTTCACTGAGCCAATCATAGAGACAGCTGTTGTATCGTTCAGTCATTCCGTTTCACAGTTTTACCATAGAACTACATCTTCTTTAGGTTAGGTCACTGTTATATCTTTAATCTTAAGTTACTCATATTTCTCCTAAGAACCACTTTCATGGCGACTAGAGCGCACCTTACATATGCTAAAAAAACATATGAAGAAGCATCCGCTCGTTGCTCTTTTACAGATAGTTATAGCTGATACTATACTAACTGATTTAGATCCGCGATAATCCATTTTTCTTTCGTCTATCTCTTTTGATATTACCATACCCCGAGTCATTAATCGGGCCAGCTATACTGTTTCCAGCATACTTTGGTTAAAAGAGCTTTAGGATGTCTCCAGAGTTTGCCTCTTTATCGCACATAAGATTGAGTTTCCTAGGCCCAATCTTACTATTACCTGGCATATCTGCCGATTTTTTGTTTCCTGTTAATAAGTATTATGTCGACTCACGACAAGTTAAAATAGTTATTCTGTACTCACCCTGGAAAAGTTTACCATTTTCAGCAAAAACTTTATTTACTTCAACTGCTGTTATAAGTTTAGCTTTATTAATATATTGGTTAGCTAAACGATGGGCTGGTAATAGAGGACCTCTTCTACCAAGAACCTCTGGTCAGTCTATATTAGTCTTATCATTAGCACTAGTAGAATAGAAATTTTTAATTCCTAATATATTTATCATCATTATTGTAACTGCTGGTATTATATGTATCGAAGTCACTGAAAGTGTCCGCAATATGAGGTAAATCCTAAGTTCCTGGTATTGAGATTAGAGTCAGAGTACCCCTTGAGGATTCGAACCTCAACTATATACCATAGGAATACTCAATCTCGTGTGACAAAGAGATGTCTAATCAGAAGGGATTTTGGTCCTTCCTATAGCAGTCACCAACTAACCAGAAAGAAAGGGCATTATGTGTTAGCCATCCCAGAGTAGGCAATTGAAGAATAGAGAGGACTTCCTTTGAAATCGTCATACCTTCCTAGAACTCTCCGTTTATTCTCCTTGTTAATTCTCTAGCCCGAACTTGTGACCCGGACTCCTCTCAATCAAAGGACTGATCTCTCGAATATCATTTCCTTATTCATATCTCATAGGGGAAATCAATTCCAGTGGACTCCAACCTCAAGGTAGTTACTAAGAAACACTCGCAGGAATAGAAAGCTGGAGGTGTTAGCACCAACCCCCTACTTAGTTCTTGAAAACCGCCCTCTGAGTTATAACTTAGCCTGCCAAGAGGCCAGTAATCTATTTATTTATTTAAGTTATGCAAATAATGCACAACCCTAAGAAATTGTTATTTAGTAATAGTTGAGCTACCCTAAACTCTAAATTCATGCAAGACCGCATTTAACGGCCAAGGTATTCCGCTACCTTAGGCTTATTTTTATTTCTTGAAATAAATTCAAGACGGTCACCCCCCCGTATAGGAGTGCGGGTGACACATTGGACCATATAATCAATTTATAAGTTATATCCTTATTCCCATACGTCCCCAAGCTTGGGTTATCCATGCTGGTTTGAGGAGACGATTGTTATTTTAAATTACTTAGTATCACATACTTAGATACAAAGAATTAAAATAAATAAATTGTTTAGCTTGTGGCCTCTGAGGATAATAAAATCCTTATCGGGATAGATACGGTGGGACTAGAGATATATTCCTGGTTACCAGAATACACCCCCACCCTCCCCTTTTCGAAACGTACGTGATAGTTTCCCATCGTGCGGCCCTCTAGCTTAACATTAACGATCAAGGTTAATGTAAAACTATTTTACGTTTAACAAGTTTACTTGTTAGAGCTTTTCACTCTGAAGTTGTCTGAACACTCATTGATTATCAACTTTTTAATCCGTTTCCCTCTTGGTCCGCCCCTGAAGGTGGACCAGATAGGGGTAAGGACTGGATATTTTTTTTATACCCTGGGGGCACGTCCGGAGTCCCCCTTGTAGCTTACTTACGAACCAAGGCTGTTAGAGCCCATCCCTTGCTGTAATAGACACATTGTGTTCCCATTAGTGGCTTTTACTGCGAAGTTCCGGGTGCCATTTGCGACAAGAGGGTAAAAAAAGTCGAACCTCCGACAGAAGAAGTAGCGGGCCTCATACGGCGAGAACAGAAATTACGCAGAATCGCTTATTATGCGGACGTGAAAATATAACGACCTTTGTATGGTTTTGGACTTATAGATTTAAGATGCACAGAAATTGTATTTGGGGAACAAGATAAAGCTTTAGCAGCTTTACGTACTGAAATATAAGTAGTTTTACAATTTGGGGGCGGAGCCCACTAAATCTAAAACTTCTACTTTTTGTGATTTAGGCTGAACTCCACCACGGTCTCCACCATTAGAAACATACAGCTTAGCGGCTGCTGACATTTTAGCTCTAGTTTCTTCTGATAATACACGACCTGTCTGTAAAGCGGATAATTTTTCAAGAGTTTCTTTTGAATGTCCACGGCCTTTTCAATGGTTACGTAATTTTTCAATAGTCTCTTCTGATTGTTTAAACCCTATTTCTTATTGAAAGTATATCTACCTTTATAAGGCTTCTGCTGATTTCTACTAAAATACTCAGAAATTACTGATTTACTAATATTTAAGGCTCTTGCAGCTTCACGTATTGAATCATAAGAAGTAGTAATATTCTTTTTAATGTCAACAACTTCTATTTTTATACTATTTGGCATAGCATCAGATATTCTAACTTTGGTTTCTTCTGAATGAGTTTTACCTAAACGATTTTTATTACCTTTTTGAGCTTCACTCATTTTAGCTTTAGTTTCCTTTGTATGAGTTTCCCCATAGAATGAGTTCTTATTCCCTTTTTGAGCTTCTCTAATTTTGGTTTTCGTTTCTTCCGAGTGGTTGAAACCTAATGATGAGCCAGCTTTTCCTAGGATATTATACTCTGGTTTTAAGAAATTCAGATAAAATTGCTCTCAAAAAATCACACAGGATGGTTCACAATATTCTAGGATTTCAAGCTTGAAATAAAAATGTCCATACTTTAGTATTGCACTATATATTGCACTATTTCCAGTATTTAGTTGCGTCTTCATATATTTTGTTGAATAATACTTAGATAATCTTATAGATAGATCAACAGAACTTCCTGCATACGATTTTCCATTTATTAAGTTAGTCCAACGATAGATTCCGGATTTTCCTCTGTTTTCTTTAAGTATTCGGCCCCCCGCAGGGGGGCTGAATACGTCGCGCGCGTCGCGCGCGCCGTATTCTTTTTTTTTCAGCGTCGGGATTAGAATACTCTACAACTGGAGTTACAGGTTGTGGCGAAGTATGTAAAGCTTTAAATAAACTGCTAATTTTGTTAAGTAAGCAGCAATGTTGCAATTTGGACGCCAAAGTAAAGGGAATTGTATAAATATAATTTGTTTTTTTATTATTTGTCATATTTTTAAAATGCAACAAATTGTACCCTTACTTTTATTAATCAAGATTACCCCGCCCCTGAATGGGCGGGTACACATTTGTACTTTTAACTTATATATTATATATTACTATCTAAACACATTTTACCAGAATTTTTTAAATTGTTACTATATATATAGTCGAGTCTTCGTAAAACTCCCCGCAAGCATTTGCAGAAGTGTATCTAAAAAAAGTTGGCGGCCACATTGAAACCCAAAAGCTAATGCGTTAACCTAGAATACTCCCCTGTAAATTAAAGAGGTAACCGGCCCCCGGGGCTATGGAAGGTTTAAAAGATCCATATAGTATTGCTCTCTTTCAATTGCAACGGATGGTTCACAATATTCTAAGATTTCCAGAGAAAAGTTTGAATAACCATATTTAAGTAAAGCCCGATTAATAAGCATACTATACTGTCTTTCT
>Ga0307508_10007536_pt1 | contig 10106 bp, 10 predicted proteins | sample 9_EM_MG_FD_203089 | JGI IMG/M metagenome (GOLD analysis project Ga0307508, IMG submission 203089) | Populus trichocarpa ectomycorrhiza microbial communities from riparian zone in the Pacific Northwest, United States - 9_EM | ecosystem: Host-associated > Plants > Roots > Unclassified | place...
GCAGGTACCGTTGTCACATGAGTACCCAGGACCGTCATCCCGACGTGCCCACGGCCGGCCCGGCGGCGTGTTACCGGCACCCCGGCCGGGAGACCTATGTCCGGTGTACTCGTTGTGACCGTCCGATCTGTCCGGAATGCATGAACGCGGCGTCGGTCGGGCACCAGTGCCCGGACTGCGTGGCCGCGGGCCGACGCAGCCAGCGGCCGGTGCGCACCGCTTTCGGCGGTAACGCGGCCGGCCGGGGCGGCGTCGCCACCCGTACCTTGATCGGCGTCAACGTGCTGGTCATGGTGCTGTCGGTGGCGACCGGTGGGATGCACGCGATCGGCGGTGGCGGCTGGGGCGGCCTGCTCGGCAGCGATACGCCGCTGACCAACGCGCTGTCCGTGCTGGGCGATGCCCCGTACACCGCGAACGGCGCGCTGCACGGCATCGCCGCCGGCGAGTGGTATCGCCTGTTCACCGCGATGTTCGTGCACTACGGCGTGTTGCACCTGCTGCTGAACATGTACGCGCTGTGGTTCCTGGGCCGCGACCTCGAACGGGTGCTCGGGCGGCTCCGGTTCACCGGGCTCTACCTGCTCGCCGGGCTCGGCGGCAACGTCGCGGCGTACCTCTTCGCGGCGCCCAACGCGTCCACCGCCGGCGCCTCGACCGCGGTTTTCGGTCTGATGGCGGCGATCTTCGTGATCCTCAAGCGGCTGAAGCTCAGCGTTGCGCCGATCCTGCCGGTGATCGTCATCAATGTGATCTTCACGTTCACGATCGCCAACATCTCCGTGCCCGGCCACCTCGGCGGGCTCGCTGTCGGCGGCATCACGGCCGGCATCCTCGCCTACCCGCCGGCCCGGCGGCGCAACCTTTATCAGGCGATCGGATGCGCGCTGGTGCTGGTGCTGCTGATCATCCTGGCGGTGTACCGGACGGTCGCGCTGACCTGATCGCCGGGGCACCGCCACGGGTTCGGCCCGTGACCGTCCTGATCGGACGGCCGGCGGTCATTCGCGCGACGCGGACCTGAGCGCCAGCACCTCGCGCAGCACGTCCTCCGGTTCGGCCCCGAGGTCATGCACGCTGAAGAGGTAGAGGTTGTCGCCGACGTCAATCTCGAGCAGGTTCGACCTCACCCCGAGGCGGTCGCGGCGGTCCATCCGTACGCGCTCGACCTGCGCCCAGGGCAGCCGGCGGCGGCCCGCATAGCCGGTGATCACGGTGACCCCCGCCGCATCCGCGGCCAGCCGGACCGGGGCGATCAGATCGCGGGCCGCCCAGAGCCCCAGCGCGATCGCCGCGGCGATCGCCAGGAACCACTGCACCGGGTCGCGCCGCGCGAACGCCACCACCAGCACCAGGACGGCAACGACCCCGATGAGCTTGGTGACCGGATTAGCCTGTTTGATCCGCCAGGGCTGCGGCGCTGAGGCCACCAGATCGGCCGGCATCTCGAGATCGTCGGGCCGATCGAAACCGGACGGGCGGATCGCGTCGGGTTCGGATGACATGGTCCCACTATGGCAGGCGGCGGTACGGTCAGCAGTATGCGCGATGCGGTGATCGTCGGAGCGGTCCGTACCCCGATCGGCCGGCGCGGCGGCGGCCTGTCCGGTATCCATCCGGTCGACCTGTCCGCGCACGTGCTGCGCAGCCTGTCGGAGCGGACCGGCCTCGACCCGCGGCACGTCGACGACGTGATCTGGGGTTGCGTCACCCAGAGCGGCGAGCAGTCCTGGAACATCGGCCGCAACGCGGTGCTGGCCGCCGGCTGGCCGGAGTCGGTGCCCGGCACGACGCTGGACCGCCAGTGCGGGTCCAGCCAGCAGGCGCTGCACTTCGCCGCCGCCACGGTGCTGGCCGGGCAGGCCGACCTCGTGGTGGCCGGCGGCGTCGAGTCGATGAGTCGCGTGCCGATGGGCTCCAACGCCGCCGGCCAGAGCCCGTACGGTGCGGCGATCCCCCAGCGGTACGGGACCGCAGAGTTCAGCCAAGGCCTCGGCGCCGAGGCGGTGGCCCGGCGGTGGGGCCTCGAGCGCGCCCAGCTCGATGAGTTTTCGCTGGCCAGCCACGCCCGGGCGGCGGCCGCGCAGGACGCCGGCGCGTTCGACACCGAGATCGCGCCGATCGGCGACGTGAAACAGGACGAAGGCGTGCGGCGCGATACGACGCTGGCCAAACTGGCCGCGCTGGCCACGCCGTTCAAGGCGGACGGGGTGGTCACCGCCGGTTCGGCCTCACAGATCTCGGACGGCGCGGCGGCGCTGGCGGTGACCAGCTCGCGGTGGGCGGCCGCGCACGGCCTCGCGCCGCTGGCCCGCGTCGTGGCCGCCGTGGTGGCCGCCGACGACCCGGTCATCATGCTCACCGCGCCGCTGCCGGCCACCGCGAAAGCGCTGGCCAAGGCCTGTCTCACGATCGGCGAGATCGGGGTCTACGAGGTGAACGAGGCGTTCGCGCCGGTGCCGCTGGCCTGGCTGGCGGAGACCGGCGCGGACCCGGCTCGGCTCAATCCGCGGGGCGGCGCGATCGCGCTCGGGCACCCGCTCGGTGGCTCCGGTGCCCGGATCATGACGACGATGCTGCAGTACATGCGCGACAACGGGATCCGGTACGGTCTGCAGACCATGTGCGAGGGCGGCGGGATGGCCAACGCCACGGTGGTGGAGCTCCTGTAATTCGACATTCATCACCGCGTGGCCGCTGCTTTGCCCTTCGGCCACCGTTAGACGCGACATGGACGTCTTTTCCCGTACGTTCCTGCCCGCCGCCGCGGAGGCCGGCGTCCCTCTCGCTACCGTCAGCCGGCACATGCCCGTCTTCCGGCGCTGCGTCGACCCCGACGACCCGACCGTGCTGGTCACCCGCTGCCTGCGCCCCGAACAGCCGCTGGCCGGCGATTTCATGTTGCTGCTGACCTACCGGCGGCTGGTAGTGACGCAGGAGACGCGCGTGCTGCACCGGCTGCGCCTGCACCTCAACGCCAACCTGCGCCATCTCAGCGACGTCACGTGGAGCCCGGATCTGCGGCTGTCGGCGGTCGAGGTGGCCGCGACCGCGGTGGACGGCGTACGGGAGCGCTTCCGCGTGCGGCTCGGCGAGCCGGAGCGCGTATGGCGCCTCGACGAGCAGCTGAAGCACGTCTTCCGCGGCCGTCGGCGACCGGATTCGCTGGCCGCGTAGAGCGACCGACAACGGCCGGCAGCGCCGGCCGCCTGCGTCGCCGGCCGGCGGTTTTCGCCAGCTGGCGGCCGGCGGCTTTCGCCAGCTGGCGGCCGGCGGCTTTCGCCAGCTGGCGGCCGGTGGTTTCGCTAGCTGGCGGTGGCGAGGAACGGCATCATCGACGCCCGCAATCCGAGCGCGTCCAGGCCGTGCGCACGTGCGTGGTCGGCCGGGCTGCCGTACTGGCGGATCTCGCGGCGGGCCACGCCCAGGTGCAGCGCCCGGTGCGGCCGATCGCGCAGCGCCTCGGCGACCACATGGCTGGACGTCCCCGCCAGGTACGGCTCCACCACCACCACGTCGCGGTCGACCAGCGTCGCCAGCCCGGCGGTATCCAGCGGCCGCGGCGTCAGCGTGTACGCGACCGTGACGTCGAGCCCCTCGGTCGCGGCCAGCGCCGGGTCGAGCAACGGCCCGACCGCGATCACCACCGGCGCGCCCACGGATCCCCGCCTGATCACCTGCAGCGTGTCCACCGCCGGGTACGGCCGCGCGTTCTGCTGCTCGCCCAGCCGTACGTAGACCCGGTCGTCGCCGGCCGCGGCGGCCCGCAGCAGCGCCGGCACCTCGCCCGCGTGCCCGGGCACGTGCACCGCCCAGCCCTCGAGCGTGTCCAGCAACGCCACATCGCCGGGCGACTGGTGCGTGTAGCCGGCTCCCGCCGCGTCGTACGAGCCGCCGATGCTGACCAGCACCGCGCCGGCATCCTGGTGGCCGAGGTCGAGCTTGATCTGCTCATAGGCGCGGTCGATCAGGAACGGCGCGTACGAATGCAGGTAGGGCCGCAGCCCGGTGAGCGCGAGCCCGCCCGCGACGCCGGCCATCAGGCCCTCGCGGATGCCCACGTTGATCACCCGGTCCGGGTGCCGGCGCTGTGCCGGCGCGAACCGGTCCGCGGAGATGTCGGCCAGCACCAGCGCGGTCCGCGGATCGTCGTCGATCAGCGCGGTGGTGGCGTTCACGAACGTGTCGCGCATCGTCATGTCAGGACCCCTGTTTCTCGACCACCGCGACGATCAGCCGCGGCCGGTCGGCCGGTTGCCCGAGCGCCCACTCCAGCGCGTCCCGGTCGCGGCCGCCCACGATGGACGCCTCCCACCCCGGGAAGCGCGCCGGGATGCCGCCCGGCCAGCCGTACGTCGACGACTGGTTGTCCACCACGATCGCGGTCAGCGGCAACCGGATCGCCGCGGTGAACGCGATCGCCTCATGGTTCGAGCCCTCGTCCAGCTCGGCGTCGCCCAGCAGCACGAACGTCCGGGCGTCGAGGCCCTGGGCGCGAAGGCCGAGCGCGGTGCCGACCGCGACGCCCAGGCCATGCCCCAGCGACCCGGTGCCGATCTCCACGCCGGGGATCCGGATCCGGTCCGGGTGCCAGCCGAGCGGGCTGTCCCACTCGCCGGCGTGGCCGAGCCACTCCGGCGGGATGAACCCCTTGGCGGCCAGCACCGCGTAGTACGCCGCAGGTCCGTGGCCCTTGGAGAGCAGGAACCGGTCACGGTCCGGCTCGTCGACGGTCGCCGGCGTGACCCGTAGGACGCGATCGTAGAGCACCCACAGAACGTCCAGTGTGGAGTAGGCGCTCGGGAGGTGCTTCTCGTCGCCGGCGATCCGGTCCAGCAGCGCCGGCAAGGCGTCGGTTCGCGTCGCGCTCTCGGTCATCTCGCTAAACTGCAACTTGAAGTGCGGTTTAGCTCAAGGAGTTCGGATGGAGACGCTCACCATAGGCGACTTCGCGGCGCGCAGCGGCGTCGCGCCCTCCGCGTTGCGCTACTACGAGCGGGAGGGTCTCATCCGGAGCGCCCGGACCGCCGGCAACCAGCGCCGCTACCAGCGCTCGGAGCTACGCCGGGTGGCCTTCATCCGGATCGCTCAGCAGGTCGGGGTGTCGCTCGACGAGATCCGCGACGCGCTGGCGGCGCTGCCGGAGAACCGCACGCCCACCAAGGCCGACTGGTCCCGGCTGTCGGCTCGCTGGCGCCGACGGCTGGAGGAGCGCATCACGCTGCTGGAGAAGCTACGCGACCAGCTCACCGGCTGCATCGGCTGCGGATGCCTGTCGATGCAGCGCTGCCGGCTCATCAATCCGCAGGACCGGCTCGCCGGCAGCGGCAACGGCCCACGCAAGCTGCTAGGCGAGTAACACGATCTTGCCGAGGTGGTCGCTGGCCTCCACCCGGCGCTGCGCCGCGAGCGCGTCCGCCATCGGCATGGTGGCATCGACGATCGGCTTGATCAGGCCCGCCTCGACCAGCGGCCACACCCGCTCGCGGACGCCGGCCACGATGCGGCTCTTGTCCGCCGCCGGGCGGGCCCGCAACGTGGTCGCCGAGATGAGGCCGCGCTTGGCCATCAGCGCGCCCAGGTCCAGCTCGCCGCGGCGGCCGCCCTGGACGCCGATGGCCGCGATCCGGCCGCCAACCGCGAGCACGTCGACGTTGCGGCTCAGGTATTTCGCGCCGATGATGTCGAGCACGACGTCGGCGCCGTGACCGTCGGTGAAATCGCGGGTGGCGGCCACGAAGTCATCCGTACGGTAGTCGATGACCAGATCGGCGCCGAGCGCGCGCAACTGCTCGTGCTTGACCGAGCGCGCGGTGACCACGACCGTGGCGCCCAGTGCCTTGCCGTACTGGATCGCGAACGTGCCGATGCCGCCGCCACCGCCGTGCACCAGCAGCGTCTCGCCGGCGCGCAGCCGGGCGATGTCCGACACGTTCGACCACACCGTGCAGGCGACCTCGGGCAGCGACGCGGCCTGCGCCAGCGACAGCCCGGCCGGCACCGGCAGCAACTGCCCGACCGGCACGGCCACCTTCTCGGCGTAGCCGCCGCCGGCGAGCAGCGCGCACACCCGCTCGCCGACGTGCCGGTCGATCACCCCGGGGCCGGTCGCGCTGATCACGCCGGCGCATTCCAGGCCCGGGTACGGCGAAGCGCCGGCCGGCGGCGGGTAGTTGCCCTGGCGCTGGGAGACGTCGGCCCGGTTGACCGCGGCGGCCGTGACGTCGATGACGACCGCGCCCGCGTCCGGCTCCGGGTCGGCGACGTCGGTCCAGGTCAGCCCGTCCGGCGGGTCGATCACGATGGCATGCACAGGGTCATCGTAGGGAGGACCCGCGGGCGGCACCCACCGCCGCCCGCGGGTCCTCGTCTCAGGGGATCCTCAGCCCTTGTAGGCGCTGATCGTCCGGGTGAAGTCCCACGCCGCCTGCGACACCCCGCTACAGGTGTCGTCGTTCGGGTAGGCGCCCGGGCACGGCCGGTCGCGGTTGAGCGACCAGAACGTGAGCCGGGCGATGGTGTGCAACTGGGCGTACGCGGTGATGGTCTGCATGTCGGCGACCGTCACCCTGGCGTTCTCGTCCGTGATCCCGTTCATCGACGAGATCCCGACGTGCCGGTATGCCTGGTCGTCGGTCCATCCGTACGCCGTCTTGAGCCGGTTTTTCAGCCCGTCGGCAGCCTGGATCGTGAGCTGGCCCTGGTTGCCGGTGCTGTTGCCCCAGTCGAAGGTCATGATTCCCCAGCCGTCGACCACCAGGCCGGCGCCCGCCGCGCGGTTGATCAGCGACGCGTCCGGACCGGTCGTGCCGCTGCCGAGCGTGATGTAGATCGTGATGCCCGGGTTGGCGGTCTTGATGGCTTTCAACGCGTCGACGGTCTTCTGCTGGTCGGCGGGCGTGTCGTAGGGCGTGCCCTCGATGTCGATGTCGATGGCCTTCAGGCCGTAGGTGGAGATGACCTTCTGGTACGCGGCGGCGAGCGCCGTCGCGCTCGTGCAGTAATGCTCGAGCCACGGCCCGCTGGCCCCGCCGAAGGAGACGATCACGTCACCGCCGTTGGCCCGGATGGTGTTGATCGCCGCCTGGTCCTGGCCGCCGGTCAGCGCGCGGCCGCCGTCCCACAACGGGTTGCAGTTGCCGTTGTTCAGCATGAACGCCATCGTGAACCACTTGACGCCGGTGGCCTGGGTGACCTGGGTCAGGTTGGGCGGGTTGCCCCAGCCGGTGTAGTAGTACGGGGCGACCGCCTTGGCGCCGGGTCCGCCGGCGGGCGGTGTGGTCGGCGGCGGCGAGGTCGGCGGCGTCGTGCCGCCGGGCAGCGTCCACAGCTGGTTGGCCGAGCCGGCGCAGGTCCAGATCTGTAGGCGGGTGCCGTTGGCCGAGCTCTGGCCGGTGGCGTCCAGACACTTGCCCGAGCCGGTGTTGACCAGTTCGCCGTTGCTGGCCGTCCACTTCTGCGCGTTGGTGCCGTTGCAGTCGTACAGCTGGATCTGGGCGCCGTTGGCGGTGGACGCCCCGGTCACATCCATGCACTTGCCCAGCGACTGGATCGAGTTGTCGGCGTTACCGACGGTCCAGCTCTGCGCGCTCGTACCGTTGCAGTCGTACAGCTGGATCGCCGTACCGTTGGCGGTGGCCGCGCCGGCGACATCGACGCACTTGCCGGCAATCCCGGTGATCGGGCCGGCGGTCGCCGCCTGCGCACTGGTCATCCCGAACAGGCCGACCGTGCCGAGAACCGCGGCCGACAACACGACCGCCAGGAGCTTGCTCCGCCGCCTCATGCCGGCACCGTCCACTGCTGGTTGGTGGCGCCGGTGCAGGTCCAGATCTGCAACTGGGTGCCGTTCGCCGAACTCTGGCCGGTGGCGTCGAGACACTTGCCGGAGCCGGTGTTCACCAGCGCCGAACCGGACACCGACCATTTCTGCGCGTTGCTGCCGTTGCAGTCGTATAGCTGGATCTTGGCTCCGTTGGCGGTGGACGCCCCGGTCACGTCCATGCACTTGCCGAGCGACTGGACCGAGCCGTCCGACGCCAGCGTCCAGGTCTGGGCGCCGGTGCCGTTGCAGTCGTAAAGCTGCACCGGCGCGCCGTTCGTGGTGCTCGCGCCGGCCACGTCGACGCACTTGCCGCCGAGCCCGGTGATCGGCCCGGTCTTACCGGTGCCACCGCCGTTGGACTGGGTGCCGCTCCATGTGAACGTTGCCGAGGTCTTGGTCGGCAGGCTGTAGACGAAGCTCTCGTTACCCCAGTTCACCTTGACGGTCTGCGTGCTGCCGCTGGTGTTGTACGCGACCAGGGCCTTGGAGCCGTCCGGGTTCTTGAAGGCGACGTTGGGGATCGTGCCGTTGGCGGTCGAGTCGATGCGGACCGCGCCCGGCCGTACGAACTTGGTCAGGTGACCCATCGTGTAGTACTCGATGGTGTAGTCGACCTGGCCGCGCCGGCTGTCGTTGCGGTGCACGGTGACCAGACCGGTGCAGGTGCCGCAGCCGCCGTTGTGCGGTCCCATCGCCTCGTCCACCGCGATCGACCACTTGTCCCAGCTCCGGCCCCAGTTGCGGAAGAAGTTGACCATGTCGGTCATGTCCTGCTGCTGCTGGTTGGTGACCCAGGTGCCGCCCGAGTACTCGGTCACGTACTCGTTGACGCTCGGGAACTGGTTGTGGAACGTGGTGCCCTCGGTCGGGCTGCCACCGTAGTTGTGCCACGCGACGCCGCCGAAGTTCGGGTGGTTGCGGATCACGCTGTCGTTGATCAGCGGCGCGACCCAGCTGGCGTACGTGTCCCAGTTCCAGTCGCCGATCAGCAGCTTCGTGCTCAGGCCGGCGTTCTGCAGCGCGGGGAGCAGATCGTTGGCCGCGAAGAAGTCCAGGCCGGAGGCGGTCCACTGCATCGAGGGGTAGCCCGCGCAACAGCCCGGCTCGTTCTGCTCGGTGACGTACCGGATCGGGACGCCCTGCGCCTGGTAGCCCTGGATGTACTTGACGAAGTACTGGGCGTACTGGGCGTAGTACTGCGATTGCAGGTAGCCCTGGCTGTAGGCGTTGTTGTCCTTCATCCACGGCGGCGCCGACCACGGCGAGGCCATCACGAACATCTGCGGATCCAGGCTGACCGCCTGCTTGGTCAGCGCCATGATGTCGCTGTCCCGACTGAGCGAGAAGTCGCTTACGTCACAGCACGTGTTGTCGTAGGAATAGCTGTTCTGCGCCAGATCGGACGACCCGATCACGTTGCGCGCCGCGCTGACGCCGATGCCCGCGGTCGGGCTGAACAGCTTGGTCATGACGTCGTTCTGGGTGGCCGCGGACAGCGCGCCACTGCCCCGGATGTCATAGGCGGCGGTGTCGGTGAAGTCGGCGCCGGCGCCCTCGAACGGCTGATAGGTGGTGTTCTCGTTGACCGTGATGGTCTGGTTGGCACTGCCGGTGCTGCTGGCGAACGAGACCGGGGTCTGTTGCTGCAGCCCGCGGGTGACCGTCCGGCCGCCGCTGTCGCTGGTCGTGGTCAGGTAGACGTTCACCGGCTCGTTGGCGGCGAAGGCGGAGGGAGCGATCGCGGCCGCGGCGGTGCTGGCGCCGACGAGCGCGACCGCGAGAACAGCGGCGCGGAGAACGGGCTTTCGGGGGACGGGCATGGTTGGGGACTCCCTTGCCGGAGGTGGGGGCCTGGCCGGGACAGGTGGTTGCGAAGAATAAACACCCCGGTCGATGTCGTGTCAACCGTTACAGGTACGCGTCAAGGCACTGTTTCAGCAGCTCAGCATCCTGTTAAGAGACTTAATATAAGTTTCGCTCCAGGGCGTGGCGAGGACCTGGGAGCGTTCCCAGGGTCTGGTTGGACCTACGCCGCCACCGACAGGCCAGTCCTGGCCCCAACCACCTCACGTACCGTAGGCGCCACAGCCTGTAAGGGGGTCCACACTGGGCGAGTTCATCACCGAGACGTTGGAGTACGACGGTGGGCGCCAGTTCAGCGCGTACGTCCCGGTCTTCTGCGCCTCGCCCGGGGCGGGGTACTGGCCGCCGGCCGCGCTGCCTGGCCAGCTTCCGCGCGCCTACCTCGTCGCCGGCACCGAGGAACCGTTCTTCCGTACCA